>Ga0115566_10000003_pt1 | contig 369428 bp, 342 predicted proteins | sample COGITO_mtgs_1204_3_FD_87173 | JGI IMG/M metagenome (GOLD analysis project Ga0115566, IMG submission 87173) | Pelagic marine microbial communities from North Sea - COGITO_mtgs_120405 | ecosystem: Environmental > Aquatic > Marine > Epipelagic | place: Germany:Helgoland, sampling site...
TGAGGGTGGCCGTCATACACCGTTTTTCAAAGGCTATCGTCCTCAGTTCTACTTCCGTACCACGGATGTAACGGGAGACATTGAGCTTCCAGAAGGCGTTGAGATGGTAATGCCTGGCGACAACACGCAGTTCAAGGTCAAGCTTATTCAGCCTATTGCTATGGAGCAGGGACTGAGATTTGCTATCCGTGAAGGCGGTCGTACGGTAGGCGCTGGAGTTGTATCCAAAATTCTGGATTAATCCAGACCAAGGCAAAGAAGGTCAGAAAAATGGCGAGTCAGAAAATTCGAATTAAGCTCAAGTCTTACGATCACACCTTGATCGACAAGAGCTCAGAGAAGATCATCAAAACGGTTAAATCGACCGGTGCTGTAGTAAGTGGTCCTATTCCACTTCCAACACGGAAATCGATTTACACTGTTCTGAGAAGTCCTCACGTGAATAAAAAGAGTCGTGAACAGTTCGAAACACGCAGTCATAAGCGTCTAATCGACATTCTGTCTACGAGTAGTAAAACAGTTGATGCCCTGATGAAGCTAGAGCTTCCCAGTGGTGTAGATGTAGAAATCAAAGTCTGATCAAGACCCAAACTTAGGAGGAAAAAACATGCGTAAGCTTACTCTTGTACTTATGATATTTGGCCTGCTCTTGGTGGGTTGTGACAACGATGGTGGCAGTGATGCGGCATCTGATGCAGATGCTCTCCTCGGTACATGGGCCGTTTCAGGTCTGACTGATGCCTCCGGAGACCGATCAGGCAGCCTTCTAGAGTCATACAATTCAGTTATGATTACTCTCGGAGCTGGCTCAACGATCGCGATGGTTGTCGACGCTAAGACTGAAGAAGCTAATACGTCTGACGTAACTGACTATGAAGGTTCGTTCACGCTGGACGAGGCTTCGAAGGCTCTGATAGCAACACTTTCAGTTAGTGGTCAGCCAACTCCCCTTACGTTCTCGTATAGCCTTCAGGGAGAGTCCAGTTTGAAACTGAATCCGGTAGGAACGACGACTATTCTCCTAGGAGTTCTCTTCCAGACCACGTATGCGGATCCGGTCGAGTTCACATTCACAAAAGTACAGTAATAATAAACAGAGGCTTACCAATCCGGTTGTGTTGAAGCAGCCGAATTATTTGGGATTGCAATGAGCAAAGGATTACTCGGAAAGAAAATCGGCATGACGAGCATCTTCGATGAGCAAAGTGGAGGGCAGTATCCCTGCACCGTCATCGAAGTAGTGCCGAATGTCGTAACTCAGCTCCGCACCGAAGAGAAGGATGGCTACACGGCCGTTCAGCTTGGAATTGGAGAGAGAAAGGTAAAGCGGACATCAAAAGCAATGCGCGGTCACTTTGAGGCAGCGGGTACAACTCCCAAGCGTCATCTCCGTGAGTTTAATTTTGACGGCGTCGAGCTTAGCGCTGGCGATCTGGTTCGTATAGAAGACGTATTTGAAGAAGGCGATGTGATCAACGTTGCTGGCACTTCGAAGGGAAAAGGATTTCAGGGTGTTGTTAAACGTCACGGTTTCCGTGGAGTTGGTGACGCCACTCATGGTCAGCATAACCGTCAGCGTGCTCCTGGAGCCATTGGCGCTGGTTCTGATCCCTCCCGTGTTTTCAAAGGAATGAGAATGGCCGGTCGTACTGGAAATGACCGCGTTACCATGAAAAACCTTCAGATTCTACGCATCATGCCTGATCAGAACGCAGTTCTGGTTACCGGTGCAGTTCCTGGGCCAAAGAATGGCCTAGTTGAACTGAGAAAGAAATAGTTATCCGCGGATAGACAATGAAACTCAAAGTTTTCAAACAAGACGGTACGACGACTAAGAAGTCGGTTGCTCTCGACGAAGCAGTTTTTGCTGTGGAGCCGAATGACCACGCGATTTGGTTGGACGTACGTCGTATTCAGGCCAATGGCCGTCAGGGTACGCACAAGTCGAAAGAGCGTGGTGAAGTAGCCGGTAGTACGCGTAAGCTGTACCGCCAGAAAGGTACGGGTAATGCTCGTGCTGGTAGCGCTAAAAGCCCGATTCGTAAATCGGGTGGTACCATTTTTGGTCCACGCCCCAGAAATTATACGTTTAAGATCAATCGTAAGACGCAGCTTGTCGCTCGTCGTAGCGCATTGACCTACAAAGCGAAAGGTGATGCCATTCGTGTAGTAGAAAACTTCTCCTATGAAGCTCCAAGTACTAGCGATCTGAAAGGATTGTTAAGCGGAATGGAACTCGCCGGGAAAAGTGTGCTATTGCTCACTGGAAATCATGAGTCAGCGGTATATCGCTCGGGACGTAACGTACCGAAGCTTACCGTTCGCAATGCCTCCGAAGTATCAACCCTAGATGTGATGAAAGCACAGGTAGTGGTTATGCAGGTAGGCGCTGTAGAAACTCTTGCGAGCCAGCTTGGCGCCGCGAAACAGTAACCATTAAACGAAAAGGTATAGCGATGAAAAACGCAGTTCTGGTTCGCCCCATGGTTACAGAGAAGTTGACCGCCCTTATGGAGGCCGGACACTACTCATTCGAGGTCGAGCTTAAAGCAAATAAAATCGAAATCCGGAAAGCCATTGAAAAACGGTATCCGGGTGTCAAAGTCAAAGAAGTACGAACAATGATCGTACGTGGCAAGCGTCGCACGCAGCAAACAAGGCGTGGACGTGTAGAGGGAAGACGGGCTACTATTAAGAAAGCCATCATCACTTTGCAGCCTAACAGTGAACAGATAGACTTCTTTGAGGAAGTGTAATCGGGTAATATACCCGGATCTACCTACGACAAAATCATGGCGATCAAAAAATTAAAACCGAATACTCCTGGGCAGCGTCAGCGCTCTGTTTCCGCCTTTGAGACGATTACAAAATCGTCTCCGGAAAAAAGCCTGCTCGCTCCTCTGAGTAAAAAAGCCGGCCGTAATAATACGGGCCGCATCATGGTTCGGCACAAGGGCGGTGGTCACAAGCGCCGTTACCGAGTCATCGATTTCAAGCGAAACAAGGTGGGTATTCCTGCCAAAGTTGCGAGTATTGAATACGATCCAAACCGTTCGGCGCGTATCGCTCTTTTGGTGTATGCCGATGGAGAGAAGCGCTACATCGTTGCCCCCAACGAAATTACGGTGGGTCAGATGGTTGAAAATGGACCTAACGCGTCTCCAGATGCAGGTAATTGCCTGCCTTTGTCGAAGATTCCGGTTGGTTCATACGTTCACGCCATTGAAATGAAGCCGGGTAAGGGAGCTCAGATGGCACGTTCCGCAGGGACGTACGCTCAGCTAACTGCTCGTGAAGGAAAGTATGCGATTCTTCGCCTGCCTTCCCACGAAACTCGGATGGTTCCGGTAGCATGTACTGCCACTATTGGTACAACGTCCAATCCGGATCACATGAACATCGAAATCGGGAAAGCCGGTCGCAGCCGCTGGATGGGTATCCGTCCGAAAACACGTGGTGTAGCGATGAACCCGGTTGATCACCCGATGGGTGGTGGGGAAGGAAAATCGTCAGGTGGTCATCCAAGATCTCCTACCGGAGTTCCTGCAAAAGGCTTCAAGACACGGAAAAAGAAAAACCAGTCCGACAAGTACATCGTACGCGGTCGCAAGAAGAAATAAAGTATGGCTCGGTCACTTAAAAAAGGTCCTTTCATCCATTTCAAACTGCAAAAGAAAGTGGATGCACTCAACGAGACTGGCAAGAAAAAGGTTGTTAAAACCTGGAGCCGTGCCTCGATGATTACCCCGGAATTTGTCGGGCATACGTTCGCCGTTCATAACGGTAAACAATTTGTACCGGTTTACATCACGGAAAACATGGTTGGACATCGTCTCGGGGAGTTTTCTCCAACTCGCGTTTATCGCGGGCACGCCGGAACGTCGAAAGACCGAAGAGGACGTTAATAACGTTTTTGTCGCACACCGTAACCGGTACATAGACAACTGAATAGAGATCATGGAAGCAAGAGCTGTTCGCAAACATATTAGGAGTTCACCCCGCAAGATGCGGACCGTGGTAAACGTGGTTCGTGGAAAGCGGGTGCCTGAAGCGCTCGATATTCTTAACTTTCTCCCGCAGAAAGTTACTCGCATCGTCAAGTTGACGATCCTATCCGCAGTGCACAACCTTATCGACAAGAATAAGGAGGAGCGTGTGGACGAGGAGGAGCTCATCGTAAGCGAAATTCGCGTCGATGAAGGTCCTGCATTCAAACGGTTTCGTCCCGTTTCACGTGGACGAGCGCATCCGATTCTGAAGAGAACGTGTCATCTGACCGTTGTTGTAATGAATCCGAATGCAGCCGATCAGGCATCTGAGACCGTCGAGGTTGAACTCGACGCCGCAGAAGCTGAAGCATAGCATTAAGTAGAAACACCCTGACAGAAGAGAAACCGTAATGGGTCAGAAAACGCATCCAATTGGCTTTCGCCTTGGCATAATCCGAGGTTGGGATTCCAACTGGTTCGCCACAAAGGATTTTTCAGAGAAGCTCATCGAAGACGATGAGATTCGTAAATACCTGTCTGCTCGCCTTAAACGAGCAGGTCTGAGTCGTGTGATCATTGAGCGCACGCCGAAGAGGGTAATTCTGACGCTTCAGACGTCACGTCCCGGTGTTATCATCGGCCGTGGTGGTACTGAAGTGGAAAAGCTTCGCGAGGAGATCAAAAAGCTCACCAGCAAAGATATCCAGATCAACATTAATGAGATCAAACGTCCCGAATTGGATGCCAGTCTCGTTGCTCAGAATATCGCTCAGCAGATGGAAGGACGTGTTTCGTTCCGTCGCGCAATGAAGCAAGCTATTACAGCTTCAATGCGTATGGGTGCTGAAGGAATCCGTATCAAACTCAGCGGTCGCCTTGGTGGCGCTGAAATGGGCCGGACCGAGCAGTATCTCGAGGGTCGTGTGCCATTGCACACCATCCGTGCGGATATAGACTATTCAACGGCTACGGCTTTCACCATTTATGGTACTACAGGCGTAAAAGTCTGGATCTACCGTGGTGAAATCCTTGGAAAGCCAGACCTCAGCCCTAATGTCCAGGCGCAGCGTCAGCAGATGCAACAAATGGAGCCAGAACGCGGTCGTGGTCGTCGTGGTCGTCGTGAGGATTCTCGCGGTGGTCGCGGAGGCCAGGGTGGTCGCGGCGGTCAAGGTGGTCGTGGTGGACGGGGCGGCAGTGGCCGTGGTGGACAAGGCGGCGGTGGTCGTCGATAAATAAACGAATAACGTTTCTATTGAGCGCCGGCGATTGCCGGACACAACAGAAGAGGAAGCATCATGTTAATGCCAAAGCGCGTAAAGCGCCGCCGCGTACAGAAAGGTCGGATCAAGGGTAACGCCCAGCGCGGTACTCGTGTAGACTTCGGTGATTTCGGAATCAAAGCTATCGAAACTGGTCGGATTTCAAGCCGTCAGATCGAAGCCGCCCGTATCGCCATGACACGTCATTTGAAACGTGCCGGTCAAGTTTGGATTCGCATTTTTCCAGACAAACCTATGACGAAGAAGCCTGCCGAAACCCGCATGGGTAAAGGTAAGGGTGCCCCAGAATTTTGGGTAGCTGTTGTTCGTCCTGGGCGAATCATGTTTGAAGTTGGTGGTGGAATCGACCTGGACCTGGCCAAAGAAGCCATGCGTCGGGCCCAGCAGAAACTCCCGATCAAAACCAAGGTCGTTGTTCGACCTGACTATAAAGCTTAAGAAGACCTATGAAGGCCAAGGAAATTCGTGAACTCGAAGCGGACGAAATCCGCAAACAGATCACAGAAGAAAAAGAGCAGCTTTCGCATCTGACGTTTCAGCATGCGATTGCAGATCTGCAGAATCCTATGATTTTGCGCGACAAACGTCGTTTTATTGCTCAGTTGGAGACGATCCTTCGTGAGAAGGCCGTCGAAACTGAAGCCTGAATTAAACAACAAATGGTAGTTGGTGAGGAACGGAACACGGCTCACCAAGCCTATGAGAATTATGGAAACTAGAAGCGCACGTAAAGAAAGAGTTGGTCTTGTTGTTAGCAGCAAGATGGACAAGAGCATTACCGTAGCCATTGAGCGTCGGATGAAACACCCGATGTACGGCAAGTTCGTCAAGAAGACGTCCAAGCATATGGCCCACGATGAAAATAATGACGCGGGTGAAGGAGACACCGTCCGCATCATGGAAACTCGCCCGCTTAGTAAAAACAAGCGCTGGCGTCTTATTGAAGTCGTGGAGCGCGCCAAGTAATCGGCACGTTGTTCATCAATAGTACCTGTATTAAAGCAGGTGTTAATCGAGCAAATTAATGATCCAGCAAGAATCAAGACTAAAAGTTGCCGACAACAGCGGTGCCAAAGAAGTGCTCTGTATTAGGGTACTCGGCGGAAGTAAGCGTCGGTATGCAAGTGTAGGTGATACGATCGTCGTTTCGGTCAAATCAGCTATCCCTGGTGGGAACGTCAAGAAAGGTGATGTATCCCGTGCCGTCGTCGTACGCACCAGAAAAGAATATCGCCGTCCGGATGGTTCATACATCCGGTTTGATGAGAATGCAGCAGTGCTGCTGAACGCTCAGGGCGAGCCTCGCGGAACGCGAATCTTCGGCCCGGTTGCACGTGAGCTGCGCGATAGGCAGTTCATGCGCATTGTATCCCTGGCTCCGGAAGTACTGTAGCAAACCAAATTTGATGACGAATTGCCCGTTTTCGGGTAATACAGAAAGAGAAGTCCTATGCCTCGAAGCAACAACAAGCAAAAAAAGCTTCACATCCGTAAGGGTGATATGGTGCGTGTGATGTCTGGAAACGACCGCGGAAAAGAAGGGAAAGTCCTTCGCGTGTATCCAGAGAAAGAACGCATCATTATTGAAGGAGTGAATGTGCGCTTGCGCCACACTCGCCCCAATCAGCTTTATCCTCAGGGTGGTCGTATCCAGCAGGAAATGGCTATTCATGCATCCAACGTGATGCCTCTCGATGGAAACGGTGACCCAACACGGGTAGGCCGCAAGAAGATCGAAGATGCAGAAACGGGTCGTTCTCGCTGGGTTCGCGTCGCCGCGACCACCGGTGAAGAGCTGGATAGCTGATCAACGAATTTTACCAATCAGGAATTCGCTCAAAGCAGTGAACTCAACTACAGTGAAGAAGAAAATGGACGGTTACGTACCCAGACTCAAGACGCGATACAACGATGAGATCGTTCCTGAGCTCATGAAGCAATTCGAGTATTCGAATATTATGCAGGTGCCTCGCCTTCTCAAAATCAGCGTCAACAAAGGTGTCGGCGAAGCCGCCACTAACAAAAAAGTTATTGATGACGCTGTAGCAGAAATTCGGACAATCACGGGTCAACACCCAGTTGTTCGTAAGGCTCGTAAGGCTGTTTCAAACTTTAAGCTTCGTCAGGGTATGCCTGTCGGAACTTCGGTGACCCTTCGGGGGGAAACGATGTACGAGTTTATGGATCGGCTCATAACATTGGCACTACCACGCGTACGTGACTTTCGGGGTATCCCGGATCGCAGTTTCGATGGTCGTGGCAATTATTCCTTAGGAATAAAAGAGCAGATTGTTTTCCCTGAGATTAACGTGGACGTTGTTGGACAGATTTCAGGTCTTGACCTGACGTTTGTTACTTCGGCTGGGACGGATGAAGAAGCTTTGGCTCTTCTGAAAGCGCTCGGCATGCCATTTGTCCGCAGGGACGACGCCTAATTAACCAAAGACAATTGTTAGCATGGCTAAGAAAAGCTGGATAGCTAGAGAGGTTAAGCGCAAACGTACGGTGGCTTTGTATGCCGAACGTCGCGCCGCCCTCAAAGCTGCAGGAGACTGGGAAGGTCTACAAAAGCTTCCACGCAATGCAAGCCCGGTGCGTATACGCAATCGGTGCCAGCTTACGGGGAGATCCCGTGGGTATTTGCGCAAATTCGGAGTTTGCCGTATCGCGTTTCGCGACATGGCAAGAGCCGGACTCATTCCAGGGATCAGAAAAGCAAGCTGGTAAATCAGCCCAATTTCCCCTGTTCACGCCTCCAAGCGTAGCAATGCTGCGAACTGGTTGCAAAACGGATTAAAAAATGAATGTAGTAGATCCCGTATCTGATTACCTGACGCGCATTCGCAATGCGCAAAGTGCTGCTCACAGGCACGTTGACATACCAGCGTCCAAGTTGAAGCGAGCAATGACCCAAATCCTCTTGGATAAAGGGTACGTGCGTCGGTTTATCAATATTGAAGATGGCAGACAAGGACTCATCCGTGTCTATCTCAAATATGAGAAAGACGGAAAGCCCGTTATCCACTCGCTGCGTCGCGCATCCAAACCAGGATTGCGTTACTACTGCGGTGCTGATGATCTTCCTCGGGTTAGAGGCGGTCTGGGTATTGCCATGGTCTCCACGTCACGTGGCGTGATGACCGACAAAGAAGCACGCTCCAATAATATTGGTGGCGAAGTTCTGGCCTACGTTTACTAGGTCAGACAGAACAGGAATTTCGAAACGCATCGAGAATAGAAATGTCACGAGTGGGTAAAGCGCCGATCACGGTTTCAAACCAGGTATCGGTAGACATCGGTTCGAACAACTTGGTGACGGTCAAAGGACCAAAAGGGGAGATGACTCTACAAGTCGACCCTGAAATCATGTTGAAAATAGAGGACGGACAACTTCAGGTTTCCCGCCCAACGGAACAGAAACGTCATCGTGCCCTGCACGGTTTGTACCGCTCTCTTCTGGATAACATGGTCTTTGGCGTCGCTGAAGGGTTTAAGAAGGAGCTCGAGGTAATTGGCGTTGGTTTCCGTGCCATCATGAAGAATGGTGTACTGGAATTGGCTCTTGGTTACTCTCACGCTATTTACTTTGTACCGCCAGAAGGAGTCGATATCACTGTTGATACCAAACGAGGTAAAAACACGTTCATCGTCATTGAAGGCGTAGATAAGCAGATGGTTGGGCAGGTTGCTGCCAAAATCCGCTCACTTCGTCCGCCAGAACCGTACAAAGGAAAAGGTGTCCGTTACTCAGATGAGTACGTTCGTCGTAAAGCCGGTAAGACAGCAGCACGCTAGTCACCGAATTAAACACTGATGCATAGCCGGAGGGTCGGCAATCTTCCGGATACAAAGAATATCATGGCACAGAGCAAACAGGATAAAAGAGCACGCGTTAAGAGAGGGATTCGTAAGAAAATCTCTGGAACAGGCGCGCGCCCACGTTTGAGCGTATTCCGCTCAAACCGTCACATTTACGCACAGTTGATTGACGATCAAGCAGGTCTAACGCTGGCTTCAGCGTCCAGTCACATCCCAGAAGTCGAAGGAGACAATCCTATGGCAATCGGGAAAGCGGTTGGAATGAAGTTAGCAGAAGTTGCTAAAGCTGAAGGTATCCAAACTGCGGTTTTTGATCGCAACGGATATCGCTATCACGGACGGGTTCAGGCATTGGCTGATGGCGCTCGCGAGGGCGGCCTCAAGCTGTAACCTGGTCAGCCAGAACTAATCGAATAAAACTGAATCATGGCTAAAGGAAGAAATCGTCAACAGCGTGACCGTAACACAGAATCTCAGGTCGAATGGATCGAGCGTCTTGTATCGGTAAATCGTGTTGCCAAGGTAGTTAAAGGGGGACGTCGTTTCTCATTCAACGCTGTAGTCGTCGTAGGCGATGGCAAAGGCGGTGTGGGCAGCGGTCTCGGAAAAGCAAACGAAGTGGCTAGCGCAATTGCGAAAGGCACAGAAGATGCTAAGAAAAATTTGGTCCGGGTTCCTCTGAAAAGAGGTACAGTCCCTCACCCAGTAGTGGGTAAGAAGGACGCCGGTCGTGTACTACTCAAGCCTGCATCCCACGGTACTGGTGTTATCGCTGGTGGTGGAGTGCGTGCAGTACTAGAGTGCGCTGGTTACACGGATATTCTTTCCAAGTCTCTTGGATCGAGCAATCCTCATAACCAGGTAGCTGCCACAATGGATGCTCTGCGAAACCTAGAAGATCCTCTTCAGGTTGCAAAGCGTCGTGGTATCCCACTCAAACGCGTTTTTGAAGGCTAATAACGTTTACCTTTCCCATTACGATGGCTAAACTGAAAATCACACAGACGAAAAGCGTAATCGGTCGTACCGGCAACCAGAAAAAGGTTGTCGCTGCTCTCGGACTACGTAAGCTCAATCAGACTGTAGAGCACGATGACAGCGCGCAGATTCGCGGTATGCTGAACAAAGTGCACCATCTGGTAAAAGTTGAGAGCGCCTAAGCGCATCGACTTAAGCATCACATTACATAACTAAGCGAGTCTCGTCATCCGTGACGAGGCGATGTAGCAAGAACAATGGATCTAAGCAATCTCAAGCCCGCCGAAGGGGCAACAAAAGCGCGCAAGCGTATCGGTCGTGGACAAGGCTCCGGATATGGAGGTCACACGGCGACAAAGGGTAATAAGGGACAGAAATCTCGCTCAGGCGGTGGTGTTCCAGTATGGTTTGAGGGTGGTCAAATGCCACTCCAGCGCCGTATCCCCAAATTTGGCTTCAAAAACCGATTCCGTACGGAATATTCTGCGGTGAATGTTGCTCGTTTGGCCGAATTGGCCAGCAGTGGAAAAATCGATTCCTCTCAAGAAATTACTCCCGAAGTTCTTCGCGGTGTCGGCCTCTTAGGTAAAAACGATTTGGTTAAGATCCTCGGTGGAGGGGAAATCGATACTGCATTGAAAGTATCAGCCAATGGTTTTTCTGCGAGTGCAGTAAAGAAAATTGAGGCTGCCGGCGGAACGACAACCGTCCTCTAGAGCCTTTTGGAGCCACACAACGTAATTATCCCTCTGGGGATCAAGAGATAAAATCATGGCTGGTCTAACCGAAAGTATCCGTAACATCTGGAAGATCGAGGAACTCCGACGTAGAATTCTCTACACGGTCGGGCTTCTCGTCATTTATCGTTTGGGTGCGTTTGTAACCCTTCCCGGAGTAGATGCAAGTGCATTGGCTGCGATTAATGCGCAGGCTGATCCAAACAACTTGTTGGGTTTACTCGACCTGTTTGTTGGTGGGGCATTTAGCGCTGCTGGTATTTTTGCTTTGGGTATCATGCCCTATATCACGGCATCGATCGTGATTCAGTTGATGGGAGCGGTTGTACCGTACTTCCAGAAGCTGCAAAGAGAAGGAGAGGAGGGACGCCGTAAAATCACCCAGCTGACTCGTTACGGGACGATTATGGTGACGGCTCTTCAAAGTATCGGTTTTGCGATAAACCTACAGTTTGGCGCTACCGGTGCCGCGATTGTGATTGGTGATACGTTCTTTATGATCACCACGGTGATTGTCTTGACGTCCGGAACTATGTTTGTCATGTGGCTCGGTGAACGAATTACTGAAAATGGCCTTGGTAACGGTATCTCATTGATCATTATGATCGGTATCGTGGCTTACCTACCTACCTCGCTGGTAAACGAAGCTGAGCTTTCAGGAAACTTGTTCATCTTCCTCGTTGAAATCGCAATCTTCGCGCTGATCACAGCTGGAGTGATTATGGTTACTCAGGGAATGAGACGCGTTCCGGTCCAGTACGCAAAGAGAGTCGTTGGGCGTAAAGTCTACGGCGGATCTACTCAGTATCTTCCATTGAAGGTCAATGCCGCTGGAGTGATGCCGATTATCTTTGCTCAGTCTATCATGTTTGTGCCGGCGACGTTCGCCACGTTGTTTCCTCAGAGTGATTTCATGCAACGCATGGGTGTCTTCTTTACTGACATCTCGTCCTTTGGATATTCTGCCGTCTTCTTCACGATCTGTGTCTTCTTTACCTACTTCTACACCGCTATTGCTGTGAACCCGAAGGAAATGGCGGACACGATGAAACGACAGGGTGGATTCATTCCTGGTATTCGTCCCGGAAAGCAGACTAGCGAGTTTATTGACAACATCCTGACAAGAATCACGCTTCCCGGTTCCATATTCCTGGGTCTGGTAGCCATCTTCCCGGCATTCGCCATCATGTTCGGCGTGACCTACGGTTTTGCGCAGTTCTTTGGAGGAACGAGTCTCCTGATTCTAGTAGGTGTAACACTAGATACCTTGCAACAAGTTGAAAGCCATCTCCTGATGCGTCACTACGACGGATTCATGAAGACTGGACGCGTCAAAGGACGTAGATAAGGTAATAGCATGGTACACCTGAAAAGCGAAAGAGAACTAGAGCGTTTGCGGGCGTCGGCTGACTTGGTCGGTCGTACGCTGGGAACAGTAGCTTCTTCTATTGCGCCGGGTGTTACCACCTCCGAGCTGGACCAAATTGCAGAAGCGTTTATTCTGGATCACAACGCCAAGCCCGCTTTTAAAGGGTACCGTGTTGGTAAGGAAGTTTTTCCATCCACGTTGTGCACTTCGGTCAATGACGAAGTCGTGCATGGCATCCCGAATCAGAATCCGCTGAAAGAAGGCGATATCGTCTCAGTAGATTGCGGCGTACTGCTCAATGGGTACTATGGAGATAGCGCTTTTACTTTCGCCGTTGGGGATATCTCAGATGATACCCGTGCACTTTTAACGGCCACCTACGAATCGCTCATGCTAGCGATCGCTGAATCGACTACCGGAAAACGATTGGGAGATATTGGCGCCGCCGTCCAACAGCATTGCGAATTAAAAGGATATGGCGTGGTTAAAGATCTGGTTGGACATGGAATCGGCCAGAATCTCCACGAAGACCCACAGGTGCCCAACTACGGACGCTTTGGAAGTGGGCGAAAATTGAAAACAGGCCTGACTATTTGTATTGAGCCCATGATTAACCGAGGAACCGCTTCAGTGCGTACCGAGGGAGATGGATGGACAGTGCGAACATCAGACTCATTGCCATCGGCGCATTACGAACATATGATCGTAGTACGTCCTGGCGAAGCGAAAGTCCTAACAACCTTTCGTTATATCGAGGAAGCCCTCGGTACACTACCCTACAAACAGAATGCTGACGTAGCTCATGGCTAAGCAAAAGCCCATCGAACAGGACGGGGAAGTGATTGATGCACTTCCAAATGCACAGTTTCGAGTCCGCCTAGAAAACGGACATGAAATACTGGGACTTCTCTCAGGAAAGATGAGGATGTACTTCATCAAAATCCTTCCTGGTGACCGTGTTAAGGTCGAGTTGTCTCCATACGACCTGTCAAAGGGCCGGATTGTTTACCGCTATAAATAAGCTTCACGATTACTCCACGAACCATATGGTTTATGCGGAGTAAGACATCGGCTACAACCAAAAATGGCTAAACCTCATTGAGGAGGCCAAAAACAGATATTTGACATGAAAGTTCGTGCCAGTGTCAAGAAACGCAGCTCCGACGACAAGATTGTTCGTCGTAAAGGACGCGTTTATGTGATCAATAAGAAGAACCCTAAACACAAACAGCGTCAGGGCTAGAGCTTATCGCTCAAGTCATGACGTATTAGCTGCTGTATCATGCCACGAATCGCAGGACAGGATTTAAACGTAAAGAAGCGGGGCGAAATCGCTCTAACGGCGATATTTGGAATCGGGCGCACTCGTGCGATCGAAATTCTGACTCGTCTAGATATCGACCCTGACGCACGCCCAGAAAGCTGGACAGACGGTCAGACCCGCGCGATCCGAAAACTGATTGAAGACGAATACCAGGTCGAAGGTCAGTTACGGACAGAACTTCAACTGAACATCAAGCGATTGATGGATATCGGTTGTTACAGAGGTCTTCGGCATCGCCGAGGACTTCCGGTACGCGGTCAGCGCACCCAGACCAACGCTCGAACTCGCAAGGGTAAGAAGAAAACGGTTGCGGGTAAAAAAGCTGCTCCACGTAAGTAGACATTCACATCTCCTGTCTTTATTGACAGGAGCCTTTTAAACATCCCAACGGATAGTAATGGCAAAGAGACAACGGGGAAGTGGACGCACACGTAAGAAGAACGTCGTTATTGAGAGCAACGGACAAGCTCACATTAAGGCTACCTTCAACAACGTGCAGGTGACACTCACCGATCAGTACGGGAATACGATTTCCTGGGCCAGTTCTGGTAAAATGGGCTTCAAAGGCAGCCGTAAGAATACTCCTTACGCCGCACAGATTGCCGCTTCGGCAGCTGGTAAAGAAGCTCACGATTTAGGACTACGCCGAGTAGAAGTTTTCGTAAAAGGTCCCGGATCTGGCCGTGAGTCCGCAATTCGTGCACTTTCAGCAATTGGGCTGGAAATCGCAACGATTCGCGACGTCACACCTGTTCCCCACAATGGCTGCCGGCCCCCGAAACGTCGTCGCGTCTGACGCGATTGGCGGAAGACACGGTCTTCCACAGGGACTAAGCCCGGCTACGTGGCGCTATACAGCGCCCGTACGTTTGAAAAACTCCAAACGAGAGGTAATTAATTATGGCCCGTTATAGAGGCCCAAAACAGAAGATTGCGCGCCGATTCAAGGAGCCAATCTTCGGCCCGAGCAAAGCGCTCGAGAGAAAGCCCCATCCTCCGGGGCAGCACGGTCGAGGTCGTCGTTCCAAAGAGAGCGAATACTCGGTTCAGCTGAAGGAGAAGCAGAAAGTTAAGTACACCTACGGTGTGCTTGAGCGCCAATTCCGAAACCTATTCGCAAAAGCAGCCCGTAAGAAAGGCGTGACTGGCGAGAATCTCCTCATGTTTCTTGAGGCTCGTTTAGACAACACCGTCTTTCGCTTAGGCTTTGCTCGCACCCGCCGCCAGGCAAGACAGCTTGTTACTCATGGCCACGTCATGGTAAACGGCAGGGTAACCGACATTCCATCCGCTCAATTGCGTTCAGGTGATCTGATAGCGATGCGCCCCAAAAGTCGCTCGCTAGAAGTCGTTACCGAATCATTGGGCAGATCTCGGAAAAACTTCCCTTGGCTAGAGGTTGATCGCAACCAGGCTCAGGGCAAGTTCCTCGATTATCCTAACCGCGAGGACATCCCCGAAAACATCAAGGAACAGCTCATCGTTGAGCTCTACTCCAAGTAGTTTCTGGGATATTCAATTACAGCGTTATATGCAGCCGTATCATTGGCGCATATCGCGTTTTTCGATCACTTTACTGAGATCAAGCTGATATGAGTACATATTCGATTCAGATGCCCGACGGAGTTGTTGTTGAAGAAACAACGGATACCTACGGCCGATTCGTTATTCAGCCGTTGGAACGCGGCTTTGGGGTAACCATTGGGAATGCACTTCGTCGCGTCCTTCTGTCATCCCTTCAAGGTGTAGCTATTACTGCACTCAAGATTGACGGCGTCCAGCACGAGTTCTCGACTATCGAGGGCGTTACTGAAGACGTTGCAGACATCATTCTCAACCTGAAAGGTGTACGTTTTCGTGCAAATGAAGGTGCCGATGGTAACATTCACTTTATAGTGAAAGGCCCAAGTGCATGGACTGCCAAGAATATTGCAGACGCTACAAGCGACTACGAGATTCTTAATCCAGAGCATCACGTTGCAAACGTTTCCGCTGGAGCCAGCTTTGCTGTTGAGCTTCGCATGGAGCGTGGGCGTGGGTACGTTCCAGGAGATGAGAACAAAAGAGCAGACGATCCTATCGGAGTCGTTGCAGTAGATGCCATCTTTACCCCCATCAAAAACGTGCGTTACACGATCAATCAGACCCGTGTAGGTGAAAAGATTGATTTTGAAGCACTAACGATGGAAGTGACAACGGATGGTTCTATCCTCCCTGAAGACTCGTTGGCATCGGCCGCACAGATTCTGCGCGACCATGTTAATCTGTTCATCAAAATGGATAGTGAGCCTCAGCCAACAGAGGAAGAAAAAGAAGTGGACGCCGAAGTACAGCGCGTTCGCGAACTTCTTTCTCAGTCAGTAGATGAACTCGATCTTTCAGTTCGAGCTCACAACTGCTTGAAGGCTGCTAACATCAAAACGATTGGCGACCTCGTTCGCCGCGAAGAATCTGAAATGCTGAAGTTCCGCAACTTCGGTCGTAAGTCCCTTCAGGAGCTTATGCAGGTCATCGTAGATCGTAACCTCGTATTCGGCATGGATGTCGATCGGTTCTTAGACGACGTCAAGAGCTGATCAGTCCGCAGCGACTAACCTATTTATACGATGAGACATCAGAAAAAAGGATTTAAGCTCGGACGTACGAGTGCCCACCGGAAAGCAACGCTTAAGGCTTTGTCAAACGCGCTGATCGCCCACAAGCGAATCACGACGACAATTACCAAAGCGAAAGCACTCCGGATGTACGTTGAGCCCATTATTAATCGGGCCAAAGATGATTCCATGCACAATCGGAGACTTGCTTTCCGTGACTTGCAAGACAAGGAGTCCATCAAGGAACTGTTCGGAGACATTGCTTCCAAAATTGCTGATCGTCCGGGTGGATACACTCGCATCACCAAGCTTGGACAGCGTGCAGGTGACAGTGCAGAAATGGCTATTATCGAACTGGTAGACTACAACGACGTCAAGCCGTTTGGGTCAAGCACTGGTTCAGCCAAGAAAACACGTCGTGCCGGTCGTCGCCGTAAGGCTTCGGACGCTGCAGCCCCGGTTGTGGCTGAGGACGCTGATGTAGCAGTTGCTGAAGAAGCACCTGCCGCAGAAGCAGCCCCTGCTGAAGAAGCACCTGTCGCAGAAGTTGAAGAAGCACCTGTCGCAGAAGCAGCCCCTGCTGAAGAAGCACCTGCCGCAGAAGCTGAAGAAGCCCCTGCAAAGGCGGACTCCGACGAAGAAGAGAAAAAAGACGCCTAAGTCTAGTCCCTTCTTGAAAGGAAATTTAGGGGCGGGCGCCGCAGGCGCCCGCCCCTTTTTCGTATTGTGTATTTTGGCAATCTATTAGAGGAAGTCACCCATTTTCTATACTCACCAAATAGGCAGGAACAGGTGACGTTCAATGGGTATAATTCCCCCCCTCTACAGAGATATACATGATTGAAGCATCTGCCATATTAAAAGGAAACGGTCTTCAGATCGAAGCCGAATACCAAGAGCGATTAGATGATCTGCTCAGGATTTGTCATGCCCAATTAAAAACGGTAGACGAAGAGCTGATTATTCAAGCGTTCAGATTAGGGTACTGGGCGCATAGAAATGACCTCAGAGCATCAGGTGAGCTCTACATTGCCCATCCGCTAGAAGTCTCTAAGATTTATGTAGAAGGTATCGGGTTCGACGATGTCGGCGTAGCAGCGGCTCTATTGCACGATGTGGTGGAAGACACCGACCTGTCGCTCGAGTTTATACGCGAAACCTTCGGGGAGTCGCTTGCCTTGATTATTGATGGGCTCACAAAGATATCCAGTGCCTTTGAAACAAAGCATATCAGCAAGGCAGAGAACGTTCGGAAGCTGATCCTATCTATGGCTACGGACATCCGAGTCATCTTTGTAAAGTTTGCTGACCGGCTGCATAATATGCGGACGTTGGAATCGCTCCCTCCACATAAGCAGGTCAAAATTGCGACGGAAACGCTGAATTTATTCGCACCTTTGGCGCATAGGTTTGGCTTCTTTGCTATTAAAAGTGAGCTGGAAGACCTTTGTCTTGCGTATATCCATCCTGACGAATACGAAGAGATCACTAGTGGGCTTCGGGACTCTAGCCCTGAGCGTGAAAAGTACATTGCATCCTTCATTAGTCCGCTCAAAACACGGCTGGATACGGAAGGATTTGAATTTGAGATATACGGTAGATCAAAGAATCTGTACTCGATTTACCGGAAAATGAAGCGGCAAGACAAACCGCTGAAAGAGATTTATGACATTTTTGCCATTCGCATTGTACTCGATGGGGAAGGGGCAAAAGGAAAAGAAGATTGCTGGCGCGTCTACTCCATTATCACAGATTTGTACAAGCCGCTTACTGAGCGATTTCGTGATTTTGTGTCTGTGCCTAAGTCTAACGGGTACCAAAGCCTGCACACCACGGTCCTTGGACCAGAAGGCAGAAGGGTAGAGATTCAGATCCGAACCCGAGATATGCATGAGATTGCTGAAAAAGGATTTGCGGCTCACTGGAAGTACAAGGAAGATGTAGACAATGAAGACACGGAGATGGACCGGCTTCTCACATGGGTCCGAGATCTTCTAGAAAACCCAGAATCAGGGGCGGCTAGTGATTTTGTCCGCGATTTCAGCCTGAATTTGTATGACGAGGAAATCTACATATTTACGCCTCGAGGGGACCTATTTACGTTACCCAGCGGGGCATGTCCGGTCGATTTCGCGTATTTGGTGCATACACAAGTTGGCTTCCACTGTATTGGCGCGAAAGTAAACGGCAAAATGGTGCCGTTGTCATACAAACTCAAAAGCGGTGATCAAGTTGAGATCATCACCTCAAAAAAGCAGACGCCTAATCCAGATTGGATCAAGTTTGTCGTAACCCACAAAGCACGAAGTAGGATACGTCACTGGACTAATGAGAAACGTCGTACAGCCACGGACCATGGAAAAGAACTTTGGGCCAAACGCGCCAAGCGCATGGGGTTGGATTTTACGAATCAGGATTTACATCGTTTAGCCGTTAAAATGCGGTTTCCGAACACTCAGCAAATGTTTTTTGAGCTGGGATCTGGATTGCATGACGTCCAAGAATTGCTCAAGACGGCCCGTGGAACGTTAAAGGAGGAGGCGGAGGAAAAGGATGCGGGTCTCGATTTAAAGAGTGAGTTTAACAATTTCCTCAGTACTGCTCAGTCTTCTGGGGCACCGGCACTTCTTATCGATGGTGAACTGCATACAGACATTGCGACGGACTATGCAACGTGCTGCAATCCAATTCCGGGTGATTCTGTATTTGGGTTTATTTCCAGAACGGGTACCATTAAGGTGCACCGAGTCAGTTGCCGCAATGCGCCCAATCTAATTCTGAATCGGGCAGACCGAATCTTGCCTGTAGAATGGAGTCGTCAGAAAGAGGTACAGTTTGTTTCTGCCCTTCGAGTCATGGGGGAAGACCGTGTCGGGATTCTCAGTGACCTTACCCAAATCGTATCAAAGACATTAAAGACTAATATCCGTTCAATCACCATATCAACAGATGATGGTGTCTTTGAGGGTAACATCGTTTTATTTGTCAGTGACCTCGATCATCTCCGCAGACTCATCGATCGAATTAAGCGAATTGAGGGTATTCACGGTGTCTATCGATTCGAAGAACAGGTCGATGATTCTCAGGTGCGTTAAGTTTATGAAAACCTTGACTTTGGGCTGGGTAAATCGTTATTTGACGCGCCGTTGCCCGTCCCACTAAATGTTGCCCTTAGTTATGATCGAACGCGCCAAAACGCTCACCAAAAAAGATGTTGCCAGACGGGTTGCTGAACTCGTGGATCAGCCTATTTACAAGTGCGAACCGTGGGTAGCATCAGTCATTGGCGCTATCGGCGAGCTAATGATGGAAGCCGACCCAGAAGTGCGGATTGAATTGCGTGATTTTGGTGTTTTTGAAGTCAAAAAGACGCGTGCCAAACCGAAAGCGAGAAACCCGAAAACGAACGAGACGGTTTTCATTCCTAGTCGTAGAAAAACGCACTTCAAACCGAGCAAGAAATTGAAAGCTGTATTACAGCAGCCATTATCCTCATTGGAATATCAGGTGCCAGAAGGGAGTGCTGACTTTGTGGATGTAGATCTGGTCATGTCTGACTGAAACTGATTTATCATGACAGGTGGAAGAACTATCGGGATCGACTTCGGCACCAAACGGGTGGGTCTAGCAATCGCAGATCCGTTGAATCTGTTTTCTCAGCCGGTTGGCACCTACAGTCCGGACGAAGTAGTAGATGTGCTTAAACGTCTTAAGGCGGATGAAGGCTTGGCTCTCATCGTCATCGGCTGGCCATTTGAAGAGGATGGAAGCGAAGGAAAGGCAACTGAGCGGGTTCAAAATTATCTGAATCGACTTGCCAATCTGTTTCCTAAAACTCGGTTCGTAAAACATGACGAACGCTACACCACCCACCAGGCTCGAGAATTAATCAAGGCGGGATCTAAACCCTCATTGAAAAAATCTGGACGAGGAAGAGTCGATACAGCAGCAGCCTGCATCATTTTGCAGGAATATCTGGAAGACGCATACTAATACGATGATAAAACCGATTTATCTTCTCGGAGAAGATGTTTTAAGAAAGCAAACCGAGGACATTGAACAGGACTCGACCGAGCTTCAGACCCTCATCGATGACATGTTGGAGACGATGGCCGATGCCAAGGGAATAGGCCTGGCTGCGCCTCAGATTGGCCACTTGGAGCGTTTGTTCGTAGTCGATGTGTCGGCAATGGAAGAAGACTTCAAAGAAGCGGGCATTGATATGCCTGAACAGCCCATGGTGTTTATTAATGCTGAGATCGAGGAAGAGTCCGAAGCTGAAGACGATTTTGAGGAGGGCTGTCTGTCCATTCCCGATATCAATGAAACAGTAATTCGTCCTGAAGGAATTACGATGTCCTATCTAGACCGTGCTTTTCAACCTCAGAGAGCCTATTTCGATGGCATTTTAGCTCGAGTTATTCAGCATGAATATGATCATGTCGAAGGGATCTTGTTCATAGATCACATCTCTGCGTTCCGCCGGAGATTATTGAAACGGAGACTCACCGAGATTAGGAATGGCATCACAGAAGCCACGTATACGACTTACACGAAGAAGACTGGAGTTATTCTTCCTGAAGAGGATATTGAGGAGTAAACGCTTAGCGTTTAGCGGACTGATAGATGACGCTGGGTACGAAAATCAAGATTTGTACCAATACAATCAAAGCGCCTGATGGTAGGTCTAGCATCCAGGAGCCCATTAGACCAACGAGGGTAGCCAGAATGGATACCCCGACCGAAACCAGTGTCATACCTCTAAAAGAGGTTGATATGAGTCTAGCGGTTGCGGCAGGAACGACAATCCAAGCGGCGACCAAAAGTACACCAACTACTTTGATGGCGACTACAATGGTGAGGGCAATAAGACTGGTCAAAATCATATCATGCCGGCCGGTATGGATACCTTCCAGTTTAGCCGCTTCTGGATCGAATGTAGCATAAGCCCATGGCCCCCAGAGGGATAGGGATGAGGCAATTGCTATCGCGCTCAAGGTGATCGTAGCCGCAATATCGAGTGTGTCGATGGCTAGGATGGATCCGAATAAATACGAAAACGCATCCACTGATCGACCCGATTTCAGGGAAAGTAGGAGGATGCCAAGCGCTACCGATACCGAGAAAAAGATGCCGATGACGGTATCGCTCGATAGGAGTGTCTGTCTTCGTATCCAAGAAATGCCGATTGCTACCAGTACCGTAAAAGGAAGAGCTACCCACAAGGGTTGAACTCCTAGAAATAATCCTAGTGCGATTCCGCCGAATGCTGCATGCCCGAGGCCAGCACCCAGAAAAGACATTTTGCGCTGGACGACAAAGACGCCATAGTACCCAGAAAGAGCGCTAAGCAGCGTTCCAACCACTAAGGCTCGGACCATGAACGGATGCGTGAAAAAATCAACCATGGTGAGTGGAGCCCCCCATGACATCATGTGCGTGACCAACGTGTCCGAAAGCACGTCTAATAGTTTCGTCGGTCATGGCTTCAGCGGCCGAGCCAAAGCTGATAGGGACCTGCTTCATCAGCATAACGTGTGTCGCGTGATGCAAAGCAATTTCCCAGTCATGAGTTACCATCACAACCGTGGCGGACACGTCCTTTCGGTACTTCTCTACGATCTCCAACATGTCTGATGCTCCGGTCATATCAACACCGGCAGAGGGCTCATCTAAAACAAGCAGTTTGGGAGTCGAAATAATGGCCCGAGCAAGATAGGCGCGTTGAAGTTCACCGCCAGAAAGATGGCGGATCTGTTCGTCAGCTTTCGATAGCATTCCAACTCTTTCCAATGCCTTATCCACCACATCGCGGCACTGCTGGTCCATCGTCCAGGGCCATTGTTTCTTGAGGGCAGTTGCCACCAGCTCTCTGGTTTGCGCGGGAAACGTGCGATCTAGTGTCTTAATCTGTGGCACATAGCCTACGGGCGTCGCTGAGTCTTGGAAGCTGATCGTTCCTTCGTAGGGCTGAAGACCCACGAGAGCACGTACGAGAGTGGATTTACCACCGCCGTTGGGTCCTAATAGAGCAAGGAAGTCTCCTCGATCTAGAGTGAAGGACACATCAGACACGATTGCGCGATGTGATAGAACAACACGTAGGTCTTTGACGGTGATCATTGGGAAGATTCCAGAACGGCTTGTGCGAGTGCGACAAGATACGATTCATACGATGAGGCATCGGTACCAACAGCATCAATCTGTCGCATAGTTAATTGCATATCGTCTGCCCACGTTTGGTATGGACCTTTGGAGTAGGCCTGCTGAACCAACAACGAAGAACACGCGGAGTGAGAAACAGCGTCCGCAAGGTGAGCAAAAGATCGAGGCGAAGGGCTCAATCCGGGTTCGTGTGTTATGGGTCCCAGGTGCTCTATTTGAAAACGCTCAAGGAAATGATCCATGAAGGGTTGAGCGCTAACTACACACCGTTTTCGAGACGTTTGCAGCTGAAGCTCGATTTGCTGGGAAACGGAGTCGATGCGACCAGAGAAAGCTGTCGCCCGGCGTCTAATAGCGGGGCATTCACTGGGAAATTGCTCACAAAGGGTATTTGAAAGGGAGGGAAGAGCATTCAGAACTCGATACGGATCACTCCAAAAATGAGCATCAGGATGTTCATCCTCTTCCTCCTCATGGCCATCTTCATTAAAGACGAAGGATACACCCGCCGTTGAAAAATCACGCGCCCACCCGTCTACATCAGGATGGGCAAGTACCATAAGTTGAGCCGTACTCAAAATTTGGACATCAGACGGAGTCGGCTGGTAGGAGTGAGGTGTCTCGCCACCATCCAGTAATACAGAGACCCGGTCAACTCCTAAAAGAGGCGACACAATATGACCGATTACGGGAAGCGTGACGATCACATCTTGTACCGGCATCTTAGGAGCGCGATCACATGCAGTTGTAGTGAGGAGGAGGATTGATATGGATAGGATTCGAATCATGCGTGGGCGTCCAGACTCGACGCAATTCTTTGCGCGGTCTCATTGAATGGACGAAAATGACAGCCTAACTCTTCGAGCGCCTTATTATTTCTATAGCACGAAACAGAGGTAGAAAGACGGGCGGTCTCTCTCGTTAAAAGAGGGTTTTTTCGGGTAATGGTGCCAATGACCTCGAGAGCTGTCGCAACAATCATTAATACCCTTCGAGAAACCTGACGCCGAGGAGGTTCTACGCCCAATGCATCAGCTAACGTCTGAAGAATCGTGGCCCAAGACAAGTTGTGTCCCGAGAGTACATAGCGCTCTCCAACCCTTCCTTTTTCAAGAGCTAATACAGCTCCGGCCGCTACGTCTTCAACATCTACAACATTGGTGCCTCCTGAAGGCAATACCGGCAGTTTCCCGTCTTGCACTTGTTCCGCAATCTGCATCGTGTTTTCGCCCTTTCGCCCCGGACCCATGATGAGTGAAGGGTTAACAATTACGGCGTCTAAACCTTCTGCAACTCCACGATATACTTCCAATTCTGCTTGATGCTTTGTAATGGCATATGCCGTGTTTAGGGAAGACTCAGTCCATTCCGAGGACTCGTCTAAACAATCCGTAGTGGATTCGCTTCGACCGAGTGCGGCAATACTAGATATGTGAACCACTCGATCCACGTTACAGTCCATGGCAACATTCACCACGTTCGCAGTCCCTTGTACATTGATCAGGTTAAGCTTTGCCTCGGCACTTTTACCTTCAAATCCAACGTAGGCTGCGCAATGAAATACCGCTTGTATGCCCTGCATACCTTCTGCTAAAGCCTCTACATCGAGGATATTTCCTTCAATCCAATCCAATTGGTCTTCAATTCCAGAAAGTAGATCCAAGTTAGAGGTTGGGCGACGCAAGGCACGTACTGAGTGCCCAGCAGCCACCATCATACGAGTTATCGCAGATCCTAGAAATCCAGTTGCTCCTGTAATGAAAACGTTCACGCTGGTGGTCACTCAAATTCTATTAGAACCTGTCCCTTCAGGACGGCTTCACCGGCGTTTACGGATACACTGGCTACGATACCTTCTGATTCAGCCTTGATCTCATTTTCCATTTTCATGGCCTCCAGAACAAGTAATGGCGATCCTTTTTCAACGAGATCACCCGCCTTAACGGCTATACTCAGTACAAGTCCCGGCATGGGGGAGCTTAGCGCTTGGGAGGCCGCGTCAGATCCTGAATCCTGTCCCCATTCTGAGAGTAGTTGGTCCCGATGATCAGAAACAAGGACACGTTCAGAGCGGTGTCCACTGGTAATTTTCAGATGCTTTCGATCTTGGGCTTGAATCGTCAAGCCAATCGCTTTGCCCTCGAGATGCAACACGTATTGAGACGCCCTGATATGCTCTAGGCGTCCGCCATCGGTTAGAACTGCCTTTGGATCCACTCCAATTTTGGAGCCGTCTTGCAGAGACACCAGATAGGGGTGTGTTATCGAGTCGTGATTTTTAGCCAATTCAGGATCGAGTTTCGAGCTTTGAAAGCGACACTCTTATGATACGGATTGAACGGGGTGAAGTACCATCGTTGAGAGATTGAAATAGCGGCTTCCTGTTTGATTCGTGTTAAATTATTCTCCCCGAGAGAACACCTTTTGTCGGTGGGCATTTACGACCCTCACCCAGCCCGTATTTGGATTTATGAGTGATATTAAAAAGATAGGCGTTTTCACTTCAGGGGGAGACGCGCCTGGCATGAATGCGTGTCTACGAGCTGTAGTTCGAAAAGCCATCAGCAGCAATTTGGAGGTAGTCGGGATTCTCCGTGGTTACCAAGGAATGATTGAGGCAGATTTTATCGAATTGGATTCAGAATCCGTATCCAACATCATCCAAAAGGGCGGGACTGTCCTAAAAAGTGCCCGATCAAACGAATTCCGAACACCGGAGGGCAGGGAAAAAGCGGCGAAAAACCTCCGCGATCAGGGTATTGAGGGTTTGATTGCCATCGGTGGTGATGGGACGTTGGCGGGGGCAGCCGTCTTTTATAACGAACATAAAATTCCTGTCGTCGGATGTCCCGGAACGATTGACAACGATTTATTCGGCACAGACGAGACGATTGGTTTTGATACCGCTCTTAACACGGCTATTGAAAATATCGATAAAATCCGTGACACGGCAGACGCCCATGATCGGTTGTTTTTGGTAGAAGTCATGGGTAGAGATGCGGGTTTTATTGCCCTGCACAGCGGGATCGGTGGCGGGGCCGAAGTAGTAATGATTCCAGAAACGCTGACAGATCTGGAAGATGCCAAAACGTCCATTCATGCTTTAATGTCTCAACAGCATCGATCTTCAATCATTGTAATAGCAGAGGGAGATGAAATTGGGGGAGCGACGGATATTGCTAAGATGATGCGTGAGGATGTTCGCTTTGACGATATTGACCTTCGTGTATGTATTCTTGGACATACTCAGCGGGGAGGATCGCCCTCAGCTAGAGATCGCGTATTAGCGACCCGACTAGGTGTCGCCGCGGTGGAAGCATTGATTGGAGGACATGCCAACGTGATGGTTGGCATAATCAATAATGTGGTGAAATTGACGCCCTCCAAGAATGTTTGGAGCCGGAAGAAAAGTATTAACTATGAACTATGGGGACTAACCCAGCTCCTCAGCTAAATCGACCTACCGTTTCATTGGCAACTCCAAGATCCAAAAATATTCCGCCCGTTGGCATCGTCGAAGGAAAAAAGCCGCACATCGAAAGGATGTTCGATGCTATCGCTCCTCGGTATGACCTTTTAAATCGAGTTCTGAGTGCTGGAATTGATCAGAAATGGCGAAAACGGGTTGTTAACCTGATTCGTGAGATTAAACCTGAACATGTTTTAGATCTGGCCACTGGGACTGGCGATTTAGCCATAATGGCAGCTAAAATGGGTGTCCCCCATGTCATAGGTGCCGATATTTCTGAAGAAATGCTGGCCTACGGAAGAGTTAAAGTGGATGCCCGCGATTTGAAAGACAGCGTTTCTTTGCAGCGCGGCGATGCTGAAAATCTTCCGTTTTCTGATCATCAATACGATGCCGCCATGGTCGCGTTTGGCGTGCGTAACTTCGAAGACCTTGACAAGGGGTTGCAGGAGATCTTTAGAGTCCTTCGAAGTGGGGGAAGGCTGGTTGTATTGGAGTTTAGCCGGCCCGCAGCATTTCCGATTAAGCAACTCTACGGCTTCTATAATCGATTTATCTTACCAGGAATTGGGAAACTGCTATCCGGAGATTCTGGCGCATACACCTATCTGCCCGAATCTATAGCGGTATTTCCCGAAGGAGCGGCTTTTTTAGATCATCTCAAAAAAGCGGGCTTCCAGCAGGTACGAGACCAACGTCTCACGTTTGGCATTGCCTCGATTTATGTAGGAGAACGTCCTTAGGGCCTACGCCTAATTACGGAATTTAACCAAACAGCATTCATTAACGCCTCCGGTCGTGCGATATTGCACTTCATCCATGAGGCGTCGCATGATATGTACCCCAAAACCGCCCGACTTTTTAGCTTTCGCGTACTTAGCTAGATCTGGTTCTTGGTAATTAACCTGATTGAACTGCCGACCTTTATCTCTAATACGAACGGTCAATCTATCGGGCTGAATGATGACTGCAATGTCGATTGGCTGTTCGGTTTCGCCATGGTATGCGTGTTCAATCACATTTGCACACGCTTCGTCCACTGCCATTTTCAACTGCTCCACTTCAGACTCAGAAAACTCTGCCTTCTCGGCATGACTCGTCACGAATTCTCTCACGTCTTCAAGAAAACGTGTAGAACTCGGAATAGTTAGAGTATGTGTTGTAGCAGCCACTTTGGCTCTTTTTCGTACTTATTAAATGGGATCAGGCGACCACGAATTTGCCAACAGCGTCTTCCTCTAGGTCAACAATATCAAACAACATTGGAAATCCGAGGAGGTCAAACACGTTATAGACCTTAGGCTGAAGGGCTGCGATCTTAATATCTCCACCGCATTCCCGTACTTCTTCGATATAGGCCATGAAGACACCAAGACCCGCACTGGATATATAGAGAAGATTAGCTCCGTTGATTATAATCTGAACCTGATTGTCTGCCTGACATTTTTGAATGGCAGCTTCGAGCTCGGACGCTGTATGGGCGTCAAGTTCTCCTTTCAAGTCCAGAATTTGAACGGTCCCGGAATTCCGGAATCCAACTGAAAAATTACTCATGATAGTAGTACACTCTTTGATTGCAGTCTTCCTTGACACCTTATTCGATGGCATGCACTCGGAAGATACGCTCTCATGTGGATTCTTTTACGGATTGTGTGGACGTAAGTAAAGTATCAATAGGTACTCCATGCCATTTTACGACAACAAGGGTCATATCATCGTCATATTCTGCCGAGCCGATAAAGCCTCGAAGGTCCCTAAGAACGGCCGAATGCAGCCCATCTGCATCTTCATGCCGATATTCCTTCAGGATACTGAGCAGTCGATCGTAACCGTATTCCTCGCCTTCTGCATCGCGGCTCTCAACGACCCCATCGGTGTAAAACACTAAAACATCACCGGGATCTAGCGAGATACTCTCTTGAGTAAGGCTTTGTTGAAATAAACTCCCTCGATCCAACCCGAGTCCCAGACCTCGTGTTCGAATGTAACGAGCTTCTCCATTCAATCGGACGATGGCCGCAGGGCAATGACCAGCCCGTGTTAGCACGATACGTTCCGTTTCCAGATTCAAAATGGCATAGATCGCGGAAATAAATACATTTTTGTCCAGCGTTTGCGCCAGCGCCGTATTGGCATGGGTTAGGAAGGTTGCCGGGCTCTTTGCAATACGGCTCACCGAATGGAAAATGCCCTGCATTTCGGCCATGTAAAATGCCGCTGATGTGCCTTTTCCTGAGACATCGCCAATAATAACGCCTAGCTCTTGTTCGCCAAGTCGGACGAAGTCATAGTAATCGCCTCCTACCTCTTGAGCCGAGACACTGCTTGCCGCCATGGAAAGCCCACTGATTTCCGGTACGTTTTGAGGGAGCAGTTTTTGTTGAACCTCTCTGGCGATGCTCATTTCTCGCTCGAGTCGTTCTCTTTCAACCTGTTGTTCAAAAAGGTGCGCATTATCGATTGCTACAGCGGCTTGGGCAGCAAAAATGCTAATCGTTTCGATATCATCTTGCTCAAATCCGCTAGAAACCTTCTTAGCTGCAAACAGAGCACCCAAAACCTCTTCTCTCGCGATTAATGGAACAGCTAGAAGACTCCCAATTCCGTCTGCAGTTTTGAGATTTAGTCGGTGATCTGCTTGCGCTTTTTGGATGATGAGAGGCAGGTTGTCTCTGGATAAGTCCGATGCGAGCTGCGTTGAATCAAACAAGTCGTTCACCTTAGCAGGGACGATCCCACTGGTGGCAAACACTTTGTATTGTAAGAAGCCTGTGTCGAGATCGGGAAGAGCAAGCCAAGCATAGTCGGCCGAACCGGACTCGACCGGCGCTGCAGCAACGGACTCAAACAAACGTTCGGCTTCAAAGACCTGACCAATGAGATGAGTCAGGGAATGCATAGTGGCGCGTTCGCCTTCTCGTTGCCTAAAATCTCCGGTCGTGGGAAGATGAAACAGGAGAGATAGAAACGAAGTCGTGCCATACAGGATACCAAAAATAGTAGCCTGCTTTACGAAGGCTGCCAATGGCATGAAATAGTGTTCTAGATAACTGTATGCATCGGGAATCAAGAAGCTGCTTCCTGAATTCCCAATTCCGGGTCCTCCAATAAGTAACACGATTAGCACCATGCAGAGGCCAATGGTTGCCAGTTTTTCCTTGAAAGACAAACTAACGATCCAGGACAGCCTGAATGCATTAAGCACCATAAATACTATGGATACCACGATGGCAATGTCTTGAACGAAGTTCTGGGGGTCTCCGGCGGCTCTGAAGACTGACAGAAGAGATGCTGCTACAAACACGAACAACATCGCATACCAATTATGCTGACTAGAGCTCGTTCTCTTTACCAAGACCAACTCCTGAATTCTACTCAGCAAAATGAACACAAAAAGAACTTGAGCCAAGCTTACAATGACCATCTTGAAAATGGCCGTTGTTGTCAAAGGAACGCCTGATCCCGGAGCAAATCCTAGTGGGAGATCAATACCCGGTGTTGAAATCGTTCCAAAATTTGTTGTAATGGCTGCAATCGAAATAAGCGCAAAACCAGAGACCAACACAGACCATATTACGCGGCCAGCCGAGGTAGGTCGTTTTTTAAAATAACGTCTCACTAAGGTCCACAGGGCGATGGACCCAGAAGTCATTATCACGGCATATAACAATAGCATACCCATCTCGGGCGCTTCTCCGCTACTAAACCGAATCAGATGGTATCCGATCGATAGCACCGAACATGTGCCATTCGCTGAAGAAAGCCGTCAGGTTTGGAGGTATTCGCTTTGTCTTCTGGCATGAACACATAGTAGGAGGAAAAAGAATGGTGGCGTTGTACTGAAAAAACTCGGTCTTTGTTACACCTCCTATTCGGCAGGAAGGTAGCGAAAGTTGATGCGAGGGCAAACCTGACTGAGCATTCCGCAATCAGGTGGAACGGTTTCTTTACGAAGAGAGGGGTAACTTCGAGGCACCCGGACCGTACCCAACACAGATGCAAAGAATCATCCATCCTGTCTCACATTTAGATTTCTACTGATGAGAAAAAAGTCATTCGTGCGCTTCCAGATTTTTCTAATCATGGTCTTAGTCGGTCTCGTCATTTGGCGCATGAACGAAGGCCCTGAAAAGGGTGATGGGTTCATTTCGTTGGTTGACATGAAAGTCGGACATTTGTACACAGAGCATTTTGAAGTCAAAGACCTTGTCACGTTGCAGATTGAAGGCGTGGGTGCATTTGGCGCCGATGAGAGAGCATCGACATTGGCTGCTTATCCCTGGTTAGTAAATCGAACGACTAACAGAGTTGTCTGGATGCCGGACATGGATCGATTGATGAGAGATGGGGTAGCAGCCCTGATTCGAGACTCAGTCGCAGTTGGAGTTGGCGAGTATAGCGCGTTTTTTACCACATTAGGGTCAGAAGCTGGATCGCAAAACAACGGATCGTTTCTTGGGCTGAAGCCGCACTGGACGAATGACGCAGAGATTTTTGAACTGAATCTCACGGCCAATATCCCTGATGTAGTGCGGCCGCTGGATCGCTTGGTCACTTCCGAAACTGATACAGAGGGGTCCAGCGCTTTTTGGTCATTTACGCCTTCTTGGCGTGAGGGGGGCTCCAGCCAAATGGTTCGCATAAAGGGCGAGGGCTCTGTTAACGTACGTGTTCAGGGCACTTTTGCTATTTGTAATACAGGATGTGATACCCTGGAATTGTATCGCCTACCGTCGGAGACTCCCGTTTGGTCATCTGATGATGCTGAGGCGAGCGAGGCCGGCGGATCGGATGTTAACGCGATTATAGATGAAGAGTTATCGCTTAAATCTGGTTTGTATCGAATCGAATTTAGCACCGGACGCAAGCAAGACGCCGGTGACTGGAAGAGTAACCCCCCGCATTTGCCGTACCAATGGGGGGCAAGCATGCACCTTGTGGGGGAGGGCACCGCTTTTACTTATGATCCATGGTCGGGAGCCGAGCCACTTGTTGCCATACTTCAAGTCGGAAATGATGAGGAGTTGAGTATGTCTCTTGAGCTCGATCAGTCTCTTGATATATTAGCCTTTTCAATGGGTGAATTATCCTCCGATCAGTCCCGGTATGACTTTGGTTGGATTGAAAACACGGCTACTGGCGATCGGGTTTGGGAATTAGATTTTGATGAAAGCGTTCATGCTGGTGGCGATAAGATGAACCGCGAGTCTCAATCTATCTTGACCTTACCGCCAGGCAACTACACCGTTCGATACCGTTCCGACGGCTCCCATAGCTACGAGGATTGGAACAAGTCTGAACCCATTCATCCTAACAGATGGGGAATAGCCCTTTTTGTTGTTGATCCATCTTCCGTAAGCGATGGTGCCGTCCGAGTAACGGAAATTGAACAGACGTGGCAATCTGATCCAGCTCCAACTGATTTTCCAGTGATAGAAGATGCAACCATATTGGTTCAGAGTATTCGAATGGGAAATGACGCCACATTTGATGAGATTCTTACGCTATCAGAAGCAACGGAAGTCCGAATTCGCGCTCTAGGTGAGATCACGTCTAGTTCGCGGTATGATTTCGGTTGGTTGAAAGAGGCTGAATCAGGGAGAATCGTTTGGGAAATGACCTTTGAGAACACCTCCCACGCTGGCGGAGATGATCGGAATCGCATTTTTTCAGGGACGATGACTTTAGGACCGGGATCGTATATCGCTCATTTTGAAACAGATCTTAGTTATGCGTGGGGCAATTTTGATCAAGACCTCCCGGTGAATAGCGATCAATGGGGAATAAGTATTTCCCGCGTTGAGTAGTCCCGCTTGATCCGCTCGGGCTCAGAGATATAGGTTAATTAGGTTTTCAAACAATTCCTGACGTCCACTTGTTGGATGGGGATGGTCCCCCTCAACAGCGAGACGATGAAGGTCTTCTAGAGACAACTGTCCGTTCTCGAAGGCCTTTCCAGATCCCGAGTCAAAAGAGCTGTATCTAGAGGCGCGCATGTTTTCTAGGGGGGACTCCTTCTGAATTTGATCGGCGACGATGAGGGCCCGCGCAAATAGGTCCATCCCTCCAATGTGAGCATAAAACAGATCCGCGTTGTCGATTGAATTCCGCCGGACTTTGGCATCAAAATTTATTCCACCGCCCTGAAACCCCCCAGCTCTCAGAATCACAAGCATAGCTTCTGTGAGTTCATACAGGTTGGTCGGAAATTGATCGGTATCCCATCCATTCTGGTAGTCTCCACGATTGGCATCAATGCTCCCGAGCATATTTGCTCCCGCTGAAACTTCTAACTCATGTTGAAACGTGTGCCCGGAAAGTGTGGCGTGATTCACTTCAATGTTCAGCTTGAAGTCGTCCTGAAGGCCATACTGATTGAGAAAGCCTACAACCGTTGCCGCATCATAATCATATTGATGTTTCGAGGGTTCGCATGGTTTGGGTTCGATAAAAAAGGAGCCTTGAAACCCCTGGGCCCTTGCATAGTCGCGTGCAGCATGCAGAAATCTAGCCAGATGATCTAATTCTCTTTTCATATCTGTATTCAAAAGCGACATATAGCCTTCCCGGCCGCCCCAAAAGACATAATTTTCTCCATTTAGCTTTATGGTCGCATCTAGTGCATGCTTTACTTGAGCAGCAGCATGAGAGACGACCTTGAAATCCGGATTAGTGGCCGCACCATTCATATAGCGCGTGTTTGAGAATAAGTTGGCCGTTCCCCATAGGACTTTGATGCCCGTCTCGGCCATCTTTGATGAGGCATAGTCGGTGATCATGTCCAGTCGTTGAGCTGATTGGCTCAAGGAATCACCTTCTTCCACGAGGTCGAAGTCGTGAAAGCAGAAATATCCAAGCCCCAGTTTTGACATGAACTCGAATGCCGCATCCATTTTCCCTTTGGCTCGTGAAATCGCATCCGGAGCTTCATTCCACGGGAAGATGCGTGTCCCTTCCCCAAACGGGTCTGCTCCGGCATTACAGAACGAGTGCCAGTATGCACAGGCGAATTTGAGATGGTCTTTGAGCGGTTTACCGGCTACCACGCGATCTGCGTCGTAAAACCGAAACGCCAACGGGTTTCTGGAGTCAGGCCCTTCAAACTGAATAGATTTGATGCCTGGGAAATAGTCGTTGTTTGTGCTCATTACAGGAGATTAGTATGGTTGCGATCAAGTTCATGGATAGCCGTGTCCAGGACTTCTTTCCATCCGGAATACAGGTCAAAGTACTGATTTGTCAAGGCACGATCCGGCGCAACGGTGTCGATTAGTTTGAGTGATTCAAAAGTTTGAGACGCATCATCATAAAATCCGGCGCCGAGTGCGGCTCCGCGCGCGGCGCCGTCTGCGCCGTCAGTATCGAATATGCGCACTTCTGTGTTGGTCACAGTAGCAAAAATCGATCTAAATGTGGGACTCAAAAACATATTTGAATGGCCTGCTCTGATCGATTGAAGAGGTACTCCGTAGGTGCCCAACAGGTCAAATCCCAGATTCAATGAGAAGATGATTCCCTCCATGCCAGCTCGTATTAGATGTCCGGCATGGTGTCTATTAAAATCAAGCTGCTCAATACTGGCTTGGACGTGGCGTCCTTCTAATAGTCGTTCGCTTCCATTGCCGAATGGATATACTTGCAGGCCATCTGCGCCAGCCGAGATCTGCTGGGCGTTTGCGTTCATCTGCTCGTACGAAACAGAACCAGGCGTTTGATTGAATAAGCGTTTCAACCAACTGTACAAGATCCCGGTACCGTTTACACAGATCAAGATGCCATTACGTTTTGATATTGAGCGGTCGTTTACGTGCAAAAACGTATTAATACGCGAACGTTCATCATAGACATCTTGGTCACTGACGGCATACACAACACCAGAGGTACCTGCCGTTGCTGCAACTTGGCCGGGTTCAAGTACATTCAAGGAGAATGCATTATTGGGCTGATCTCCCGCGCGATAGGTAACAGTAACCCCAGGCGAAAGCCCCAACTCAAGAGCTGTCTCACGCGATAGTGTTCCCTGGTGGCCTAGTGTGGGAACGAGATCGGGTACCAGCTTTTTGTCGATTCCAAAGTGATTCAGAACCTGTGTGGAAATCTCTCGGTTTGGAAAGTCCCAGAGAATGGCTTCCGATAAACCGGAAGCTGTCGTGGTCATTTCGCCGGTCAATCTGAACGCGATATAGTCTCCGGGGAGCATGAACTTGTGAATCTGAGCATAGATTTTCGGTTCGTGCGTTTTTACCCAGCTCAATTTTGAGGCTGTAAAATTTCCTGGAGAATTGAGTAGCGAAGCAAGGCATGTGCGTTGACCTATAGCGTTGAACGCCTCACTTCCAATGTCCTCCGCCCGACTGTCACACCAAATAATGGACTTTCGGAGCACGTTTCCGTGTGAGTCCAGCGCAACTAGGCCATGCATCTGATACGAGATTCCAAATCCGGCAATGTCGTCGAGGGGAATCTTGTGATCGCGAATGATCTGAGTATATCCTGCTTTAAAGTGCTCCCACCACATCTCTGGGTCCTGTTCAGCCCAACCCGGATTCGGGGCATCAATTATTTGCTCTTGAGCTGGAAATACGGCCCGCCCAATGGATTTTCCCTTTCGAGCGTCGAATATTGATGTCTTAACGGAAGAACTCCCGACATCAATGCCGACATAATATGTTTTCATAAGAAGCGACTTCTAATTGCTGGCACAGAATAACACGGTGGGGTCCACTTTGGCTACAATTCAGAATATATAGATCCACATTTGTTCGTAGGTTGATCCGAACCCATTAAACAGTGCCCATGTCAACATTCGCAATACGAATACCTTGTCATTCTGCTGATCATCAGATTCTTTCCGCCATGCTGTTTACAGAGGCGGTGGAAGGAATTGAAGAATTAGATGATGGTCTGGTGGTGTTCATCGAGTCTGACAAGTGGGAGGATGAAAAGGCGATTTTAGAGCGTATTTGTGCCCCTTTCCAACGGGGACCGATGACCATTGAGGAAATTCAGGATCAGAATTGGAATGCGGAGTGGGAGAAAACGATTAAGCCTGTTAATGTGGGTGGCTTCTGGATTCGTCCTACATGGAATCACGATCCGACCCCCGAAGGTCACATTGAAATTATTGTCGATCCCAAGATGTCTTTTGGGACGGGTTATCATGAAAGCACCCGTTTGATGCTGGGAGCCCTTAAAAACGTACTCAAGGAAGGAGATCGTGTATTAGATGCGGGTACAGGAACAGGTGTATTGGCGTTTGCGGCCCTCAAGCTAGGAGCTGCTCGTGCAGACGCATTCGACTACGATCCTATTTGTAAAGAAAACTCGCTCGAAAATGCGGCACTGAATGATTTATCAGATCGGTATTCAGTGCAGGTAGGTACAGAAGAGGTGGTTGTGGGTCAAGATTACGACGTGGTAATGGCCAACATAAACAGGGAGGCCCTCAGGTCAATGCTACCCGCATTGAAGGATTTGCTGGCTACTAATGGGAAGATTGGTTTAGCTGGCCTATTGACGAGCGATAGGGACGTGATGCTGGGTGTGATTAGCGATCTGGGAATGTCCGTCGTTTCGGAGTCAAATGAAGGAGAATGGTGGTCCGTCTGGGCTGGGAAGGGGAGCGAGTGAGACTGGCTACAATTGATGTTGGTACAAATACGGCTCTGTTGTTGATCTCGGAGTGGAAGGACAATCGCCTTATCGAGGTCTACAATGGGGTTGGCTTCGTGCGCCTCGGAGAAGGAATGGATGCATCCGGCAGAGTGAGCGATGATGCGCTGGCTAGGCTACAGGCTGTTCTTTTCTCCCATATGGAGGCCATTCGCCGTTTCGATGCCGCTCACATCATCATTACAGGAACCAGTGCATCGAGAGATGCGCAAGATGGCCATCGTATTCACACGCTGGTCAGAAACATGACCGGCACCGAGTTTACCATTCTAAGCGGAGAGGAAGAGGCAAAGGTAACCTATCTAGGAGCCGTGGCAGGAATGCCGGAAAGCACGCTTCGTTCATTCTTGGGCGAAACAATTACGGTTATCGATGTTGGTGGTGGATCGACTGAATTTGTTCAGGGAAAGGGAGAAGATATTCATTTCAAAAAGAGCCTGAATATGGGCTCCGTTAGAATGACAGAGCGATTTTTTTCATCTCAACCAGCGCAAGGCGAAGAGATTGAGTCGGGAAGAGCTCACTTTCAGTCCATGATGAAGGAATCGTTGGCCGGCTCCTTGCCTAGTCGCTACTGTATCGGTGCTTCGGGTACACCTATCATACTGTCTCTACTGCATACTGGGCTGAAAGAACTTTCTGATGCTGAGAGTGCCGTAAGCATGTCCGTTTCAGAACTAGATGCGTGGTCTCGCCGGTTGTTTGGAATGACACGTTCAGAAGTAACTGCGCTGTATCCGTCTAAAATGAAAGGTCGAGCTGACGTCTTGCCGGCCGGGGTATTGATTCTGCTCGAGGCATTGACCTATTTGCGTTCGGAGCGGCTTTTTGTATCGCCATTTGGTGTTCGGCATGGCGTTGCATTGCGATATTTTCTCGAATCTAGTTCTTAGAATCGAATTGCGCGGAACACCCATTCAAGCAAGTCCTTTCACGCTCTACACTCAACTAGCTTACGCTTACTATGATGACCATTGAATCCATTTTGGAGATCTTGAGGGATGTAATCGATCCTGATTCTGGAAAAAATGTAGTCCGAAGGGGATGGATCAGAGACCTCAAAGTAGAAGGGCATACGGTTTCCTTTACTATCCTATTACAGGATCCGACCGTTCCTTTCGCCTCCAAGGTCCGTGGGGTCTGTGAGCAGGCCTTGAAATCGGCTTTTCCTGAAGCGGACTTACGCATTGAACAGGATAGCCCGATGATTGGGCTTGGCAATGGACTTACGATAGATGGCCAAAGTCAGAAGAAAGGGCCTGGTGAGGGTGTTACTAATATCATCGCAGTAGCTTCGGGAAAAGGCGGAGTAGGTAAAAGCACGGTCTCCAGTAATTTAGCCGTTGCCTTGGCCTCCCAAGGGTATGCTGTTGGTTTGGCGGACGTCGATATTTACGGCCCTTCAATTCCAACGATGTTTGGTCTTCAGGAGGCTAAGCCCAGTGTGAACGCAGAAAGACGGATTATTCCCCTTGAAAAATTTGGTGTCAAGTTGTTGTCCATGGGCTTTTTGGTAGATCCAGAAAAAGCCGTTATTTGGCGTGGCCCAATGGTTACGAGTGCAGTTCAACAATTCTTAGGCGATACCGAATGGGGTGAATTAGATTTCTTAATCTTAGATCTGCCTCCTGGAACTGGTGATATTCAGCTTACTATTGTTCAGACCGTCCCCTTGAGTGGTGCAGTTATTGTCTCTACTCCTCAGAGGGTGGCACTGGCCGATGCTAGAAAGGGTGTGGGTATGTTTGATCAGGTAGAAGTACCTGTTTTGGGTGTCGTTGAGAATATGGCCTATTTCACACCGCCAGAATTGCCTGAGAACAAATACTATTTGTTTGGACAGGGCGGTGCGAGAGCACTGGCTGAAGAACTCGATGTGCACTTTTTAGGTGAGGTACCCCTCATTGAGGCGATTCGAACCAATGCGGATGACGGTACACCCATCGTAACTGATCCTTCTGAAGCAGCCTCGGGCATTTTTGACCATATTGCTACCGATCTGGTTAATCAGGTTGAACAGCGAAATGCGTTACGACCTGCCACACAGAAAATCGAAATATCCTGACCTGATATTTCTCATCTCCTAGAATCGAACCAGATGGTTTTGGTTGAGTAGAACCGGCACAACGACAATAAGGAAGACATGAGCGAGAACGTATCAATGACAGCTGCTAAGGATCCCGGACTGCGCGTGCAGGTCGAAGCCGCACTGGATACCCTGCGTCCCTATCTCGAGGCAGACGGAGGATCAGTGAGATTAGTGGAGATCACTGAGGAGATGGTTGTCGAATTGGAACTACTCGGTGCTTGCGAGACATGCCCTATGAGTTCCATGACGTTACGCGCTGGAATTGAGCAAGCGGTTAAGCGTTCGGTACCTCAAATTAACCGCGTTGAAGCGGTAAATGTTTAAGCTCAACTAAGCTCAACTAAGCTCAAAGAGCACTGGTTTGAATGTAGAAGAAAGGGGAGCCGCGCAAAGCGCGGCTCCCCTTTCTTATTTCGTGGCACTGATGGATACCCCTAGGATTAGTTAAATCCCTGTCCTGTCACCTCAGGTTTAGTATCCTGATTGGCGACTTGCCAAGCGGTGCCAAAAATGACCTGAGCAATACGGGCCATTCTCTCATATTCAATCTTATCTGGCTCATCGTCAACGCCATGATAATCGTCATGGGTACCCGTAAAAAAGAAGATGAATGGAATGTTATTCTTACCAAAATTCCAATGATCACTTCTGCGGTAGAACTGGTTTGGATCGTCTTTAGAGTTGAATCGCTCATTCAAATCAAGATCCGTTCCGATGATTTCATTGACACGAATATTAATGTCATGAAGCTCTTGGGATACCAGGTTTGAGCCAATGATGTACACGTAATCATCCGTATCACCAGGGTGCGTAGGATCGATTCGGCCGATCATATCAATATTTAGATTGGTAACCGTCTTCTCGAGTGGTACCACGGGTTCGTAATCCGTGTAGAAAGCCGAACCCAAAAGGCCTTTCTCTTCTCCAGATACATTAAGGAAAATGACTGAACGGCGCGGTCCGTTGCCGTCGTTTTTAGCTTTCTGGAAAGCCTCTGCGATTTCGAGTACCGAAACCGTCCCCGAACCGTCATCATCTGCACCATTGAAAATGCCGTCTTCCTCGCTGTCATTCATGCCAACGTGATCGTAGTGAGAGCTGATCACCACATACTCATCTTTCAGCATGGGATCCGATCCCTCGATAAAAGCCAATACGTTTTCTGAAAAGGTCTCAACGATGATATTCGCTACGGAGGCGCGCACGGACATATCAGACTCGAACACAACGGGTTTCAATGAGCTATCAATACTTGCTTTGACGTCCTGAACCGTTTTCCCAGAAGAGGCGATCATTTTGTTCGCCAGGTCCGCTGAAATGTTTAATACGGTAGGAAAGCGGGAGCCGCGTCCTTCACCGGATGGTTTTTCTAGCGACAGGCTTCCTACACCCGCTGAGGAGGAGGCCCCAGCCATAGCAGCGTCGTACACGGAGCCGTTTTGGCGCATAGACAGATCACCAACCACGAAAATACCGGCAGGTGGGGTTTCTGTTTGAAAGAACGGTCGCAATTTATTGAACCGACTGGTTGTCCAAGCCGACACCTCATTGTTTTCGGTTGGAAATAAACTGGTTTCGGCATCTTTCATGGGCTCATCGGCGAGCATCATGACCCATTTACCTGAGTAATCTATGCCGGCTGCTTCGAGAGCAGCAAAATCATCGTATCCCAAGCCATCGTCACCAATTCCATATCCGGCAAAGACCAAGGAGGCCGTCACGTCGCTGGAGCCTCCAAACATGGTAAGGAAAGAGCCATCTGTTTGATCGCCGCCGAATGTGTGATCGGCAACCTCAGATCCATTTAGAAATAGCTCTGCTTTATCAAACTTGGACTCATAGAGCGGAAATGGTTGGAGGTAGGCCCTTGGGCTGCGAGGATTGTCGGTCGCAGCCGTTCCTTTTGGGGCTAAACCCATTTTGCGATACTGTCCCGCAAGATATTCCGCTGCCATTTTTTGTCCTCTGGCTGTCGTCTCTCTTCCTTCGAAGAAGTCGGATGCAAAAAAGTAGAGGTGTGCAGCGAGATCATCTGCCGTAATGGTCGCCTGATATTTGGCGAACAACTCGGGGTTTTCAAACGTGGTGGGTGTGTCACCCGGATTAGCCAGTCCCGGTAGCGCGTCAGATTCCTGAGCCATTGCCGGCACAGTCATCAAAACGAAGCCTAGGAGGGAGGCCGACATAAAGTGAATGCGTTTCATATTCATCTTTGAAAGATTAACAGAAAAGGGGAGTTGGTTCTTAGGCCAAACGCCCGCGTTTATTCAAATAGGCCAATAAGGCCGTTCCGTACGGTTCTGCGGTATCAAGTTCTACAAAATCAATATTGCTTTCGCGACAACGGGCACGAAAGCGGGTCGAAAACTGTTTGACAGCTTCGGCATAGTTTTCCCTGAGCTGGGAGGGTTGAAGGGCCATTTCCTCTCCAGTTTCCATATCCACAAATCGCATGGGGACGTCGGGAAAGCGAAAATGGCGCTCTGTTTCAGATTCAAGGATGTGAAAGACAAGCACCTCATGCCCGCGGTAACGCAAATGGCGCAAGGCGTTAAGTAGCTCATCGTGTTCGCCAACATTCTCGAAAAGGTCAGTAATGATGACGACGAGAGAACGACGCGCAATGCGCTCGGCCACTTCGTTTAAAACGGACGCTGCCCCGGTCTTTTGATTGTTCTCCGGCTCGGAAGACAGATGCTCCAAGGTCGAAAGTAGTTGGCGTAGATAGCCCGGTGTACTTTTGGGAGGGCGCAACGTGTGGATATGCTCATCGAACGCGATGAGGCCCGTTGCATCTCTCTGCTTTACCATCATGAAGTGGAGGGCACCAGCCAAGTAGGCTCCATATTCGAGTTTTGATAGGCCTGAGGAATGCTTGTATCGCATGGATGCGGAGGTATCCAAGACGACGTAATGGCGCAGGTTGGTCTCTTCTTCGTACTGTTTTACGTAGTGGCGGTCAGTTTTTCCGTAAACTTTCCAATCTACATGTCGGAGTTCATCGCCAGGGTTGTAGGGCCGATGCTCCGCAAATTCAACGGAAAAGCCGTGGTACGGACTCTTGTGCATTCCCGTGATAAATCCTTCTACAATCAGCCGGGCTCGCAATTCCATATTGGAAATCTGCCCTATGAAGGCTGGATCGAGATATTTTAGCGGTTTTGATTCTGCGCTCACGGACTCACCATTAAGAAGAAATGCTCAGACATACTCGTCATACGATAGTACGTCAAATCGTTTCGATAAGATCTAAATGCTTAGGATTTCACGATCTTTGCGAATGAGAATACGGCAGGAGATGAGGTGAGTTGTCAGAAAATCGTTAACTTGATATTTATGGAGCCGAATGACGTGATTAAAGCGCAGCTAATGACTGCGCGAGACCTCGAGCGCACACTTCAAAGAATGGCGCGCCAAATCGTTGAGATGTTTGATCTTGACGAGACACGTAGTGGTTCCTTTGGTTTGATCGGTATGCAGTCGCGTGGCGTATTTATTGCCTCCCGTCTTGAAAAGATTATCCAGACGATTACAGGGAGCGCCGTTCCCCTTGGAATTCTTGACGCAACCATGTACCGCGATGATTTCCGGATGCGGTTGAAGCAACCGGTCGTTAGAGAAACCAAAATTGACTTCGATATCGATGGTAGAGATCTCGTATTAGTGGATGATGTCCTCTTTACCGGGCGCACCACGCGAGCTGGATTGGATGCGCTCACAGATCTTGGAAGACCTGCTTCAGTGCACTTTTTGGTCATTGTGGACCGAGGACTTCGCGAACTGCCGATTAAAGCAGATTTTGTAGGTCGGAAAATCCCAACGCTTCCTGGCGAGGAAGTTCGCGTTCGAATTGCCGAAATGGATGACCAGGAAGGCGTATGGCTTGTTGAACACCCAACCACACCCACAACCTGAACCCGTACCGTTCGTGCAACCGAAGACTGAACAGATAAACTCCGGATTGGACCATCGTCATCTGCTTGGTTTGTCTGATTATAGCTCCAGAGAAATCGAACTGATCTTGGAGACGGCTAGGCAGTTTAGGGATGTTCTAAATCGACCCATCAAACGGGTGCCTACGCTCAGAGGCGTGACGGTTGTAAACTTGTTTTTTGAGGCGTCTACTCGAACCCGTATTTCGTTCGAATTAGCGGAAAAAAGATTGAGCGCAGATACGGTCAATTTCAGTGCATCTGGATCTAGTGTGTCCAAAGGGGAGTCGCTGAAAGACACCGCTCAGAATATTGAGGCGATGAAAATTGACATGGTCGTTTTGCGGCATCAGTCGCCAGGGGCATCTCATTTTCTGACACAGTGTGTGGATTCTATCGTCATCAATGCCGGAGATGGAGCGCATGAGCATCCCACTCAGGCCTTGCTTGATATGTTGACGTTATCAGATCACTTTGACGTATTCAAAGGGCTAAATGTCTCCATAATTGGAGATATCACCCACAGTCGCGTAGCGCGATCTAATATTCATGGGTTACTGACGCTGGGGGCAAATGTCACGATATGTGGCCCTCGACCTCTAATTCCCATTGAACTGGATCGAATTTCCTCAAAAGGAAGTTTGCGAGTCACCCATAGTTTGGAAAGTGCCCTAGAGGGTTGCGATGTTGCCATGGCATTACGCATTCAAATGGAGCGCCAGGGTCAGAACCTATTCCCGAGTGTTCGAGAGTATCACACACAGTTTGGGATACAAATGGACCACCTAAATAGGTATAAGGACCTAATCGTAATGCATCCTGGACCCGTGAATCGGGGGGTAGAATTAGCGAGCGAAGTGGTGGATCACGAACGCGCTGTGATTCTAAATCAGGTAACGAACGGAGTAGCCGTTCGGATGGCTGTTCTGTACCTACTTTCTGGCCAGAATTCGACTGAATAAGACGGGTTTGACGTGTAGGGAGATGGCCCACATTAGCGTTAGTTTCCTTCTGTTTACTACTTAGAATTGATTGAATTAGCTTTCTTCTAGCAAATTCTTCAGGTCTCACCCAAAACGGTAAATAGCGCAGTTTGCGGATAGATTTTTTGTCTTTTTAATCAGCTTTGAGTATTGTCAGAGCAGAATGGCTGGAAGCGCTTCCACAACGAGCGAGAATCCTGAACCAAATCAGCACTATTAACTAATCTCAGCGGTCTAATGGAGCAAGTGAATAACTCTTTGGCATCGTTTATTGAAAACCTGAAACGCCGGAATCCAGGAGAACCTGAGTTCCATCAGGCTGTCACCGAAGTAGCTGAAAAAATCTGGCCATTCATTGAGGCCCATCCTAAGTATCAGGAGAATAGAATCTTCGAGCGTCTGACCGAGCCTGATCGTGTTGTACTCTTTCGCGTCACATGGACCGACGACAGCGGACAAGTTCATGTAAATAAGGGGTATCGCATTCAGTTTAACGGAGTCATTGGTCCCTATAAAGGGGGGCTCCGCTTTCACCCTAGTGTGAACCTCGGTGTCCTTAAGTTTCTGGCATTCGAACAGATTCTCAAAAACAGTCTGACCACTCTACCTATGGGTGGCGGTAAAGGAGGGTCTGATTTCGATCCAAAAGGCAAGTCTGACTCTGAAGTCATGCGTTTCTGCCAGTCCTTTATGACAGAGTTGCATCGGCATATTGGTCCAGATGTGGACGTACCTGCCGGAGATATTGGAGTTGGCGGACGTGAGGTGGGCTACCTCTTTGGTCAATATCGACGACTGGCAAACGAGTTCACGGGTACCATGACTGGAAAAGGTCTAGAGTACGGTGGATCGTTGATTCGTCCTGAAGCCACGGGCTACGGAACAGTCTATTTTGCACAGAACATGTTGGCAACGCGTAATCAGGATCTAAAAGGTAAAGTGTGTACCGTTTCTGGAAGTGGAAATGTTGCTCAGTACACCGCCGAGAAATTGATTGAACTGGGCGCATCAGTGGTTTCGCTTTCGGATTCATCAGGCAGTGTACATATGCCAGATGGACTTACGACAGAGCAACTGGAGTATGTCATGGATCTCAAGAACGTACGCCGCGGGCGTATCCGTGAGTTTGCGGATGCATTTGGTCTCGAGTTCCGTGCGGGTAAACGTCCTTGGGATATTAAGTGTGACTGCGCGTTCCCTTCTGCTACTCAAAATGAGTTGGAAGAAGAAGATGCTCGTGCGCTGCTCGCCAATGGTTGCTTTGTAGTGGCCGAGGGAGCAAATATGCCGACGACTCTTGCAGGCACTAAGCTTTTCGAAGAAGCCAAGATTCTCTTTGGTCCAGGTAAAGCTGCCAATGCAGGGGGAGTGGCCATTTCCGGGATTGAAATGACTCAGAATTCTATGCGCTTGCAATGGACGCGCGAAGAAGTCGATAACAAGCTGAAGGAGATCATGAAAAACATTCATGGCAAATGCGTCAAGTACGGCCAGAAAGACGATTATATCGATTACGTAAAGGGTGCCAATGTTGCAGGCTTTGTAAAAGTCGCTGACGCCATGTTAGCCTTTGGTGTAGTCTGATTTTGAACCTCATTGCTTATCTTAGAGGTGGCGGGGCGGATGAAATCCGCCCCGCCACGTTTTTGTAGATCATTACTACGTCACGACCTCTCAATCTTGCTGCCATTGAAAGACCCGGTTCGCCAAAAGAACGTGCAGGAGACCCCCGAAGAAGTAGTTCGGCAGGCCATGATTCACTATCTGAGTGAGACCATGGGCGTTCCATTAGGACTGATGGCCATCGAGAAGGCCGTGATTCGGCATGGCGAAACGAAACGTGCCGACATTGTCGTTCATGACAAGCAAGGGCATGCCTGGATGGTTGTGGAATGCAAGGCGCCCAGCGTACCGATTAGTCAACGAACACTTGAACAGGTGTCGAATTATAACCAAGTACTTGGCGCACCTTATATCTTTGTGACCAACGGAAGTACGCATCTCTGCGCCGAGATTAAGGGCGATGAGGTGCTGTTTCTTGAATCCCTTCCAGAATGGAGCTGAATTTGAAACACACGTATTACTCGGAAAAGATGATTGCGCTTGCTGCGGTTAGAGAGGCAGCCGATCTCTGTCGGAATGTCCAGCGCGAATTGGCTCCTGGAGAAATCCAGAAGAAAGATCGAAGTCCGGTTACCATTGCCGACTTTGGTAGCCAAGCACTCGTGTGTTCTCGCCTCAGAAAAGCGTATCCGAACGATCCAATTATTGCCGAGGAAGTCGCAGACGAACTTCGAACTGAAGAGAATATTCTCGTCAAAGATCAGGTCGTCTCTAGAGTGCGCGAAATTCGCCCAGATGCCAGCGAGGCGGCTATTCTGGAATGGATAGATTACGGTGGTCACAAGGATCAAGCTCCACGATATTGGACGCTTGATCCTATCGACGGTACCAAAGGATTTCTTCGAGGAGATCAATATGCTGTAGCCTTGGCTCTCATTGCCGATGGGGAAGTCGTCGTGGCTGCACTGGCTTGTCCTAATCTTACCCTCTCTATGGCTCCCGACAGCAAAGGTATTATAGCCATTGCGGTTAAGGGGCAGGGCACGGAGTTCTTTCAGCTTCAGGATATGAAAGTCCTAGAAAAGGTATCCATATCCAAGCAAATAGAGCCCGATAAGGTTCGATTTTCAGAATCTGTAGAATCGACTCACACGTCTCATTCTGGGGCGCAGCTCATCGCACAATATTTGGGCATTTCAGGAAAATCGGTGCGGTTGGATTCGCAGGCCAAGTATGCGGTTGTTGCAGGAGGAGATGCTGAAATTTACATGCGGCTTCCATCTGATAGACGCTACGTAGAGAACATCTGGGATCATGCTGCGGGCATGCTAATCGTTGAAGAAGCGGGAGGAAAGGTGACTGATATCAATGGGAAGCCGTTGATATACAAGCACGGCTATCAACTGAAAGAGAATCGGGGTGTTATCGTCTCCAACAGCCTGCTACACGATCCCCTTCTGAAAGCGATAGCTAAGGCAGGAATCAAATAGATCGGTTTAAGGACGGTTTAGTGCGCGAATTAGGCTGGTGGAAAAGCTTCCTTCAATTTGCGGCAGGCCTCCTCTAATACATCGTATTCCTTGGCAAAACAGAATCGAAGGCAATTTGCACCGTCTGCGTCATCATCGTAGAAGGAACGCCCCATAACGGTACCGATGCCTGCTTCCTTTACCAGGGTCAAACTCGCTTGTTCATCATCTTCAAATCCCGAAAATCGGTTTCTTAATTGAGAGAAGTCGGCCAAAACGTAATAGGATCCTTCTGGCCATGGCACAAGGAAGCCTATTTCTTCCAGGGTTGAGCACATAAGTTGCCTTTTACGTGCGTACGAAGATGCCATTTCGTCGAAGTATCCATCATCCATCTCAAACGCTTCAGCCACGCCGTGTTGTAGTGGTGTGGGTGCACAGATATAAATGAGATCTGAGAGCAGTCCCATCTTCTCTATGATGGCTTCTGGCCCCACGGCATAGCCCAGACGCCAGCCCGTCATATTATAGGTCTTAGAGAAACCAGACAGCGTAATGGTGCGCTCAAAGGCGCCAGGGAGGGAGGCCAAAGAAATATGCTCTCTTCCGTCATAGAGCATGTATTCGTAAATCTCGTCCGTTATCGCGTAAATATCATGCTTCTCAAGTAGCGCTGCGATTTTTTCTAATTCCGAACGGGTCCAAACCTTTCCATTCGGATTTCCTGGAGTGGTCACCACAATGGCCTTCGTTTTATCCGTAATCAGGGCTTCTACAGCTTCAAAGTCAATTTTCCAATCCGGTCCTGTGGTCTGGATAAATCGCAATTTGGCTCCCATCACAGTAAGCAAGTTGCAGTGATACCCGTAATAGGGCTCAAAAACAATCACTTCATCGCCGGGATTGAGCAATGTGAACATGGTAGCGACAAAAGCACCGGTAGAACCGACCGTAACCATAATCTCGTCTTCAGAACGAACCGGGATTTGGTTGTACTCCTGACATTTTTTGAGAAGAGCACTACGTAGTCTGTCTATTCCTCCATAGTAGGAGTAGATGGACTTGTCATCGTCAATAGCTTTATGCGCACCCTTCTTAATGGCATCTGGTGTTGGCATGTCACAAATGCCCTGGCCAAGATTGATACCACCATATTCATTTAGCAGAAGCGTAATTGCTCGAATATTGCTCTGAGCTAGGTGTTCTGTTCGGTTCGCAAGTGGTTTCATGTAAACGATCTATTGTGTGTCAGCTGGAGAGCTTATTCGCTTAAAAAGAGAGCGCCAAGATTCAAAATCGGTTTGATAGGATACACCAATTCCGGCCGTATTGGTCAAATCTGTAGTTTCTAAAATATCACTTTCTCTTCGGAAGAATAGTTCAACTGAGACTCGAGAACTCAATCGGAGTTCGACTACAAACTCGCCCTGCAATCCTTCGTTGGCACGCACATTATCCGTTGCACGGGCTCCTTGATAAACGCCTTCTCCACGAATGATCAATCGCTCATCCCTCAAGCGTAATGCCACTCCGTAGGTAACATCCAGATCGGCGGCGCTTTCTCCAAGTAGTCCAAACGTAAAGTCGACATTGGGGAAGGCCTCATTCAGAAATCGATTCAACTGGGCCGAGACCAATTGGGATACGCTATTAAAAGCGAGCTGACTTCCTGAATCGGTGGTGATATTCTCGGTGGTTAACTGGAATGAATTGGTTAGAAGGACACTCGTAGCATACTCTGCTGCTCGATCGGGTTGATTTAACTGAGCCTCTAAAGCCTGGTAGTCCCCAAGTACATTCCGAGAGTTTCGGTCGATAGAAAGAGACAGGTCGACCTGAGGGGACATGACCGTCCCGGATATTTGCAGGTCAACAATAAGGGGGATTAGACCCGTGTTTGATCCTTGAGAGCCCGGCAGGCCGGAGCGAGATGCCCGAGTACGATAGGAGGCAGGAATGTCCAACAACGCATTAACAGGATCTCCCTCCCAAGAAATGGTCCCACCTTTTTTAATATCAAAGCGTCTAATCAGGAGTTCGCCCGCCGTAAACTGATAATTTCCTCCTTCTACAGCGAGTTGACCAAACGTTTGAAATTCGTCATCCTGCAACAAAAGCTGAACCGTGCCCGTGCTTTTGGCGTGAATCACGTCTCCGAGCAACGGGTCAATAACGAGATGTACCGTAGAGCCGGTAGGGGCGAAAATGGATAAATCAAGATTGAGTCCGTCCAAGAACTTCCGCTCTGCACTCGAACGCTTACTTAAAATGAAAGCGCGTTCAGACAATTGCTTGAACTCCGGGATATATCCCAACGAGTCTTCAAACACGATGAAGCTCTCGTCGGATTCGGAGGTTTCTTCTTCCAGCGGAACGTAAAGTTGAGAATCGTCTCGAACTTTCGCGTTTACCGAAGTTAGCTGGGCATCATATAGGCGGCCCTCAAGAGCTAGATCACCAGAAGCCCAAAGATTACCGTAAAATGGCAATCGGTCTGAATCGGAGACATCCATTATCTGGAAATCCTGAAGAACACCATCGATATCTAGGGAGAAGTAGCGATAATCGTTAAAGAGAAGCCGTCCGCTAAGATTGGCCATTCCGTTCTGCTCATCCGTGATTCGACCAGAATCAATGTGGATTGCCTCTTCGTCGATCCTGACATCGCCTTCAAGTGAATATGTGCTTTGGGTAATTGGAATATCAAATCGTCCATCCCACACTCCCATGTTGACATCGAAAATGGGATGATTGATGGCTCCGGTGATGGATCCATCGCCCGATGCATACCCCGTTACAGACGCTAAAGCCTCATTGAAAATATACTTGAAGAAGAATAGGTCGGCTCGGTCGATGTCTACTAGCAGATCCAAGCTGCCACGATCCTCTACTTGAAGACTGGGCAAACGGACTGAGCCTTTAATACGCAAATCGTTTTCGACTGGAACTCCTGGGTTCGTCGTCCCCATAATTAAGGGACTTCTATCAGCCGGCAAGGGGGAGAGTATTAAATTCAATGAAGCATCTGGACTGCCCGCTTGATAGCTGCTAGATACCTGCAAATCACCTAGCAAATACTGATCGAGAGATAGCGACCGAACGGTTGCATCGCCGGAAACTCTAGGTTGATTACGTCCTCCGGTCAGCACCAAACTACTATTGAGTACTCCGCCAAAAGGGTGGCGAAGCTCCGAGAATTCGGAAAGGTGAATAAGGGAGAGGTCTTGAAAAGAGACACTTAGACTGTCGGAGGCTTCGGCCGAAAAGATGCCAGAAGCCAACACCGATTGAGAAACGGATTGGTTCGAGTCGAGAAATTGGAGGTTTAAGTCGCGGACGACTGTGGCATCTCCATACAAATCTAGCTTAGCTGGTTGGCTCAGATTCCAGGCACCTCCACTAGTGGCTAATAGCACCTGGTTTAAGGTGATCTCATTTAAGAAGTCTTGACTTGATAAGGTGAGATCTAATCCAATCTCTTGGAAATTGCCCGTCCCAGCTCCATTTAGCTTGAGATTTCCAGATTGATTCCCAAAAACACTGGACATTTTTGCCTGATCCAGGTGAACTCCACGCAGATCTAGGGAATCAGCCGTAACGTCCACGTTCCATGTGGTGGATTCTGCAATGGGAACGCTACGTCCCGAATTAATTAAGACGGAGCCGTTTAGCCCACTTGATGCAACCGGTCCAATCGTGTTTTCGGGCGATGAGAAAGAAGAGCGTACTGCTATTGTATCAGACGATAACACCAAATCAGAAGTGAGTTGAAACGATCCCGAAAGAGGCGTAGCACCGGGCACGAAAGCCGCCACTCTAGAAAGATCAAAAACGTCGACTGTTGCCTGGGCTTGAATGGGACGGATCAGCTCGACGTCCGATTCTGCCCGTACGGCTTGCTCAGTAGACAACACGTCATCCAATAGAGCGATCGCGAGATTGTCTTCAGGGGTTCCAGTGTTGTATCGTCGTTTGTTCGATTCCTTGACCAGTGCTAAGCGCGCTCCTTTTGCCCACGCGTTCCCCAAAGAAGTCATCAACGGTACAGATCCATCTGAGGTAACCATGATATTGGCCAGATCTGACCTCAAATCCAGCACGGTCGAATCCTCTAGTGAAGGGGGATGGATAGATAACCGAGCGTCGAAGGGTGCTATTTCAGATGCTGAGCTCCCGAATTGAATCAGCGAGGAATCGATCTGAGCGGTTAGTTCAGTTGAAAAGTCTTGCCCCCATTGCAAAGTAGTTCGAGTGGATATTTCGCCACTTAACGAAGTCTGGATACTTGGTCTTCCTAACAAGGGGCCAAGGTCAGCATGGTGCAAGCGGGTAACTACATCTGCCATTGGAAACTCGCCAAGCGATATGCTGCCCGTATTTTCAATTCGACGATCGCCATCGATTAGAATAACAGAGCCTATTGCTGTGGAAGGAGTGATGGTCGCGTCTAGACTAAAGTCGTTCGTACGTCTCGATCCCCAACTTAAATCGTTTAGGGAAACGGACACGCTCGAATACAGGGAATCAAACGATGTGCTATATCCTTCGGCTCGAACCATACCCGTTAGATCACTTCGCCATGCTGCCCGGTTCGTCCAACGCGCTACATCAATATTTTCGGATCGCAGGGAAACTTCATGTCGAATCGAGTCCATTGAGGGGCCATTCAGTAGAACCGACCCTGACAATAGGCCCCCATCCGAACTGACCTCGACAGATCCTCTTGAATACAGGGATGAAATCGAGTTTCCACTCATTGTGAGCGTTGCGCGCAGATAGGCTTCGGCCGAAAGCGAATCTATTCGGAGGTTATCCACCCATTCCTCGGTAGGCAATAGCGTCATCAAGTCCCGCGTTGCCATGTACGTATTGGTCAATGCTAGATCGGCGGAGAGGGAATCAGGGAATCCAGCGATGGTTCCAGCCAATTCAGCATGGGATCCATTCTTATCTAAGGTCAGCCACGAAACGGTCAGGTCAGACACCGGGCCCTGAATAAGTGCAGAAACATTGGCCGTCCCGTGAATAGGTAGGGTTGGGAAAATGAGCCTGATCTGATCGAAATCAATCGAAGAGGGTTTGACCTCGACTAGAAATGGCGTCTCAATGGGATTAGGTTGCTGAGCAAAGCTGCTGTTTCCGGATACCAACAGGTTAGAACGTCCCATTTGAAGCTCCATCTCGTTAATCGAGAAGACGCCATCTTCAACCACGAACTGAGAGGCCCCGGACGATATGTCTAGTCGCGGACTTTGTAGAGAGCCCGAAAGCTGCAATATGTCAAGTTGACGCGTATTATCGCCGATTCCAATATTGGCAGACAGCCAAATATTCTCTATCAGGCTATTGGTGAAGTCAAATACGTGATCAGAGGCAACCCTCTTGGGTACGTACGTAGGTGAGGTCGTTTGTAGTACGGCATCTTGGATTTCAAGTGCGGCACCTTGAAACGTCCATCCTGCTTCGGAAGGCGCCGTGCTGGTATCGGCGACCGAGAAAATGGATGCCAAATTGGACTGGCCGGTCGAGTCGAACAATACCGTGATGCGGGGCCGTAGCAGCTTAAGCTCATGCATCGAAAACGACTTTCGCAGTATGGAAGTCCATCTCGGGGTCATTACTACTGAATCGATCAGCGCTACCTCAACCCCGTCGGAATCCGATATTCTAAGATCTGAGGCGTATAACGTATTGAACAGATTACCCGTCAGTTTTCCAATCGAAAGATGCCCAGCAAACTGATTTTCGAACTGCTTCTCCAACTGACGGCTCATTTCATCCCGACCCACTTGAGTTCGGGTGAACGCAAAAAATGCGACTACAAGAAGGAAGGCAACGGTCGAAACCGTATGAAGCGTTCTTTTCGATATGTGAGCTAGGATATTCCCAAACACAGGTAGGTCTCCAGATCACGTTCTACCAAGAGCAAACGCCCAGGCAGCGTCTACATCTGAAACGGTAACATCATCGGTCACATAGGCTTGTCCGATTTTTTTCAATAGAACAAACCGCAGTCGGTCCGACTCCCGCTTCTTATCGGACGCCATCGCCTCGCGTACGTTAGCTATACTAATTGTTGCAGGAATCGGGGGTATTGGAATCTGCAAAAGAATCCGATCAACACGTTCCTGGTCGATCTTGCGACTAAACCTTCTGGACATAAACAACGCGGCGCGCATACCCACGGTAACTGCTTCACCATGCGTTAATACACCGTATCCCAACACTTTTTCCAGGGCATGTCCGAACGTGTGGCCGTAATTGAGAATAGCCCGTCGTCCTTTTTCAAACTCATCTTCAGACACGACCTCCGCCTTGATGGCGGCTGCGCGATAGACTAGATCATCTATTACAGCTGGATCTCGCGCCAAGATCTGAGGCATGGTAGATTCCATCCAGGCGAAAAAAGGTTCATCCTGAATCAATGCATGTTTAATGATCTCGGCAAGACCACTAGACCATTCTCTTCTGGGTAGGGTATAGAGTAGTTTTGTATCAATGAGCACGAGTCTCGGCTGATAAAACGCCCCTATCAGGTTTTTACCTTCGTCATGATTGATCCCCGTTTTTCCACCAATCGAGGAATCGACCTGTGCAATAAGGGAGGTTGGAATCTGTACAAACGGAACGCCCCGCAAAATGCTAGAGGCAGCGAAGCCCGCTAAGTCACCAATGACACCGCCTCCAAGGGCTAGAACGGGAGTTTGACGATCGATATTCCAAGCCAAAGCCGCATCGTAGATGGCCTGTAATGGCTTCGGGGATTTGGTTTCTTCTCCTGCCGGTAGGGTAAGGATTAAAGGGTCCCATCCATCGTACTGTAGAATCGCATCTAATGTAGCACGATAGTGTCCCGCCACGTTAGTGTCTGTTACAACTACACACTTTCCCGGACGGAGTCCGGCTTCTCTCATTTTTAGAGGCAATTCGGATAGCGGACCAAACGCTAGTTCGTAACTTCTCCCCTCGGAGAGGCTTACTTGGACCGGTTTGTCTTTGTCTTGAAAAAGCATGCTTGGTCTAAAAAGTGCAGGAGCGTGTTCAGAGGGCTTTCAAAAGTCGATGACATATATAAGGCATCTATCAGAAAGCACTCGTGAAAGATAGGGTTTCTTTACACTCAGTTCAGTCAAATGATTACTAAGGCCACGAATCTGGTTCGAATCCTTCTAAAAGAGTCTGTCAACGCTGGAGATTGCGTGGTAGACGCGACGTGCGGTAATGGACTAGACACAGTTATCCTACGTTCTTTAGTTGGTGAAACAGGACGGGTCATTTCTGTTGATATTCAAGCAACAGCACTAGAACGAGCTCGCAAGCGACTTCCTGCATCGGTTAGGAACGTCCATTTTGTGCATGCATGTCATTCCACATTAAATCAAATCGTAGAAGGACACCCCACTCCTACGGTAGTGGTCTTCAATCTTGGTTATTTACCTGGTGGAGACAAAACGCTAATTACGAAGCCTGAGACAACCACGGAAGCACTTAGTCACGCGCTACAGATTATCGCTCTTGGTGGAGCCGTGATCATGGTAGTGTACAGAGGTCATGCCGGGGGAGAGGCTGAAGCTTTTTCTGTTGAGCAGATGATTTCTGCGTTGGACCCGAAACAATTCGTGGTCATGAAACACCAATCGCTGAATGTTGTCGGAGTCCCCCCATATGTCCTTGTAATCGAACGCCGCGTCTAATGTGTCTCATCCTCTTTTCATTTGAACCGAAGCTCAACAATCAGCTAGTGGTACTAGCTAACAGAGATGAATTCTATCTGCGTGAGACGGCCCAAGCTGGTTTTTGGGAGGGAGATCGTCAACTACTTGCGGGTAAGGATTTGGTAGCAGGGGGAACGTGGATGGGTATGCACACATCAGGGCGTTTTGCGGGCGTTACCAATTATCGTGAGCCCGGTCAGGTCGTTGATGGCGCTGAGTCAAGAGGTGGACTTCCAGTCGGCTTTTTGGAAGGGAATAGCACAGCCCTGGACTACCTGAAGCGGGTTGAGGACAAGGCGGACCGCTTCAACGGGTTTAACTTGTTGGTTTTTGATGGGAAATCTCTGGGATATTACTCTAACCGTTCAGCATCTGGACCTGTGCTCCTTGGCGGTGGAACGTATGGACTTAGCAATCACCTACTTGATTCGCCTTGGCCCAAAGTGCTCAAAGGAAAAGACGCATTGGATGCGCGATTGAAGGCAAGTCCTCGTCCAGATGCCACGTTCTTAGACGTAATGATGGATAACTCTATCGCTGCTGACAAAGATCTTCCAAAGACAGGAGTAACCCTGGAAAAAGAGCGTTTGCTATCTCCGATTTGTATTCAATCTCCTAGATATGGTACTCGCTGTTCAACCGTTGTACACATGGATCAAAGCGGTCCTTTTTTGTTCGCAGAAAAAACGGTCGTTCCCAAAGGGTTATCTCCTGACACCGTTATCTATACATTTTGAAAAGTTGGAGCCGGAAGTGAGAACGTCGAGAGTCAATATTCTGAATCACGAGGGCGTGCAACTGGCAGCTCTTCTGGACCTTCCCATTGATGGTGAGCCCCTGGCTTATGCTCTTTTTGCTCATTGTTTTACCTGTTCCAAAGATCTGAGGGCCGTAAAACACATTAGTAGGTCGCTTACAACCGCTGGATATGCTGTTCTCCGGTTTGATTTCACGGGTTTGGGGCAGAGCGATGGTTCCTTCTCCGATTCCGGCTTTTTAACCAATATGAGCGACATTGACAGCGTGTGCAATTGGCTCGAAGAGCATCACCAGGCGCCCTCACTTCTGGTTGGTCATTCGCTTGGAGGAACCGCTGTTTTGCATGCGGCGTCCTCTCTAAAGTCGGTTCGTGCCGTAGCTACGATTGGGTCTCCATACGATCCCGGTCATGTACAAAATTTATTTGCCCATGCTGAAGCTGAAATCAAGGAAACCGGACAGGCTCAGATTTTGATTGCAGGGCGTTCGTTTACGATTAATCAGTCTTTTCTCGATGATCTAAACAGCATTGATTGTGCTGAGATTGTAGCGTCCCTTGATTGCGCCTTGATGGTGATGCACGCTCCCGGGGACACTCTTGTTGGCATTGATAACGCTGCAAAGATTTATGATGCAGCCAAACATCCGAAGAGTTTTGTCTCGCTCGATACGGCAGATCATCTTTTAAGCGTAGAACAGGATGCTCGATATGTAGGCTCAGTTTTAAGCGCATGGTCTATGCGTTATTTAGACCTGAGCCAACCAGAGGCGAAAGGCAAGGAAGAGGAGGAGATGAGCGTAGTAGTTCGTACTGGACAGGACCGTTTCTACACGGAAGTCATTGCAAACGGGCACACTATTGTGGTGGACGAGCCCTTGGAGTTGGAGGGGACGAACCTAGGACCTACTCCAAATAACTTGATGCTCGCCGCACTCGGAAGTTGTACATCGATCACGTTGCGAATGTACGCAGACCGGAAAGAATGGCCGTTGGAAGGCATCCACGTGAAGCTCAGTAAGCGCGCGATTCCGGTAACAGAATACGAAGGGGATGACCTTCCACCTGATGCAAAAGGTCGAGTTCATGTGTTCGAACGCGAGGTGACGCTACTTGGAGACGAGCTAACGGAGGCTCAAATTAAGCGCATTATGCAGATTGCAGATCGGTGCCCAGTACACAGAGCCATCACTGGACTTGCGGTCGTTAAAACAAGATTAACCTGATTTAGGTGCTGCGGGGACGAACACCCAAGCCCGGGCGTTTCGGTAATCGAATTTTTCCAGCATCAAAGGTTAGGCCTTCGAATGGGTCTTGCGCCAGGTGTAGTTGCCCGTCTAGGTCTAAGTAGTCCACCAGGGCTCCTAAATGGGCGGCTGCAGTTAGCGCAACCGAAGACTCGATCATGCATCCTAGCATCACGGAGAGGTCAAGGGAACGGGCTAAGGAAATCATTTGGCGTGCTACCTGAATCCCGCCACATTTTGCCAGTTTGATATTTATTCCGTCTGCCGCGCCTGCAAGCTCTAGGATTTGATCAGGACCTTGTACACTTTCGTCGGCAATCAGAGGCGGCCCGCCATCAGGGAGCAAGCGCTTCAATAGGTGCCAATCATCGATATCGTCTGCCTGAATGGGCTGTTCGACAAACTCAAGGGTACAATCTTGCAAATCTTTAATCGCATGTATGGCCATATCTATAGACCAACCTGAATTAACGTCAACACATAGTCGGCCCGCAAAGCGCTCTCTGGTGTGGCGCACGATCGCTTTATCGAACTCGACATCGCCAGAACCAATTTTTAGCTTCAGAAAAGGAAAATGAATGACATCATCTAACTGCTCATCGAGATGGTTCAATGAGGTGGGAATGGGAAGGGCATACGTGCTGTGGGGAATTCTATTGGGGTCCAACCCGAATATTTTGAACAATGGAGCATTCAATCGCTGGCCAAATAGGTCATGCAGCGCCATATCAATAGCTGCTAAAGCGGGTGTTGGACCAAACGGGAGGGAGTCTATTAGTGTAGTAATCGAAAAATCAGGATCTGAAACGCAAGCAGTGATTAAGTCAGCATTGGAAGAGACGTAGTCTTCGACTTCATCAAACGTAGTTGGGTAGTAGGGAGGTAGGGCCGCTTCTCCATATCCCGCCCCGATTTGAACTAAGGCATTGTGACGAATTGTGCTTGTGCCGTGAGCTATCCGGAAGGGATGACGTAATTCTAGTGGTAACGGGGTAACGGAAATCAGCATAGGCTACCAAGGCCTGAAATCGATCACGATTCCAGCAAGTTTTCCAGCACCGGCCGGTACGGCCAATCTATCGTTTAGTAGATTCACCATCTGATCGGGTGCAAAATCTTTCGGAATTGACAGTCGGTTTTGTGCAGAACCCAAAACAGGAAGACCGTCTAATAGGGTAGATACCGTTACGGAGGAGTTTAGTACAGGATGTACGACCTGTCTGGGGATATTTTCAGCCGAGCTGAGCCGTACTTCAAGATGTAAAAGGCGACTTTGTGGTCCCAATACGCGTGTCAGTGACTGGCCAAAATCTTCTGCGTGACGGAGTTGATCACTATCCGAAAGTACCACTGAGACTGCTTCACACTCTGTGTGAACACGGTGGCCATAAGCTCTACGCTCACAACCGTTTACGACAATGGATGCACTTGCGTCTTTGGACGACTTAGACCGGTTGTGAATACCCATACCCGTTGCCAAAGCGTGCAGAATTTCCAACGGAGGTAAAGCTCCGTCGGTACCAATCTGAATCGTGGGCTGCAATGGAGCTCCGAGGTCCAACAATTCAGGAATGAGATCTAATATCTGAAAAGATTCAGGTAAGGATAAATCCAGAAAGGGAGCTCTAACTACAGCAATAGATGCATCAACAGCAGCTTGCTGAATGGTGGCGGAGAGTGCTAGCCATTCCAAGTTGGGGTGACCAGCCATCAACGTAGTGGTGTCCCGCAGTACTAACTCAACCGGTGGTACGGGAATAGAGTAGGCTCTGGCAACATCGTGTAAAACCAATTTAATCCGATCGCCTGCTCGTCGGATCTTGTCGTATACCCTAGCATGTTGGGTAGGGGCTCGCCGGCTTGTGCAGGAGGCTAGAGAAACAGAGATTTGAATGGCCTCCAACGCCTTCAACTCACCCGGTGATGAGTCTGAGGATGATGAATCCGAGGAGCCATCTAGTATGCGCAAGGCGGCAGCCTCGACTTCAGCTGAAGTCGGGCTGCCGCCCATCGAGGCGATTACAGAATCTACAAGGGAGTTAAAATCGGGTTGGGTCATGTCCTTAACCTAAGAAACGGAACATACTACCTGAGAAGGACGGACTCCAGACCTGTGTGCAAGTTATACAGGAATAAGATCGTAGGAATGGGGCTGTATAGCCTATCGATTCTTAAGGGCGGTGAGCAATCGCTCATGGATTCCCCCAAAACCGCCATTGCTCATAACTAGAGCAACATCTCCTGGCTTCAATTCCTCGAGGATTAGGGGTAGAAGATTATCTGCCCCTTCAGCGGCGGCGGCCGATGCTCCGTGCAATCGAATCTGATCGATTACCGCGTTAATATCCATGAAGTCCTCCTTCCGGTCATTATGCCGGAAAGGGGGCCGGCTCAGGAAAACAGCGCCCGCCTGAGAGAAGGCATCTGCGTATCCTTTTTCGAATACCTTCCTTCTACTGGAATTAGACCGCGGTTCAAAAACGGCTACTACCCGTCTGTCGGGCCAGCGCTCACAGGCGGACTGAACAGTAGCTTTCACGGCTGTCGGGTGGTGAGCAAAGTCATCCACGACTATTACGCCCGCTTCCTTACCTCTAATCTGCTGCCGACGTTGAATACCTTGAAAGGAGCCAAACCCAGCTGCAATTTCTTCAATGGTTAACCCTTCGTCCAGCGCCACGGTTGCAACGGCTAGTGCATTTTGCAGATTATGTTTACCGCTAAGTGGTAGCCACAATCGGCCCTGAATTGTACCATCACTAACCAAGTCGAAGCGCTGACCATCTGACCCGGTCTTAACTCGCACAGCGGAAACGTCTGCTCGCCCGGAGTCCAATCCGTAGGTTTTGATTCGGCAAGACGCCTGACTTTCCAGCTTTCTGACTTCTTCGTCATCTGTACAGAGCACTAAAAGACCATTCTCGGGTACCGATTGGGCAAAAGCTCCAAATGCTTCTCGGTAGTCATCCATTGACTGGTAGATGTCGGCATGGTCAAATTCAACAGAGGTCACTATGGCCGTCGATGGGCGATAGTGCATGAATTTGGGCCGCTTGTCAAAGTACGCCGTGTCATACTCGTCCCCTTCAATAATGAAATGGGGACCAGATCCGACCGCATAACTCTGATTCCCATTATTCATTACGCCTCCCACCAGAAAACCTGGATCTCGACCAGCACTTCTGAAAACGTGCGCCATAAGGCTGGTCGTCGTCGTTTTACCGTGTGTTCCGGCTACTACGAGTGAGCGTCGATCTTGAATGAAAAAGTGAGCCACCGCTTCAGAAAGTGACATCTGTACCAATCCTTGGTCACGAGCAAATGCCGCTTCTACATGGGTCGGAGTACAGGCATTACCAACGACGGTTAAATCCGGTACTGGACGTAGATTATCTGCATCAAACCCTTCTTTGACTGGTATTCCCAGCGCCTCAAGACGATCGCTCATGGGCGGCCAAGTAGCCGCATCTGAACCCCGGACTTCAAAGCCCGCTTCATGGAACAAGCCTGCAAGCGAGCCCATCCCTGTTCCACAAATCCCAACTAGGTATACGTCTCGTATGGAAGCCGTATCAGGTACATCTGGCCGGTCAAAAATTCTGAGGTGTGAATCAGAGAATTCCGAGAGGTTGCGCATCTGGATCCGTTAAGGGTTATCGGTGGACTGGGCAGCAATGGTTGCTTCAGAAAGGTAGGCTTCACCTTTGAACGCGACCTGAAGTCGTATCGCAAGGGAATCAAACGCTGAATACATCACTGGCACAATAACTAGGGTAAGGAACGTTGCGAAGGTAAGACCCGAAATGATGGCCGTTCCCATTGGACCCCAAAACTGAGTGTTTTCAGAGCCAAATTGAAAGTTGGGATCTAAGTCGGTTAGGAGGCCAACGAAATCAATATTGATACCGAAGGTTAAGGGAATGAGTCCTAGTACGGTTGTGAGCGCCGTTAGCAGCACCGGACGAAGGCGCGTAGCACCGGCTTCAATAATTGCGTCATGCTTCTTCACGCCTCGATTCCTGAGCTGCATGGTGTAGTCTATCAACACGATATTGTTGTTGACCACGATGCCAGCTAGCGAAATCAGACCAATAAAGGTCATTAAACCAAAGGGAGTACGCGTCAAAATGAGCCCAAGCATAACCCCTATCAAGGAGAAGCCAACAGCTACCATGATGATAAATGGGGACGAAATGAGATTGAACTGGGCGATTAGAATCATAAAAATCAATGAAACGCCGACGATCATCACTATGGTCAAGAATCCAAAGCTTTCGGCTTGCTCTTCACTTTCACCCGTGTAACTGAGGGTATATCCAGCAGGCATATTAGCTTCATAGTCAGCCAATGTGGCTTGGACTTCGCCAAGAATAGCAGCACTATTGAAGCCAGGAGCCGCATTTGCTGTGACCAATGCAACACGTTGAAGGTCTAAGCGAGTCACACTACCCAGTCCGCTTCCTACTTCCAGATCCGCAACAGATACTAAGGGTATCTGAGTGCCTTCTTCGAGGATGGTGAGATCTCTAAGGCTTTCTAGCGAAGAGCGATCACCCTCTCTCAGACGAACCAATATGTCATATTCGTCCTCATTCTCCCGGTACTTGCCGGCTTCGATACCGTTAATGGCGGCTCTGACTGTGGAAGCGATTTTTCGAGTAGAAATGTCAAAACGCGCAGCTCTTTCGCGGTCAATACGAACCTGAACTTCGGGCCGTCCAGAACTCAGGTTGTCCTCTACATCAACCAGTCCAGGAATGGATTGAGTCTCAGATGCGGAGCGTAGTTGAGATCTAATGTCATCTGTAATCTGAGTGATCGTTCCAAAATCGGGCCCTGTGATTTCAATATTGACAGGCGGACCCGTTGGTGGACCATCCTGGTCCTTGTCAATAGTGATTACGGCTCCAGGTATACCAGACAGCTGGGTTCTGATTCGCTCCATGGTGAGGAAGCTATCCTCAGATCGTGCTGGATAGTCCACGAGGTTGAACGTTATTCGAGACCGTTCCGGACTTGCGGACGAGCCCCCGAATTGGGCATCAGAACTCACACCTACGTTCACCGACATGTTCTTGATGTTCTCACGCGTCATGTCATTACCAGAAAGAAGGGCTTCGAGCCTTTTTCGCGCTTCCTCAGCAATCTCATTACTTGCATCCAGGTTCATTCCCAAGGGACCTTCCGTCGTTACCTTAACCTGACGGGGAGAAGTATTTGGAAAGAACTCAACCCCTGTTGGCGCTAAGGCGAACATGAATATGATCAAGATTAGTGAACCAACAGATCCATTAAGCAAGATGGATCTGTTGTCTGTGAGAATCAGGTGAGAACGGCTAACAAAAAGCTTACCGACCAAGCCAGCACCTGCTATCAGAAGCGGGAAAATGAGTAAGTTGGCAGCCGTCGAAATGTCGACATCCTTTTCAAGCATCCACATCAGCGTCAGAAAGAGCGCAGCTAGAACAGTGAGGAGGATACCGGCCTTGATGCTGTAATTTTTTCCAATGATAGCTCCTTCGAACGTATGAATGAGAACGCCAAGGGCACCTAAAGCGAGCAAAATGCCACCCGGAGCCATGAATAACATACTTGAGGTGTCGCCGAGCGTACTACTTACTAATAACGAAACAAGGAGTAGGAAGAAGCCAAGGGTGAAGCTGCCTAGAGAAAATGTGTTTCTCAGAAGGGCTTGTTTACCTGAATAGTCCCTTTCAAGCATCCAATTTAGTACGGCCCGATATCTATCAATGAATAGAGGAAGGCTTGTTTTGATAAAATTATCCCCTATTGGTTTGAATAGGAAACGATGCAAGATCAGAACGCCCGGTACAGCGATCACCAATACAAGCAGAGTTTTCCAGTTCGCCAAACCAAGCGCCAATCCCAGTACCAAGATGATACCGGTAAATACGCGTCGCGTGAAGACCGGACGTTCTTCTGTTTCTTCATCGTCTAGTTTGACAAAGATGCCGGTTATCACTGGGTTAATGATGATGGCCACGAAGAGGGAGCTGACCAGAGCAATAATGAGTGTCAGCGGCATCCAACTCATGAATTCGCCGATCGTACCCGGCCAGAAAAGCATGGGAAAGAATACAGCGACTGTTGTAGCTGTAGAGGCTATGACAGCACCGGCTACTTCGGCGGTTCCCAACTTTGCCGCCTCGAATCGAGAGTAGCCCTCTTCTCGGAAACGGTAAATGTTCTCGACAATAACGATCGCATTGTCTACCAACATGCCAAGCGCGATGATCAACGAAAACAAGATCACGAAGTTTAGAGTGTATCCAAGCGCTTGGAATATGATGAAGGACAACAGCATCGACATGGGAATCGCGAGGCCCACTAGCGTAGCGTTTCGGGCTCCCAGGAAAAACAGGAGAACGGCGATCACGAAGATCAGACCCGATATAATATTGTTTTCGAGATCCGTGATCAGGTCTTCAACGAAAACGGATTGATCTCCGGTAATAATGACCTGAGTACCGGTAGGGAAGACATAGCCGTCAAGTACCGCGCCCACCTCGTCAACGGTTTCCAGTATGTTCTCGCCGGATCGCTTCTTAACATTCAGACTAATGACCGGAAGCATGGCCCTATCTTCACCCGTGTATTCGAATAGTTCGCCGTTTGCGTCCTCTTCTTGATAGATGGCAAGGCGGGAATACGAGGACCTTTCTTTAAAGCCGAACTCGACGTCTGCGATGTCGCGAATATAAATGGGGCGTCCGTCAGGACTTTTGATCACAATATCACGCAGCTCTTCCGGAGATTGTATTTCTCCGTCGATGCGTACTAGGTAATTGAGTTCATCTACGTCTACCGAGCCACCAGGTACATTGGTGTTCTCATCGGATATCGCGTTCACGATATCCCTAAAGGTCAAATTGTACCCTTGTAGACGGGCCAAGTCCACATTAATGCTGACCTCTCGGTCTAAGCCTCCAATAAGATCAACCGCAAGTACACTGGGAATGGCTTCAAGCCCATCTTGGAGTTCTTCCGCGACGACTTTTAATCGGGTCAGCGGATAGGGAGCAGAAAGATTAATAGACAGAATGGGGAATTCTGACATATCTATTTCGTTAACGATCGGCTCGTCTACATCCGATGGCAACTCAGCCTTGGCCACATCCACCTTATCTCGAACCTTAGCAAAGGCCTCATCAATAGATATGTCAGGCTCGAATTCAACTACGATGCTGGAAACGCCCTCTGTAGAAGTAGACCGAATGGCTTTAATTCCGTTGATAACCTGAATTTCCGATTCAATCGGTTGGGTTAGCAGGGATTCCACGTCATCTGGAGAGGCGCCCGGATAGATGGTCGTAACAACTATATTCGGGATCTCAATGGAAGGATTAGCCTCTTTTGGAATCGTAATGTAACTGTAGATTCCACCTAACACGAGGACAACCGTCAGGACCAGAACGGTCGTTCTGTACTTGATGGCAGTGTTCGTAATTTTCATAACCTAATGGGTGAAGCGACCAAATTGTGGTCAGGTACTCATTGAAAAAGCGTTCTTGAAGGCCTACTGAGCGTTGTTGGATGAGATCTCAAGCAAATCACCCTCAGCAACCATGGTCTGGCCGGTCGTAATCACCTCGTGGCCTACATCGAGCCCCGTGGAAATGACCGTGAATCCACCATATGAAGGGCCGAGTTCGATGGGCCTCAGTTCCGTTCCAGTCTCGCCTCCGGACCGATCTACGACGTACACACTTGAGCCGTTTTCATCTATCAAAATGGCTGTCTGAGGAAGTACAATTTGATCGGTAAGCTGGCGACGGGTGACCAATACATCAGCGATCATTTCCGGCTTGAGCGTCTTTCCATCATTTTTGATGTCAACCTCAATCGTGAATGTGCGATTCTTTGGGTTGATCACGCTCCCTACGAAGGAAACGCCCGAGCGCAGGAGGTCACCACCGTAGGATTTGAACGAAATGGAAACAGGTGATCCAACTTTGATATCCGACGAATACTTTTCCGGTACGCCAGCTCTGATTTTGAGATGTCGAGTGTCTACGATTCGGACGATGGGTGAACCAGGGACAACTTGTTCGCCTGTTTCCACAAATCGTTCTTCAACAGTTCCTGAAAATGGAGCGCGAACGAAGGTGTTTTCCAACTGCTGTTCGACCTGCGACACAGTAGCTTCTGCTTGGGCGAGAAAGGCACGCGCCTGATTCAATTGGGTGCGTGCATTTTCGAACTCAATGGCAGAAATAATAGAGTCTGCGTAGAGTGGCTCTTGGCGGCGGAAGGTGTCTTCTGCGAAATCAGCAGAAGCCTTGGCGGAGGTCAGATTGGCCTTAGATTGCTCAAGAGCAGCCATCATCAGACGGTCATCCAGACGAGCGATGACTTCGCCCTTGCTGATAGTGGTTCCGACTTGCACCAGACTGGTAATCGTACCCGCAGACTGGGCCGAGAGGGACGCATCATTCGGTGCGTCCACAACTCCGGTTATCGGAATGATTTCCTCGAAGGGAGATAGTGCTACGGTCGTTGTATTAACTCTTACAACGCGTTTAGAAACTGCCGGGGTAGCGTCTGCTTTGGCGTCCGTCGAAGCTGGTGCTTCGGCGCACCCTGCCAGAAGGAGGGCGAAAGAGAAAAGAAATAGGTAAAACGTTCGCATGATACTAGAACGGGACATAAGGATTAAAATTCGTACGGTTAGTCTGATAGAGAGAATTAGTTAATTCCCGAATCTGACATACCCATGGCTGTTTCGTAGGCGCTTCGGGCTACAAGGAAATCGTGTACGGCTTGGAGGTATCCGAGTCGACTTTGATCTAGTTGATCAGAAGCCGAGCGGACTTCAAGCGGGGTAGCTACTCCTTCTTTTAAGCGCGCTTCGGCATATTTGAAATTCAGTTCGGCGCGATCAACATTTTTTTGCTGATTCAGCATACGAGTGTGGGCCGAGCGTACTCCTCGGAGAGCGGATTCAACTTCAACTCGGATCGCTTGAGTCAAGAACTCGGTGTCGTTTTTTGACTTCTGCATAGAAATTTTCCGCTGCTGAACGCGTTGCCGAGAGGCAAAACCATTGAAAATGTTCCATGAGAGGCGAAGACCAACATTTACGCTTCGGTCCCAATAAGACGAATCGAAATAATCTCTTTCAGAGGAAGTGAAGCTGAATGGGTCGTCGGAATTGGATCGCACCACCGTTCGATTATCAGGTACATTTCCGATGTAATTGATGTTGGCAAAGGCATCAATTGTTGGCAAGAACTCTGATTTGGCAACTTGAAGCTGAATCTTTTCTAGTTCAACACCGATGGTTGCTTGTCTCAAGTCCGGTCTTCGATCGAGCGCTGTAATCATGGCCTCCGCAGTGGACACTCCCATAAAGGAAGCATCCAGGTCTGATTCTAGATGATCTAGGATATCAACCACATAGTCAGCTGGAATACCCAAAAGCAGTTTTAAATTATCCACTGCACCAGCCGCTGCCGTCTCTGCCTGAACGAACTGGGTTTCAAGATTGGCCACCTCGACTTCTGCTGATAGCCGCTGAAACTTGGGTGAAACACCCTGAGTGACTTGTCTAGACACCTCATGCAACGTGCGCTTTGCACGCTGCACACTTTGCGTAAGGACGTGTACTTGCTCTTTAAGAAGGAGGGAGGCGTACCACCCTGTTTTGACCTGATCAACTAGTTGTTGCTCCTGTCGTGAAATGGCCATCTCGTTGAATGGTTTTAACCATTTCGATGCACCGTAGGCGCCGTAAATCACGCGACCGTCAAACAGCTTCTGCGTAATTGACAACCCACTCATGTACATGTTGGGTACGCTGAACGGGTTATCAGACGATTCGAAGACAATGCCGGCGTTTTGGTATCCCTGCTGCTGACGTAAGAAATACTCATTAATGGAGATGGGCTCTGTTCCTGCATCTGCATCCGTTCGAGCTTGCTCATTGAAGGAGAGCCAGTTTATGAAACCAAGTGTTTCAAACAGCCCGCCTGCATCAGATCCCGCGAAGGGGTTAGCTGAGCGTACATTTCTCGTGTAAGAAGCGTTGATATCGAGTTTAGGATAAAGCTCGGCCCAACCTTCTTTTATTTGGGCGTTAGCATTGTCCATATCCAGTCGAACATTCTGAAGAGCCAGGTTCTCCACTAATGCGATCTGGATGGCTTCTTCCATCGTTAGCGAAACACGCTTTTTCGTCTCTTGAGCAGCTGCTTCATTCAGCATGCCTAGCGTGCCCATTGCGAGGAGGGCAATCGTCAGACTAAAAAGCAGTCGGGTGAAAAAAGTCTTCATGTTTATTACGCTTGAGTTTGAGCGGCGTTATCCGGATTTCCCAGGCCGTCGAGTATCATAGTTGTTAGGAAGTCCGCCATTTCACGAGACGTGTGTGGGCCACTTTCATCATCGTAGTCGTAGCTCATCCCTTTACAGGACTTCATCTGCACACCATTAATATTGACCATAATCATATGTGCCAAGAAGTGGGGGGAGTCGAACTTGATTTCGCTATTTTTAGCAGCTCTAGCAATAGGAATGGCTAGAGCATCAATGGCTCGATTCCTTTGTTGACTGAAAAAAACCTGCGGAGCTGGATCGTCGCTAGATGTGAGCCGATGAGCTTCCCTGATGAGAATCACGAAAAGATCGAGCTTCTTATGAAAGAAGCTGTGCATTTCCTCGATGAGTTGGTGTAACTGAAGCCGAAACGAGTGGCCATTCTTCTTTTCGAACGTGTGTGCGATGAGTTCGCACAATTGGTCGTAAAGGGCTTCGAAAATGGACAGGAGAATTTCTTGTTTTCCGCCGGGAAAGTAGTTGTACAGCGTACCTTTTCCGAACTCTGCTTTCAGAGCTAATTGTTCGAGCGTGGCTTGATTGTATCCTTTCTCCGCAAAAACCTCTTGCGCAGCTTGCAAGATGTCATTTCGGCGATGAAGCCGCTCTCGGTCTTTTCTAGATAGCGTGATTTCCATTCGATCTTTATGCTACGGGATATCATTCCTTGATTTCAGAAATGACCACCAGTATAAAAAGTGACTGAGTGGTCAAATTATGACCCTTACGTCAGTACCGAGTGGAGGATTCGCTCTAGTTTGTTAAAAAACGTCTAAGGATTTAGACGTACTGATCCAATTGATTAGCGTATAAATAATCCACCACGTTTTTCACGCGTTGAGACGAATCTCGGTGGCACACTAAGAGCGCATCGTCTGTGTTGACTACAATGAGATCATTCACGCCAACAACTGCGACTAATTTGTCTCCGGCTTGAATTAGGCAACGACTAGCGTCATGAACGATAGCATTTCCTTCAATCGCATTGCCAGCCTTTCCTTTGTCAGCAAGGTCATAGACGGCCTTCCAGTCGCCGACATCATTCCAATCGAATGAACCCGGAACCACATAGACTTTTGCGGCCTGTTCCATCACACCGTAATCGATGGAAATAGAAGGGCATGCTTTGTAGGCAGCAGTTACCAATGCGGTATCGTCGGCCGATGGTTCTACGTTTTCCAAGGGAAGGAAGGCCGAATGGACATCTGGTAGATGAGTTTCTAGAGCTTCCAAGATGGAATCACTTCTCCAGATAAACATCCCACTGTTCCATAGAAAGTCTCCAGAGTCCAAAAAGCGTTCGGCTGTTTGGATGTTCGGTTTTTCGGCAAACGTCTTTACGAACAAGGCTTTGAGCCCATCTTCTTTACTCGAGTCTTCTGGGTCAAATTGTATGTACCCGTATCCAGTTGCGGGATGGTCTGGTTCGATACCGATAGTAACCAGGGCGCGTTCTTCTTTCGCAGCTTCAATACTGACTTTGAGGGCCTCATGGAATTTGCGCACATTACCAATTACATGATCTGCCGGCAACACCACAATGATAGCGTCTGGATCTTTCTGATGAATCTTGAACGCAGCGTAGGCTATACATGGGGCAGTGTTACGCGCAATGGGCTCGGCCAGGATGTTTTCCATCGGGATGGAAGGGAGCTGATCCTGCGTCTGCTTTACATACCGCTCGTTGGTGACCACGTAGCAATTTTCGTGCGGTACAATACCCGAAAGTCTGGATAGGGTATTCTGGATCAGTGTATCGGCTCCGGTGACAGCCAGAAATTGCTTCGGATTTTCTCGGCGTGACATGGGCCAGAATCGACTTCCAATGCCTCCGGCCATAATGACAGCGTGAATCATTCTCTTTCAAATAAGGGTGCTTAGATCGGGTGGTGCCCGACTAATAAACGGTGGAAAGAGCACAACCTGAAATTCGCCTTTGGGTTTCTGGGCATCTAGCCAAAATCAACGCTTGTGGACAGTTTAAAACGGTCACTTGTCTTGAATACTATACACTTGAAAGACCTGCACCGCTCTAAATGGGCCAAAATGGGTCAAAGTGATGAAGATCGCGTTTCGGCTCGGGGTTTGGTTGGGTCTAGCCAACGACCTTAATTATCATGTGCCTACTCAAGGTGCGGGGGCTACGAAAATGTTGAATACCGTTTCCAAACTATTGTTATTGCTTTTATTGATCGGTTCTACCGGTTGCGTTATCGAAGAGGGTGTAGGTCCTGAGGGGCCTCCTGGAAATGCAAATGTATTCTCACTCAACTTTGACTTTCTGCTTGCTGACGCGGTAATCATCAATACGGTGGCATCTGTTCAATATGACGTTCCAGATATCACTCCCTTGGTTGTTGATGAAGGTGCCGTCTTGATGTTTTTTAGAGATCAAGGCACTTGGACTGCGATGCCGTACACATTCGGAGTCGAGTCAGCGGATCTTCCAGCAGTGGACTACACCGTTTCCCTTGGATTTGGCTTTGAAGACGGATTTTTGGAAGTCTTTTACGAGTCCTCGACAGCTGCCATTGACTTCGGTTTGCTTCCAGATCGTGAAATGAAGGCGGTCGTCATCGATGGTTTCTTTTTCGGCAAAAAGGCCATTGATTACACAGATTGGAACGTTGTAAAAGGATTGTACAATCTAGAAGACTAAGACGTCTTTAGGATGTGGGGATTATGTCGATAAAGAACTCAACACGGAACGAATCATCCAACTCACAAAGGGTAATGCGGGATCTGAACTTCGATAGGAAATCAAAGACACGACGAGCCAATACGGCTTCCATGAGAAACATCGTGTCCGGGTTTTGCAGGACGGCACAGGAAGACTACCGCGACGCTGGGTATCCTTTCGGTAAAACGATGGATGGAATGTTGATTTGGTTCGAATACGGTCAATTTACTACAGACAATTAGGCCTTCACTTTCTTCGGAATGACGCACACTCTGAGAAAGAAGATCTGGGGGGCGGGCCAATGGCTCGCCCCCCATTTTTGTGGGTATCGAAACCGCTGATCAAGAAGGTCATGCGTTGTATTACAAACAAACATTTCCGCAGACATATCGTACTCTGCTTCTAGAACCCAGCTTTATGCGCATTTTGGCTTTTTGATGCACCCGCCTAATCTATTATTTCGAATACTGACTCTTGCAGTCATTTTTTTGACATCCTGTGGTCCGGAGCCCACCTATGTGGAAAAAAGCTCTGAGACTGAGGGTGGGTCGGGACGCTATTACATGAATCGCGAAATTGGAGACGTTATGGGCTCCGAGCACGCCGCTCTTTGGTTAGATCGTCCAGAACGAAACGTGGAAGAGCTACCCACGCGTCTCATGAGGGTATTAGATCTCAACCCGTCTGCCGTGGTGGCAGATATCGGGTCAGGCACAGGGTTTTTTACGTTTCGCTTGGCTGAGCTAGTACCTCACGGAAGAGTGTACTCGGTTGAGGTCCAGCAAAGTCTTGTGGATACATTAGGCGCTCGAGCCCAACGAAACGGATTCCGAAACGTAACCCCCGTATTGGGAAGTGTGAGCGACCCTGCTCTTCCTAAGAACCGCATTGATCTAGCATTAATCGTTTCATCTTATCACGAATTCTCATTTCCAAAGGAGATGGTTTCCGCGATAAAGGCTTCTTTAAAGCCCAAAGGGCGGTTAGTGATCGTCGAATATCGACAAGAGGATGAAACCAGTCCCATTTCCGATGGCCATCGCATGAGCGAAAGGCAGATCCGGTACGAGATCGAAAGCCTCGGCTTCGAATGGCGCGAAACGAGAGACGTCTTACCGCGACAGCACGTAATGATCTTCAGTTTGGATCAGGCAGAAGCTATCCGTTAAGGTTCAGAAGGCAGATAGGGTTACTGATCCAGTTCAAGTGATCGCCACAGGTACCAGGAAGCAAGCGTCCGAAACGGTCTCCAGTCTTCTGCCAGAACAATAACCTGTTTAGGTGTGGGCATTTTAGGGAGTCCGTACGTTCGCATCACGCCTTTACGTATACCTAGATCCGTTTGGGGAAGCACGTCGGGGCGCCCAAGGCGAAACATCAGGTACATTTTGACCGACCAAGGCCCGATGCCCCGAACCGAAATTAAACGATCAATAATATCCTGATCAGAAAGAGGAGCGAGGCTAGCATGCCCAGGCACGACGCCTTCAAGTGTTTTGGCGGAGAGATCTTGGATAGCGGCTGATTTAGCTCTAGAGAGTCCGCATCCTCTAAGTTGCTCTTCAGATAATTTGGATACCAATAAGGGGTCTAGAGATCGGCTTTCATCGGTCAGCGACCTAAACCGGCCATATATAGTTGCAGCCGCTTTCCCAGATAGTTGTTGATAGGCTACTGCCTCACACAAGGCTTCAAAAGGAGAGTCGGCTGGCCGTAGACCTCCTTCGTAGGGGCCAATGCTGTGAATGAGTGGACTCGACCTTCTAAAGCACATTGCTGCACTTACGCCGGACGTAAAAACCCTGGTGATTTCGAGGCATGATGAAACGCTTTATGCCGAACGAGCCATTCGTGCGGGGTCTAGGGGGTACGTCATGAAGACGGAGGCGGCAGAAACACTCGTTTCCACTATTCGGCGAATTGAAAGCGGTGCGATCTATGTCTCTCCTGAAATAAACGAGCGCCTTCTGCAAGGTATTGCCACGGGACAGCATTCGTTCAACCATTCGCCCCTTGAAGTACTTTCCGATAGAGAATTGGAAGTATTCGAAATGACGGGCAGAGGCCTCGGAACCAGAGAAATTGCAGAGCGGCTGAACCTCTCTATTAAAACGATAGAGTCGTACCGTGCGCGCATTAAGAACAAACTGAATCTAGCTAATGCCGCGGAATTGATGCAGCATGCTGTTCAATGGGTCGAAAGTGAATCGATTGGGGATGGGGTTAAGAGTCAGCGTTCTTAATCAAGTCCACTAGCTTGACGGTAAAGAAGAGAATGGAATAAGGAGGAATAGTCGTTCCCTGGCCGAAGGCTCCGTAGGCTAGAAACGGCGGAATAATCATGGTTCGAGTCGTTCCAACAGCCATGCCCTGAAGCCCTACGTCCCAGCCTTGGATTACTGACCCAGAGCCCAAGGTGAATATGAAATAGGATCCTCCGATAGAGGAGGCGTCAAAAACTTGGCCTCTATCGTCATAATATTGACCTATGTAATCGACAACGAGAACATCGCCCAGTTCGGCAACCTCGCCGTCCCCTACAATAATGTCTTGGGTAATGACTTCATCGAAGATGTCGATAAGCGTCACATCATACTCAACGTCTGTATTTGGAGGAACGACAACCTCTCCGGTAGAAAGGGTCTGGCCGTTTTTTCCAAAAGCCAGATGGGAAGGAATTTCAAGACGACGAACACCACCGACCTTCATTCCTATCAAACCTTGATCCCACCCCTTTAGGACCTGTCCGGCACCCAGAGTGAACCGAAATTGTCTGCCCGATTCTTCGGTGGAGTCGAATTGTACGCCGTCCGTAAAGCGACCAACATATTCTACCACAATGGTGATACCATTGCCGATTTCGTCCCCGGTACCTTCTGTCAAATCAGTTATGATAACTTCACCTTTGTCTTCAGACGAATCAGAATCACAACCGGTGGCTACGATAATCAGGCAAAGAAGCAGAGCAAGTCTTGAAAGGTAGATTCGATTCAGCATACGGCTGTGTGTATATCGTCTAGAAGAGTCAGGAATTGTTGTCGCGGATGAACGAGCCGTGATGCGGAATGTTCGTCGAAGGGCAGGGCAATAAAGAATGGCTAGGCCGATTGGGTATAAAAAAAGCGGGGCCGCCTCTTGGCGGCCCCGCTTTTTAAGACGGATATTGGATCAGCTGTTTTGAATTCGTTCCAGCGTTGCCAGATTGGCTCTGACGTGATCTGAAGACGTATTCCAGAGGTCTTGTTCGGCTTCTGTCAATTCGACCTCAATGATCTCTTCTACTCCATTGCGACCGAGACGAGTCGGGGCACCAGAGAAGAGACCCTTTTCGCCATACTTCCCATTAAGCCATACGGCACAGGGTAGTACGCGACCTGAATCCTTAACAATCGCTTCGACCATTTCAGCTGCTGCAGCGCCTGGAGCATACCATGCAGAAGTACCCATCAGCTTGACGATCTCGCCGCCACCAAACTTGGTCCGTTCTACAATCGCGTTGATGGTTTCTTCGTCCATCAATTCTGGGAGCGGAATGCCTCCAATGGTCGTGTAGCGAGGCAGGGGTACCATGGTATCGCCATGTCCACCCATCAAGAGAGCCTGAATATCTTTTACCGATACGCCTAGCTCAGCAGCAATGAAGGAACGATATCTAGCTGTGTCCAAAACGCCAGCCATTCCCATTACTCGGTCAGAAGGGAAGCCACTTGCCATGTAGGCAACGTAGGTCATCACATCTAGTGGATTGGAAACCACGATAATAATTGCATTGGGGCTGTGAGCCACAAACTGTTCCGTGACTGACTTGACGATGAAGGCATTTTTAGCCAACAGGTCATCCCGGCTCATACCTGGCTTACGAGCCAGACCAGCGGTAATTACAAAAATATCAGATCCTGCCGTGTCCGCGTAGTCGTTGGTCCCAGTGACCTTCGTATCGAACAGGTGGATTGGAGCGGACTCAGCCATATCGAGGGCCTTGCCCTGAGGAAGTCCTTCGACGATGTCGATCAATACGACCTCGTCTACCATATCTTTTCGGGCAATGCAATCAGCAACGGTTGCGCCGACATTTCCGGCTCCGGCAACGGTAACTTTCATGGGATTTGTGTGGTTAGATTGTTCAGAATCACAATGAGAATATATAGGCGTCATAGTGTACGCATTGCCGCTCTCTGTTACGCGTTAGAGTGTTTAAAGGGCTGCCAATATTTGACTAAATCTGTCGAATGGCATCTGCTACTAACCGTCACTCAATCAGCAGAATTTGGATAGTTTCTATTGTATCATGCATACTTAATTTGAAAATCCTTCATGACTGATCCGCCGTTCAAGAGAATCATGATCAAAAGATCTGTACCCATCCTATTTGCTTTCCTGACCTTGTCTTGCAGCTCGCTTCCACTGGCTGGTACCGAAGGAAGTGATGCTTTAAAGCCTCAAAATGTTGTTTTCTTCGTTGCAGACGGCTGTGGACCCGCTAGTTTTTCATTGGCCCGCGACTATCAGCGCGTTTCAGGAAACGGGGATACCCTGTTTTTGGATGCTTTTGAGCGAGGATCTGTTATGACTTACTCGGGCAATCACCGTATTACTGATTCAGCGGCAAGTGCAACCGCTTATTCATGCGCAATCAAAACCTATAACGGAGCAATTGGGGTCGATATGGATCGCCAGCCCGTAGAAACGATTTTGGAAGCAGCCGAGAAAGCCGGATATAACACCGGCCTTATTTCCACGGCTCGCATCACGCACGCCACACCCGCAGCGTTTTCAAGTCACGTCGTGGATCGTAGTATGGAGGCTCAGATTGCAGATCAGCAACTTGAAAAAGGAATTGAGCTCATCATGGGCGGCGGAACCATGTATTATCTACCGAAAGAAGCAGGTGGCGGGAGAACGGACGGTAAAAACCTCTTGGATGCCGCAGTTTCTGCGGGATACACATCGGTTTCCAACCGAAATGAAATGCTGGCTGCAGACACCCTGCCATTGATTGGCTTGTTTACAGCAGGCCACATGGCGTACGAAATCGATCGCGATACGGCAGAAGAGCCCTCCATAGCTGAAATGACCACGAAAGCACTGGAGTTATTGGATAACGCAGAGAAACCGTTCTTTATCATGATTGAAGCTGGCAGAATTGACCATGCTGGGCACGAAAATGATACTGCTGCTCACCTGCACGACATTCTAGCCTATGATGAAGCGATGCGGGCTGCCGTTAAGTTTGCTCGGTTAGATGAAGGCACGTTGGTGGTGGGGACGTCTGATCATGAAACCGGTGGTCTAACGTTGGGTGCCGAAACAAATGGTAAAAAAGGGTCTGGCTACGCGTACGATCCATTAACCCTCAACGCAATTGACTGGTCCGTGAATCGATTTAGCAAAGAGCTTCGTGCAAGCATGGCGCGTAACGATGAAGTACTGCCATGGATGTTTAAATCGATTGAAGAGCATTATGGATTGAGTTCTGAAGCATTTCAAAACGAAGTTAGAAAAATAGTTCAGTATCGATCAGTCGTAGGTGAATCTACCGCCTTAGTCCATTTAAATCACTTGCTCAGAGACTCAACGGCCGCCGCTGCACGAGTAGGATGGTCTACAGGTGGGCACACAGCTATAAACGTCCCCATGTATGCATTTGGACCGGGTTCAGAGGCTTTTACGGGCGTAATGGACAACACAGAAGTTGGATTGGCCCTTCAACGTGCTCTGGGATTGAATTAAGGGGTTTAGAACCTCAAAAGGAAGACGATACTCGAGTTGGACCGCACTCAGGCTTACTCGAGAATGAACCTCCATCCTATTTCAGATACCGGATTCCAGCCGTCGTTAGACGAGCAGCGGATACACATGCTTTCTCACGAATTGAGAACGCCCCTGGCTGTTATATCTGGTTTTGCACAGCTCCTAAAATCGGAATTGTCTCAGGAGCAGGTTGATCTCATTACTCCGATCCTAGAGAATGCAGATAAGCTCCAGCGTGTTATCTCAAACGTCTTGGAGCATGAAGAGACCGGGTCCGATGACAGCTATCCGGCTAACTGTGATGTAGTGAAGGTGGTTGAGGAGATGGTTTCAAAAGCCCGGCCTAATGCCCAGCACCGGGGTATGAGCATTCACCATGTAAAATCTTTGGCTGCAGGTTCAGCGTATTCGGATGTTGGCCTAATCCAACGTGCCCTAAGTCAGCTGCTCGACAATGCAATCAAGTTTTCGGATTCCGGTGATATTTGTATTGAAACTCGCATAGGGCCAGACACAATCACTATTGAAGTAACCGATGAAGGTATCGGACTTCCCGAGAAGGCGGCGCAATTATTTTCCCCCTTTGTCCAAGGATCTACCGGGTTGGACCGTACTCATCATGGTTTAGGACTGGGTTTAAGCTTGGCGCAAAAAGCGGCCAGACGTCTCTCAGGGTCGATAAGTCTGCACAACCGGTTGGGAGGTGGAACGCTAGCTCGATTAACGTTTAGGCGGTTTGCCCACGTATCGTTCCGCCGTGTAGCCTAAGGCCTAGCAGGTTCAAAGAGGAATCTTGCTCGCACAGAATCCGATTGCCGCAGGCGGAGTTAAGGTGATACGCCAAGTCTGGGATTTATGTCTGCCCTAACCAATCTACTTTCTCCCCAAGAATCTCTGATCGTTACCGACACGGAAACGACCGGAGTTCATGCGCATGTGAATCGGGTCATTGAAATTGGTGCTGTCAAAGTTAGGTCTGAAGGCGAAAACAAGTGGTTCGACCAACTAATTGACCCACAAATTGCCATTCCAGGGCGCATAACCCGCATAACGGGTATCACGTCTTCCATGGTCTTTGGGCAGCCGACAGCTGAAGTGGTCATGCCAAGCTATCAGGAGTTTTTGGGTAATGGCGTCTTTGTAGCGCACAATATTCGATTTGACTACTCATTTTTGAACGCAGAATTTGAGCGAGTTGGATTACCTGAAATGCAAAACCTAGGGCTGTGCACCTTGCGACTGGCTCGTCGATTATTACCGGGCCTGCGCTCGAAAAGTCTGGGAAATCTTGCCAAGTTCTACCGCATTTCGGCTGCCGGACAGCATCGGGCGCGTAAAGACGTTGAAATTACATTGGAGGTTTTAGAGCGGCTGGCTCAAATCGCCTCGGAAGAGCATTCCGTGAGCACGTTGGGCGAATTGTTGGAACTACAATCCCGAACCTACTCAAAGGTAAAGCCTGCGGCTAAGCATGTTCTAAAGGTTAGAGCTGACGTGTTACCCAAGGTGCCAGGAGTCCCGGGTGTCTACCACATGGTAGATGGTAAAGGTCGGATTCTTTATGTGGGGAAGGCAAAGAACTTGAAGCAAAGGGTGTCCAGCTATTTTAGAGCGATTGAAGCGCACCCACCTCGACTCAGGCAACTCATCGCTAAGATGAGGAATGTGAGTTGGCGCGAAACCAGTACGGAGCTGCACGCTCTGATTGAGGAAAGCCGGGAAATTAAGGAGTTAGATCCTCCATTTAATCGAGCTCAAAAAAAGTACGTACATCGACCATATTTGAGATTGGATAGTAATGAACCGTTTCCGCGACTGACTACTCAGGTGTTCGTACGAGATGACGGATCAGAGTATTTTGGTCCCCTCAGAAACCGCTCTCAAGCGTGGGCTATTACAGAGATTGTCGAGCGATATTTTCCAATCAGAAATTGCTCTTCTGCCGAGTTTGCTAAAAAGCACAAATGTGTCCGTGCAGACATTGGACGATGTGGTGCGCCCTGTGATGGTTCACAAGGAGAAGAAGCCTATGGGGAAGTGACACAGCGTGTTAGAGATTTTTTAATGGGGGACATTACGCATGTCTGCGCCATGATGGAGCTTGAAATGTTGAAGGCTTCCGAGCAATTTGCCTTTGAAGATGCTGCTGAAACACGAGATTGGATTTCGATGCTAGATGAGCGTGTCACCAAATATGGTGCCGTCGCTACTCCCGTTTCGGGACCGGACACGGTTCACTTACTGGCTGCAGGGCGTGCCGGGTCGGGTACGTTTGCCATCGTACGTCAGGGCCGGATAACTAGTGTTGAAGCCGTTGACTCTGCCTTGGAGGTGGAGCAATTCGTGTTGTTAGCGTACAGCGCGTCCCCGGACTCTACTGCGGTTATGGATCGAATTCAAATTGATGCTCGGCGCATTTTAGATCACTGGCTCTACGTCAAGAGAGACAAGGTTACCTCGCTTGAAAAACGAGAGGAAGAGCCTGAGGAGCACTTTGCCATTCGCGTGGCTGAACACTTTGAGGCGCTTGATCAGCAGGGGCCTGACAAAGCGGATTCGTATAATTCGATGTAGCGTTTTGCGGATGACTTCCAGGAAAAATCGGTCCGCATCCCATTTTCCTGAATGCGCTTCCAATCGGGTCTTGATTTATGCCATTGAATAGCCCTTCGGAAGGCGTCTGATAACGCATTTGGATGGGCGTCCCCAAATGAAAACCCATTTCCTAATGCTGGGTTTTCATCAGCATCTATAACGGTATCCGCAAGACCTCCTGTTCGATGAACAACCGGCACGGTACCGTATCGCAGACTGTACATTTGATTTAGACCGCAAGGTTCGTACAAAGAGGGCATCAAAAACAGGTCTGATCCAGCTTCAATCCGATGAGCCAGGCCTTCGTTGAAACCAATCTTTAGCCCGATCCGACCTGGATGGCGGGCCGACGTCTCCCTAAAAAATGCTTCAATGTCGGGTTGCCCGCTTCCAAGAACGGCGAAACATGCATCCGTCTGCTTTAGGATATCATCCATTATAGGCATGAGCAGATTAAACCCCTTCTGACTGGCTAGTCGAGATACGATGCCGATCAGTGGAGCAGAGTCTGATGGAGAAAGGTTTAACTCCGCGCACAGTGCGTCTCGATTTTTTCTTTTTCCAGAAACGTCGTCCACATGGAAGGGATGAGGAAGGTGTCGATCGGTTGCTGGATCCCAGATTGTGGTATCAATTCCGTTAAGAATACCACTTACACAAGCCGCGCGGGATCGCAGAAGATGGTCAAGACCCTCTCCAAAGGCCGAAGTTTGAATTTCAGCTGCATAGGTTGGGGAGACGGCATTCACTCGGTCGGCCATTAAAAGCCCAGCTTTCAACGGAGAGAGCGCGCCATTGTATTCAAATTCTCCTCCAACTTGGGCTTCTTCCATTGGAAGACTGGCTAGAAAGGCTTTCCCCGGATCAGTTAATCCCTGATACGCCAAATTATGGATCGTTAACAGCGTGCGGGTACTTTTGAACAAGTCATCCCATCCATAGGCGTATTTCAGCATGGCCGGCATTAACCCGCCTTGCCAATCGTTGGCATGAATGATATCTGGAGAAAAGGAATACCGCTGCATCACATGAAAAGCAGCGTGTTGAAGTAGAATAAACCGATCGGCTTCATCCGAATCATTGGTATAAAGCGTTCCTCGATGGAAGTAATGGGGGAAGTCTATCAGATAAACTTCCACATCAGAACCAGGAAGGTGACCATACCAGACATGAACGGATATGGTGTTGTGTCCCATTGAAATAGATAACGGACTGATATCCGATGAATGGACAAAGCCATGGTCCAGCACGGCAATACTGTCGTAGAGGGGCATGAACAGCTTCACATGATGCCCTTCTTGCTCAAGAGCAACAGGAAGTGCGCCTGAAACGTCGGCCAGACCACCTGTCTTTGCAAACGGAACGCACTCACTAGTCAAAAAACAAATATTCATATAATTGAAGTTATCCGAATAACCACCGGACTACGAACACGGCAGCAATCATTGCAACGGCGTCAGCAATCAGGCCGGCAGGGACGGCATGGCGTGTTTTTCGAACATTAACCGCTCCGAAGTACACGGCAATGACGTAAAAAGTGGTTTCAGTAGAGCCAAACATGGTCGCTGCCATCTTCACCAAGATGGAGTCTTCTCCAAACTGAGCGATCATGTCGAGTACGATAGCAGCCGAACCCGAGCCGGTAAGAGGGCGCATGATCATCATAGGCAGCACTTCTGGTGGGACGCCGAACCACGTTAGAAGGGGGCGAAGCCCTTCAATCATGAACTCCATGGCTCCAGAAGCCCTGAACATGCCGATAGCGAATAGAATGGCTACCAAATACGGGATGATTGTCACCGCAACTTTAAATCCGTCTTTAGCGCCTTCGACGAATTCCTCGTAGACGGGGACTTTTTTCAGCAGTCCATACAGCGGAAAGCCCACAATCATTGCCGGAAGAACAAAGGCAGACGCAATCTCAATAAATGTCCGAATAGATTCCATTTGCTCAGCCTCCTGTATTGTTTTGTGAAACAGGATTGCTCACCCGAAAACGCTTCATTCGAGATAAAAGACGCGCTGAAATGACGGCCACCACTAGCGAGATAGTGGTCACGATAATGATCGCGAATATCAACTGATTGATTTGAAGTCCCATCAGGGCGACAAGCAGAACGGGCGGTACAAGCTGAACGGAAGCCGTATTCATGGCCAATAACATGACCATCGAATTGGTGGCCGTGTCTGGATCTGGATTCAGCGTTTGCAATTCCTCCATCGCCTTGATGCCTAGTGGAGTAGCGGCGTTTCCCAACCCGAGCATATTGGCTGTCAAATTAAGAACGATCATCCCCAATGCGGGATGGTCCTTCGGAATTTCGGGAAATAAGGGGCGCAGAATGGGTTGTGTGAAACGCACAACCGTATGGATCAACCCGCTCGCTTCCGCAATCTTGAGCATGCCCATCCAGAGGGCGATAATGCCAATCAAGCTCAATGCTAGGGAAACGGCTGTTTCGGCCATAGAGATAGCCGCCTGAGCAATCGCATGCATCTTTACGAAGCGGACATCCTTGAATCGAAAAGAAGCGCTGGCAGTGGTTGGAGAGCTGAAACCCAAATTGGCGATGGTGCCGCGCATGTCATTATCCCGGTCAGAGGTCTCTGAACGGATAGTGGCCCAGGGCTCAGGAACGGCAGCATCTTTTGCAAAACGAAGCTGAGATCCTTCTTCAGTCTGGATGAGCACGCCAGAAAAAAGAGAATCAGGCTGTTCAGTTACGCCGTAAAACGATTGGAAATAGACCGGATCCACGTGCACAGTGACAGTTTTTCGGCGTGCGTCCGTGTCAAAAGGTTCATCAGAGGAGAGGGTGATCTGATAGTCTGCTCCGTTACGATAGGTATCGTTGCTGAGGTCTCGTACGTCGTACGCGATCCCGAAAACAAAGCTCAAAATGATCAGACCGGCCCAGACATAATTCAGCATTGATTATGCGGGTTTGGTTCGGGCCCATGATAAGAATCCTGATCAGCAGGTACACAACATTGGCGGCAGAAAGACCAATCGGTAGAGAAGGGGCTCGTGGATGGCCGGTGATGCTTTCGCATCACCGGCCCCTCGAGTTTCCGAAGACCCCTGAAGACATTACGTCTACATGAGGAAGTGCGTCCGGACTGGAACAGGATAGGTTGATACCCGAACCAGTTGGGACAAGGAGTGCGCGCGGCAAGGGAAGTAGATCCCCAAGAGCGCTTCAGCATGTCAATAAAAAACAGAGTCTGCACGTAGTGTATCGGCAGTCCACCACCCGAATTGAGTACCGAAGTGTGAAGCAATGATGAAGAAGAGGTGGGGTAAATACAACCGTTCGCTTAAAAAATTTGATTTTCGGACGAAAAGAATACAGGGAGTTCGTCGTACTATTCGCACCAAGTCTACCTCACCATCCAACTCAAGAATATTGCCAGGGAAACGGACTACATATCTACTCCAAATGATCTGTATTGGGGCTTTTGTGCTCTCTGGTTGCTCAACGGCAGAATCCGTTGTCGTGCCGGAGGCGTCCCCAATTGTTGAAGAGGTCACGGAAATGGAGAACCTTCCAGTACGGACCAAATCAGTGACGGGCTACTATGCCTCATGGATGAAAGGTGCGTGGCTGGAAATGGATTTATCTGTTTATGATCGCATGGTTTTTTTCTCGACAACATCAGCTTCAGATGGTTCTCTTCTCGAAAGAAATGGATGGCCTCATGCATGGGTTAGTTGGTTGGCGAGAGCGGACAGTTTGGACATCCCCGTCGTTCCGTCGTTAGCCTTACTGGACGCAGATTCAATCCGAACCTTGTTTAGTTCGATGGAGTCCATTGAGAGGCTCATTGCGTCATCCCTAGAGCTTATAGAAGAGAGCAAGGGCCAAGGGCTTCACCTAGACATCGAGTATTTTGAAGTGGCTTCAGACACGGTTAGAAGCTTTTTTCAGCATTTCACGGATTCCCTTGCTCAAACCGTTGAATTAGATTGGCCTTCTGCACACCTATCCATGTTTGTGCCCGCTTTTGATTACGGCGGCTTGTATGATCTGGAAAAGGTTCACCCCCGATATGACGAGCTTATTGTTCAGGGGTATGATTTGCATTGGCAAACGGGTCCCCGTGCCGGGCCTGTGTCGCCCATCTCAGGTTGGGGAGATGATAATTGGCAGCGCGTTCTGGATCGCTACCTAGATGCCGGAGTATCGCCGGATCGGATCAGTATGAGCGTTCCCTACTTTGGATATGAATGGCCCGTGGAAACAGCAGATCCTGGATCACCAACGAGGGGAGATGGCTTAATCGTCACTTTTGGATCTGTAGATCCGCTTGTATTGCCGCAATACCAAATTTCTGCCGAGGATCGTATTCGCGAATATGGCAGTTTGAGAGACAACGAATCGGGAAGCCCGTACTACACCTTTGAAGACTCCACAGGCATTTGGCAAGGGTGGTATGAGGACGACGTTTCATTACGTCACAAATACCAATTTGTCTTGGATCGCGGTCTGGGCGGAGTGGATACGTTTCCAATAGGATACGATCAAGGGCAGCTCGATCCACTGCTTCTGGATGCATTCGGTTATCCGCACAGACATAAGCGTTAATCCGATTTTGAACAGAACTCCATGAGAATGCCCTGGGTATCTTTCGGGTGGACGAAGAAGATATGTTTTCCATCTGCTCCTTGTTTTGGACCTTCACCCAATGTTTGAAGCCCCAGGTTAGTTAGCCTTTGGAAATCCTCTTTAGCGTCATCAACGCTGAATGCAAGATGATGAATGCCTTGACCCCGTTTTTCAATGAACCGAGCGATGGGAGATGAGGGGTCAGTCGCTTCTAGTAGCTCGATCTTTACGCCGCCGGCATGGTAGAAGTGTGTGATCACTCCTTCCGACTCCACGGCTTCCGTCTTGTATGGAAGGACTCCGAAAATGATTTGCAAAAGAGATTTTGCTTCGGAAATGTTGGCAACTGCTATGCCGATATGCTCAAGTTTCAAATTCTATGCTCGAAGGAAAGTGCGAGATTACCTACTTTTGACGAGATTAAGCAAGGTCAGGTGCCCAAACAAACGGTATATTTACACCGCTCGCCCTGCCAAGATAGTTAAATTCATCGATCCGCCTCTTTGGCTTAAACGTGCATATTAAAGTAGACCGAATAGCCGCTCAAAAGCCTGCCATGGTGGCCAGTCTTCTCGTATCATTCCTGATGCTGGGTGGCAAGTTGTCTGCGTACTTCATTACGGGTTCTGCAGCCATTTTTTCCGATGCGATCGAGTCAGTCATTCATCTGGCCGCAACCGGTTTTGCAGGGTACAGCCTTTGGTATTCTGCCCAGCCAGCAGACGAGCAACACCCCTACGGGCATGGGAAGATAGCCTACTTCTCGTCCGGGTTTGAAGGGGGCCTGATCATGATTGCCGCCTTTACCATCCTGTATGCGGCGATTGAGGATCTGATTAGAGGTCCAGAGGTGCACAGCTTGAGCATCGGGCTGTTAATAACGGCAGGATTGGCTGTCATCAACCTTGGGCTGGGTCTTTGGCTGGTTCAAACAGGTAAAAAGCACAACAGTATCGTGCTCATTGCGAATGGCCACCACGTGCTGACCGACATGTGGACGAGTGTTGGGGTTCTGTTTGGCCTAGCTCTGGTTTGGTTAACTGACCTCGTTTGGTTGGATCCAGTTTTAGCCATCATCGTTGCGCTCAATATTCTCTGGACGGCGGGTTCGCTTCTTCGCAGATCGATCGATGGCTTGATGGAAGCCGCTGATCCTGAGGAAACGGCACGAATCGTAACCTTGCTAGAGAACGCGGTGAAAGATGAAGTGATTTGTGGTTTTCATCAACTGCGTCATCGGCGGGTCAACGATCAAGTTTGGATCGAATATCATTTGCTTTTTCCAGAGGACGACTCCATTCAGATTGCTCATGATAAATCCCACAATGTTGAGGATACGATTCATGCGTTATTTCCGAGTGATACCGTAATTGTGACGGCCCATTTAGAGCCCGAAGAGCATGCTGAAGCGCACACAGATCGCCACCCAGAACCATCGCTAGATGTGTTGGGAACAGGTGCAAAACAATGAAGCAGATAATTGTAGTTGTGGGAGGGGTCGCTTCGGGACCTGCAGCGGTCGCAGAAGCGCGTCGGACGGATCCAGATGCTCGTATTGTATTGATCGAAAAGGGAGATGATATCAGCTACGGAGCGTGTGAGATGCCCATGCTGTTATCTGGATCATTAGAAAACCCTGAACGGCTACGCCGATTTACACCGGCTGGCTTTGCCGATCACTTTAATGTAGAGGTCTTGATCCGGCACGAGGTGGTGCGGATCCACACCGAAACCCGAAAACTGGACGTAGCGAACGCATCGACTAGTACGTTGGTCAAGATGCGGTACGATAAGCTGATTCTGGCCACCGGAGCGAGCGCCATTATTCCAGAGAGCCTACGCTCGGCTACGCCAGACGTGTTTTCGTTACGAAGTCTGGAGGATGCGCGCACGATACAAGATGCGCTTGCCAAGAGAACCATCCATCATGCGGTCGTTATCGGTGGAGGATATGTCGGCTTAGATGTTGTCTGGGCACTGAAGGAGCGCGGGATTCGAGTATCCATCCTCGTACCGAAAGATTCCATTTTGAAAGAAGGCCTAGATGAACCCATGCAAGAACGTCTGCTGGCTCATTTACGGCATCATCAGGTTGCTGTTCGGGATGATAGAGCCTCCGGTTTGGAAGTCGCACCTGATGGCCGGCTTGCCGCTGTCCTAACAGAAGCGGGGGAAAAAATTGGTTGCGACTTGGCTCTAATAGCCACAGGAACGCAGCCTCAAACACAATTGGGCCTGGACGTTCGGATTAAGATGGGCGCTAGTCAAGGATATTTGGTGGACGATGGCATGCAGACGTCTGAGAAAGGCATTTGGGCCTGTGGGGATTGCGTGGAAAGGGAAGAGACTGTTTTCGGCGAAATAATCCATGCCCCGTTATCATTAAATGCTTTCCGGTCGGGCCGCGTTGCGGGACGCAACGCGGCCCGAAAAGGCACGGGTCGCCCAGCTCGCATCCCCGCTGTGGTCAAGGCGGCGGCTTTAGCGCTCGGGTCCCTTGAAATTGGTCATACAGGATGGACTGAAAGCGCAGCATCTAAACTGGGCAAGCAGGTCGTTTCGGCCACGATCAAGCATCGGAGCGCATCCTCATTATCTCCGCACTCTGACGTTCACGTTCATCTCGTAGCAGAATCTGCCACAGGACGGTTGGTCGGATGTCAAATTGCGGGCGGTTTGGGAACAAGCCAGCGCTTGAACGTTGTGACAGCCCTTATTCGATCTGGGGGAACGGTAGACGATCTGTATAACGTAGATTTTGTTTATGCCCCACGATTGGCTCCGGCCCATGATCCGCTTTTTGTGGCAGCCCGGACCTTACAAAAGGCGCTGAATGCGTCGAGGAAACATTAGTGAAGAGTCTCTACAGATCTAGCAAGAAATCCAAACCTCAGAACTCTGCCCGCCTAGAGGCAGCTCAACGGCTGGACGTTTTGGAAGAACGGGATGGATATATAGGATTGGGCAACCAATCTGGATCATCTAGCGCCGTAAATGAACGACACACAAGGGATTTAGTCTCTGGCGTGACACGCCGTCGTCGGTACTTGGATTTCCTGATTCAGTCGTATTACAAGGGTAAGGCAGATAGTATGGAGCAGCGTCTTAAGACGGTGCTGCGCATGGGGATGTACGAATTACTCTTTACCTCAACGCCCGATCATGCTGCCCTAAATGAGGCCGTCGAACTGGCCCGAGACTATGTTCGAGAAGGTGCCGCTTCGCTGGCAAATGGGATCTTGCGGACCGTATTGAGAAACAAGGACAACCTACCAGTTCCAGCTGAGACACCGCTAGAGACCTACCTCGGAATTATGTACTCGCATCCTGATTGGATGGTGAAAAGATGGCTTGGTACCGTTTTAAAAGACGCGACGCTCAAGATGCTTGAGCGAAACAACGAGCGACCCGTTTTTGGCGTTCATATCGTTTCGGGCCGAGACCGCGTCTTAGAGGCCCTAGAAAAGGCTAACGTGGCCGTAACTGCTTCGGAATTAGTACCGGACTTCATCCGGATAAGTAGTATTCAGCCGTTGTTTAGGGGTGGATTTTTTAAAGACGGGTCTGTTCGGGTTCAGGACGAAGCAGCAGCGCTTGTCGTACATGCTATGTGTCCCGCCAGAGAAGACTCCATTCTAGATATGTGTGCCGCACCCGGCGGTAAGGCGCTATACGCCGCGCTGTTAATGGCAGAGACGGGCAAGGTAGTCGCTGCAGACATTCACTCGAAACGGCTCCATCTCCTCGATAAAAACATGGAGTTGTTCGATGTGTCAAATCTCGATATGGAAGAAATGGATGGTACTCGACCTCCTGACAAATGGGGAGAGGCGTTCGATAAAGTCTTGGTAGATGCTCCCTGTACCGGTTTAGGCGTTTTATCTAAACGGGCTGACATGCGTTGGCACCGAGAGGAATCTGATTTGAAAGACCTCATTCAGCTTCAAATTCGTCTTTTGGATGGCGCTGCTGCTTGTGTTAAGCCGGGTGGGTTACTCGTTTATAGTACATGTACCACCGAGCGAGAAGAGAATATGGGTCAGGTTGAAGCGTTTTTAGAACGCCATGCTGACTTCCGTTTGGAGCCAGCTCCCGATATCATCCCCGCGAGGTTGAGAGACGCTCAAGGTAATTATGAAAGCCGTCCGTATGAGTCTGATATGGATGGAGCGTTTGCCGCTCGTTTGAGAAAAAAATAGGTCTATTGAAACGTTGGCCGGGAAGGGTAAATCTTCGTTTTTCAGAAACCTGACGGTGCAACGAGCATTTGGAGATGAAAAGGAAAATGCACCTTACGCCTATTATGCGTCGAATATCGTTTCTCGCTCTTATTTGGGTCGTCCTTCACCTGACTTCCCCTGATGCGCATGCACAGCGCGTCGCCAAATACGGTGCAGACTTTTTGGCTGGTGGAGTCGGGGCCCGAGCTCTCGCAATGGGAGGAGCGCACATTGCCGTATCCGATGATGTCTACTCTGGTTTCTGGAATCCAGCAGGGCTTGTGGGTGTAACGTCCAAAGAAGCCTCGTACATGCATGCTGAACGCTTCGCGGGCGTGGTCTCCTTTGATTATGCAGCATACGCTATGCCGTTTTCAGAACGTTCGATTCTCGCTGTATCCCTGATTAGAAGCGGAGTAAATGATATTAAGAACACGCTAGATGCGTGGGATGCGGAAAGAAACCAGCCAAAACCAGACCCTGGCTCCTCAGTTACGACATTTTCAGCCGCGGACTGGGCACTCATGATTTCGTACGGAAAGCGGATTGGTAGTGGCTTTTCGGTCGGGGCCACTTCGAAAATCATTCGCAGAAACATCGGTGATTTTGCTTCTGCGTGGGGGTACTCGATGGATGTGGGTGTTCGTTGGCAGACAGGATCTTGGCTTCTTGGAGCTAATCTTCAAGATGTGACCACAATGTTGCAGTCCTGGAGCGTTAATTCGGGATCGCTTATCAACTTGCGAGACGTTTTTGGTGACGACCTTCCCGAGGGTGGAACAGAGATCGTGCTTCCTGTGCTTAGACTTGGGACAGCCCGGTCCATGAACGTGGGCACCGGAACGTTGTTGGTCAGTTTGGACGCGGACCTAGCATTTGATGGCTACACCACGAATTCCATCTCTTTCGGTGACACTTCTGTGCATCCCCGTTTAGGCGTCGAATACGCGTATGCGGATGTCGTTTTTCTGCGAGGAGGGATCAACCGCGTATTGGTTCTGAAAGACGATGGGCTAGATCTGACTCCTTCTCTGGGCGCTGGATTCAAACTGGGCGCTGCGGAAGTTGATTATGGATTCGGTGATTTTGCCGGTCTGGTTTCGGATCTTGGCTTTTCACACCGTATTTCTGTTAAGTATCGCTTTGACAAGGCGAGCCAATGAGCACACCGTCCCCATCGGAAGTCGCCCTTATCATTCCTCTCTACAACGAGGAAGCCGTTCTGCCGCATCTCGTGGCCGAAATAGAGGCTTTTCGTTCAGAACGCAATGAGTCGATTGATATCATCTTTATTGATGATGGCAGTACGGATCTCTCAGCCCGATTGGTGCAATCGTTAACGGGTGATCTGAAAGGATACCAGATGATCCGCTTCTCCAGGAATTTTGGACACCAAAAGGCGGTCTCGGCGGGAATCAATCTGTGTAAGAACAAAGCTGCCATTATCCTAGATGCTGATCTTCAAGACCCGCTCGATGTAGCCGGCCGCATGATTGATAAGTGGAAAGAAGGATATGATGTGGTTTACGGAGTGCGGAATAAACGCGAAGATGTGTCTGTTATACAACGGATTACAGCCTATTGGTTCTACCGTCTATTTAGAGCCGTTGGTGAGGTGGATACACCGGTCGATGCAGGCGACTTTCGATTAATATCGCGTCCCGTAATAGAGGCTTTCAATGAACTTGATGAGCAGCAACCCTATGTACGTGGGCTTATTTCCTGGTTAGGTTTTCGCCAAACAGGCATCCAATACGCACGTCCCGGTAGAGTAGCGGGTCAAACGAAATACCCGTTGAAGAAGCGTTTTCACCTTGCCTTGGATGGATTGACCTCCTTTTCGTCTAGACCCTTGAGGACGGCTGTTAGCCTTGGATTGCTGATTTCAGCTGGCTCTGTGCTTGGTTTAGTCTGGGTCGTGCTAACCAAATATGTGTTGGGTACAGCCATCACGGGATGGGCTTCTCTGATTTTTGCTGCTTTCTTTTTTGGTGGTCTACAACTTTTCTTTTTGGGCGTAGTCGGTATGTATGTCGCGCGCGTTTACGACGAGGTTAAAGGCCGACCTCGATATATCATTTCGGATGTCTGGGATTCCGGGAGCATTCAAGTTGGAAGCGTGTTGGATGAATCAACAGCACAGGAAGCATGAAAAAAGAAGATTGGACAGGAGTATCGATAAGCCTAGGTGTTCACGTTGTGATCATCTTGTTACTGTCCTTTCTCACCGTTGCTGCATCTGAGGAGACTCCGATTGGCTTTATGGAAGTGGAGTTTGGCCCCATTGCCGATGGGCGCCCCGTTCAGGAGGCTACAGAAACGCCAGAGCCAGAGCCAGAAGAGTTTGAAGAGATAGAAGAGACGGAAGAACAACCGGCCGTCGCGCCTCCGGAGGAAGCGAAACCCGTTGAGCTTCCGGATCAGGCGGAAGAGGTAATCGACGTTGAGACGATCGAAACGCCTGAGACAGAAGTTATTGCGCCAGAAGAGCAGAAGACAGAAGAAGAGGAAGAAGCTCCTGATCCAGAACCTGAAAAAGAAGTAGTTAAGCCACTTGGAAGCGGAGCGTTAACCGTAGATGAAGGGGATGACTCAGGGGATGATGGCTCGTCATCGGAGCCTGAAAAATCGGCACCATTTCAAATTGAAGGGTTGAATAGAACCGAACGAACTACCCCGCTACCCGTGATGGTTTCAGAACGGGATGTAACCATTCAGGTCCGCATATTCGTTGGCCCCGATGGACGCGTAATACGAATGATGCCCGTACGAAAAGGAGATCCCGCTCAGGAAAGAGCTGTGATGGAAGCGCTGAGCAAGTGGAGCTTTAATGCATTGCCCCCAAACGTGCCGCAAATTACTCAGGAAGGACTGGTTTCATTCCGATTCAGTAGACAGTAGACCCTTTTCGCGAAGCGCAATAAGCTTGGGGACTACTTGAATACCTCCCCAGACACGCGGGAAAAAGCTCTCGAGTTTGGATTGATCTCCGACGCACCTTCCGAGTCCCAATGCACACTCTCCATTGGTGACGATGCTTAATTCACTGGAACACGTGTTCACATGGGTGAGCTCGGGATTATGGCTGAAATAATCCCAGATGGCCTCTGTCTTGATGTGGGCGAGGCCAGAAGTCGCCAAATGCCCCAGCTTTAGCGCTAGTGGCGTAGAAAATCGAGGAGAATGTGATTTGAGGTTTAGCCCCGTCATGCCCACCGTTTCATACTGAGTTTTCGGGTCTAATCGGCATCCCGTAGTAAGTAGACGACTATACTTTCTTCCGCCTGTTATCGTACCAAATGGCGCGAGGTCATCGTCGGCAAAACCGTATAGATTCCACGGCGCGTCTTGCGATCGTAGAGGAATGAATCCTTCCGGTGAGCGTTCGTCGGGGTTAAAAGAGGGCGATGATCCCTGTCGCTTGAGCAGCGCCAAGTAAAAGCCTCCCGTGTCATTGTCTTGCGGCCAAATCCTAGAGGTGCGTTTTAGTTGGGCATCAAACTGTTCGCCTTCCCACGACGTAAGACCCGGGCGCATTTTAAATCCCGGAATCGCGATCGGAACCACTTCGCATTCCATACCTGGCTTCAGTCCCTCTAGCACTCGGTGGACGACGCGCTCATTTTCCTCGGGGGAATAGGTGCAGGTCGCATACAACACGTGTCCTCCCGGTTTGACGCACGCTATGGCCCGGTGCAGAATATCCTCCTGCATGCGAGTAAGTTTCTTTCGCTCTCTGGCATTGTCTCGAGATAGGACACGGAGGTGCTTTCTAGACGTGCCTTCGCAGGTACACGGGACATCGGCGAGTACATGGTCAAAAAGGTGTTCGGGAATAGGAAAGCTTCGGGCATTATAGGCAGTCGTTAACACATTGGCGAGTCCCATCCTGTCCAGCGTACCATTCAAAACACCCAGCCGGCTTCGGTGCAGGTCATTTGAGACCACCATTCCCGTTTCTCCCAAAAAAGCGGATACCTGAGCCGTTTTGTTACCCGGGGCAGCGCATAAATCCAACACGGAATCTCCTTTTTGAAGGGGAAGAGCGTGAACGGCGCTCATGGCAGACGCTTCTTGAATGATCAATTGCCCCGTCAGGAATGCCTTCCAAAATCCGGGGTGGTGTGAATCAGGAATCCGGAAGGAATTCGGATTCCAATGTAACCTGGAGCCTCCAGCGGCTGAAATCCAGTTCATATCTGGATTTTTGATGGGGTTGAGCCATCCCGTTAGCGATAATGGAGTCGTACAAGCCTCACCGAAATCATCTGAGTCCTCGATTAGGTGAGCATATCGTTCCAGAGCCGGCATTAAAGAGCTCATTTGGCATCCTCTCGATCGGTAAAGCGAGTTCGTACGGTTAGTCGAATGGCCAGTTGGTCGTTCGTGCCGGTAGGGTGATTGAGGTTTTCCGTATCAGGAATATTTAGCAGGGATAAGGCTAGACTTAGGTTATCTGCCCACAGATCCTTGGTAACGGACCCTTCGATATAGCTTTGCCACGGCCGTTTGGACTCCCAGGCAGGAGCATACTCCGGCCACAGCCGCGGACTTCCAATTTCCATAGATGCCCGAAGATGGAGGCGTTGCGTTGGCGAATGTTTAATACTGGCTGTTACTCTATGCGGAGCTAAGCCTGTAAAGTGTTTCCAGAAAAGAAGATCTTGGTTAGCGATCAGGTGCAGGTACTGATACCCAAGTCGTGCGGTTGTCCGATGTTCAAGCTTCATAAGAAACGATAGGCTTGGACTAAGAATGCGACCAGAACGCCCTATTTGGTATCGGGATACTGGTCGAAATGTCCCGCTGCCTTCGTGGAGATCATGAATGCGGTCTGGAAGAGTAAGACCTTGGAACTGTCGAGCTGAAAGTTCGATGAGAGCACTCACCTTTTCAGAAAGAGGTGACCGAGAAACCAGCATGACCTCCATGGTCGTTGAACGCGTTACGCTACCAGGCCAGCTATATGCGCCAGCCCACGCATCGAACTGCATGCCTTCCTGAATCCAGCCCAACGTGTTCCAAATGGAGCGTGGAATTTTGCTTTCCGCAGCCACTGAAAATCTCACATGGCCTCCTGTGGAGCGTAGCCTGCTCAGTTCAAAAAAAGAGGACCAAGACCAGGCATTCGTAGAAACACCAACATCGATGGGAGATGAGACGTGTCCATCCAGCTTGGTCGCTGTGCGCTGGGTCCATGCGGAGCTCAGGCTGATTCGGGAATGGACCAATGCGAACTTGTCACGGGATACGCTGCGTTGCTGCTGCATGTCATTGACGGTTCCGCCAACTGCGGTAGTTAGGAGATGGTGCCCAGCTCGGAACGATAGGTAGGCTTCGCCCTTCGCTTCACGGAGAAGGGTGGGGTTGGGAAGATCGACGGCAGAAGGATGATTGTTCGTCTGAAGACTCCGGGCAACCAACGTAGCGCCTGATTGAACGGCAGGGAATAAACGAAGTGCAATGCGGGAGTTCAGCCATTTCCAATCCTCTTGCAACGGCCATTCCCACCCGGCAATTTCATCGAGGAGAAAGTTATTCCGAAAGGTCCGTCCAGCCCAGATATCAAAGCTGAAACGGTCTTTCTTGAACAGGAGTCTTAAGCTCGGAGATAGCCGATCTACTACTGGTTTAATATCGCCTCGAAACACCCGCCATACTCTACGCCGGATTCTATCGTCGGTCATGTGATAGGCATCGGTGTCCAAAGCGATCTGCGCGAACCAAGCGGTCGATCCATAGGAAAGACGCAAATTGGTGGTTGGACCACTTCGGTCAACATTTTGAAGACTCATATCCTGGTAAATGGTGGGCCCAGGATCTCCCGTTTCATTTACCAAAGCAACCGATCCGCGAAGAGAAAAGCCCTTAGGTTTGCGGGTAGTAATACGTATGCTTCCGTCCGAAACGGAGCCACCATCGTGTAACTGAAGGCCGCTGCTAACAGAAAGTCGTTCAATATCGGATGGGGATATTGGGGCGAGGTCATGCCAGTTACGATCCATGAACTGGAAGGTCATCTGATGGCCATCTACGATTAAGGCCGGACCCATTCCATGCGACCCACCTAGGCCACTTCCCGGAAAACGTATTCCATATTGGTCACTGGACCATTGGCGTAAGGGGCCCAGGTTTCGCAGTACTTCTGAGAGACGGCTTGCCGCTATAGCTTGCACTTCCTCGCCGGTCCAAACGTGTTCCAGGCTCGTTTCTTGAGCCCGTACGACAAGAGGTGTAAGGAAGCCTAGTAGGAAGCATAGAATACCTCCGAATACTATGTGCTGCAGAGACTTCACCTCAGAATATGCCCAATCCATGCGGGGCTTTCCATCTTGATGGAAAGCCCCGCAGTTAGCTGAATCATTGAAAAAGGGGGATTCGTGAATACACGGGCTGCATCTGCTTGAATGAATCCCTGAAGTGAACCAAAAAACTGTCTACGAAGGCGCAGAAATGTCGAAAAAACGAATTCACTTTCTTTCCGCTCTCCAGATACCTGTTCGCTATCAAAAACCATAAAATAGTTTGATAGCGCGATTCCGCTCGTTAGTCGAACAGCATTCAATGGCGACGATGAGACGGACCAGGCCCCAGAAATTTGTACGGCATAAAAGTCAGGTAGCCCCGCCTCGTTTGCAGACCAAGGAAGCCAACTTGCCGCAGCCTCTAGGTCACCCCAATGGAAGGGCGTTGTACCGTGCGCTCGAACGCCATAACCGGGCGTCCACCCATTCAAGCCGTGGACCAAGGGGGCGGAGTGTCCACCCATGGCGATGCGGATGGAGCTGAACGGTGTGGTTTTTAGACTGTCCTGCCCAAAAACGGTAAGGGTGGTAAGTAGCGCTAAAAGGATCGAAAGAAGCGAGTATCGCACCTAGAACGCACCCCGCCACATAAATCGATAGCCTATAGAAAGGAATCCGGTCATATAGAAATCAGCTTCCCCTTCGAGATGATTGGCGTTTGTAACGATGTTACCACCTACTTGACCGTGGATCTGTATGCCTTTACCGACCGTGCCTCGGACTCCTATGCTCGGTCGAATAGTGCGTTCAATGACGCCATCTAGTAGGGCATCGGCCTCCTCGTTTTTCGGAAAGGGCTTCAACATATGCTGTTCACCTTGCAACAGGAATTGAACAGCGGGCGTGAAAACAAGGCCCGAAGAATGAAACCAGTTAAGACCTAAGGCTGATGAAATAAAATCACTGTACTGAGTGCCCATTCCTCGCTTTAGGTATACATATTTCCCTTCGGTTTGCTCAGAGTTGTAGGTTCTAGCAGTAACCAATGTGGTTTCCGAATACAGGTCTAAGCGCGGGGCTATTTGTGCACGATACAGATGAAACGTTCCAGCTAATGAGGGGGGCTCTTCTCCTGCTAAGATGTCAAAGTCGTCGAGTGCTACCTGAATCTGCATCAACGTCCGTCCACTTTGTCGACTGAAAAATGCTCCCAGTAAGCCGTTATTCTCTTCGTTTTTGGGTCGTTCGTCCACCGACATAAAAGCGATCTGAAAGGGATTGGCGTATCGGAGAGACAATCCACTGTTACGGCCGGAATACAAAATGGAATGCATAAGACCCAGCGTCCAAGACTCCTTTTGAATGGTTAGGCGGTGTGCGGCTAGATAGCGTCGTTCACTACCGCTTGAAACCGAATCATCACCAGCTACACCTGTAAAACGCCCATCCCCCGTAATGCTGTCTAGCTCCGAAAGGCTACTTTGAATAGAGAGTTTTTTTGATCCAATACGCAAAGAGATATGGTCCATGGGACGAGGATTGTCACTTAGGACTAGACCGGGTTGCTGATATCCGCCCCAGTGTTGCCGCACCCGTCCGATACTGAATTGTGCCACAGAGCCGGTATAGGCGACGTAGGCATTTTCTGGTCGCGTAGCCCATCGGTGTGCCGTATCCATGGATTCTGGGTCACGGTCGTAGTAGCGATCGTGACGAAATCCCAATGCCGCGGTCCAGTTTCCAATGGTAAACCAAGATTCGTATCCCAGCCGAGTAAACCAATCTGGGGTTGGATCAGCGTCGTACCGTATATGATTCAGATTTTTCTGGGTTGAGCCGGTAAAAGCTGGGCTAACGCGAATACCCCAGTGCCCAGATTGTAGGTCTGTCGATTTAAAAAGGTGGGACTTGGCCTCTTCAGCGATTTGATTGGACAGGGGGTCGGTGTCGGAAATACGACTTAGCGCCTCCAAATAGCCTAATTCTGAAACTGGATAGATACCGGAATTAAACTCGTCCATCCAACCTCGAGCAAGAAGTGCGTTTAGATTCCACAGTGAAGGGCTATCTAACGGTAAGATGGGCCCAGTTTGCGCCAAGACGGGTTGCGTAAAAAGCAAAGCCGCAAGAACGAGCAAATAGGAGGGATTCCGGACACGCATATAAAAATTGCTTTCCAGTGGGGAAGGACGAAGAATAGACCTGTTGCAAATTAGGTGAAATGGGACTGATTTTCAGCAAATGTCGTATGAGTTGCGAACTGGGCAGGCACCATCTAGTTTTTGTTGCGTTTGGACGAGCTAATAGACTTGCAAAACTCACTATATTCAGGCATCAAAGGCCGGTTGGCTTGTGAATAGAAAGACTGAGCTCATATTCCTTGTGTTCGTAGATGCGTTGGCTTTTTCAGTGGCCAACCTCTTGTGGTATCGAGCCCGGTTTAACTGGGGGTGGTTTTCTGATCCCGTGTTTACCCCCGATCAAAGTATGGCTGGGGCGATGATTCTGGTCTTGTCCGGGTTCTGGTTGCTCGTCTTTCTCTTTTTTGGACTATACCGCGAGCGGTATGCTGCTTCTCGGTTTGATGAACTGGTGACCATTGCGAAAGTGGTTACGATCGGAGTATTGGTTCTCTTTTTCTTATTTTTTGTAGACAGCTTAGATGCCTATTCGGCGAAATGGAACCTACTTGTCTATTGGATTGCCGTTGTACTTACGGTTTCCTTCGGAAGGATTTTGGTGCGCTCAGTCCAAAAGGTTCTCATTCTGAAAGGAAAGGGGCTGCATAAGGCGTTGGTAGTCGGTTTTACAGATGTGGTGGATTCCCTTCACGAAGAGGTCGCCCGATACCCTGAGGCCGGTCTGGACATCGTAGGCGCCATTCGGTTGTCGCGAGATGCTACTAACACCGTACCTCCCAATGGACATTACGATATCAAGGATTTACCTCGATTGATTGACGACCTAGAGGTGCAAGATGTATTAATCGCACTGGGCCCTAATGACGGCGATCAGCTCATGGAGGTTTTGAGATACTGTGATGGTAAGGCTGTGACACTCAAACTCGTCCCTGACTTTTATTCCATTATTGGTGGAATGGCGCGAACGGAACACATGTATGGTCTTCCGCTGATAGAAGTAATGCCAGAGCCTATGCAGGCATGGGAGCAGAGTGTAAAGCGCCTATTCGATGCTACGCTTTCATTGATTGTGCTTGTTGTAGGCCTCCCATTCTGGTTGCTTCTAGGTTTAGCCGTCCGGATTTCCAGTTCTGGTCCGGCAATTTATCGTCAGACTCGAATCGGTCAGCATGGAAAATCGTTTACGATGTTCAAATTCAGGACAATGGATGAGCATGCCGAAGCAGGCACTGGGCCGGTTTGGGCTCAAGAAGATGATCCTAGATATACATCCGTTGGAAGGTGGCTTCGCAAAACCAGATTGGATGAGATTCCGCAGTTTTGGAACGTGCTCAAAGGAAATATGAGTTTGGTAGGACCGCGCCCTGAGCGGCCGTTCTTTGTTGACCAATTGGCAGATGAAATCCCGTTGTATTCCCGCAGGCATCGAATAAAGCCCGGAATCACGGGGTGGGCGCAGGTAAAATGGAAATATGACACAAGTCTCGAAGACGTCCGGCAGAAGGTGAAATATGATTTGTTTTACATCGAAAACATGAGCCTTCGCCGAGATTTGCAAATATTATTCAGAACTGTGTACACGGCGCTTCGAGGAAGTGGGCGTTAAGTCTTCTTAAGACGTATCTTCTGCGATTATTTATTCGGCCCGCTGGGTCTTTTCCGCCACACATTGCCTGATATCGGCTCACCATGCCCGTAAAAAGTAAGAAGGATATTGAAGCCGTATACCGCGCGCTTCTGCTGCCCCGGGTTATCGAAGAAAAGAAGCTTCGTCTCATTCGGCAGGGACGTTTAGCCAAATGGTTTAGCGGCTTTGGACAAGAAGCGATTTCCGTTGGAGTTACGTTTGCTCTTCAGGAGCAGGACTACATCCTACCGATGCATAGGAATCTAGGCGTGTGGACTACTCGGGGAGTGAACCTAGAACGCTTGTTCTGTCAATTGATGGGCAAGGAGGGAGGCTACACGAAAGGACGCGACCGCACGTTCCATTTCGGCCTGCCTGAGAAAAATATTGTCGGAATGATTTCTCAACTGGCAGCCATGTTACCTGTAGCCAATGGGCTCGGTCTCGCAGCTCAAATGGATGGGGAAAACCGAATAGCGGCTGCTTTTGTTGGGGAAGGAGCCACTCGAGAGGGGGATTTCCACGAGGCCTTAAGTCTGGCATCCGTCTGGAAATTGCCCGTGCTATTTATTGTAGAGAACAACGGGTATGGGTTGTCGACTCCTACGTCTGATGCGGTTCCTGTAGAAAATATTGCTGATGCGGGTGCTGGCTATGGAATGGCATCCGTCGTTGTGGACGGTAATAATGTGCTGGCGGTCATCGAGGCGGTACGTAATGCGAGGGATCGCGCGGCCAAGGGAGGAGGTCCCACTCTTCTCGAAATGAAGACCTTCCGCATGAGGGGACATGAAGAGGCTTCTGGCACCAAGTATGTTCCAAAAGAACTCATGGAGCGGTGGTCTACCCAAGATCCGATTGAACGATTCGAAGCGTTTGCGAAAGGAAAACTATCGCAAAAGAAGCAGAAAGAAATACGAGAGGACTTTGTTGGGCAAATTGACAAATTGGCTGAATGGGCACTTCTCCAGCCAGAAGTTACCTCGGTAGTGGAGCAGGAGCGCTCCGACGTCTTTGAAACTAGTCCGCTACCTGTGAGCATTGAAAGTGAGGGCGTTTCCGAGCGCCGCTTTATCGATGCGATAACGGATGGCCTTAGGGCCGGAATGCGAGAAAACGAGAAAACCATCATTATGGGGCAAGACATCGCCGAATATGGTGGTGTATTCAAAGTGACCCAAGACTTTCTTGAGCGATTTGGACGAGACAGAGTGCGCAACACCCCCATTATTGAAAGTGGCGTGATTGGAGCTGCCATGGGATTAGCACTTTCGGGATACCGTCCCGTAGTGGAAATACAGTATTTCGACTTCATTACGTGTGGATTCAATCAGATTGTAAACAACCTGGCGACTACGCGCTATCGTTGGGGGTCCCCCCTGAACGTGACCATTAGAGCCCCTTTTGGAGGCGGCATTGGAGCAGGTCCTTTTCACTCTCAATCGATGGAGGCTTGGTTCTGCCACACGCCGGGATTGAAAGTGGTCGTACCTTCTAGCTCAGCTGATGCTAAAGGGTTGCTGCTGTCGAGTTTGGATGAACCCAATCCGGTGCTTTTTCTCGAACACAAGAAATTGTATCGATCAATTAAGGGAGACGTACCGGTTGCAGCCGAGCGGATACCGTTGGGTCAGGCTTCTGTCGTCCGGGAAGGAGAGGCCTTGTCCTTGGTTACCTATGGCGTCGGAGTGCACTGGGCAATGGAAGAAGCGACTTTCTGGGCCTCTAAGGGTGTTGAAATAGAAGTCATTGACCTTCGAACACTTATTCCTTGGGATCGGGAAACCGTATTGAAATCAGTTGCCAAAACGAATAGGGTGATGGTGGTTCATGAAGCGCCTCGCACAGGAGGATTTGGTGGAGAGATTGCTGCAGAAATAACAGAGTCTGCATTCGAATATCTAGACGCTCCACCGATCCGATTGGGTGCAGAAGACTTTCCAGTTCCTTTCTCAAAGTCTATTGAAGATAATATTTATTCGGCTCAGAGTAGAATTAGAGTCGCAATTGAGAAAATCATGGCATTCTAACCCTTCTTTTCCACCAAGCTCGCTTCATGAATCGCGAGGTTGAATCCTTTTTAATCAAAGTGTTGGCCAACATGTTGAATCAAAAACTCCAAAGTTTATTCGTCGCGTTAGTGATGATCGCAGTCGTCTCAGGCTGCAGCAATGGAAAAGAGTATCCGGTTGCCAGTTATGTAACGGGCACATTGAAAGTGCGAGCAGAAGTGGATTCTACAGACACATTTGAAGGGTTTCGCATATCCGTACTGACTCAGACCGAAGGAAATGTAGATACGCTCGGTACGGCCGTCACCGTAACTGGTGGTCACTTTGAAATGATGGTTTATGCTCCAGACGAAGGGATCTATCCAATCGTCGTTGAGCGATCAGGCGCTTCGCTTTCGCTCGATGATTTCGTAGCGGTAAACGGAGACACGGTGCAGGTATCGGGTACCTTTCCACTCGGAACACGTCCACTTCGGGTTGTATCGGCTGAAAATGCAGCTTGGTCTGCTTACAAGAACTCAAAGGCCACGCATAACGACCAAATGGTTACACTTTTGGAAGCCGGCGGGTATACCACAGACGACATTGGACGCGTTAACGCGCAAACGGCTACGATTCTTTGGAGTATCCAAAACACCTATCCATCCACGATGGGTGGAGCTATTTCGATGGCCGAGTCTGTGGTGATGAGTGAAGGCTGGGACGATACAGTAGTATTGGAGCGGTATCCGCAAGTTGGCTATGATAATTCCAGCATTGTGGCTGTGGTTCGAGCTGCCAGGCGATCTATTGCACGCGTTACGGGTCAAGATTCGGCTATAGCGATGTTGAATCGCTATCTAAACCTCGTTCCATCTGAGAAGGAGGCAGAAATTTTGTCCGAGAAAGTGATGGCATTTGCGGACAGTTTACAGACGGAACGCGCCGTAGCAACGGCTTCGCAATTACGGATGGAGTATCCTGAGTCCGAATGGTCTAGCTGGGCCTCGCGCGCTACGTATGATCTCGAAAATCTGCAACCAGGCATGGCTGCGCCGGGATGGTCTTTAACCTCGCGTGAGGGAGAGCTACTCGATACGGCCGGTATGGATGGGCGTTTTGTCATCTTAGAGTTTTTCGACCCAGCCGAACAAATTTTCCAAAATGAGTTACGCCGACGAGATGAGCTTTTCGGCGCGCTTGGTCCCAATGTATTTCAAGTGGTATCCGTCTCTGTGGAGCCCGATGAGGACATCAATGAAGCTCTTTTTGATGAAGATGTGCATACAGGCCATTTTGTATGGACATCAGCAGGGATGCAAGAACAGATCGTAGCCGATTTCAATATTCAACTGCTTCCAACCCGGTACCTAATAGATCCCAACGGGGTAATCATAGCCAAGTACACTGGTCCGGCTTTGGCAAATCTTGAAAGAGATCTCATAGTAATCGTGGGCGGGTTGAACGACATTGCGAAGAGAATCCAACAGTAATCAGAGTAGGGGAGAATCATATGTTAGTTGCCGGAAATTGGAAAATGAACTTGGACCTTGCCGCTGCACGGCAACTGACATCGGGAGTCGTCTCGGCCGTCGGAACTCCCAAGGGTACGGGAGTTGCACTCTGTCCACCATTCGTTGATCTGGACGCAACCTACAGCTTGTTACACGGCACGGGTATACGCCTAGGCGCTCAGAATATGCATGAGCAGGACTCAGGTGCATTCACTGGAGAAATTTCCGCTCCTATGTTGCGGGCCGTTGGCTGTCATTATGTGATCCTAGGTCACTCAGAGCGGCGCCAACTGTTTGACGAAACCAACGAATCGGTGAATAAGAAGGCCTTACAGGCTCTTAGCCATCGTTTAGTACCTATCGTTTGTGTCGGTGAATCCTTAGAACAACGGGATGCGGACCGGCATAATATGGTTGTTGAAGAGCAAGTTCGCGCCGGACTAGCTAACCTCGAAGTTTCTTCCTCCTCCGAAATAGTGGTAGCCTACGAGCCTGTTTGGGCGATTGGAACCGGCCGCACGGCCACTCCTGACCAAGTCCAGGATATGCACGGACATATTCGGTCTTTACTACAGGATATCTTCAATGAGGCGATTGGCTCGGGCATCGACATTCTATACGGTGGAAGCGTAAAGCCTGGCAATGCTGCTGAATTATTTGAGCGTCCCAATGTAGATGGTGGTCTTATTGGGGGAGCAGCTCTAAATGCAGAAGATTTCGCTGCGATCGTTCGTTGCGCTGAAGAAGCAGCCTGACTTGCGTCAGAGAGGTGAACTCGGTTAAACAGGTTAGCTCGGGTCAGTCTGATGACTTGGGCGTGGACGATTTTTCCTTGGGCGCTGACTTAGGGGCCGGCTTCGATTCTTCTGATTTTGAGGATGAACCTGAAGTCTTTTTGGCATAGTCGGTGATGTAAAAACCACTGCCCTTGAAAACCAGTCCGGATCCGGCGCTGAATATCCGCTTTACCTTTTGACCCGTAGTGGGACATTCCGTGAGCGGCTTTTCTGACATTCGTTGCACGAGTTCGAATGTGGTACCGTCTTCTCTTTTGTATTCGTACGTGGGCATTCCGACCTGTTTTCCTAAGTTTGATGCTCTTGAAGCCCCGATCGGTGCGTGAGTTCCGCAACCCTTCTGAGGATTATTCGGTGAGGGCTACTGCTGAATTAACTTGAGGCTGAAAGGCTCTGAATGATAAATCAGCAACAGCTGGGCGCACAGGAATGTGACCTCTATTGTCTCTAGTTGGGTACACCCGATTAGTTAGCAAGATGACAAATAACTTGCTGTCTGGGTCGATCCAGAACGAGGTTCCGGTAAAGCCCGTGTGCCCATATGACCACGGCCCTAGGTGGCTCCCCGCCGAGGAATACCCCGCTAGTGATCGCGTATCCCAGCCGAGCGCTCGGGTATGCGCTAAGTCAGGGTCTACTTTCCCAACGAAATAGCGAATAGTTTCCGGTTTTAAGAAGACACGGTCTCCAACGCGTCCTTCATTAATGAGCATGGCTGCAAAACGAGATAGATCATCGGCAGTCGAAAATAGCCCTGCATGCCCAGCCGTCCCACCTAACAAGTACGCGGTTTCATCATGTACCTCACCTTGTAATAAACGGTAACGGAAATAGTCATCCCTTTCTGTTGGGACGGCTTTCTGGATGGCGCCTCGCCGGACTGATTTAAAACCGGTGTCGTACATGGAAAGCGGCTTGAATACGTTATCGTACACGTACTCAGAAAAGGTCTCTCCGGTAATTCGTTCAACCATCCAGGCAAGTGTTATGGGACCAAAGTCAGAGTAGCGGGACATACTTCCGGGCTCATAAATGAGACTATCCTGAAGAATACGATTTCGTACTTCCCGGGCACTCGTCACACCTTCTCGGTAGAAGGGTCGAAAGGGGATGAGTCCACCCGTGTGGGTGAGTAGGTGCCAAATCGTGACCCCGCCTTTGCCGTTTTGTCCAAATTCTGGCAGATAATCTGCTACCGGACGATGTAGGTCAATGCGATCATGCTCATATAACTGCATGATTGCCGTGGTTGTGGCTATGACTTTAGTCAGGGACGCAAGATCAAAAATATCCGTCGATTCCAATTCGCGGGAAGAGTCAAAGGTGTGAAAACCGTAGTCGGCTCTTTTGACGATCTGGGCACCTCGACCAACGGCAAGAGCGGCTCCCGGAAAGGCGCTATCAGCAATCGCTTTTTGTACCAGACGATCCATTCGCTCAAAGATGAACGGATCCATATCAGCATCTTCGGCAGGAGCCAGAGACGCTACATATTGGGGTAATTTCAGGCCATAACCACGTGGGTATTCATCGGATAAGTGGATGGGAAGTCTTCCATTAACCGCTGAGAGACCAAATAGCACGTCGGATACGGCTTCAAGCATCCCGGGAGACGAATCATAGCCAAGAATATGGGCTGCTACGGATGGAGGGGTTTCTGGTGCGATGTACGGGGAGGCGTGCTCTAGAACGATGACTGGATATTTAGAACGGGTGACGTCGCCCAAAAAACGCAGGCGATCCCAGCCAAAGACGGGCGTGATGCCCACGAAATCTGCAAAAATGACTGCTCTGTGCCGATCGGTCTCTTTGAAAATCTCCGGCATGGAGAGTATCCAATTTCTTGGATTCACTTGAATATGGGTCACGTTTCCGTCATTTCGATCGGAAATGAAGCCTTCTAGTTGTTTGGACGGATCACGGTTGCCAGATGTGTAGGATCTGAAATCAGCTGTTATCAGGAGAACGCCATCGGAGGAGCCCGATAAGGGGAGAACTGTTTCATCCTTTAGTACCGTAACCGCTTTTCGTCCAATAAAATGGGCCATTTGGCGACTTTCTTCAGAAGAGGTTATTTCTAAAATCTCACTGAGATTGGTGTGAGCGGTCTTTAACTGCAATCCAAGCGACTGTTTAGCGCGCAAAATGCGATGTACGGATGAATCGATTCTAGCCTCTGCTATCACGCCATCTCGAATAGCGCCAATTATGGCGTCCACTGCGGTTTGTGGATCCGGCGGCATCAATAGGACATCAATGCCAGCCATCACGGCCTGTATGGCTACCTCACCATTGGATCCGGTGGACGTCACACCAACCATATTGAGGGCATCTGAAAACATTAATCCCGAAAAATGGAGTGAGTCTCGAGCCAGTTCCGTTAGGATTCGATGCGATAGTGTGGCGGGACCATCATCTTCAAAAGAATGCCCTTTTGAAACGATATGGGCAGACATTATGCCTTCCAATGAGTCAGCAATCAGGTCGGCAAAAGGAACCAGATCCGTTCCGAATAATTCCGTGTTTGATCTTGTGGAAAGGGGCAAAGAGGTATGGGAGTCGCGCGACGTATCGCCATGTCCTGGAAAGTGTTTGGCTACCGGTAATAGACCTGAGGAGCGTACACCACGGACAAAGCTACGTGTGTAGGCAGATACACTGTCCGGATCATCGGACCAGGCGCGTGTGCCAATTACAGGGTTTGTCGGGTTGGTTTGCACGTCAGCAACGGGTGCGAAGAGAACAGAAACACCAACAGAGCGGGCTTGGCGTGCTGTTTCCGCCCCGGTTTCAAAAGCGATCCCAGTATTTGAAGTGGCCGCCAATGCCATAGCATTCGGGAACCGTGTCATTTCTTTCAGCCTGAAACCGGGGCCCCATTCTGCATCCAATCCGACGAGTACCGGCACACTTCCTTGATGTTGAACCCACTCGATCCAGGGTACATAATGAAGTGGATGACCAGCAAAAAGTAGGACGCCTCCTGCTTTTCCCTTCAAAATGTGACGGTTTAGTCGGTTTCTATCCGATGGACTGGTGATATCTCCGAGAGGCGGGACGTCGACCATCATCATTTGCGCCACTTTCTCTTCCAACGTCATCTGTGCATGTACAGAATCAGCCCAGGATACTTCATTTGGTAGCGATTCAGGCGGTGGAACAGTACAAGCAGTTATTCCAAAGCTGATAATCAGCGCAGATATAATCCAGGTAATGAGCGATTTGGAAAGTAGGCGCATATCCGAATTGTGCGTTAAGACGCTGGTTTTAGTGCGATGTGTGAAATAAATCTGAGCATCGAGAGGTAACTTATGCTTAGAAATGTACAAGTTTGTGGTCGTATCAAACTTCTTACGTGATTTCTGGTGGCGAATCTGAATCGTATTTGGAATTTAACCATCAGCCCAGAACCAAAAAGAAGAATCGTGACGAGAGACGGATTTAAAAGCCATGGCCCAGTCCTGGCAGTGCTTTTTTTGGGCGTACTGATGGCGGCCCTCGACATTGCTATTCTGGGACCTGCAATTCCCGCAATTCGCGACGCCTTTGGGCTTACCGAGAGGGAAGTATCGTGGGTGTTTTCTATATGGGTGCTCGCCAATCTGGTGAGTGTACCTATCACGACCAAACTAGCCGATATGTATGGTAGAAAACCAGTGTACTTAACGGTTATTGGTTTGTTTGCTCTTGGAGGGGCCATTGTGGCAGGATCTCAAAGTTTGGTCATGCTGCTTGCTGGTCGTGCGGTCCAAGGCGCAGCTGCATCCGGTATTTTTCCTGTGGCTGGAGCGGTAATTGGCGATGCGTTTGAACCAGAGAAAAGGGGGAGAGCGTTTGGTGTGCTGGGTTCAGTATTTGGGGTTGCCTTCATTATCGGCCCTATTCTGGCTGGGTTTATTCTCTTGATCGGCTGGCGTTGGCTGTATTTATTGTTCGTACCCGTCTCGATCCTAGTCATCATCTTGGGCTGGAGAATACTTCCATCAACAAAGGCGAAAGAGAATACACCGCTAGATTTGCTTGGGCTGACTACGCTAGCAGCCATTCTCTTGGCGCTGTCTTACGGGCTATCGGTTCTCGATACCGGTGATCTTTGGGCCAGCCTATTCGGTGGAAGGGTCCTTCTTTCCATACTTATCGTCTCGGCGTTGATACCTGTTTTTTTCTGGGCTGAGCGCCGCGCAGTGGATCCCGTCATTCGAACGGATTTATTCAGGAATAAGCAGGTAAGCGTGACGCTACTTGTAGCTATCGGGGCCGGGATGAATGAAGCTGCATTCATTTTCTTTCCGACAATTGCTGTTCTGGCTTACGGAGTCACCTCTTCGCAAGCGTCATTCATGTTGTTGCCGTTAATGCTAGCCGTAGCCATCGGAAGCCCCATCGCGGGACGTATTCTGGATCGTACGGGGTCCAAGTTCATTGTACTCATCTGCAACGTCATGTTGGGTCTGGGCATGTTAGGCATTGCTACCAGCCCTTCTTCGAAGACGGTGTTTTACGTCTCGTCTGTGCTGATTGGTCTCGGGCTTGCGGGTTTGATGGGATCGGCGTTGAGCTACATCTTACTTCATGAAGCCAGAAAACAGGAAAGAGCCATTTCGCAGGGCGTCATCACGTTGTTCATTTCTATTGGCCAATTGCTTGCTGCCGCTACGGTTGGATCTATTGCAGCTTCATCGAACGTGGAGTTAGAGGGCTATCAATCTGCATTTCTGGTTCTGGCAGTCGTAACGATGCTCATCACCGGAATGTCCTTCAGGCTGAAGAACAGGTTACTGGAAAAGGAAACCGTCTTCGGAACGAATTCCGGAGACGGCTTGGAGAACGTTTAACTGTAAGAAGGATCAGCAAGAAGCTAATTAGCCTTCGACTTCCACACCATCGAGATGTACATCCATCTGTGGATAAGGAATGCCGATTTCAGCATGGTCTAGTGCGTATTTGACAGCCTGAGTCGTCTGCTCGAGAACAGCCCAGTAATCGTCGGTATTGGCCCAAACCCGTACTGACCAGTCGATTGATGAAGCCCCTAGACTGGTAAGAACAGCATTTGGTGCAGGGTCGGACAACACGCCATCTACCTTTGCTGCTGCATCAATCAGGATATTTCGAGTTGTGACCAGATCTGCAGCATATTCTGTGCCCACAGCAACATCTACTCTGCGTGTATCGTGAAACGTGATGTTTTCGATATTGGAGCCATAGATGGCCCCGTTTGGGACGATCACCCTTTTGTTGTCTGCCGTATCAAATTCGGTAGCAAAGACGCCGATTTGAACGACTTTAGCTGTAATTCCAGCTGTAGAAATGACGTCTCCGACGTTAAACGGTCGGAAGGCGAGGAGCATGACGCCTGAGGCGAAGTTGCTTAATGTCCCCTGGAGCGCAAAACCTATGGCAAGGCCGGCAGCACCAATAAGAGCGGCAAAGCTAGTTGTTTCGAACCCAAAAATGCGCAAGCACCCAAGAACGGCCATGGTTAAGACCGCGTATTTAACCAAGCTTCCAAAAAAACCAGCGATAGTCTCGTCTAGTCGGTCCGCAACGGTTTTTTGGACATGACGACTCAGCCATTTTGCGACAACCCAAGAAACCACCAGTAGAACAATGACACCGGCCACTTTGGGTAGAAATACGGTCACGAGGTTTTCTACGATTGCTTGAATATCAGCAGTTTCCATTATCGATTCGATTTTTCATGTGGAGGTCAGAACAAAATCAGGATTAGGAATCCCGTTTCTGGCCGGAGATCAGCTTCAGCAATTGGTCGGTGATGAAGCCAGCAGCCACTATCGTAAATACTTCTCGAGTGGCTTGAGTGAAAACACGCCGAGCAACATATAGGATAGCGCGAGGCGCAAAGGCTCCCACAAAGAGAGCAATTAAAAACCCGGCTAGTGACTTCGACACGTTAGACTTAGGCAGGGGGATTTTTACAATTTCCTTACTCATTGACTTTAGCTTTCCATGCTTTTTGTGGCTAGCTGTCCGCATGCAGCATCAATATCCTGGCCTCTGCTTCTGCGGACAGTCACGATTACTCGGTCTCTAACCAAACGAGCGATAAACTGATTCAGCACTTTTTCAGAAGATGGCTGAAAAAGCAACCCCTCGACTGGGTTATACATAATCAGATTCACTTTGGCAGGTGCACGTGCCACAAGTCTGGCTAATTCGGCGGCATCCTCAACCGAATCGTTGTAGCCCTGAAACATGCAGTACTCATACGTTACCGTTCGCCCAGACTGCCGCGTGTAATACTCGATGGAATCCATCAGAGCTACCAGGTCCGTTCGGGCCTTTCGGTTGACCGGCATGATAGAAGATCTCTTATCATCAAAGGGAGCGTGTAAGGAGACGGCTAGATTAAACTTGACGTCGAGATCGGCCAATTCGCGAATACGACCGGCTAGCCCCACGGTAGATACGGTGATTCGTCTAGATCCAAGTCCCATTCCATCTTCTGACGTAAGTTTTTCGACGGAATCTAGAACGGCTTGAGGATTCAGAAGCGGTTCGCCCATTCCCATAAAGACGATATTGGTGATGCGAGAACCAAAGCGCTCAATTGCTAAATCATTAGCCAATCGAACCTGATCAAAGATCTCTCCTGAGGTCAGGTTTTGTAGGAATCCCATCTGACCAGTTGCACAAAACGAACATGCCATGGCGCATCCAACCTGCGACGAAACACAAACAGTCAGTCGTTTGGCATTTCCGTAGGGGTCGATATCAGGAATTAGGACTGTTTCAATCAATCGACCGGTACTCAACTTGAATAACAACTTCTCCGTTCTATCCGAAGCGGTTTGCTGCTGTACCAATTCCAGATTGCGAAACTCCGTCTCATCTTTGAGACGTCTCCGCAGACTATCTGGCAGGTTTTTCATCTCATCAAACGACCTGACTCCTTGTTTCCAAAGCCAACGATAGATCTGTTTGGATCGAAATGATTTGTCCGTTTCCAATACCCAGGTTTGAAGCTGGTCGCGAGACATCGATAGAATGTCTAGCAGGCCTGAAGTTTCTTTATCGTGTGCCATTTCGAATCGGGGAGAAGCCTCAGCCGATTAGGCGATCAGCTACGATGGCCAGAAGTAGAAGCGGGACGTAAAGAACCGATGCTTTAAGAACGCGGCGAGCGTGATAGACAGATCGGGTCAGTTGAAATCTCAATACAGGAACCATGAACCAGACACCTAACGCCAAGGCACCAACTAAGTATATCTTGCTCGAAAGTCCCAGGACAACGGGAGCTGCGGAGAAGGCAATCATGCCGATCGAGTATCCGGTCATTTGCCTTGCCGTACGATCGCCATTTTCATCCTCGACCGTAAGCATCCGAAATCCACCTTTCTCGTAATCAAGACGATACATCCAGGCAAGGGAGAAGAAGTGGGGCATCTGCCAGCAAACCAAGACTCCAAATAGGACCCAGCCACCGAGACCAAGAGAACCCGAGGCGGCAGTCCATCCACCAAGAACTGGAAGAGCTCCCGGAATGGTACCAACAAGTGTATTCCAAGACGTTTTTCTCTTCAGGGGAGTGTAAACGAACAAATAGAGCACTACGGTAAGGCCCGCGAGGACACCCGTCAGCGGGTTGGTGAGCGGGCATAGAATCCCAAGGCCGCCACCTACCAACAAGAAGCCAAACCACTTTGCTTTTTCCGCACTAATACGACCGCCCGGAATCGGCCGGTTGGCCGTTCTCTTCATAGATGCGTCAATCGTACGCTCTAGATAGTGGTTCAAAGCACAACCACCAGCTGAGGTCATTGGAATACCCAACAGCGCCCAAAATAGCAGCCAACCATCGATTGGACCGGTAGAACCCAACACAAATCCAGCCAAAGCCGAAATAGTCACAAGAAATGTGATTTCCGGTTTGGTTAGCATCAACCAATCTTTCCAAGTGGCGCTTTCCACTTGGTTGGCTGATTCTATGGCTATGCTTTGTGTTTTGCTCATTCAGATAAATTCGTTCTTAAGCTATCGTTGAAAGTCAGCGAATCGTAGTAGCCCTGTACCGAGCACACAATACGGATGTGGCGACAGTCGAAGCAAATAGTAGGGCCCCAATGACCATGTGTGCCGTGTTTGCAATCACCTGAACGTTGCTAGGCTGAATGGTTCCAGTCTCGTCTAGCAATACTAAATAGGCGAACAGACCGATGGAAACCTGCACGATGAGCACACCTAACATGGTATTTGCCATTCTTCGGCCCGTACTCTGTCTCGTAAATGAAGCACGCGATCGGGTCCAAAAAACAACAACGAAAGAGGTGGCGACAAAGGCCCATCCAAAGTGTAATCCCGCTAGTAGAGGGTCAAGGCCGGTACCTGGATGTCGTAATAGCGCTCCAAAAAATATTTGGATGTAGACGGCCGCAGGTGCTAGAACCAAAAGGGGAGACAGCCCTTCAGCATGTCGTGTATTAAACGTACTTGCTTCCGGGGTTCTCCATGACTTGGAGACAAATAGGGCCATGGAAACGAGTAGAGCGAAGAAGAGCTGGGCAACCAATGCGTGTACGACTGCCAAGTTTAAGGACACCCAAACCACGCGGAGTCCCCCAAGTACGCCTTGGGTAATGACGAGCAGGATGGCTCCAATAGCGAGACGACGTAACCAAATGCGGTCGTCAGCCAGCCAAGTCCAGATCCCAAGTACTACGGTGAGCATGCCAATAAGCGCTCCCAGTAGTCGATGTCCGTGCTCAGCAAGTACAGGTGTGACCGTCCACCAATTAGGCCACGGATTGAAGGGGTCGTACGAATCAAATGATGATGGCCAATCCGGTACGGCAAGTCCAGCGTTGATACTGGTAACAAATGCGCCCCAAGCCAAAAGCACGATGGCAATGACGAAAGTCGTTACTGTGAACCTTCTACGGGCTGTGTATGATGTATTCAATGGCTCCTCTCTGACAAGTATGCAGGCGGGGAAAACGAATCAATTCGGGAAAATGGCTCAAAGACAATTTGTTCGGGACATGTAAGGTAGGGCTGCTCGATTAGGAGATTCCTAAAATACCTGTCAAAACGATGCGAATATCTAGTCAGAAGGGGTGTCTGGAACCCCTTCGGTTCTTGGTTCATGAGGCGATAATGCCTACTTTCGGAGGCTGAGGCCACTTGTGGCCACGTTAGAGATGCTTCACTCTGAATAAAGAGTAGAAAGAGGTTCGTTTCAACGCTTCGTTTAGAGAGTTAAAACGCCCTCAAAAAACAGATAGAATAGCGGTCGGTTGAGCAAAAAAGGTACATTACAGTCTATTCAGCGGCGGGCCATGCAATGGACTGCAGCGATGTTGCTGGCTAGCACATTGTGTGGCTTGTTGTCTCCTGCAGCCGCTGCCATGGGCAGGGATAGTATGGCCTCCGTAGCCGATACGGCCGGTCTCTCTTCCGACGTGAAAGATTTTTTCGTTGACGTATTAGAAGGAGGAATGCTCACGGCTGCTTCAGTCGTTCAGGTGTTTTCTACTTCGCATCGGGTTCGTAGTATCGGCCGGGTGTTATTCGTCCTTTCGGGCTCTGCAGACTTTGATAGTGAGGTTCAGACATCAGACTTGATTCCTGAATCTTTTCTCAGTCCCCCGAGAAATCAACTTGTCGATTATCCAATCGGAAATTCGGCCGTCCAGCCGCTTGGACCCTAGCCGATTACGCACTCTTTAGAATTTTCCTCTCATAACATGATTTCGATCATCTCGAGGGAGGTAGAGTGCAGGTAGGTCTTTCGTGAGCGCGTCTTTCAGACGCGCTCACCTTTCAATTTTAGGACGCCCCGGGCGCCCAAAGAATCAATATTAATCCTTACCCCAACCAGAAACCATGCAAGGAAACGGATTCAAGATTTTCCTCACGGTCTTCTTTTTCGCAATCACGGGATACTATTTGTATCCCTCGGTTCAGAGTTACTTTATCGCTCAAGATAAAAGTGAACTCGTAGGCGAAGAATTAGCCACTTACGAACAGGAAAACCTCACTAAAATTCGCAATGCTCAAGAAAAGGCGTTAAAGCTTGGTCTTGACCTGCAAGGCGGAATGCACGTCACCCTTGAAGTGCGTGTAGAAGCCATGATCTCGGAGCTTGCAACCGATGTAGACGATCTGTTTACGGAAGTGCTCGCCGTCGCTAGCCAGCAGGCAAGCGAAACCGATAACCCAATTATTGATCTGTTCGTAACGGAGTTTGAGTCTCGCGATGCGAGTGCCAGACTATCTCGTTACTTCAGAAACGAAGAGGCGGGCATTACGCGACGCTCCTCAAATGCTGACGTTGCAGCTTATCTCCGATTGGAATCTGATGAAGCCGTTGATCGCGCTATCTCTATTATTCGAGATCGTGTTGACCGTTACGGTGTAACAGAACCCAGCATCCAGAAGCAGGGAACACGTCGTGTTATCGTGGAGCTTCCAGGTATTGACGATCCAGACCGAATTAGAGGTCTGCTTCGTGGAACAGCTCGTTTGGAGTTTCATCTCATGATTGATCCTGCAGAAAACGTCCGTTCTCTGCAGCGCATTATCGCGTACTACGATACGGGTGTAGATTCAACAGCGACAGGAGACGATTCTGTTGCGGAAGCCGATACCACTCTCGATATCAACGACCTGCTCGATTCAGAAGAGCTTACTTCAGGAAACGAGCTATTGGACGTGATGCAGCCGCTCGGTCAGGGCGTCATGTTCGGCCAGGTACTCGAAAGTGATACCACTGCGGCAAACACACTGCTTTCCAATCCAGTAATTGCTGAGATGTTACCTCGAGGCGTAAGTCTCATGTACACTTCCAGTCCCGTAGGAACAACGGCAGATGGGGAAGAAGTCTACGCGCTTCTAGGTGTTCGTGACGACATTGAGCTAACGGGAGACGTTATTACCGATGCACGAGTCGATTTCGATCAGCGAACCAACGTACCGGAAGTGACCATGGTCATGAATTCGGAAGGTTCTCGGACTTGGGCCAGACTCACGGGTGCCAACGTTGGAAATAATATTGCCATCGTTTTGGACGGGGTGGTGTATTCCTATCCAAACGTTCTCGGTCGTATTTCCGGTGGACGATCTAACATCACTAATCTGGAGTCTCAAGCCGAGGCGCAGGACATCGTAACCGTTCTCAAGTCTGGAGCATTGCCTGCTCCCGTTGAAATTGTGCAGGAAAGCACGGTTGGCGCAAGTCTTGGTCAAGCATCTATCGATGCCGGTCTCAAGTCCGTCATGTTCGGGTTAGCGCTCGTCGCGCTCTTCATGATTTTCTACTACCGTACGGGTGGTAGTATTGCCGATATCGCTCTGATATTGAATCTCATTTTCATTCTTGGCATACTCGCTGGCTTCGGTGCCACGCTAACGTTACCTGGTATTGCCGGTATCGTGCTGACTATCGGTATGGCGGTGGATGCCAACGTGCTGATATTTGAGCGAGTTCGAGAAGAGCAATCGACCGGGAAGACCTTAAAAGCTTCGATGGAAGGCGGCTATGCAAAAGCGCTATCTGCCATCTTCGATGCCAACATCACGACCTTTTTCGTTGGAGTAATTCTTTACTCTTTCGGACTCGGACCTATCCAGGGATTTGCAGTCACTCTGATGGCTGGAATTCTTTCCTCCATGTTCACCGCCATCATTTTCACCCGCATCCTTATGGATTACATGGTTGTGGAAAAGAAACTGACCGTCAGCTTCGGCTGAGCTAGGTGAACAAGAGTTTTGAACCGGCCCTGGAGGCCAAGAACTGAAATAAACATGCGTATTTTTGAAAATATCAATTACGAGTTCATCGGCAGACGTAAGATGGGATATGTGATCTCAGGCGTTCTGATTCTGGTGAGTCTTGTATCCTTCGCGATTAATGGCCTTGAACTCGGTATCGATTTCAAGGGTGGTCGCGAATTTGTGGTTGAAACCACCTCTCCGCTGGACGTAACCACCGTTCGAACAGCACTAACTGACGTACTGGAGTTCGCTCCGGAAGTCAAAACCTACCAGTACAATGGTGCTCAGCAGTTACTCGTTCGCACGGTTGTGGATGGCGATGCTGATGTACTTCGTAATCAGATTATTGACACGATTGGCAGGACCTTTCCTGAAGTCGAGCCCAAAATCGAGAAGACCTACGTGGTAAGTGCCAACTTCGCTGAAGACATGAAGCGGGGCTCTATCTACTCGATTATTGGTTCACTGTTGGTAATTTTCGTCTACATCCTCATTCGATTCGAATGGAGATTTGGCGTTGGTGCCGTTGCAGCGCTCTTTCATGACGTGATTATCACGCTCGGTGTGTTCTCGCTTATGCAGAACATTCTCGGATTCTCTTTGCAGATCGATCAGACTATTATCGCTGCATTCCTGACCATTGTCGGGTATTCCTTGAACGATACGGTCGTTGTTTTTGACCGAATCAGGGAGTACACGGGATTGTTCAAGTCAGAGAATTACGAGAACGTGCTCAACAAGTCGATCAATAACACATTGAGTAGAACCGTTGTCACATCCGGAACGACCTTGCTCGTAGTAACTGTCCTATTTATATTCGGTGGCGAGGTGTTGCGCGGATTCGCGTTTGCCCTGATCATCGGTATCCTAATCGGGACCTACTCTTCCGTTTTTGTGGCTTCGCCCGTAGTTCTTGAATTACGACTCAGAGCTGCTGGAAAGCGCAAGTAAGAACCAATTAGATTCCATATTTCACGACACGTGAGGAAAAATGAATTACAACGTAGGCGAACGTTACAACAGTGTTGTCATCACGCTTAAAGGCAACGTGATGGGCGGACCTGATGGCTCTAAACTTCATGATACACTACATGAATTGAAAGAAGGAGGGAAAACCAATGTTGTGGTCGACCTTTCCAAAATGAAATTCATGAACTCGAGTGGTCTCGGAATGCTGATTAGTGCGATGACAACGATGCGTAACGCCGGAGGAGACCTTCGTCTCGCCAAAGTTGCGGACCGTATACAGTCACTTCTAGTCATCACGAAGTTGATTACTGTTTTCAAGCATTATGAGTCGGTTGAAGAAGCCGCCAAAAGCTACCAAGACTAAGACACAGTCGTTTCTTCTCGGATTCTCTAAGAGAGAGAAGGAACGTATTCGGTCTATATAGTATCACGGTAAAGGCGGCGGGTGAGAACCCGCCGCCTTTATCTTGTTTTTAGAATGGGTTCGTGCTTTAAGGCACGCAAAGGAGGCTATCGGATATGCCCGTCAGCGTAGTAATTGGAAGCCAATGGGGCGACGAAGGAAAAGGGAAGATTGTTGACCTGATTAGTCAGGACATCGACATCGTCGCTAGGTATCAAGGTGGAGCCAACGCAGGTCACACGATCTGTTGGGGTGATGAAACGTTCGTACTGCATCTCGTCCCGAGTGGAATATTTCAGCCGAACGTTCAGTGCGTCATTGGCAACGGAGTAGTGATCGATCCGGTCGCTATGGTCGAGGAGATCAACATGATCAAAGACCTCGGCTATAATGTGGAAGGACGCTTGTTCATTTCGCACAATGCGCATCTGATCATGCCTTATCACAAGCGCATAGAAGAAGCGCGTGAGAGGTGGAGAGACGCGGGAGCTATCGGTACGACTGGGCGAGGAATTGGTCCTGCGTACGTCGATAAGTTTGCTCGGACAGGCGTGCGTGTAGTCGACCTATTGGACAGAGATATTCTTCGGAAGAAGCTGATGTCTTCTCTTGAGGAAAAGAACGCTATTCTAGAGAACGTATATGGTGCTGAGAAGATTGATGTCGAGGCAATGATCGAGGAGTATGTCGAATTTGATAAGCTCATCGATCCATACGTCAAGGATACAACCAATTTCCTAGTACATGCACTCAAAGAAGGCAAACACGTGCTGGCAGAAGGCGCTCAGGGCTCTCTCCTGGACGTAGATTTCGGTACGTATCCATTTGTGACGAGTAGTCATCCGACCGTAGGAGGGTGCTGTACGGGCCTTGGAGTACCACCGACGAGCATCAATAGAGTCATTGGAATCGTTAAAGCGTATTGCACGCGAGTCGGAAACGGGCCGTTTCCAACGGAACTTGAGGGCGATAATGGTGAGGCATTGCGTAAGGCTGGACATGAGTTTGGTGCCACTACAGGCCGCCCACGTCGTTGCGGATGGTTAGACTTGGTTGCTCTCAACTACACGAGTATGATCAACGGATTCACTGAACTGGCGATTACTAAGCTAGACGTGCTTTCCGGGCTGGACGAAATTGACGTGTGCACGGGATATCGTGTAAATGGAAAATCGACCAAGCGATTCCCCAGTGATATCCGGATGCTGAGCAGCGTTGAGCCGGAATACGTGACCCTTCCCGGATGGAGTGAAGACATTACCGGTGTAACCGATTGGGATAAACTTCCCAAAAACGCGCAGGACTATCTTTCGTTTATTTCTGAGTACCTTGATGTGCCAGCGCACATTGTCTCCTCGGGACCGAAGCGTGAGCAGACCATTATTCGATAACAGCCCCGTCGTGGTATATGAAAGCGCATAGTGTATCAGTCAACCTGAAGCTGGGTCTCATCAGTTTTGCGGTACTGATATCCGTAGCCTCACTGTGGTATACCACACGTCTTGTAGATCGACTTAAAGCCAGGGAGACCTCTGTCGTACAACTTTGGGCTGATGCCCTTGCAGAGATACCAAAGAATCAGCAACAAGTCGCTAGCAATCCTCCCCCAGAACTGTTGCGAGAAATTGAAGGTATTCTGAGTGCCGTACGTCAAATTCCCGCGGTTGCCGCTTCCTTTTCTGAAGAGGACTTTCAGGATTACATAGATGTGCTTACCTGGGCTCGAACGCGTCCAAGAGGCTACAATATCGATTTTGTAACGGATCTCTTGGCAGACACGACCTCGTCTCTTTTTAGAAATATTCCTGTCATCATGGTCGACTCATCTTCCGGCATGCCGGCTAGATGGTATGATGTAGGTGATGTGCCGGGGAATTTTTCAGGGTTGGATGAAGCTGAATCACGGAGGCTGACGCTCAAGCTCATGACTACCGTGGAGGACATGGCGGCAATTCATGAGCCGATTCCTATCGTCGTTGTCTTTCCTGCCACTGAAAACTCGCCTTCGATTCGATTTGTACAGTATGTGTATTACGGGGAGTCTCAGCTGATTGTGGGATTGCGCTGGTTCCCATTTGTGCAATTGCTGTTCGTCTCACTCTTTGTTTTGGTCGGGTATCTAGGGTTTTCTCATATTCGCCGCAGTGAACAGTCTAGCTTATGGGTGGGTATGGCGAAGGAAGCAGCGCATCAACTGGGTACTCCCATTTCTAGTCTGATGGGTTGGCTGGAATACTTGCGCTATCAGGAAAAAACAAGCCCAGGAGAATCAGCTGAAAAAACCTACGAGGAAATTGAGGAAGATATCGCCCGACTGCGACGGGTCGCATCTCGTTTTTCCGATATCGGATCCCTACCCAAGTTAGATCCGCAACCCATCGCACCTGTCATTGAGAATACCGCCAGTTACATCGAGCGTAGACTTCCCCAGCAAGGCATGCTCATTAAGCTTAACGTGGATGTGGATCCTGATTACACCGTTCCGCTAAATGCAGAGCTTTTTGAATGGGTAATCGAAAACCTTTTAAAAAATGCCCTAGATGCCCTAGGATCCGATCAAGGGAATATCACTCTTGATGCATCATCCGGTGAAGGCATCATTCAGATCGATATCTCAGATACCGGAAAAGGGATTGATCGTCGAGACTGGAAAAATGTCTTTCGTCCTGGGTTCAGTACCAAAAAAAGAGGGTGGGGACTAGGCTTGAGTCTGGCTAAGCGCATCGTGGAAGATTACCATGGAGGAAGTCTTTCACTCGTTTCCTCTCGTCCGGGGCAGGGGACAACCTTCCGAATCGAACTTCCAGAAAGCGCTAGTTAAATTGTACTCCGTTCCGGAATACGAGCGGATTTTCGTCGGTATAGATGACATAGATATCATCCCGGTTTCGGAACACCATGCGTGAACCTTCGCCACGTTCGGTAACGTCCAATCCTCTTGGATGAGCAATCTGATTGAGCGTCGCTTCATCAACCATGGTTCTGGGGTCTTCAGCTAGAATCATGGAGTAGGTAAGAATGAAGACGTACAGATCGTCCGAATTGGATTGAAAATGCAGAACTGGAATGGATACATCTTCAAAAACTTGAGCAATTGAAAGGCCTAGGAGGGTATGATCTTGGACAATGGGAACGGTCGCACGGAACCCCATGCGGTCTTCCATAAACCGTTCTATTTGAGCATGATCTGAACCCGTGAAAGCGAGATCATTAGCCACCTCGATTCCGTCTAGTTGAGAGATGAAGTCTGCATTACCTGATACGACCACAGGACTGGGCGGCTTCGCAATCCATGTCGCAATGGCCGACACAATCAGAATAAGTAGGACGCCACCAGCGATTCTGGCCGCCATCTTTGATTTCTTGGTCGTTGAATCGGATTTCGGGGAGGAGTCTACGCCTTGGCGACGTTTGGATTCTTCCTCTATTCGTAGCCTGAGTACGGAGGGAACGGGAGCAAGGACCGAATTCAAGTACGCGTTCAGGGCACGATGGATTTCCTGATCTGTCAACTCGGAAGCGGAAACACGGGTCAGCCCTCGATCTAGCTTGCGCTGCAGGAGATAACGGAATGTCGTACGCTCGACGGAATCCCCATCGGAGTGCGAAAAGGCATCTCGAACCGCAATTCGTCTTTTCGCCGGCAAATTGGCAAAAATGTCCGGGATCGCTTCAATAACGTCATTCGTAAAACGAGCCCGCGTTAGCAGATCTGAACTTCCGTCCTTAACGGTGCTCGAAACCTGTTCAAGAATGGCTTGCTTTGATGAACAGGTCGGATCGTTGCGCTTTCGGAGGAGGGCATATTCTACCATCCGAGTCGCTTCCATGTCATTTTTGGCGACCAACTGTGCCAAAACATAAAGCTCGTCCAAGTCATTTTGAGGGGCTTTGGGCACGGGATTTAGCTTTTATGGTCTGTAAAGACAAGGTTTACGGGATTTCCCTTTCTGATATCAAACAGTTGGGATGCAGATCCCCGATAAATGGCAATTTCTACAAATTCGCTGCTATTGAACAATAAGGTTGCATCACCACGATCAACGGATCCATAAGTCCCGCTCATTTGATCGATGATGGTATTTCCAGCATAACACTTGAACGGTCGGCCGGATTGTGTTTTCTCAAACAACTCCTTCGTTATGTTGGTGATGCAGTTTCCGAATCGGTCCACGTGCACAACCCAGCCCTGAATACCTTGGTCATCGGTCATGGGCAGCGCCCAGTGCATGGTTTTGATATTGGATAGAGGAGTACCTGCTGTTGAAAGAGATAGGCCCGTCGTTAAATGGGCCGCGACTGGAGCAAAAACATCTCGGCCATGAAAGGTTGAACTTGGGGTAGGCGAATTCCAGAACTGGGTTTTATCTAATTCCACGATCAATTCCGCATCGGATCCTGAAATGAGAAGTGAAAAAAGACCATTGTCTGGGCCAACAAAAATTTGACCTTTATACTTGAGTGCGATGGCCTTCCTATCTGTTCCGACGCCAGGATCCACAACGGCAAGATGGACGGTACCCTCTGGAAAGTTTGAAGCCGTGTTTCTTAGGATAAACGCACCTTCCATGACGTCCTGAGGTGATATCTGATGCGAAATATCAACGATGCGGATATCAGAGTTAATTTCGAGGATAACGCCCTTCATGGCGGCTACGTAACCGTCCTGCATACCGTAATCGGTAGTGAGGGTTAATATTCCGGAAGTCGTAATCACGTACGGGTTATAGAATTCGCTTTGAGGGGTCTCTTGATTGGGCTCGGGTATCAAAGATACGATCATCGCGGGACATCCGATAAAACTGAACAAAACGGCAGTTTTAGCGCCACGCTCGCCGGCTCAAACCTCATTATATCGCATCATGATATGCCATCAAAGACGCAGCACAAAGGATCAGTTGGTGAACACCTTGTCGCCAAATGGTTGCAGGAAAAGGGATACTTGCTACTCGAATCGAACTACAGGTATCTAAAGGCCGAAATTGACCTGATTATGATTCAGCCACCCCAACGTGGCGGCCCGGTAGGGGATCTCGTTTTTATCGAAGTAAAGTGGCGACGGCACGCTGATTTTGCCCCGCCAGAAGCGGCCGTAACCCTGGCCAAACAGAGACGGCTTATCCAAGCAGCCGCTGCATTTATGAGAGAGCGTCGTTTGGAAGCTTCATGCTGCCAATTCGATGTGATCGCGCTTACAGGGGAGGGGGCTAGCTTGTCCATTGAACACTACGAATCCGCCTTCCTGGGATGATATACGCTATCTGGGTCGATACTCTTTGGGCGGATCGTCCGCGACGCGTTCAAAAGCCCAATATCCCGAAAAGACGACTCCGTATGGATCCAGGGTATCCCCTTTATAGTCAACAACCGCCGGTCCATGATCTAGAAACGTCCAAGAGGTCTGAAAACGAGGGTTTGAACGTTTGGGCTTCCAAGACCAATCTAGATAGGCTTGGTCTTCTTTTTCACCCATGTAGACGACTTCCATGTGGCCGTCGAAGTCGAGAATGTACTCATTGGGGGCTTCGCCGGGAGACAACAAGGACCCCGCGTCAAGCGGAAAGCGTTGGTCGGCCATGGCCGTGTTACGGTTGAAGGTATCGCCAACTCCGCCACCAACAGATGGTCTAGAATAGGTTTTGAAGCCTTGGGCCTCAGCCCGTCCAGCTATTACAGCTAGCATAAAGTGTCTAAAGGAGCCCATGAATGAAGCCCGCCGTTTTTCTTCCCAACGTTTAGCCTGCTCAGGAGAACTGGCATCCATCTCCTCATACAAACCCTCTCCGTCGTACTGCACTCTGCTCGGGGTCGATTTGAAGTCTTCTAGGAAATACTGAATCCGATACCCGAGTGCCCTGTTTTCAATTATTAAAGGAGCGGCTGCCACGGCAGTGAACGTACCCCTTTTGTCTTCAAAGTCTAGCACTTCCGGGTTAATAATACTGGTCTCTAGTGCATTGGTCGTTTCGCCGATAAACAACCGAGTAAACTTCCTGAGCCGCTTTTTCCAATTTTTATCGCGTTCAGCCTCGACCACAATCTCGCCCGCTTCTAGAATCGAGCCAGTGAGCTCAAAGTCGAACGTATAGGCGCGACTGGTTCGCAACATGATATCCAGAAAATCAGACTCAAAGCCAAGCATGGAAACGTATAACCGGTGCGCGCCAGTGGGCACATTAACGAGGTCGTAGTTGCCGTCTAAATCGGTCACTGATCCGATCATCGAGTTGGCGATAAAGACGTGTGCCCCAACAATGGGCTCTCCCGTACCTGTTTCAAGAACTCGTCCACTAATTGAGGCACGAGTGTTCGGTTGAGCGAGGACTGATCCAACCATGGAAACCATGAAAACCAGTGCAAAAAGGCTATTTTTCAAGAAATACGTCATATCCGAAGAGTTGGCTTGATAATGGACCAACCTACTGCAAAATTCAGTCCGTTTGCGGTCAGGTCCCTGTGTTTTGCCCTAAGACAGGTTTCAACTAGCGTTTTGTATATCGGAGATAGAAGCTGGGCTTTCAATGCTGGACAAGTCACCGGGGTTTGTCCCCAGGTAGGTAGCTTGAATCACTCGGCGCATAACCTTTGCATTTCTAGTTTTGGGAAGGGATGCGGTAAAGCGGACAAACCCCGGTTTTAGGGGACGCCCCAACTCGTTCACAATGCAGGCGACGAGCTTCTGTCGAAGCTCCTCCGAGGCTGAGAAGCCGTGGGCCAGAACCACGTAGACCCCGAGCTCTTCTCCCTTGATGTCATGAGGGATTCCAATTGCGGCACTTTCTTGAATTTCAGGCTCTGCGTTCACAATGGACTCCACCTCAGCAGGCCCAACTCGTTTACCGGCTACTTTAATGGTGTCGTCACTTCGTCCAAGGATAAACCATAGTCCATCATCATCAATGGCGGCGAAATCACCATGGACCCATGTGTTATCTATTCGCTTCCAGTAGGAATCCAAGTAACGTTGCTTGTCTTTCCAAAAGCCTCGCGTCATACCGATCCAAGGCTGACGAATGATGAGTTCCCCCACGGTGCCGTGAACGGAATGTCCATCTGAATCTACTACATCGGCCGCCATTCCCGGGACGGGTCCAGAGAATGAACACGGTTTAAGGGGCTTGAAAAAATTCCCACAAACGATGCCACCAGAAATTTCAGTTCCCCCTGAATAATTCAGGATGGGCTTACTACTCGATAGTACATGCTCGAATACCCAATTCCAAGAAGCAGGGTCCCAAGGACTGCCCGTTGAACCAACGGCACGCAGGGCACTGAGGTTGTGTTTGTTGACGTGCTTTTCCCCAGCAGGCATGAGGGCCCGTATTAGAACTGGCGAGAGGCCAAGGTGGGTAACCTGTTGTTGATCAACCAGTTGCCAAGTTCGATCAGGTTCAGGGAAATCAGGTGCCCCATCATAAATCACCATGCTGGCACCGATAATGAGAGTTCCAAAAACAAGCCAAGGGCCCATCATCCAGCCCATATCACTCATCCAATACATCGTTTCGCCTGGCTTCACGTCCATGGCGTGATACATATCCTGAGCGCTCTTAATGGGAAAGCCGCAATGGGTATGTACGGCTCCCTTCGGTCGCCCCGTCGTTCCCGAGGTATAGATGAGCATCATCATGTCTTCTGCCGAAGTACTCAGCGTTTCAGCCTCTTCACGTTGGCCAGATATGTAGGTATGGTAGAAGACATCTCTTCCGGAGGTCATCGGGAGGTCTGAGCGATTACATCGATTTTGAACCACAACCCGACGGACGGTTGGGCAATCACGAAGCGCCTCATCGGCCGTTTCCTTCATATTGATGACTTTTCCGCGGCGGGGTGCGCCATCTGCGGTAAAGAGACCCACCGCACCTCCGTCATTCAGTCTGGTCGCTACTGCTTTAGGCCCGTAGCCTGAGAAGAGAGGGAGGATGATACCTCCCACCTTAATGATGGCTAAAAAAGCAAAGATGAGTTCGGGTGTCATCGGCATAAACAGTCCGATAATATCCCCCTTGCCAAATCCATCTGAACGTAGCGCGTTGGCACACCGGCATACTTCCCGATTGAGTTCTGCGTACGAATAGGTGGAATGGGTGCCTTCCTCGGATTCGTACCTTAACGCTGTCCGCTCGGCCGTCTCTGGAGTGGCCAGCCACTTGTCCAGCATATTGTGGACGATGTTCATTCGACCATCTACACACCAAACCGGAAACTGGGGTCCCTCGCTTTCGTCGACCACTTTAGAGTAGGGTACTTCGAATTCGATCTCCAAGTGCCGAATAGCCGCATCCCAAAACCAAGCAATGTCTGTAGTACTTCGCTGCATGACCTCATCCAGAGACGACAACTCATGGATATCCATGAATTGCTTTAGGTTGGATGACCTGATTTGTTCGGGATTCGGTGTCCAAGCTACTTGCTGGTCGAAGGGAAATGTCTTTGCCTCAGCATGCATAGTATATATTCTTGATTTTGAGGCAGGGTATGAATACCCGGCTTTTTGAAGAAGTCAATCTGCAGTAAATTTTAAAAACCTTATGGGCCGGTGTACGTTAACCCGCTCAATCCATCGTAACCATAGGCAACCATAGAAGTCCCAACTTATGAAGCGCTACGTTTCATCTCTAGTTTTTCTCGTGCTTCTTTCCAGTTGTAGCACCGATAGTGCTCCCAACGGAATGATCGTAGATATGTACCCCGGTCCGGACGCGGGAAACCCCAACTCGCTGATCAACTACGAAGGTACGCTGTATATGCAGTTGTCCGATCCTGATTATGGCTCGGAAATATGGACCTATGATGGCGAATTGTTGGAACGTATCTCGGATATCGAGCCTGGTTCTGGGAATGCTGTTCCGTCTCGATTTCTCATTTTTCAAGATGAGCTTCTGTTTACCGCGCTAAAGGAGCCTTATGGTCGTGAACTATTTATGTGGGATGGTTCTAAAGACCAATTACTGAAAGATATAGGCGGAGATCCTGGAAGTTCGCGCCCAGGTGCATTTTTTGAATTCAACGATATTTTGTACTTCTCTGCCAATGATCAAAAATCAGGGTATGAGTTGTGGCAGTGGGATGGGAAGGAGATCAGCCAAACGTCTGATATTAATGACGGGCCAGCCAGTTCTAGTCCGAAAGCCATGGTTGAGCTCGATGGCGTGATATACTTTTCAGCCGAAAGAGCGGGTTTTGGAACGGAACTGTTTCGATATGATGGATTCACGATCGATATGATTGCTGATCTAAATCCAGGACCCTCAGGATCGCTTCCAAGAGGGCTAACCGTTTTGGGTAGTACACTTTACTTTCAGGCCTACACACCGGATACAGGGATCGAGTTGTTTGCTTTCGATGGCGAAGATATTTCGATAGTGGAAGACTTGCAGCCGGGAACGGATAGCTCTTCGCCTCGAAATCTGACCGGCTTCGCTGGAAAACTATTCTACGTAGCCAATTCGCCGGAGCATGGTGTAGAATTGTTTTTGATATCCGAAGGCGAAGGACCCGAGTTAGTTGCAGATATTCGGCCAGATGAACGAGGATCTGATCCTGAACAACTCTTTATTGCGGGCGAAAAGATGTATTTCTCGGCAAACGACGGAGAATCAGGGCTTGAACTCTGGCAATGGTCAGAGGCTAATGGGGCTCAGCAAGTTACTGATATCAGTGAAGGAGTGACGGGATCTGACCCGCATGCATTCATCCAATATGATGATGTATGGACCTACTTCACCGCCCGTACAGAGAGGTATGGGTTCGAAACCTGGAGAACCGACGGATCAACAACAGAAATGCTTTTAGACGCTTGGCCTGGAAGCAACGGATCGACTCCAAACGATTACGGGTTGATCGGCAATCAGGTATGCTTCTCAGCCCAGGACGGTATTCATGGCCGAGAGCTATGGTGTATCTCTCATGATGAAGCAGTTCCTGTAATGTCTCGCTGAGCTGCACGACCAGCTTAGTCGTATTTCTCTGGTCTCCAGGATAGCATGTAATCGCTGTCTTCCATATTCACCGCCAACTTGGTCATGTGAAGGGGGCGAAACGTGTCGACCATTACAGCCAATTCCTCAGTCCGTGTTTTCCCTATGGATGCTTCGACCGTCCTTGGATGTGGACCGTGGACAATTCCGCCAGGATGCAGCGTGAAAGAGCCGCGATCAATATCTCGTCGACTCATAAAGTCGCCCTCAGCGTAGTAAAGCACCTCGTCCGAATCGATATTGGAGTGGTTGTAGGGAGCAGGGATGGCCTCGGGGTGATAATCGTACATGCGCGGGACAAACGAGCAGATTACAAAATTGTGTCCCGTGAAATGCTGGTGTACCGGAGGGGGCTGATGAACTCGTCCCGTAATCGGTTCAAAATCATGAATTGAGGTTGCATACGGGTACATATAACCATCCCATCCAACATAGTCGAATGGATGGTATCTGAAGTGCACAGGATGCAAATAGCCATGCTTGGCGATTCGAACTTCAAAGTCACCTTTTTCGTCATGAGTGACGAGGTCTGTTGGTGGTCGGATATCCCTTTCACAGAACGGTGAGTGCTCGAGTAACTGTCCAGAGGAATTGAGGTATCGTTTTGGGTAGTGAATTTCTGAAAACGACTCAATTACGAGAAGTCTGGAATGCTCGCTGGTAAAACGCCACTTATGCGTGATTGTACGGGGTACGTGAACATAGTCACCTTTGCGAAAATGCACGTTTCCAAACGGACTCTCAAGTACGCCTTCTCCGTCGTGCACGTATATCATCTCATCGGCAACGGCGTTCCGGTAGAAATAGTTCATCTCCTCGGTAGGAGTGGCAACCGCCAATCGAACATCCGAATTGCCCATCATATACCGACGTGATTCCAACCACGCTCCAGAAGACTCCACGCTCTTACTTCGCACATGTCGATGTCGCAAGAAATCCAGATCGACATAATCCGGTGCAAAGGGTATGGGTTCACCAACTTTGTCCACAAGTGTTGGTGGATGGACGTGATAGGCGATCGAGGATATTCCGCTGAATCCTTCGGCCCCGATCACTTCCTCGCTGTACAAGGAGCCATCGGGCTTGCGGAACTGAGTGTGCCTTTTGTGGGGCACATTTCCCATCCGAACGTAATGTGGCATGGTATTCTATCCTAAGATTTAGAGGTTTCCTCGGCGAGCTTGTTCGCGCTCGATTGATTCAAAAAGAGCTTTGAAATTCCCTTTTCCAAACGATTTAGCGCCTTTTCTTTGGATGATTTCGTAAAAGACAGTAGGACGATCCTGTACGGGCTTCGTAAAGATCTGAAGCAAATATCCCTCATCGTCGCGATCAACGAGTATACCTAACTTCTTGAGAGGAGCAATATCCTCGTCAATGGTCCCTACGCGGTCTAGCACTTCGTCATAATACCTATCTGGAACGTTCAAAAAATGCACACCCCGAGAATTCAACTCGGTGACCGTTCCGATGATATCATCTGTTGCCATGGCTATATGCTGAACACCTTGTCCATGGTAGAAGTCAAGATACTCTTCGATCTGGCTTTTTTTACGTCCTTTTGCGGGTTCGTTGATCGGGAATTTGATCCGGTCATTCCCATTGGCCATGACCTTGGACATCAAGGCGGTGTATTCTGTTGAAATATCCTTGTCGTCGAAAGAAAGGAGATTCCGGAATCCCATTACGTCTGAGTAAAAGTCGACGTATTCGTCCATTTCACCCAGATATACGTTACCCACACAGTGGTCCACGTACTTGAGCCCAACACTTTTGGGACGGTACTCTGGACTGTCCCAAGCCCGAAAATTAGGGAGGAAGGGGCCGGAATAGCTTGAGCGCTCCACAAACGTATGGATCGTATCTCCATAGGTCTTGATGGAAGCCATCACGACTTCTCCGTGTTCGTCTTTACGCACCTCTGGATGCATAACGGGTACGGCTCCGCGTTCTACGGTTTCCTCAAAGGATCGTCGAGCATCATCTACCCACATCGCGAGATCTTTAACGCCGTCGCCGTGAAGCTTTACGTGTTCTGCTATTTCGGAATCCGGATGTAAGGCCGATGTCAGCATAAAACGAATTTTATCCTGACGTAGCACATAGCTTGTCCTGTCGCGAAGCCCTGTTTCCAGTCCAGCATAGGCTAGCGCCTGAAATCCAAAGGCGGATTGATAGAAATGGGCAGCCTGCTTAGCATTTCCTACCCAAAATTCGACATAGTCTGTGCCATTGATAGGTAGGAAATCGGAGTCCGTTTGAGGGGTATCCTTAACGAAAGGTCCTGAATCACACATGTGTGGAACCAATAAATAGAGTGGATTGATTCCTGAAAGAAAAAACAATTGGGGTATAAAAAGAAAGGCATTCGCAGTTTATTCGGAAGACAATTTTCTTGGCAAACAATATTCGGTGCACCATGCGTAAATGCCGTATCTCGAAAAGGTTATTCGGGATCAGTGCCAAGCGGAATTCGTTGTGAGATTCAGCAAACAATCATTCTCTGATTTCAGGTCTATGTCAAACCATTGGAAAGTCCTTTCTTCTCGCTATGTATTGAAGCGTTGGTGGTTAAACGTTCGGCAAGATCACGTTCAATTACCAAGCGGAGCCGAGATGGAGGAGTACCATGTCATGGAGTATCCCAACTGGACCATGATGCTAGCTTTGGAGGCTGGAGAAAGAATGGTTTTGGTAGAGCAATACCGACATGGAATTGGACGCATGAGTCTGGAGTTTCCATCCGGAATGTTGGAAAAAAACGAAAAACCTGAAATAGGGGCGCGAAGAGAGTTTCTGGAAGAGACCGGTTACGAAGCGAGAACGATCGAGACTCTAGGACATGTCTCTGAGGATCCTTCTCGCCATAATAATTACGCGCACGCCTTTTTCAGTAGTGATGTGACTCTCGAAGGGGTGCCAACACCCGACGAAACAGAGGAGTTGAAACTTGTTTTGCTCTATCCACGTGAAGTAGTGGAAGCCATCCTGTCCGAAAGAATGGTTCATGGTTTACATATTGGCGCATTTTATAAGGCAGTAGCTCAAGGGCTCATTTCAGTTAAATTGTAGTGGAACCTATCCATAAAATATGGGGCCGGATGGCCTGTTTGGGGTTGATAGCGATCACGCTCTCGATGAGCGCCTGTTCGTTCAGTCCTGAGTTTGTCATTGAGACCATGACGCTGGATCAGCCATCCTGGGATTCGCTTTCCGTGGGCGCAGCATACCGCTACCAACCACTGCTTGGCCCCAATGAAGAGGTTCAGCCAGACATTGCGGTATTCACAGTGTTTAGTGCCACCTACGATACGCTTTATTCTGGATCAGCAGGTACGATCGGTATTCCCGACCTTGCGCTCAACGATCGGGAACGCATTCTCGTGGAAGTATGTGGCTACTATCTCGAACATATTTCTTGTGAGCAGAAGTCCGTCTTTGCCTCCCCAAAGCGTGTATCGGCTGAGTATGATGTTGCTTTTCCAGCTGATACGCTCTCAACCCCAAGCAATTTTGTAAACGGTGATATCTATGTAGCCACTCGGCTGGAGCGGCAAAAGATGGATTCTGAAATATGGGAAGTGATTCGCCGTCCCAGTAAAAAGGACCTCCATGTACACGTGTACATGGAGGGGATTTCTGGAGCTAGTGTGCGGATTCCGATTTCTCGATCCGAGACCTCATTCAATTTGAGTCGATTCGCTGGATTCAGAGACCTCCGATATGGTATCCAATCCTCACTAATGGATTCAGATTCGGCCGTGGTACATTTTGATTTGCATGCTCGGACAACCGATCCACCAGCTTTGGTAGAAAGTCGACGCGTTGTGTTGCGTATTAAATCAGAAGAGGAGAGAATGCTCGAGGTTCGGGAGCTCGTCGAACGCACGAGCGCACAGATACTCGAACATCTATCCAGCTTATTTGGCTCAAGACGAGCCTATGTATTCATCAATGAATGGACGTTTGAACCCTTGAATAAGGCGTATAATGCAACATTCGAATTGCATTGGCAGGAGACTTTCCGTGGAGAATGGGCAGACTTGTCAGGTCAACTACTCGTACGCTCTAACGGTACGCTCGGTACCTTTACCTTCGAGCGGGGAAGTGAACATGCAGAAGAAAAATGGAATGATCGAATCGTTGGGGACATTCTCGAACTGAAGCCCCTTTTTCCCAATCTCATGCCTGAAACCGATCCAACTCGGGGCGATGAAGAGCCTTCAAGACAATAATGAACACGTTTAACGCCCTCGTCTTGCGTAGAGACCATCATTTTAGCTGTTCCGTAGAAATACTTCAGATGGACGATTTGCCCGAGGACGGTGATGTCTTGGTCCGTGTAGAGTGGAGTTGTTTGAATTACAAAGATGCGCTTGCGGTTACAGATACCGGTAAAATTGTCAAGTCACCGTTTCCTTTCGTGCCAGGAATTGATTTTGCGGGAACAGTATTAGAATCTTCCTCAGAGCATTTTTCGGCGGGTAGTCGAGTGCTCGCTACCGGATGGGGGACAGGAGAAGATCATTGGGGCGGATTTTCCCAGGTGCAACGAGTGAGAGCGGAAACGCTACTGGAGATTCCTTCATCCCTGTCCACTCGAGATGCCATGGTTGCGGGAACGGCTGGATTGACAGCCATGCTTGCCGTCATGGAGATTGAGCAGGGCCCCGGGCCCACCGAAGGGGATTTTCTTGTGACGGGTGCAACAGGTGGAGTAGGAAGCTTTTCGATAATGGGCCTAGCAGAAACAGGACGATCCGTCGTGGCAATGACCGGGAAATCGGAGGCCCATGCGTACTTAAAAGGCCTTGGCGCTGAGACGATTATTGCGCGCTCAGAATTGGCCGATGGCGCGCGCCGTCCCCTGGACAAAGCGCGGTGGGCAGGGTGCATTGATAGTGTGGGGTCGAAGGCATTGGAGTCGGCCCTGAGCCAGACGGCGCGCCATGGAACGGTTGCAGCCTGTGGATTAGCTGCTGGATATACATTGAACACGACCGTTTTTCCGTTCATCCTAAGGGGTGTTCGTTTGATTGGAATAGATTCCAATACCTGTCCGAATCCCATCAGGAAGAAAGCTTGGTTCAGATTAGCTCAATTGTTTGCGCATCACACTATCGATGACCTTGTTCAAGAAATTCCTCTCGAAGAGGTGCCTGTTGCCGCTAAGTCGTTAATCAACGGCCAAACAACGGGTCGATACTTGATTCGTCTTTAATCCGATCAAGAAGCTGATTTTTTCTTTTTCTTAGTAGACGGTGATACGTCCACCAAGATGGCAATGATCAGTACTACGATCTGAAAGGTGCCCCAAGAGCCGGCATATATTTGGTCGACGACCGTGTACCATAACAATGTGGTTGGTGCGAACATAAAGCCGAGAATGGGCCAAAGCAGCGAGGGGAAGACGCCAGAAAACCAGTTGGTCATCAACCATAAATAGGCAATGGTTAGGCGTGGCAGGAGTAGGGCACCAGCTACAAAGAAACAGGGCATGTTCGTCTCGATTTAGTTTCCAATATCCTCGCTGGCCGAATGTGCTCCGCGATTTTAATCATGTGGACGTATTTCTGTAATCCAAGTTTCGCCTTAACAACTTGGAAGCCTGACCGATACCTTTGGCAAGGACCTTGAACGCCTTTTTAAACCGTTTATTGCCAATGAAAGGACTTTGGGACAAATATCTAAACAGTGGAAATAGCCAGCACGAGGTATCTAAAGACCTCAGTGAGGAGACTTCCCGTGTAATGAGCACCCTTGATCTATCCTCAGGAATGATCGATGAGACGGTATCCACGTGGATGAGCGGTTTGGGACCAGAGCCGGACAAGTCGTCCCTTGCCAACCCTGATTCAAACGAGTCTCCTGTATTATCTATTGATCGGGTCCTGACGACCGGATTAAATGAAGACCTGTTCAGCGAGCAGGACATTCGGATGTGGGATGACGCATTAGGAGCGTCTGGTTCAAAATCGTCTCTTTCATGGAGACATGTCTTCACGGTTGACAGTTGGAGAAGGCAACAACTTGAACGACTTGCCGCGCGAGTCTACGGTTTTAGAAGCATGCTCGTCTGTCAGATGAGCTCTCTAGTTCTCGCTGATTTACTTACAGCACGAATATCACCCAAGATGTGGGCTGATCTGTTTGAAATGAGACTGATACCCGTAGTAGAACATGGAAATGCTCCGCTTTTAAATGGCAGGATACTGTGCATTTCGCAAGATCCTTCTGATAAGTCTACTAGAGAGTATGTCAATTCTATCAGCCAATTTCAGGCAGAATTGGCCTATGCTGACGGTCCAGTTGTTTCGGGTCTATTAGATCTCGTTTCCCAACACATTCCAGCGGTAGGAGCGGCAGTACAGGTTTCAAAGCCAATTTTGAAAAAGGTGGGACCTTCATTCCGATCCACCAAGCGTGCAGCCTGATCAGGTATTTTAAGGCTTACGCAATATGGACCATACTCAACACGTCAATCGAGATACCCCGAGTTCTTCATCTCGGGAGACGCGTTATGTGCAAGAAACTGGTTTTTCTGACAGGGGACCCACTAATAAACACGCGGGCGTATCTGAACCCGAACACCTTCAGTTCAAAAGTGATACCGATCGGGATCGGGTAATCGTCCGGCTATTGGCCAAAGGTATTGTTCAAGAACACCAGGTTCGTGACTCTTGGACGGAATGGCAGGACCTGTTAAAAAAAGGGATGAAAGTGCCCCTTTGGCGGGTTCTAGCCCTACACGTGGATCTAGACTCCCAGCACATTTTTGCTGAAGCCGCTCAGTTGTACGCTTTTACCGAGGCGGACATTGATGAGAATGATGCCGTTATATTCCTAAACGACCATAAGGACGACTTCCTAGACGCTTCTTGGGATGAGATGGTTGAGCATTTTGTGCTTCCTGTCTCTCGGGAGCGTGATCGTTCAACTAGAGAATTGAAGTGGGTCTTTATCACACACGATCCAACAAGACCCAAAGTACATCAGATTATTCAGCGCTTAAGACTGCGTCGATTCGAGCTTCAGTTTGCACCTGAGACTTTTGTTAGTGCGCTGATTGCTGAGTCCTTTCTGAGTCAGAACAATTTTCTGGAAAAACTGGACGAGAATGCTCCGGCGTTCGACATGGGAATGTCTTATGACGAAGGCAGCCAGTTGGTCGATGAAGACGCTCTGGAAGCAGAGATAAGTCGATCTCATCTTATCAACTTGTTTGAAGGAGCGTTAGTTGAAGCCGTTCAACGGGGAGCTTCTGATTTACATATCTATCCAAATTTAGAAGGAGCCATCCAAATTCATATGAGGGTGGACGGCGAGCTAGATTTGTGGCATGAAGAAGACCGATTTAAACCGGAAGCATTTTTGGCCGTTGTGAAAGACAACGCGATGAATGTAGACCGGTTTGATCGCGATATTGCTCAAGATGGCTTTATCCAACGTTGGATAGATGACGTCCTGATTCGTTTTCGAGTATCCGTTCTGCCTATCGCGTCCGCCCAACAAGGCGTGCATGCTGAAAGTATTGTCATCCGTGTCCTGGATGACCGAAAGGTGCTTACAGATCTTAGACAAATTGGGTTACTCGATGATGCATATGCTCGCTTTCAGGAAGCAATTCGTCAGCCGCACGATATGGTCATCCTTACCGGCCCTACTGGATCAGGAAAGAGTACGACGCTAGTTGCGGCTCTACATCAGGTAGTGACTCCTAAGGTGAACGTGCTCACCGTGGAAGATCCTGTCGAGTACCTCATGAAAGGGATTCGCCAGATTAAACTGGGGCCCCGTCTTGGCTTGGAAGGCGCACTACGAGCCATCCTGAGGCATGACCCGGATGTAGTAATGGTTGGGGAAATGCGTGATCAAAAAACTGCAGAGCTGGCTATTAAATTGGCCAATACTGGTCATTTGACCTTTTCGACCCTGCATACAAACGATGCGCCGAGTGCTGTGTCCCGTTTGTTTAAAATGGGCGTCGAGCCTTTTCTTATCGCGTACGCCATCAATATTGTGGTGGCACAGCGCCTGATACGAATGCTTTGCTCCACGTGTCGAATCCCGAATCCTAATCCCGATTTTGATTTTATGCGTCATCTGGGTTTTACCGATGAAGACTTTTACGGGGCTACGATTTACCAACCGGGTGGCACGGATAAATGCAAAACGTGCAAGGGGAGTGGCTACAAAGGACGACGAGCAATTGCTGAGACCATGTTATTCACACCGAAAGTGAGATCTATGATTATGGCTTCCGAAGACATGGTTGACGAAGACGCATTGCGTGCATGTGCTGTTGAGGAGGGAATGACCACGCTTCAGACGGCGGCACGACAACTGGTTACCTTAGGTGAAACCAGTTTGGAAGAAGTGATTCGAGTTACAGGAACCTAGTTCACGAATCGTAGGCTAATCATCTTACTTTTTTTGCGCTCGTTTTCGACGAACATACAGGAACCAAACTCCCGATAAAACCAGGAGATACGCAAACATCAGCCCAAGTACGATGCCAAAGCCCATCAACTTGCCATCAAATACGGTGAACGGCATATTGATGACCAAAAGGAGGGGAAAGCCAAGGCAAAGGGCTACTCCACTAGAGAGCACAAGCTCTTGAGCGACGGGCGAACGATACTCCGGATCAGTAACGCGAAGGAGAGCCAGCCCCGAACTAATCGTACCCGTCATTTGGGCAAACAGACCGATAAAACGCTCAAACTGATAATCAGAGAACACAGTCCAAGCTGCCCACTTAACCACCCGATAGGTGGCGTATGCCCCGATTACGCAAATCGCCACGATGGGCAACGCAAAGCGAAGGGCAATGTGCAGACTGATTCCCATTATGGACGCCGCGATCAGGTATTCGGCAAAGGTACCGGTAAGTCTATGCACGGTGCCATCGTCAATCCATGCGCCTCTTCCGTCCTTTAAAACAAGCTTTCGCGTTCCTAATGAAACGGTATTCGCAACAATGAAGTGGAACGACCAAAGAACAGGGATTTCGGCCTCCAAACCGCCTAGGGTAAGTAATTGGGCAAGCCCACCCGTAATCCACCAGGTAACCCAGTAGATAGCACCCACAAGGGCAACATGAACAGCCATGGGTTCGATCGCGGCGCTCGAAAAACTTAACCTAGATCCGATGGGATGATCGCCCTCTGAGCGAATACCTTGCCTTACGTGGTGGGGCAGGGCCTTCGCCTTATCCCTTCCAACGTGTCGATTTACCAGTGTCATTCCAAAAAAATAGGCCACCAGAAAGCCGATGGCAGCGAAGGTCAATCCAATGGATCCTGCGTTTTCGTATCCAAAGGCGGCCCACGATTGCCCAATTGAATAGGCTATTCCGGGTCCCATTGAGAAGCCAAGGGGTAGTAGAATACCGGTTGCAGGGTTGAAGTCGGGGACTAAAAACCAAGTCACTGCCAACGCCAGAGACAGTCCGAGAATGCCTTGCAACAGCATGATTACCACTTGCATAAATCCGAGGTTGATCACACCCCACGAATGCTTCTTTTCGGTCTTAAAAAGACCAACACAAATAAACGTAAGCGCGAGAAGGTGATACACGTAGGCACCCATTCGGGCCGCATCAAACGGCAAAACATTGAAGAGTTCTGCTCCGAGAAGGAGACCGAGAAATCCGGCAATCAGGCTGTTGGGTATTAAATACCGCTGAAAGAAGGGGACGTAGCGCCTGAGCAAGGTTCCGGCCAACAACAAAGCACCCATTAATGAGAAATCAATGAGCAGCTCTCCGACCGTAAGATTCAAGATCCAGGCTTCCATAAAGCGATTAGCAATTCAGTTCTGGGATTATGCGATTCAAAATGTCCTGCCATGCTCGAACACTGCCTTCGTATTTGAACGTAGCGATTACACGCTTGGATGGTGTCAAAATCCAGATTTTATTATTGCGTTCTAGGCCCGTGTATTGGACCTCGTCTAAGGGTATGCGAAAGCCTGGAGCCATGGAAAGGTGATCTTTAAATATGGAGATGCGCTCGCGACGATACGCACGAACAATCTGATCATTTTCGATTATTTGGACATCGGCCACATTGGATAGTAATGCTTCTTGGTTTGCAGCCGTAAATGGAAGGGTGCGAATAGACTCATACATGTCCGCTGTCAATACGCGTTTTCCCGTTTGGTCGTGAATTAGGCTTGAGTCAGGGTTCATTGTCCAAGACTGATCTCCATGCCGCTGAACAAGGCGATTGGCTCCTTGCTCAATCAATCCGCCAAAATGGCCGGTGTACGGATCTCGGTAGAGCAGTTTAGTAACACCTGAAATAGGACGGAATGCCCGCTTAGGTTTAACGGCCTCAGAGACGACATTTTCATCCTTGCTAATCGGCTTTTTGAGTCGGTCCAGAGAGCTTTCAAGAGTGGGATTGTCGGAAAAGTCTATTGCTGGATGCACTTCCACTTTGATATGGGCAGGTCGCGGATAGGTAGCCCATCGCGGCCAACCGACATAAGATCCGTTAATCACGACTGGATAAACAGGAACGCCTAATCGCATGAAAACTTTTGCCGTAGACTCAATCCAGGGATCTGGTCTTCCATGCCAACGCCTGCCACCTTCAGGGAAAATGACGATCCGGCGCTTCTGCTCGATCATTTTCCAAATCTTGCGAATTAGATGAGGCTCAGGCACGCGTTTTTCCGTTCCCACAATTCCGGCAGCCGTGAAAAGGAGAGATAGCACACCTGAGCGAAGGTATTCCATAGTCATCACCCCGGCGGTGCTTTGCCCAAGCTCGGTAAACGCGTTGTAAATGAACGGGTCGTAATTATTGGAATGGTTTCCATAGATAAAGCAAGGCCCAGGGGGGAGGTATTGGTCACCGATGAGTTCGAGGTGCCAGCAGCGTTTGCTGAAGGCAATGACACTGCTTCTAAAGGCCAGCTCGGATGCAACGCGTCCGAAGGGAGGGTAGGGACTCGATGGAGTACTTTTCAACTGTAGAATCAGGTTTCCATGGAATAAGCATTGGTAATATAGCCTTCATTTTGCATCTTGTACTACGATTGAGGGATAACCCGAATCGGAACTATATAAGCAAACTGCCGGAGGCCACAGTGACTAAAGCAGATATTATCGACCAGATATCAGACGGGACAGGATTAACCAAGCTGGAAACCGAAGCAGTGGTTAATGGATTTATGACCGTAATCAAGGCGGAACTCAAAAAAGGGGGGCGCATTGATCTCCGGGGATTTGGATCGTTCACCGTTCAGCATAGAGCAGCCAGAACAGCCAGAAACCCGAGAACAAATACACCGGTACCTGTACCGGCAGCATTCATCCCAGCATTTAAGGCATCGAAGGAATTCCGAAAGGAAGTCGATGAAGCGATGCATTAGAGAGGTCTATGAGCGTAATCTGTGATACCTGTGGAGCCCGTTTACCAGAAGGTGCGGGAATGTGTGAGTTGTGTGGTACGTCAGTTGACGGTGTCGAACATGAGGCATCGATAGTTGAAGATGAAATTGTTGATGTTTTAGATTCTGCCTCTGTGTTTTGTACATCTTGCGGAAGAAAAAACCCAGCGGGCGCGAACTACTGCGCTAAATGCGGCACCGAGCTCGAGCAACTTGACGATTTTTCGAGCGCGAAGAAGAAAACGAGAAACCCCAAAGCGAAGCGGGCGCCAAGTCATCAGGACCGAGCTGCCGTCTCGGGGAGTGATTCTGAAGTGGGCAAACGGATCATCGTTATTGTCGCTTCTGCTCTTTTGGTTGTCGTTGCGTTGTATATCATTTCCTCCATGAGCAGCGGCCGATCTGGAAGCGATAGTGCAACTGCACTGCCTTTGGATCAAGTAGTTGAAGAACCGCTTGCACCTCAGTTCGCATCTCGCCAAACGGAATTGCAAGACCGAATGCTCGGACTCTCAGGAGACCGTCTAATAGCCCTGAGACGGGAGTTGGTAGATCTGTATTTTGCGGCTGGAAGACTAGATCTTGCAGCGACAGAATCAGAATTTATTGCCACAGCATTACAATCTGAAGACGAATGGTCGGTGGTAGGCAATCTGTATTACGATTGGATGGAAAGAAAAGACATCTCATTGCGTGCGCCTTGGGCCCGAAAAGCAGTGGGCGCCTATCAGGAGGTCCTGAAATTGAACCCGGATAATCTTGATGTGCGTACAGATATGGCCATTGCCTATATGTACGATCCTCAGAATTCTATGATGGCCATTCAGGAAACCAACACGGTTTTGGAAGCGGATTCGCTTCATATGCAAGCAAACTTCAATCGGGGCATTATGCTGATGCAGATTGATCGGAATACGCAGGCCATGGAGCAATTTGAAAAGGTTAAGCGGATCGTTGGAGACGTGGACGATCCGGTATATCAGCGGGCAGAATTGCTTATCGCCCGATTGAACGGAGAAAGTGCGGCTGTTTCCCAATAGCTTAATCGTATTTATTATTGCCCTGAAAACGGCTTTTTCATAAGCTACGTTTGAGCGACGAGGTCAGCGTCATGGATGGCCATTTCGTAAAGCGGATCCTATTGCTCGGTTTCCTTCCGCATTATTCGGTTCAGAAGTGGTTATGAATGCCATTTCTTCCTATATATAAGCCCCGGAAGTTCTTGTCTCTTAGCCCCTCATATCTATGCCCTATATACAAACGCCAACTGTTTATGATGTCTGTATTGTTGGTTCAGGAGCTGGCGGCGGGATGGCGGCTTATGTGCTCACCAAAGCCGGTGCAAACGTTGTAATGCTCGAAGCGGGCGGGGATTGGGACACAGCCCGCGATGGAAACATGTTGACGTGGAACTATGAGTCGCCCCGACGCGGAAAAGGAACAAAAGCGCGACCGTTCGGCGAGTTTGATGCGTGTGATGGAGGATGGGACATTGAGGGAGAGCCTTACACCAAAGCAGAAGGAACGGAATGGGATTGGTTTCGAGCACGCATGCTGGGTGGACGAACCAATCATTGGGGCCGTATTTCATTGCGTTTTGGGCCAGATGACTTCAAACGACATTCAATTGATGGTAAAGGTCACGATTGGCCTATCGGATATGAAGATCTGAAACCCTACTACGATCGGGTAGACGATCTGATTGGTATTTTTGGAAGTGCAGAAGGCGTATACAACGAGCCTGATGGTAACTTTTTGCCCGCGCCAAAACCAAGATGCTATGAGATGATGGTGAAAGACGGGGCCTCTAAGCTTGGCATTCCTGTGATTCCTTCCCGTCTGTCCATTTTAACTAGAGATCTCGGTGGAAGGCCAGCTTGTCATTACTGTGGGCAATGCAATCGAGGTTGCGCGACGCGATCTAATTTTTCTACTCAGACGGTCTTGTTACCACCAGCGCTGGAAACGGGTAGATTGACGATTATCCCTCATGCGATGGCGCGAGAAGTGCTTACAGATACCGAGGGGGAAGCAACGGGCGTATCGTATGTGGATACACGCGACCTCCGAGAATACCAAGTAAGGGCTAAGGTCGTCGTGCTCGCCGCCTCGGCTTGCGAGTCGGCTCGCCTCATGATGAACTCTAAATCGCCTAGACATCCCAATGGATTAAGTAACTCCAGCGATGTGCTTGGTCGATACCTAACAGATTCTACGGGCGGAGACGTCATGGGGTATTTTCCTCAATTGGTGGACATGCCTGTCCACAATGATGATGGTGTAGGTGGGATGCACATCTACATTCCCTGGTGGCTAGAAAAAGACAAGTCGCTTCCATTTTCGAGAGGGTATCATATTGAAACCTGGGGGGGAAGAGGCATGCCTGGATATGGATTTGGCGGAGGCATACATCGAGCTAATGATAAATTGAACGGAGGGGACCGTACGCGTGGCGGCGGCGGTTACGGACTGCAACTCAAAGATGATTATCGTCGATTGTGGGGATCGTTTATTGGTATGTCAGGCCGAGGCGAGATGATTGCCCGATGGGAAAACCATTGCGCTATCGATTCAGATGTGGTAGACCGCTTTGGCATCCCTGTCTTAAAGTTTGACGTGAGGTGGAGCGAAGAAGAATTACTGCAAATCAAACACTTCCATGAGACAGGAAACGAAATTATTCGGACCATGGGGGGAGAACCCATGTGGGATATACCCGGAGCAGATCAAGACTATGGAATTACGAGACCCGGTCAGATTATACATGAAGTGGGAACGACGAGAATGGGAAATAATCCGGAATCGTCTGTTCTAAATAAATACTCTCAGGCTCACGAATCTAGGAACGTGTTCGTGGCTGATGCCGGACCGTTCGTGTCCCAGCCTCACAAGAATCCGACGTGGACCATTTTGGCCATGTCCATGCGTACGTCTGAATACATAGCAAGTGAAGTCTTGAAACGAAATCTGGGAACAGCCTAATGAACAGACGAGAATCCTTGAAATTAATGGCCGTTGCCTCTCTGGCGGCCGCCATTCCGGGCTGTACGTTAGAGAGTGTCGACAAGGCGGCCGCCAGAGTGGATGGCTTTGAAGACCTTTCAAAAAGAAAGCCTTCGCAGATGTCCACCCACGAATACACGACGTTATCACGCTTGGTGGACTATATCATCCCGGCAGATGAGCGTTCCGGCGGCGCGACGGATGCGCACGTTCCGGCGTTCATTGACTTCATGATGGAAGACACGCCCGACTTAAGTGGTCCGGTTAAAGAGGCGCTGCAGTGGATGGATTCGGCCAGTACCCGCTTATTTGGCAGCCTTTTCGTTGAGACTTCTGAGGAAAACAACCACAAATTGCTCTCGCAGATTGCGTATCCAGATGACGTGAAGCCAGATATGGAAGACGGAGCGGCCATATTTACGATGATGCGTGATCTTACAGCCTCTGGTTTTTGGTCTAGCAAGGTTGGCGTTGAGGATCTGGGTTACATGGGCAATACGCCCCAACCATCATGGGATGGATGCTCGCATGAGGCCATGGAGCACATTGGACTTTCCTACAATTCGTAGCACCTGTACACACATTACTATCACCGAAAAGTTGATTCTTGGTTGGGTCAACCGTGCAGACTTAGTGCGCGTCAACGGAGTAGGTGAGCAGTATGCAGATTTACTGGAGCGTTCTGGTGTTGATACGGTACCTGAATTGGCCGGAAGAAATGCAGCCAATCTCCACGCTGAAATGACGGAAGTTAACGCGGCTAAAAAATTGATTCGGGTACTGCCTTCAGCGAGCAAGGTTGAAGGTTGGGTTACTCAGGCAAAAACAATGGATCGTGCGATCAACTATTAGTTGACGATCATTCGGAGATGATTAGGGAGAGGGTTTCCATTTATAGGCGCTTGCCAGCCCGATCACTCCAGCCAGAGTGAGGATTCCCGGGGCCAGCATAGGGCTGGCCCCGGTGATGGCCTCTAAAATTACATCCGTCCAAATCGCATTTGGCCGGATTTCTAGTTCAAACGCCATGTTGTGCTCCAGATGTTCGTACATACCGAACAGACTAGTCAGCACAGAGACGATCATCACTGAGCGAAACACCTTCAGGGAAGTCACAGAAGGTGACAAATGGAAGTAGACGATTCCCAAAAGGCCAAGAAGGCATGCTCCAAATGGGATCCACTGGATGAAGCCTTCCATATGATTGGACAGCAGTAGTTCTACCGGTGTCATTAAAAAAACGATACCAGCAAGAATCAACAGGAATTGTCGATACCACGTTTCCATATCTACCGCAGGCTATTCCTGGATCAGATAATGCCGAGCAAATTGTTCTGAAATGCCGCCAGCTACCTCAGTAACCTGAGCTAAGAAAGCATCGGATGAAGCATAAGGACGGCCATCCATCAGGCTCTGTGCCATTGCCTCGCTCACACCCGAAATCTGCATTATCGTAGCAAGGTCAGACTCGTTATAATCTACAGGGACGTATAGATAGTTTTCGTAGGCAGCGATGACATCGTCTTCAATATATTTAGCCATTTCCCGACGGAACTGGGTGATGCTGATATATGGACGATACTCGTCGAATTCGCGGACCATTTTAGGCGTTGATCCGGGTACACGGCCAAAGTCTTCTAAGCTAGCTTCATTCAAGTCAAGCTTGTTTATCGGCCCAAAATTTAGCGTATCCTGAACGGCTTCCGCTTCCGAACTCGTATCCGGAACGCTCACATTTTTTTGAGGTGCATCTTCGGTCCCACAGCCAGACACTACGAGTACGAAGGCAATAATAAAGGAATATAGAATCATGGTAATTAGTCAGTTATGAAGGTTAAAGCTTCAATTAGTACTTGGCAGGCTTCGTTCCCGCCTGAAGCGCTTTTTGGACGAATTCTCTGATATGCTCATTCGAGGTTTCAAGATCTTCTTCGCGCAGATACATCATGTGCCCGCTTTCATATCCTTCCCACGTCATTCTGTCCTGTAATCGCCCCGATGGGTCCAGGTTCCACATAGTGTATTTGGCATTGAAGTAGTCCGTTCCACCATCAAAGTATCCTGACTGTACGAACAGATATAGATTTGGGTTTTGGGCCATAGCGCTTCTCAGGTTCTCACCCGTTTTGTCACCATCGCGATTCCAGGGATGAACTGGACCAAAAACATTGTATTGGAGCGAAGTATCGTACTCTAAAACCTCTCTCAGGTAGTGATTAATGGCCGGAGCAAAGGCATGATTCCACGCAGACATGGCTGGATCATAATCATATCGCTCACCTGCATTCTGCTTATCACTTCCGCGGTATCTGGAATCGAGGCGGCCAACGGTCAGGTCTTCGTCCCTAAGAAGGTCCTTCCAGAAAAAGGACGTACTGACGTTAAGACTGTGGTCCTCAAAAACTTCAGCTGAAAGGCCTGAATACTGCGCGGCCTGACTAGCCACGGCCGTGCGTGAGGATGCATCAAGTGATCCTCCTCGAGCGATGGCTGGCAAGAAAGTGTCTAGCGTATACGATTCGACCTCGTCCAGTAGATCCACAAGAGGTTGCTCTTGAAGGGCCGAATCCAGCGCATTGTGATACCAAGCGGTTGCGGCGAAGTAGGGCAGGCGCAGTGCAGCTGCAACGGGTCCTTGTCGTTCAATACCAAGGCCCGTTGGCGAGACTAGGATCACTCCATTCAGATACATCCAGTGACTGCCCTGAAGCCTCGCAGCTAAACCACTGACCCGGTTTGTGCCGTAGCTTTCTCCAATTAGGAATTTGGGCGAGGTCCATCGATCGTTTCTCGATACAAATGTCTCAATCCATCGAGCGAGATAGTCAATGTCTTCGTTTACCCCGAAAAATTGATCGGTATCAACAGAATCAGCAGCGCGCGAAAAACCCACGTTTACTGGATTTACATATACGATGTCGGTCACATCCAAAATGGAGTGCGGATTGCTATGCACCCCATAGGGTTCGATGGGATTGCCTTCCGGATCAATGTTAAGTTGAACGGGGCTCGTGTATCCAAGGTGCATCCAAAGGGACGCAGATCCAGGGCCGCCGTTGAAGGAGATCATTAAGGGACGATCTGCTCCACCATCGGCCTTTTGATAGAAGGTGTAAAAAAGGGAGGCAACGACATGGTCATCATCGCTGTACACAGGTTGCTTGCCGAAGGTCACCTCGTAATCGATGCGCTCACCTTTAATGACAACGCTACTCGTCTTCGTGAATGAATGATCATGTTCATTGATGACTTCGCCTTCGTATGTGCCGGACGATTGAGCCATTGTCGTCAGCGAAAAAAGCGCCAGTAGTAGGGCAAGAGAGGTAGTTTTCATTCTGAAAAAGATCAAGTATTCGAGGGATCGATTCAGAAAGTATACGACCTCAGACGTTTTCAATCATTTGAGCGGCTAATTCCTTTACAAATTTAGCCGCCACCATAGCTGTCATCCCGTTCACGTCCCGTAGCGGGTTGTATTCGACGACATCGGCCCCGACAATAGGGTTTTTTATGGAATGAATGAGGCGCAATACCTCTCGAACAGACATGCCACCGGGTTCATGATGCGACACGCCTGGGGCAAAAGAAGGGTCAAGCACATCTAGGTCCAGAGAAATGTAGACGGGACCGGTGATATTCAGCACAGAAGCAGCAGGGAAGTCCCTCATTTCGAAAACTCGGACACCAAATCGATCAGCCTGCTCCTGGCAAGGCGCATTCATGGTCCGAATACCAATCTGAGTCAACTCGAGGTCGGGAAACTCTTCCAGCAGCCGTGCAAACGGGCAGGCGTGCGAGTATCGGTCTCCATCCAGATCATCGTATAGATCTGGGTGCGCATCAAACTGAATAATATGAAGAGGCATACCCCGTCGCGCATAAGCCATCAGGATGGGGTATGCTACAGAGTGATCCCCTCCGATGCAGAGGGTTTTGTGACCAGCCTCTAATTCGTCCTCTATAGCCTTTGTGATCTGTTCTCGGTGTTCAGGACCATCATCTAGAGCTAGGTTTCCCCGGTCTTGAATATGGTCACCAAATTGGCCACCGTTCTCTGTTGCCAGATTAGAAGATGGACTATAGATAGCCGATCGCACGAGATCCGGAGCTTGGGCCGGACCCTGCATGAAGGACGATGAAGCATCGTACGGTATGCCAAGTAAGGAAATCATACCGGAACGTACGTCCTAGTCGGCTGAGGATCTACGAGCAAGTTCGGCTTTTTTACGAATGTGCGGATCTAGATGGCGTTTGCGCAATCGAAGGGAGGAAGGTGTCACTTCAATCAATTCATCGTCGCGAATGAACTCGATGCACTCTTCCAAAGACATCTTTCTTGGTGGAATGAGTTTCTGGAAGGCATCGGCAGAAGATGCACGCATGTTCGTGAGTTTTTTCTCTTTCGTGATATTCACTTCAAGATCAACATCACGACTATTTTCGCCGATAATCATCCCACTAAACACCTGGTCCGTTGGCGATACAAACAATTCGCCTCTTTCCTGAAGGTTGACAATGGAGAATCCGGTGACTTTTCCTTGGCGATCAGAAACCAATGCTCCCGATGCTCGATGCGCAATCGGACCAGCCCATGGTTTGTACTTGTCGAAAAGGTGTGTCAGTATCCCGGTGCCTTTAGTATCGGTCAGAAACTCGTTTCGATATCCGATTAATCCACGACTTGGGACTTCAAAATCAAGGCGAACGCGGCCAGAACCGTGATTTACCATCTTGGTCATGACTCCCTTGCGCATACCCAGTTTCTGAACCACTGCGCCCATAAAGTCTTCGGCTACGTCAATCAGAGCGAGTTCAAAAGGCTCGTGCTTTTTCCCGTTGACTTCCTTGGTGATCACATTGGGCATACCTACTGAGAATTCAAATCCTTCTCGTCGCATTTGCTCAATCAGAATAGCCATTTGCAATTCGCCTCGTCCGTACACGAGATGGCTATCCGCAGATGAGGTGCTTTCGATGCGCATGGAAAGATTGGTTTCCGCTTCTTTCGCCAAGCGATCGCGCAGATTCCTAGAGGTCACGTATTTGCCTTCTTTTCCGGCAAACGGTGAGTCATTAATTCTAAACTCCATGGACATGGTAGGCTCGTCCACATGGAGTGGATCCAGTGGGCGTGGGTCCTCTGCATCAGCAATACTCTCGCCCAGACCAATTCCTGTCATACCACCAATCGCTACGATGTCGCCTGGTCCAGCGCTAGACGTTTCAGCCTTTCCTAATCCTTGGTACTGAAACAAGGCAGAAACCTGAGCAGGACTCGTCGTGCCATCTCTATGGCAGAGAACGACTTGCTGCCTGTTCTTTAATGATCCATCGATAATACGGCCAATCGCTAGCGGGCCTCGGTAGTTGTCAGGTTGAACGTTCGTTACGAGGACCTGAACAGAGGCCTCAGGATCTCCAACAGGTGCTGGAACGGTGTCCAAAATGGCTGAAAACAACGGTTTTAGATCCGTTAGTTCATCATTCAAGTCTGCTTTGCATTGCCCGTCCTTGGCAACTGCATAAATAACTGGAAACTCAATCTGCTCTTCTGAGGCATCGAGATCAATGAAGAGATCATAAACTTCATTGAGGACTTCTTCCGCGCGCTGATCGTCGCGGTCAATTTTGTTGATGACAACGATCGCTGGAAGGTTTAATTCTAACGCTTTAGATAGCACGAAACGTGTCTGGGGAAGGGGGCCTTCTGCAGCATCTACGAGTAGCATAATACCATCTACCATGCGTAGCGTACGTTCGACTTCGCCTCCAAAGTCAGCATGTCCAGGAGTATCAACGATATTGATCTTGATATCTCCGTACTGTACGGCCGTATTCTTGGCCATGATCGTGATGCCTTTCTCTCGCTCGAGATCCATGGAATCCATGACCCGTTCGTTGACATCTTGATTATCTCGAAATATTCCGCTCTGCCAAAGCATGGAATCGACAAGAGTGGTTTTACCGTGGTCAACGTGGGCGACGATGGCAATATTTCTAAGCTGGTGGGACATGAATACTATTAATTTGTGGACCGCCTTCAACCCACTAATCTTTATTCGGTCGCACTACTCCCGCAAAGAGTCTGCAAAGAAAGCCCATTACATGTTCTTCAAAGCGTCCATTACGCCTGTTCTGTAGGACCTTCCGATGGGAAGTGTAGAAGCGTTTACTTCTACGGAGTCACCCGAAAGTGCGCTCACTTTAGCATCATTCACCATAAAAGATCGATGAATGCGGGTAAATCCGTAGGGCTTTAATACGTCTTGCAGTTCTTTTAAGGTCATTTTGGTAACGATTTTTTGATCGCCCTGCACGATGTGCACATAATCCCGCATACTTTCTATGTAGTCGATATCGGTTACCTGAATGCGGATGGTTTTTCGATCCGCACGCACTGAAATGCTCGCATTTTGCGCTTTTTGCTCACGTTGAAGCCGTTCTATCGTACGTTCCGACTCGCTCACCGATTCGCTAAGTTCGACATTGACCGTACTTATTTCGTCCCACCGCCGAATGAAATGAACGGTTGAGGCGCCCAAAACTACGGCGTACATCCCAACCAGTATTTCCGTCTGGTCCACTAAGGAAGCGCTGATGAATAGAGCCTTATAGTCGGCAACAAAGATGTAGAGGCCTACAAGAAGACTGAACTCGAGATACAGAGACGTGAGCAGAATGTATCCACCATACAGGCCGAACAGGAAAAATCGTCTGGTTAAGAGATACCCAGGAATCAGCCAGTAGAGGATGACGTAAGTGGTCGCCATCGTAATGGGCAGTAAAAGCCCGACAAAAAATAGACTTTGACCATAGACATCATCTCTGGACCCGAAATAAACCGTGTAAAAGGCGAGTACGACCGACCAAAAGAGTCCGTGTAATAGCGTGCGTTTCCACATAGTAGCGTTTGAACCTAGTTAAATGGTCACTGCCCTTAGATAGGAAATAGAAGTCGATTTTCAGCGTTTTTGTCGACGAACGCATCATCTTTATCTACCAGCAACACGGATGCATTGTTGTAGCCTAGGGTAGATCTTTAGTCGTATGTCGACGTCATGCGGTTCCTCATCGAAAACCGTTTTGCCACCGGAATACATCACCGTACCATCTAGCAATTCCTTTCACAAAACCAATGGACAAATGGTAGAATTATTAACATCAGGCGGCGTATTTATGTGGCCTATGACCATTATTGGGCTACTCATGATGGCACTATCTGCAAAGGTATTGATGGACACCTTTAGTGGGTCAGGAGAAAACATCCTTCTGAAAAAACGGAACGCCGTCGTTCTGCAACTAGGTGTATTTCTGTATTTCGTCGGAATTCTAAGTCAGGCTCTTGGGCTGATGCAGACGTTTCAGGTGATTCAGCAGATCGGGGACATTTCTCCCGCTTTATTGATAGGTGGTCTGAGGGTATCTATGATTTCTCCAGCTTACGGCCTCATTCTGTTTATCATAAGTCTCATCCTTTGGAGCATTGCCCGCTATAAGTTGACGTAGGGGGTCTTTTGATCAGGCGGTCTCATGGTCTGGCCATCTTGCATTATTGTAGCGTACCCGAATACCGGGGTCGGAAACGGCCCCGGTATTCTTGTTTACCGTCTAATCTGCATTGGGCAACACGTTGAGATACTCCGCCAACGCCTCGGGGCTTCTTTTTGGGCTTAACCAAAGACGATTGGTGTTTATCGGAGATATAGGCTCATTTGATGAGATGTGACCGGGTGATTCGGTGTGGGTTAATCCACTACAAAATCAAATATGGAAGTACCACATAACGTGGCAATGAAAACATTAAGCGTACCGAATGGGCTTCCGTATTTTTCGTTAACCAACAACGAGGGTAGGATGCCTACCGGAGCGCATTGTTTATGAAACGCATTTGGGCCCTCACGGCCATTATTGGACTAATCCTTTTTTCTACGTCTACCGCCACTGCTCAAGATGCTCGCGTGTTTGAGAATGCATTGGATTTTTCAGGACCTCTCGACTCAGAAGTTGCACGGATAACCGGGTTACTTGAGGAGGGTGGCTTTCAGGTGTTAGCATCACGTGATGCTTCAGTGCCCGCAGAATGCTCCTATGATGCCACCGTCATTTCCGTGTACGACGCCGCGTTTTCAGATACCGCTTTCGCCCTGAATGCAGATACAGCTCAATACGGAATAGTGAACAGGGTAGTTGTGTTTCAGGATGAGGATGGAGGACATGTGGCCTATACCAACCCAAATTCCATTCTGAGAACGGTATTTGTAGACGATTCCGCTGCCAATGGGGCCACTGAAACCCATCGAGCCAAATTAAGGGATGCACTACAAGCAACTGCCCTCACAGGCTATGGGCAGGAAAGGGGACGGGGACACATTGGCAAAACAATGGGCGTAATGGCGGGAGGTCCCTTTGATACCAAACTGGGGATATTTTCAAACGTCGTAAATGCCCGTTGGGATGAGGTGGCCTCTTCTCTTGAGGCGACATTTAATGACCCATCAGGCAGCTGGAATCTGGAAATTGCGTATCGGTTGGATGTCGTAGATCAGGATGTAGCTGTGTTTGGCATAACCGGAGCCCGTATGGAGTCCAAATCGTTTGATATTGTCGGAGCAGGGTCTTCAAAAGCCCGGAAAAAGTTTGCGTGTCCCGGAATTGCTTATGCCGCTTCGTATCCGCTTGAAGTCGTTGTCCGCCAGAGCGGCAACGATGTAAACATCGAAATGGTAGATGCCATGTTTCGCATGAAGATGTATTTCGAAGATGCAGGAAAATGGGCATTCATGAAAAACATGACGATGCCCGGGTCACTGGCAGGAGAAATCAAGGATCGCATCGCGTTTGCCTTGAAATAAAGCCAGTTCGGATAACTGTATTTGGTATAAATAGGAAAGAGGGGGCGCGCCGCAGGCGCGCCCCCTCTTTAAAGATTCCAAGGGTCCATGATGGACCCTTGTTCTAGTTCATTGACCTGCGGGCCGGCCGGCACCTAGGCCATGACCGCGCCTGACCGGTACGTGAGCTAACGGGTAAGTTGGCCAGTGTTCGGTCCATTTTGACTGGATCTTCGGAGGCCATGTAGGCCAACATAGCCGCTGCCGTTGCATTCTCAGCCAGATCATCGAATACGATCTTATCGAACGTGTCTCGATTCGTATGCCAAGTGTACTGTCGATACTCATCGTAAGGTGATTGTAGACGAAAACTTGGGACCTGTGCGCAAACAAACGACGAATGATCGGATCCAGAGTTGTTCTGAGCACCAGGTACTTCCACAGTAATATGTGAGGAGATTTCAGTGGGAACGGCAGCCATCCATACGGGGAGGTGACTGGCTGAACCAAGAAATCCCTGTCCTTCAAGGCGTTCAAAACGCCACGTACCATTGTCTTGGTTGAACGCAGCTTGCATGCCATCCATCACTTCAGGATGATCTTCCCTGAACGCGCTGGAACCGATCAAGCCCATCTCTTCAGGTCCCCAGTGGCCCACGAGAATCGTTCTTTTTGGATTGGGATAGGCTGTGCGGAGAATGCGCATGGCTTCGAGCATCGTAATACTCCCCGTTCCATTATCTGTAGCTCCGGTACCTGCATGCCAAGAATCAAGGTGAGCGCCCAAGAGCACGTATTCATCTGGTTTCTCTGAACCCGTAATCTGTCCCACCACGTTAAACTGAGGAACCGTTCCGGTAAACGACATTTCGGCATTGATGCGCAGCGTGGGCGTGTGTCCACTTTGGGAAAGGCGATATAACAAACCGTAATCCTCGCAACCGATATCAACAGCTACGGCCCGTTTTGATGATGTTGAGAACACCTTATTGACGCCCCAACCGCCGGACCACCTAGAGGTCAACACGCCGGCTACTCCGGCGCTATCAATTATAGCATCTCTATCTCGGCGACTTCCAATCACGCTTAATCTGGCATTCCACATGTCTTGCATCTCTCGACGCTCTCGCTGAAGTTTTTCAACGGTTTCAGGACGTGCGTTGGCTTCCAATTCTTGGGATGCTCTGCACATAGCTTCCGGGGGCGACATCATGATAAACTTTCCCTTGAGCGTGCCCAACCATTCATTTACATTTTCAGCTGACAGATCGGCTGGAGGAACAGCAATTTGGCCCGTGACTGGTCCATCGGTTCCAGGACTAAAGGCCATGATCTCTGCTTCGATCGGGGAAACTCTTGGTTCGAGCATATCTACGTGAAGGATGCCTGCTTCCCAGCCTTGCCATGTTCCGTATTCTTCTTTTCGAACCGGAATACCCCAGTCTTCATACTTCTGGACCATCCAATCTTGTGCAGCAAGTAGATTCGATGATCCCGCTAGACGGGGACCGATCACGTCTACTAACTCGTGAGCAAGCTCTCGTGTTTGAGAGTTCTCAACGCCCAATTCCCACATCTGCTTGATTACAGGGTCATCAGTAGGATAGGTCTGGGCTGAAGCCGAGGTGGCTGAAGACAACGAGAATGATGAGAATAAAAGTGCGGGTAGCAAAAAGGAACATAAAAATTGAAGTCGCTTCATAGAACCAGTATTTGAGTGAAAACAAGTATTCAAAATCAGGTGGAGAGGGATCCCAATCCAATCAAGCTATTCCCTTCGTGATTGTACGGATACTCCCAACAAAGTAAAGACGATCTCAACGAGCGTTTCGTTTCAAAACTGGCTGGAATGACATAGCTCATCCCCTAATTCACGCACACGTTTCGCAAGTCCTCGGACGTCTTCTTCTCGATTTCGTGGATTGATGTAGCACGGACGAATAGCGTACCGACCATCGACCATGGTGGTAGATGGGACATAATTACTTTCCGCCCTCAAGTCGGCAGCAATTCGAGTATTGAGATCAGTTAGTCGTGATTCACTGAGTGTACCGTCATTGTATCTGAAGCAGCAGATAGATAGCACTGGCGTTGAGAGTAATTCCAGTTTGGGGTCTGCACTAGCTAATTCAGCTTGCAGTCGAGCGAATGAATTATGGCGAATAATACGGTCTTTTATACCCTCAATTCCCATTTCTTTCAGTATGGCCCAAACCGCGACACCTCTGGAAGCCGCAGACTGATCTACACTGAGATCATGATAGGCCTCACCAAAATTATCAAAAGGGGAACGCGGAGCGTCGGGGATAGCTGAGCCCTCCAAATAGGAGGCAGGCTCCAAGGTAAACGTTCGCCTGAGAATGTGAATGTCTCGAACAAAGGTAACGCCATTGCCAAGAGGGGCAGCTAGCCATTTGTGCGGATCAGCCGCTACGGAATCCGCTCGCTCGATTCCATCATAAAGATGTCTCACGCGATCATCCAATCGACCAAACATGCCATAGGCCCCATCAATGTGCAACCATGCTCCGTACTCCTCGGCTAGGTCCGCCATTTCGCTTATAGGGTCGACGGTTCCCATGTTTACCGTTCCTGCTGTGGCAACGAGAGCCATGGGCCTAATACCTTTAACCGCATCTTCTGCGAGTCGTTGTCTCAGGATATTGATGTCGAGAACATGATCTGATGTGACAGGAATACCTACTACGGAACGGCGCCCGATGCCAAGGACAGCAGCTGCACGATTCACTACGTGATGTACCTCAGCACTTGCGTAAATACGCCATTCCACTCCATCAGGAAGACCCGTCATGGATGGATCCACCCCAATTTGCTCAACCGCCCATTGCCTCGCCGCACCAAGTCCGACCAGATTGGCCGACGATCCACCACTTGTGTACGTGGCGCCCCATTGTGCTGAAATACCCAGCAGTTCAGCAAGCCAGCGCAGGCTAACCTTCTCCAGGAAGTTGAATGCTTGAACCCAAACTCGTTGGGAGCCCGCCATGGCCGAAGCCAAGTGGGCGGCCGTTCCGCTTGTTGTGGGTGAGGTTGTTACCCAACCACTGAAACCAGGGTGCCCGTTTCGCAGACCATTTGGGATGACGGTATCTCGTAAATCGTTTAGTACGGAGTTTAATCCTTCCCCTTTTTCAGGCAAATCGACATCCAGTTTAGCCTTCCACTCAGCACATCGCAAGGCGGCTTCATCGGGTCCTTCAAACTTATAAAACTCCTCTAAAACAGGCAAAATGCCAGTAATGGCTTCAACAATTCGTTCCGAGTCGGCGCTGTCCACCTGATTCATACTCACTTCAGCTTGATGGGGTGATGAAAAGGAATTCGGCCCCCATAATACAAAAACGGGGATCCACATTGTTACCGGAAAGACAGTTCGGGCGGCTTTAAGGTCAGGGGTTCGCGATCACCATCACGAACAAAAATGAAAGAGAGATATGAAGTTGACAAACCGCTTCACTCTGGCCGCTCTGGCTTTTATTCTGCTTCTCCCAATTATAGCTACTGGCTGTATTGTTGTTGTCGAAGAAGATGATGACTATGATCGAAGACGCTATTTGCACGGATCTGAATGGACACTGGAAGTGGTGTTCTATAGAACAGAAACGATGCAGGCCGCCGACCGATCAATTCAGATGCAGTTTGATGAACAAGGGCGCTTTTCAGGTACCGCCGAATGTGGCAGTTTTTCTGGAAATTTTGCGTTGGATGACTCTGGTGGAATTCAAGTTGATTCTATCGAAGAGACCCAGCAATGCGAGAATTCAGGGGGCTTAGGTCTTTTTGGGGACGGTCTTCGGACCGCCAAGACGTACCAAGCTTCTGAAGATAAACTGACCATATCTACCAACGATAACGGCTATCTGTCGTTTTCTACACAGTAGGCAGGTCTAGCACTGGCTCTTTGCGAGAGCCCGGCAAGGCCTTCTGTCCACCCGAAAGGGTGTGAAGCACCTTGTCGGGCGATCGTTAGGAGACGGAGGATTACTGAACAAGCACAAGCTGACGAGCCAATCGGTTCGTTGTTGTTTGGACCACAAGGCTGTAAACGCCTGCCGGCAACCATGCTGTTTCCATTCGCAAACGATGAGTACCGAGATGACTAAGGTTCTGATGATTTGATAGGACTGTACGTCCTAATACATCCACTAAGGATACGGTTACCATGCCCGCTTCAGGGATAGTCAGTTCAGCGGTAACTGAGTTCGAAGCTGGATTTGGATACACTGAGTTCAAGCTAATTTGCTCAGGCACATCGTGTTCGACCGCAATAGAAGTAGTGGGGCTGAATTCTACCTTGAACACTCCAGTAGTGCCTGCAGGGACCGTTAATATGCGCGTTTCGATAGTAAAGTCACTATACGTGTCACCGTCTAAGAGCACAGAAGAAATGATATAACCCGCATTTAGATCTTCGAGAGGACTTAGGATAAACGTCCTGCTCTCCTCAGATGGATCGAAAAAATAATACAGCGTGGCGGGTGTATAGGTGACGAATAAATGGGTGTATAGGTAGGCGTAGTATCCCAACTCAATTGAGTGATATGCCGCCTTATAGCTATCTCCTTTATGATTTCCCCACTGAGGAATTCCGGCTCCATACCGAGTACGATCGGCATAGACCTCGCCGTACACGTCGTCCTGGAAATGGTTCATGAAGAAGGTAAGGGTCTCGTCTGCCATGGTTAGGTACGTTGCATCGCGCGTGGAGCGGTACAATTCCAGTCCTCCTGTGATGGCTTGTTCCATCTGCCACCACGCCTTTGTGGAGTCTGCAATACCCCAAAGCTGCATCTTACCTGAGACCCGATCATAATCCTTATAGGGACCTCCGTATTCGTGATCATATCCCTTTTCAAGCACATGGTCTGTCAGACGCTTTGCAGCTGCAAGGTATTCGGTGTTAGGTAGCACCTGATTTATTCTGCCAAGGACCCACGCGGTTTTGAGTACGTGGCCCATTATCGTTAATCTCTCGTTTGAACGAATGGACCAATCAGACGTGTACTTCTCAGCAAAACCAATGGCTTGACTGTCCATGCTAGCCACAAGGTGATCTAGGATGTTTGAGGCGAGTTCCACCAATCGCACACGGTACTGCTCCTCGCCCGTTGCTAGGTAGAGTTGAATAGCATGAGTGGTGAGCGCGTCTACGGTCGCGTTAAAGGATTTAGAGCCGGCAAACGTGGACGTGTAATCGATTTGGTCGAAATAGCCAAACTGCGATGGGTTCGAATCCCATAGTTTCGTTTCATTAAATACGCGCCCGGTTTGTAGCCATTGCCAGTCAATTTCGGCCCCCGTTGCCTCCCATGAGGCCATAGGCCCAAGCAACGCATAATGGTGAATGAAAGCGGTTTTAGAATCGGTCGGTCTTTCGCTATTCCCCAAACGACTCAAGTCGTTTCTCCATCCACCATACGTTTGGTCCCAGCCATGCTCGTACATGAAGTCGAGAGCCCCTCGTGAGTAGGCTAAAAAGGTCTTATCACCTGTCATCTGAAACGCTCGGATCATGGCATAGGTATTTCGAGATTGCGTTAAAACGTCTTTATCCTGGCCCCAGGCCGAAATCAGGTTTCCTTCTCGCGAGATATTGGTATAAAAACCGCCTGACACATCATCATAGGCTGAAAGCCAGAAGTTGGCATTGGTGTCTACATAATCGATAAAGAGGTCTGGATTCTGCAAAAAAGGAGACTGTTGCCCAAACAGGGGAGAGGCTAGCAGCAGGAGGGGAAGAAGCAGTATAATCCGTTTCAGGAGTCGTACCATAGGGAGTGCAGTTTGACGCGTTGAGAGGGTAGGATACGATATGTGCGCCATTGAGCAGCCATCTAACTATCGAAAAACAAAGTCGGTCGCCGAGAAGAAACGTCTTTAGCCAGACACCGTATATCCCAAGAATCATACCGCGTAAACATGTCTAAGTCCCCATTTTTTTCTGATGCCGATAGGGCTCTAATTGCAGGCGCAGTAGGTGTGGCTGAGTCTCGAACATCTGGTGAGATCGTTCCCGTGATTGTACCACGCTCATCAGACTACTCCGTTGTCGGATGGAAATCGGCCATGGCTGGGGCCTTTCTAGGCTTGGTGGGGTACGAATTATATGTCTTTCAATATGCTGGGTGGACTGGCGAATCTTGGCTGGACGCGTTGGGTATATCCGTCTTCTTGGTACTTGGTATAGTAAGTTCTCTGTTGGCGAGTACGTTTGTTGAGGGGTACGAACGTCTGTTGATTGGCCGTGCCGCAATGGATGCTGCTGTACACCAGCGGGCTATGAAAGCGTTCGTAAATCACGAAGTGTTCAGTACGCGAGATCGAACGGGGATCGTGCTACTTGTTTCGCTCTTTGAACATCGCGTAGAAGTGTTTGGCGACTCGGGTATCAACGAAATTGTGAAGCCAGAGGATTGGGCAGAAGTCGTCTCTCAGATCATCATGGGTATCAAAGCAAAAGATGCCACGGGTGGGCTAGTCAAGGGTATTGAAGCCTGCGGTTCGCTTCTGGAACATGCCGGTGTTCATATTAAAGTAGATGACACGGACGAGCTGTCGAATCAACCCCGATTTGAAGAATAGCGTTTTCCTGCTTGACACACGATTTTTTCATCGTGACCTTAAACCCTCTCAATCCCCTTTTATCTAACCCGTTTATCCGATGAAGAAGACCTCTGTACTATCCGTTTTCTTGTTTGGTCTGCTTTTGGCGACTTCCACAGCCAACGGGCAAGAGGTAACCGAAGAAGACTATGCGCGAGCTGAGGGATTTTTATCCAGCTATACATCGCCTCTCGTGTTCAAAACCTCCGTATCAGCCAATTGGTATGCCGATTCTAAAATGTGGTACCAGAATAGAGTAGAGGGCGGAACGGAATTTATTAAAGTGGATGCTAGACGCGGTAAAAGAGGACCTGCGTTTGACCATACGCGTCTAGCTCGTTCCATTTCGACTGCGTTGGATTCCACCATCTCACCTTCAAACCTCCCCTTTACTTCCTTTGAATTCACGAAAGGAGACAGGGGAATGACCTTTCACGCTGAAGGGTATGATTTTTCTTGCACGTTTCGTCGCTACGCCTGCGAAACCGTAGAAGCCGATGCACCTGCTGGAAGTGTGAATCCGATGTTTGCTCGATTCAGAGCAATGAGGGGCGCGACAATAGATAGCCCAGACGGGAAAAAGGAAGCATTTATTCGAGAGTACAATCTTTGGGTACGCGATAAAGAGACCAAAGAAGAGCGCCAAATGACGGACGACGGCGAGCTTGATTTTGGATATGCTACAAACAACGCAGGATGGACAAAAAGCGATCGTCCAGTATTAGTATGGTCACCTGACTCTAAGAAGATCGCGACCTTTCAGCACGACGGCCGAGGCGTGGGAGAGATGTATCTTGTTTCTACCGCTACGGGCCATCCGGATCTGGAAGCATGGAAGTATCCGTTGCCAGGTGATAGTTTGATTTTCAGGATAGAACGTGTCGTTATAGACGTAGAGAACGCTCAGGTCGTTCGTTTGAATATGCCTCCCGATGCGCATCGATCAACGATCACCGATCATGTAGCCTATCAAGGTGGCTGGGCCGATGTGGAGTGGAGCACGGATAGTGCCGAGCTTTCTTTCGTTTCGAGCTCACGAGATCACCAAGATGCATGGCTCAGGGTAGCTGATCCTGAAACGGGGGAGGTTAAACAAGTGCTACATGAGCATCAGGATACATTTTTTGAATCTGGCATTGGCGGACTTAATTGGCGCTTTCTTTCTGATTCCAATGAGTTTATTTGGTTTTCCCAGAGAGATAACTGGGGTCACCTCTATTTGTATGATCAAGTTACTGGGGCGCTGAAAAATCAGATAACCACGGGCGATTGGAATGTGCGAACCATTCAATTTATAGACGAAGAAGCCCGTGAGATCTATTTCATGGGTTCCGGACGAGAAGAGGGCGACCCGTATTTCGTGTACCTCTACAAAGTGAACTTTGATGGATCCGGAATGCAAGTGTTGTCTCCGAATTATGGTAATCATAGCATCACCTTTTCACCTGATCGCGCCTATTTTGTTGACACGTACTCGCAACCGGATACACCTCACGTATCTGAGCTGAGAAGCCTAGAAGGCGACTTGGTGGTAGATCTGGAAGAAGCTGATATCTCGGTATTGGTCGCTTCAGGCTGGAAGCCGCCGATTCAGGTCAAAGTAAAAGGAAGAGATGGTACGACGGATATTCACGGTCTGATGTACACGCCTACCAATCTGGATGAAACGAAGAAATATCCGGTACTAAACTATATCTATCCTGGTCCGCAGACGGGAAGTGTAGGCGGGAGATCATTCTCACCATCAAGAAGTGACAAACAAGCGCTTTCAGAATTAGGATTCATTGTGGTTGAAGTGGATGGCATGGGGACGCCAGGCCGCTCCAAGTCTTTCCATGATACCTACTACGGCAATATGGGTGACAATACGTTACCCGATCAAATTGCAGCCATAAAAGAGCTTGCAGCTCGTCACGGTTTTCTGGATACGGAGCGAGTTGGTATTTGGGGTCATTCTGGAGGTGGATTCGCATCTGCTGCGGCTCTAATGCGCTACCCCGGCTTTTACGATGTTGCCGTTTCCGGTGCCGGAAATCACGATAATCGAACCTATGAGGACGATTGGGGCGAAAAATGGCAAGGTCTCTTGGTTGAAAACGAAGATGGAACCACCAATTATGACAATCAGGCAACGCAGTTAGAAGTGGATAAGTTAGAGGGTAAACTGCTGATTGCCCATGGCACGATGGACAGTAATGTGCCTCCAAATAACACGCTGCAATTGGTCACCAAGTTGATGGATGCCAATAAGGACTTCGATTTGCTGATGTTTCCAAACAGCAGACACGGCTTCCGACAGGGTAGTTACTGGATGCGGAAGCGTTGGGATTATTTTGTCAAACACCTGATTGGCGCAGAGCCACCTAAGGAATACACGTTCGGAGAACGGCCACCGCGAACGGCCTCATAGTATGGCTAGGGTTGGAATGCAAAAGAGGGTCGGGGCGCAAAGCGCCCCGACCCTCTTTAAATTTGGTGCGATGCTACTTCGAAGCATCGCACGCGCTGTGCATATCTTAGAGGAAGCCGAGTTCTAGCTTGGCTTCGTCGGACATCATATCAGGGTGGTACGGTGGGTCAAATGTGATATCGACCCGAGCATCTTCGACACCCGCAACATGGCGAACTCTCATTTCAACTTGTCCAGGCAGAAAGCCAGCAGCCGGACAATTAGGAGTCGTGAGTGTCATTGAGACGCTAACGGTCCTATCAGGATTGATCGTGACACCGTAAATAAGCCCGAGGTCATAGACGTTTACCGGAATCTCTGGGTCGTAAACGGATTTGATAGCCTCTACAATTCGGTCTTCGAGGTCCTCTTCTGTAAACTCCATACCGCCTGAGTCTACTGCCGTCGTCTTAGCGGGCGTATCCGATGATGCAAGCGCTGAGCTTGCTTCAACACGGTGGCCAGACGGTGTCGTTCCTGCGCCTTGATCTGAGGCAGCATCTTCCAAAGGGTCCTGTTCGGGATTCATGTAGCGTCTCAGCTATTTAGAGGTCTGCGATTGGGCTGCCATAGCGGCGGCGTATAGTCGAATTTGCTTGATCATTGAATCAAGCCCGTTCTTTCGGGTAGGAGAGAGGTGCTCTTTGAGTTCAAGCTCTTCCAAAAAAGCCAGGTCTGCGTTCGCTACATCTTTTGCTTCAGCTCCATTTACGACGCGCAATAAGATGGCGATCAGCCCTTTAGTGATCTGGGCATCAGAGTCGGCTTTGAATTGGATGCGAGTACCTTCTGAACCGGGCTGAAGCCACACTTGCGATTGGCAACCGTGTATTCTGTAAGCATCGGTGCGAAATCCCTCATCTATTTTCTGAAGTTCGCCTCCGAGATCGATCACATACTGGTATCGATCCATCCAGTCATCGAGCATCTCGAATTCGGTAACCAGTTCTTTGGCCCGAGAAGTAAGGTTGGTCTCTGCACTCATGATAACATTCCAGATACTCGGACGAGTGCTTCGGCTAAGCGGTCTACTTCCGCGCGGGTATTATAGAAAGCAAATGATGCGCGCACTGTCCCTGGAACGCCAAATCGCTTCATCAACGGTTGGGTGCAATGATGGCCCGTTCTAACCGCAATGCCCATTTTATCTAAAATGGTTCCGACATCGTAAGGATGAGATGAACCGACCAAAAAGGAGATAACCGATGCCTTTTCCTTGGCTTCGCCTATAATGCGGATGCCGTCGATGGATTTCAGTTTATTGGTGGCATAGGCCAGCAATTCTAATTCTTGTTTTGCAACGAAGTCGTATCCGACTTCTTCCACATACTCGATGGCCGCAGCCGTGGCAATCGCACCTGCCATGTGAGGTGTGCCCGCTTCAAACTTGTGCGGAATCTCATTGAATGTGGTGCCCTCAAAGTCCACTTCTTCGATCATGTCTCCTCCGCCCTGATAGGGAGGCATGTCTTCCAACAGAGAAGCCTTTCCGTACAACACGCCAAACCCGGTAGGCCCGAACAATTTGTGGCTTGAAAAGCAGTAAAAGTCGACATCTAAATCCGAGACATTGACTTTTCCGTGAGGTATGGCCTGCGCGCCATCCAACATCACAGGAATACCCATACTATGCGCATCAGCAATGATCTGGCGCACTGGATTTATGGTTCCTAGCGAATTAGAGACATGTACCAGAGACACCAATTTAGTACGTTCGGTCAGCATCAACCGAAACTCCTCATAGATGAGGTCGCCTTCAGCTGAAACAGGAACGACTTTCAGAACGGCTCCTATACGCTCACATAAAAGTTGCCAAGGCACGATGTTCGCATGGTGTTCCATTTCACTAATGAGCACCTCATCGCCAGGACCCAATTTGGATCCGCCAAAACTGCTTGCTACAAGATTAATGGCGTCGGTGGTGCCTTTCGTAAAGATGATCTCACGACTTGAGGACGCACCCAGGAAACGGGCAATACGCTCTCGCGCGCCTTCATAGGCGTCAGTAGCCCGTTGGCTCAACGTATGAACGCCACGATGGACGTTCGCATTATCCCGTTCGTAATAATTGGAAATAGCATCCAATACGGCTCGAGGCTTTTGGGCCGTTGCAGCGTTGTCTAGGTAGACGAGAGGCTGTCCATTCACTTCTTGATGCAGGGCTGGGAAATCAGCTCTGATGGATTCCAGCGAACGGGGGCCTGGGTTTTGCGAGTCCTGCATACACTAGCTCGAAAGAAGGTGATGAAGACGTTCGTACAAATACTGCTTCACTGCCTCGTTATCTACGAGATCAACTACATCACGAGCGAAGGCTTCCAAAAGCATGAGGCGAGCTGCCTTTTCCGGAATTCCTCGAGAGCGAAGGTAGAATAAGGCTTCCTCATCTAGCTCGCCCGTGGTTGCGCCATGGCTACACTTGACATCATCCGCGTAGATCTCCAGCTCAGGTTTTGCATAGATCTGTGCACTGCGATCTAATACAATACTTTTGGAGGACTGATAGGCATTCGTCTTCTGGGCGTCTTGGCGCACCAACACCTTCCCGTTAAACACACCCGTTGCGCTGTCCGTCACAATGCCTTTGAATAGCTCATTGGAAAAACAATTCGGTTTGGCATGATCCACTAGCGTGTGGTTGTCGATGTGCGCACTTCCGCGCGCTACATACAGACCATTTAGGTGCGTTTCACATTCTTCGGCATCCGGAAGGAAATTCAAGTTATTCCGAACAAGACCGCCGCCAAGGGTAATAGTATCCGTTTTGAAATTGGATTCAGCACCCTGATGCACGAACAATCCATTCACAAAAGACGAATGCTCATTCCGCTCAAAAACCAGAACGTGGTCCATTTTGGCTTTTTCGCCGATAAATACTTCTGCCACGCGGTTTTCAAAGCTCGATCCTGCCGGCACCTCTGGAAAATGCTCGACGACATTTAGTGATGCGTCTTCTTCGACAATGATCAACATTCTGGGCTGCGCGAGTCCACCAACCGTTAAGGTATTGTGGTGAATGACGACCGGTTGATCAACATGGATGCCTTTTTCAACGCGGATAAAAATACCATCATCGGCAAAAGCAGATGCTAAAGCTGCGAAAGGATCCCTTTCCAGAACGATTGCACGCGACAAATACGTTTCCAAAAAGGAGGAATCACTCGAACGCATTTCCTGAAGCGTTCCAATACTCAGTCCTTCCGGGAGTTTGGGTGCGTCGCGGTCCAAGAGTTGACCGTCGGTGGTGCGATAGTGGTACCCATCGATATCGTTGAACGTATCGGCCAAAGAGGTCGCACTCTTTTCGGTAGACGAGGCTAGATTGTTTTTCAGCCACTTCGTTACCGGCGTGTACTTATACGCCTCCGTTCTTCTAGAAGGGAATCCTACTTCGGCAAATGCCTTAATAGCGGTGCGTCGGCTGGCAGTCCAAAAGTCCTCTTCACCGGACGGCATAAGACCGTACCGAGCGTCGAATTCTTGAACCATCAAGGCTTCGTCGGTTTTCTGTTCCTCAGGAACTGACTGTACTGAGTCTGTGGTCATAGTCATGAAGCAGGGAGTGCAGATTCGTCACGAATCCAATCGTACCCGTGTTCTTCGAGTTTGAGCGCGAGGCTTTTATCACCTGACAGGACGATCTTCCCATCAACCAGTACGTGAACTACATCAGGGACGATGTAGTCTAGTAGTCTCTGGTAATGCGTGATCACTACAAACGAACGATCAGAGGAGCGGAGAGTGTTCACACCGTCAGCAACAATGCGTAAAGCATCGATGTCCAAACCTGAATCCGTCTCATCTAGGATCGCTAGCTTTGGGTCCAACATGGCCAGCTGGAAAATTTCATTTCTCTTTTTCTCTCCACCAGAAAAGCCCTCGTTGACTGCACGGGCTTTCAGTGCCGGATCCAGATGAACGAGTGCGGCTTTTTCTTTCATCAGCTTTAGGAAGTCACCAGCTGAGAGCGCATCCAAGCCGCGGTGTTCACGGACAGAGGAAACCGCCTGCTTGAGGAAATTGGACATGGATACGCCCGGGAGTTCAACCGGATACTGAAAAGCGAGAAAGAGCCCTTCGCGTGCCCGTTCGTCTGCTTCCAGTTCCAAAAGGTCGTCTCCGTCGAACGAGATGCTTCCTTCGGTTACTTCATATCCGTCCCGACCGGCGAGCACAGATGCCAAGGTGCTTTTCCCTGAACCGTTTGGGCCCATAATGGCGTGAACTTCACCCGGACCGACCTTGAGGTCTAGACCGCGGAGGATTTCTTTCTGTTCTTCCTCAATGGAAACGTGCAGATTCTTGATCTCTAGCATAATCGTAGATGTATTACAGTGGTGGGGTGCCGGTTATCCGACACTTCCTTCTAATTCGATGGCGAGGAGGTTGCGGGCTTCAACCGCAAATTCCATGGGCAATTTGGCGAGAATCTCTTTGCAGAAACCATTTACGATCAATTTAATCGCGTCTGTTTCGCTGATGCCCCTCGCTTTACAGTAAAAAATTTGGTCTTCTCCCACTTTGGAAGTGGTGGCCTCGTGCTCGACTTGAGCCGAAGGATTGGATATCTCCAAATAGGGGTAGGTATGCGCACCGCAACGGTCGCCTAGTAGCATGGAATCGCACTGGCTGAAGTTGCGAGCATTTTCCGCCCCCCGATTCACGCGGACCAGTCCTCGGTACGCATTCTGACTATTGCCAGCAGATATCCCTTTCGAGATGATGGTTGAAGAGGTGTCCTTTCCGATGTGAATCATCTTGGTACCCGTATCAGCCTGTTGTTTGCCCTTCGTGAAGGCAACGGAGTAAAACTCACCGACTGAGTGGTCACCTTTCAGAATGCAGGAGGGATACTTCCAGGTAATGGCAGATCCAGTTTCGAGCTGGGTCCAACTGATCTTAGAGCGATCCCCTTCGCAAATGCCCCGCTTGGTCACAAAGTTGAAAATGCCTCCAACTCCATCCGCGTTTCCGGGATACCAATTCTGGATGGTCGAATATTTGACTTCGGCTGATTCCATAGCTACGATTTCGACCACTGCCGCATGCAGCTGGTTTTCATCGCGCTGAGGAGCCGTGCAGCCCTCTAGATAGGAAACGTATGAGTCATCATCGGCCACAATGAGCGTTCTTTCGAACTGTCCTGTGCCCGCAGCATTAATGCGGAAGTAGGTGGAGAGCTCTACTGGACAGCGAACACCTTTTGGGATGTAGCAAAAGGATCCATCCGAAAAGACGGCAGAATTCAGCGCTGCAAAATAGTTGTCGGTATAAGGCACCACGCGTCCCAGATACTTTTTAACGAGTTCTGGATGATTCTGAACCGCTTTTCCGAATGAACAGAAAATAATTCCATTCTTATCGAGTTCAGCATTGAAGGTGGTGGTAACCGATACGGAATCCATTACGACATCGACCGCAATACCAACCAATCGTTCCTGCTCTTGAACCGGGATCCCTAATTTGCTGAAGGTCTCCAGTAACTCTGGATCTACTTCATCCAGAGACTCATATTCGGGATTCTGCTTTGGAGCTGAATAATAGGAGATTGCCTGTAAATCAATTTCAGGGATATTGAGGTGAGCCCAATCGGGCATAGCCTCCTTATCAGTAAGCGAAACGAAATGCTGGTACGCTTTTAGGCGCCACTTGAGCAGCCAATCGGGTTCGTTTTTCTTTGCGGATATGAAACGTACGGTATCTTCGTTCAAACCGATTGGAGCTTTTTCTGACTCGATATCGGTTACGAATCCGTATTTGTATTCGCTATCTGCTACTTCGTGAAGAAGTTCTGTGCTGTTATCGCTCATTAAAAATGTAGGGATTGATATCAGTAAGTGCTTAAAACGCTCAAAAAAGGCAATCGGCGGACCTTAATTAGAATCAATCTAAACAAAGAGATAGAGAGCAAATAGTTTCTGAAGTCTTTGCGAAAAGATGGTGTGGGTAATGGTAAGGGGAACACCCTCGGGATTAGAGGGTGGACAGAGTCGCAAAAGACTACGCAGCGATACTATGGAAACTACAGAATCACAGATTATTGAGTTCGGAGACTCAGCCCGCTCCAAGCTGTTGCAGACAGCTGAACGTGAAGGGGTAGATCTCTCGACAACCTATTTACGGATTGCTGTTGTACCAGGTGGTTGTTCTGGACTTACCTACGACTTGGGGTGGGACACGACGAGAAAAGATACAGATACCTTGTTAACCGTGGCTCCCATGAACGTGGTCATCGATCCAAGGAGTGCGGCCTATCTAGAGGGCACTCGATTAGAGTTCTCCGATGGATTGGAAGGAAAGGGTTTTCACTTTGACAACCCACAAGCTGTTCGGAACTGTGCTTGTGGAGAAAGCTTCGGCCTCTAGACTAGTTAACTCTATACGAGGCTGAGCTACGAATACTATTCGTTGCGAGACCATTCAATTTGGTCGCCTTCTATCAAACCCAAGGAATCCAGAAACCCGGCTTCCAGCTCTAATACGTACTGCACGGGACCGTTAGAAGGAACGGTTTCCGTTCGCATGGGCTGTATGTACTTGGTCATCGAATGCACTTCTCCACTCGACCTGATCCAAACAAAATCAAGAGCTAACCGGGTATTTCCCATCCAAAAGCCCTGTTCTGCTTCTGCTGGGAATACGAAAAGCATTCCGGAATCAGCCGGGAGTTCGCTTCGCTGCATCAGCCCGCGGTTTCGAGACGAGTCGTCTTCCGCAATTTCAATGGCGATCGTTCGCAATAATTCTTCATCTCGAAAGAACGAGAGTGAGCCATCACTTCTGAAGGGGATATTGACCTGTGTTTCAACAGGCTCGGCAGGGGCCGCTGGTTTATCGCCGTTTGAACAACCTACAACCAACAAAAGCGCGATAATGTAGAGACTGTACTTCATTAATTAGTTTCAAATGTTCTACGCTCCCAGCTAATCAGGTCGCCGGGAGCAATTTTGTATTTGTTGGTAAAGCCAGCCCTGACCTCAACCACGTATTGTGCGGGTTCAGTTGATAAGATGGGATCCTTAGAAAAAGGAGTCGTTCCCTTCACAATGTTAATGATTCTGCCGTCGGGGTCTACAAAGAGGATATCTAACGAAAGAGGCGTGTTTAGCATCCAAAAAGAACGACTAGCTTGTCCAGGAAAGATGAAAAGCATGCCCATGCGCTCCGCCATCGTCCTGCGATACATTAAACCTTGGTTTCGAGCCGCTGTATCTTCGGCGATTTCAATCACGACTCGCTGTATCAGGCTGCTGTCCGGGCGAATGAAATCCAATACCCCGTCCGGTCTGAATTCAATATTCTGATCGGTAGGTGGATTAGAATCTTCAGTATTCGTACATCCTATTACCGCCAGACAAAGAGTCAGGATGAGGGCGTTTCCGAGGGTAACAATCGTGATGTTACGTTGTCGCATATTGTTTTTCCGAGGTCGGTAAGACGAACGTTCTGGTTTCGGATCGGCAGGATAAACCCACCTTCTTCTAAGTCGGCCAACTGCTGGACGTTTTGGGAGAGCAGGTCAACGCCATAGCGGTCTTCCAGTTCATTTAGGTTTAAGCCATCTGCTGTTCTAAGCCGCAGCATGATATGTTCATCTGCCAGAGTGTCCAGGGATAAATGCTCAACATCGTCGACGGGAGCTACGTGTTGTTGAAGAAGCGCCTCGTAGCGCCTCAGGTTTTTCACGTTAGACCATCGTTTGGCGGGAAGACCGGCCCACCAGAAGGAATGGGCTGAGGGGCCTACACCTATATAGTTCTTGTGCGACCAGTAGCGGTGATTATGAATGGCCTTGAATCCGGGACGTGCGAAACTGGAGATTTCATAATGGTCAAAACCATGTCCTTTCAGATAGTTCATTGTAAAGGTGAACTGATCCGTGGAATCTTCATCGGCAACAGGCTGGACTAATCCACGATCAACCTGCTTCTTGAGGGGCGTCGCTTCTTCAATGGTAAGATTGTAGGTAGAGATGTGAGGTACGTTAAACGACCGGGCAATCTCTAAATTCGCTGACCAGTACTCTTCAGGCTGACCTGGGACGCCGAAAATCAAATCGATTGAGAAATTGGAAAACCCAGCGGCTCTAACATCATCGATCACACTTTTCGCCTGAGCAGCATCATGGATTCGGTTCATGAACTTCAAATCGTCATCGAAGAAGGACTGTATTCCAATAGAGAGCCGGTCAATACCTAATATTCGAAGACCATTAAGATAGTCGGGAGATGCATCTTCTGGATTGATTTCGAAAGTAGTCTCAACCACCTTCGAAGTATCAAAGGCCTCATTAATGGCTTCGATGATCCGTCCTAGGTCGGAGAGATTTAATTGAGAAGGCGTCCCTCCGCCAAAGTAGATTGTTTCGAGGGGTTCAAAACCACCGAATTCGGCTCCTCTCAAGGAGATCTCTCGGCAAATAGCTTCCACGAATCCTGAATGTGACTTTTGGGTCGTCACAAAATAAAAGTCGCAATAACTGCATCGCTGGGAGCAGAACGGGATATGAAGATAGAGTCCTGCCAAAAAGGGCTGATCGTTAAAATATGATTCCGATACGGAAAGGAATAGCCACTGAGACGTCGCGCGAGCCTACGACGAGAGCAGGGTCGATTTCATAGAAAAGAACAGATTCTCTTAAGGGGCGGATCCAACCAATACCAAAATGAAACGTTGGACCGCTCAATGCACCATCTGAATCAGAGGTATTGGCGTACGCTCCCATACCGCCCATGATGTAGGCTGCATGCTCTACGCCAGGTAGCGTCACAATGAGTGAAGCCTGAGGGTCAAACACGTATGTAGCGTCGTCGCGGCCGTTTAGAACGAATCCGTTCATTCCGGCATCAAACGCAAATGAGATGTCTGCATTGATTGGGATGGCCATTCTACCTCGAAAACCCAAACCCAGACCATCCTCGCTGCTGAGCAGCGTGTTAAAACCAACACCAAAACGGGCATCGATTAATTGGGCCTCTGAGCGGGAAGATGACAGCATAAGGCACAACACGAGTAGTGCAGAACCACGAAGAATACCTGAAACGTGCATGGATTCGTTCAATGGAGAGTGATATTGGTTTGACGGGCGCACGATGAGTCGTACTTTTGGCCCGATTTTTAAGGTTCAAATTAAAGAACCTGCTCTCAGGTAAGATAGTAAAAACGGTGGTTTGCGCGATGAAATTCTGCGTGTGTATTAAGCAGGTCCCCGATGTACAGGCTTCTGTACAAACCGGACGAATGGTTTTAAATGCCTACGACGCCTCTGCCGTCGAAGAAGCGCTTGTAGTAAACGAGGGTACAGATGATGTTGTAGACCTCGTATTAATCGGTCCCTCATCTGCAACCGAGACGATCCGAAAAGCGCTCGCCATGGGCGCCTCAAACGCAACGCACATCGTTGTTGAGAGTCTGGGTGGGCTAGATTCCCATGCGATTGCTCACATTCTGGCTGATCACTTCGCAAGTCACGAGTATGATGCCATCCTTACGGGTAAGCAATCTCAAGACTCAGACTCGGGCCTAGCCGGCAGTATGTTGGCTGAGTTGCTGGGAATCCCATTTGCCACCAATGCAGTTGGGTTGAAAGCCGAAGGAGAGGATCTAGTGGTAACGCGCCAAGGCGATTCTGGTCAAGAAATTGTAGCATTAAAGACGCCCTGTCTCGTCACATGCTCCAATGACATGAACAACCCCCGGATTCCTTCTCTCAAGGGAATAATGGGAGCCAAGCGTAAACAGATTCCGAATAAAGAAGCAGCTTCCGTTTCCGCACTAACGGATGTTTCAAAATCGTTTTCTCCACCCGGCAGGGAAGCCGGTGTTAAGTGGGAAGGAGAAGCTGAGGAATTGGTATCTCAGCTCGTGTCAAAACTGCAAAATGAAGCAGGCGTTCTTTAAGAACCCTCATATTATCTGATACTGAAATGAATAGTATTCTAGTGTACCTGTCCGTTCACGATGCCCGCATCAAACGCAGTTCTCTTGAAGCCCTTTCCCGAGCACGGGAAGTAGGCAAGGCAAGTGGAATGGCCGTTGAAGCGGCTATTTTACACTCTGCCGCCGCTGAAATGGCTTCTGTTGCGCATGCGCATGGGGCCTCCAAAGTGTTCTGCATGGCTAATCCCATTTTTGATTCGCACTTGAATGCCCCCTTAATCGCTGGATTGAGCAAGGTGATAAAGATGTCGAGTCCTCGCGCAGTCGTGATGGCCTCTACGGAAGGTGTGAAGGATGTTCTTGGGGCGCTCGCCATACGTACTGATGCGGCGGTGCTACCGGATGTGGCCTCTTTTTATGTCACGAGTGACGAAGTCACGTGCGAGCGCCCAGTAATGGCCGCCAAGCTCCTGGCTTCAACGACATCAACACATCCGCTCGTCTTTATTTCCGTTCGGTCGGGTTCGTACGAAGTCTCTGAAGGCGAAACGGTTGGCACGGTAGAAGAGGTGGCCTTTGATTTTGATGAGGCAACGCTTGGAGCGACCCTCCGTGAGATCGTGCAAACAACCGGTGATACGGTTGATCTATCAGAAGCCAACGTGGTCGTTGCCGCAGGTAGAGGCGTACGTGACGAGAGTGGAAAAGCACTCGTAGACGAACTGGCATCCATCACGGGCGCGGCAATTGGGGCATCAAGAGCGGTCGTTGAGACCGGGCTATTTCCAGCGACTGCTCAAATTGGTCAAACAGGAAAAGTTGTCTCTCCTGAATTGTATTTTGCGGTGGGCATTTCAGGCGCGATACAGCATGTCGCAGGAATGAATAATTCACGCGTGATCGTTGCTATAAATAAGGACGCTGATGCGCCCATTTTTGATGTAGCTACCTACGGATTGGTTGGTGACTGTTTCAAAATCTTACCGGTGCTTAATGCTGAGCTTCGTAAGATCATTTCCTAGCTTCCGGAATAGAAGAGAGTGCAATGGAAGAAAAATTTGATGCCATAATCGTTGGAGGGGGGATCGCTGGTCTGAGCGCCGCAATGACGCTTGCCAGAGGTAATGCTCGTTTCCTGCTGATTGAGCGTGGTGAGTTTTGTGGTGCTAAAAACGTCTCTGGAGGCGTTCTCTGGGGGAGCGATCTGGCTCGTCTTGTACCTGAGTATTGGAAAGAAGAAGGGGGTTTTGAACGATTCGTAAACCACCGGCGACTGACCTTTATGGATGAGGGATCAGCGTTTAGTGCTGACTTTAAGTCAAATCACTTTGACGAAGCTCCCTACAAAGGGGTGACCGTTTTGCGGGCCGTCTTTGATGCATGGCTGGCTGAAAAGGTGCAGGAAGCGATTGATGCGAGTGCGCATCCTGATGAATCATTCATTGCCACCGACATTCTTGTTGAAGAGATTCTAAAGGAAGATGGGCGTGTGGTCGGTATCCGTGCCGGCGAAGAGTCCTTTTACGCGAATTGTGTCATTCTGGCTGAAGGCGTGAACAACCTGCTTACCCGGCAGATTGGCCTTGAAGGGGATTACGTCCCAGACGACTATGTCGCTGTCGGCGTTAAAGAGGTCATGAAGCTGGATCGAGCCCGTTTGGAGGATCGTTTTCAGCTACAGGGCCGATCTGGTTTGACAAATGAGTTTGTAGGAGCCGGTTCTGACGGAGTAGAGGGTGGTGGGTTTTTGTACACCAATACCGATTCCATCTCTATTGGTCTCGTTCTTGGACTGAAAGATTTAAAAAAGAAGGGTAAGACTCCTTACGATATTCTGAATGGATTTAAGGCGCATCCTTCGGTTGCAGACATGATTCGCGACGCTGAAACCGTTGAGTATTCAGCCCACGTCGTATCCACTGGAGATATTCGCGCGCTGCCTTCAGAACTGTTTGCCGACGGTGTAATGATTGTGGGTGAGGCTGCGCATCTCCTTCTTAATGCCGGTAAAGCGATTCAAGGGATGGATTATGCCATGCGCAGCGGTATTTTGGCGGCGGAGACCGCAATGGAAGCCACCAAGCTGGGTGATTTCACCTCAGCAACCTTGTCTAATTACCGGAAAGCGCTAGAAGGTAGTTACGTGCTTAAGGACATGCGATCCTTCCAGGATGCCGTTCATCTACTTCATCAGGAGCAGATGTTTGGCCCTATTCCAAATATGATATGCGATTTCGGTCGTCAGTTTTTCACCATCGATAGTGAGCCGACAGAGAAAGCTTCCAAAATGTTGCGAGCCGCTATTAAGCGGCACACTTCCTATTGGGATCTGGTCAAACTCGGTCTTAAAGCAGGGCGATCTTTATGAGCGAACCCAAAAAGCTAACAGTAGCCGAGCGCCTAGGCCTGGTCAATTACAGGAATCAGGGACGGGCAGACGCTCGGGCGCACATTGAAGTCGATACGAGCATTTGCAACACAACGTGTCCGCATAAGTGCACGACTAAAGTCTGTCCCGCGAAGTGCTATACCTTAGACGAAAATGACCAGGTACATTTTCAGTTCGAAGATTGCATTGAATGTGGCACATGTTTATACGCCTGCGACCAGAATGCAGTCACGTGGAAATATCCACACCCCGAAGAGGGGAGGGGAATAAACTGGTCTCTGGGCTAGACAGGGTGGTGTGAGCTAGACGAGGATCACTCCTTACCTTTAGAGTCGTCATCCGCTTTGTCAGCGGATGGACCACTTTCCTTTTTAGTCGAGGTCTTAGCCTTTGCTTTGGGTGCTGGTTTGGCTTTCGCCTTGGCCTCGTCTTTCGCCTTGGTCTCGCTTTTCGCCATAGCGTCTTCTGTTTCCGCTACTTTCTCGTCGCCTTCAGCAGATGTCTTTTTGGCAGGCGTTTTCTTCTTAGGTGTAGACTCCTTCCTGAAAGAAAGTTCGCCTGTATCGTTCTTCTCGTCATAGGTAATGATTAGCGTATCATCCTGTCCGAGGTCGTGACCTAGGATGGCCTCAGCCATCGGATCCTCTACATACTTCTGAATAGCCCTACGAAGCGGACGAGCACCAAATTTTGCATCGTACCCTTTGTCCACCAGGAATTTCTTGGCAGTCTCTTCAAGTTGTACGGTAACACCGATCTCAGAGGCACGGCCAAATAATTCGGCTGCCATGAGAGCAATGATTTCGTGGATATGCTCTTTTTCGAGAGGGTGAAAAACGATTACATCGTCGATGCGATTCAGAAACTCGGGATTGAAGACCCGCTTCAGCGCATCCTCAACGGTAGATTTCATGGCTTTGAAATTGAAATCGGCCCCATCTTGAGAGAATCCAATGCCTTTTCCAAGGTTCTTAATATCACGCGCTCCGATATTGGAGGTCATGATGATAATGGTATTTCGGAAATCTACTTTGCGACCCAGACCGTCTGTCAAGAGACCATCGTCAAGGACTTGAAGCAAGATGTTGAAGACATCAGGATGTGCTTTCTCAATCTCGTCCAGTAGAATAACGGAATACGGCTTGCGGCGGACCTTTTCGGTCAGCTGGCCACCTTCTTCATATCCCACGTATCCTGGAGGTGCACCTACCAGCCTGGAAACAGAAAACTTCTCCATGTACTCACTCATGTCCACACGTATGAGTGCTTCTTGAGAGTCGAAGAGATACTCCGTCAGCTTTTTAGCCAACTCTGTTTTACCAACACCGGTTGGACCTAAGAAAATGAACGAACCAATCGGACGTTTAGGGTCTTTAAGGCCCGCACGAGTCCTACGAATGGCCCGAGCAAGTTTCTTAATAGCATCATCTTGACCAATTACCTGCCCACGGAGTTCTGCCTCCATATAGAGCAGTTTCTTCGTCTCATGCTCGGAGATTTTGTCTACCGGCACGCCAGTCATCATGGCGACTACTTCTGCAATATCTTGCGATGTTACATCGTAAACTTCACTTTCGGCCTTGTCTTCCCAATTCTTTTTGGCTTTATCCAACTCCTCGAGAAGATTCTTCTCTTTATCTCTTAGACGAGCAGCTTCTTCGAATTTCTGGCTCTTGACTACTTGGTTTTTCTCTTCCCGAACGGCTTCTACATCGTTTTCCAGAGCAACAATTTCGTCTGGTACTTTAATGTTATTCAAATGAACGCGCGCTCCCGCCTCGTCCATCACATCAATTGCTTTGTCCGGAAGGAATCGATCCGAGATATATCGATCTGACATTTTGACGGTCAGTTCAATCGCTTCGTCCGTGTAAAACACGTTATGATGCTGCTCGTACTTGTCCTTGATATTCTGAAGGATTTCGACGGTCTCTTCCGGCGTAGCTGGATCTACGAGGATTTTTTGAAAGCGTCTATCGAGTGCGCCATCTTTTTCGATGTGCTGACGATATTCGTCCAGTGTCGTAGCACCGATGCATTGAATTTCGCCTCGGGCTAACGCTGGTTTAAACATGTTGGAGGCATCCAGACTTCCTGATGCACCACCTGCCCCTACGATCGTATGAAGTTCATCGATGAAAAGAATCACATCAGGGCTTTTTTCAAGCTCATTCATGACCGCTTTCATTCGCTCCTCAAACTGCCCGCGGTATTTGGTACCCGCCACAAGAGCCGCCAAATCGAGGGTTACAATACGCTTGTCGAATAGGACGCGGGAAACTTTGCGCTCAATGATGCGCATTGCAAGACCTTCAGCAATCGCTGTTTTACCTACACCCGGTTCACCGATCAAGACCGGATTGTTTTTCTTGCGCCGGGAAAGTACTTGCGCTACTCGTTCAATTTCCTGTTGACGACCAACAACTGGATCAAGCTTACCGTCTTCGGCCAACGTCGTGAGATCACGCCCAAAATTATCTAGAACAGGTGTTTTACTTTTGTCGCCCTTGCCACCTTTGTCTTTCGAGCCTGCAGAACGCCCTGGACCAGGCGTTTTGCCGCCACCTGCAGGGGAAGAGCCTGCGGAGGGACGGGCAGGAGAGGACTTCCCACTGATAATCGTATCCAGTTCGGAGCGTACCGCGTCGTACGTCACTGAAAAACCTTGCTGCAAAATCTGGGCGGCTAGGTTCTCGTCATCCCGAAGGAGGCTGAGCAGAAGGTGCTCAGTACCTATGACATCACTCTTGTACAGCTTCGCTTCGAGATAGGTAATCTTGAGAACTTTCTCAGCTTGCTTCGTGAGAGGAATATTTCCGACCGTTAGCGTGCCACCCGTACTACGGACGGTGTCCTCGATAGATTTTTTTAATTTGAACAGATCAGATCCCAAATTCCGGAGAATCTTGACGGCAATGCCTTCACCTTCTCGAATAACACCCAAAAGAAGGTGCTCGGTACCGATGTAATCGTGCCCAAGTCGAATTGCTTCTTCGCGACTGTAAGAAATGACGTCCCGAACTCTATTTGAAAAATTGCCTTCCATGTTGGATTACATCGGTGCCGTTATGAGGAGGTTTACGAGCATTGAAAAGGTCAAACAAATCAGGCTGAAAAACTAGATCCGCAACCACACGTTGCAGTGGCGTTCGGATTTTCGAATATGAAACCGCGTGCGTCCAACCCATCTTGGTAATCGACTATAGTGCCCATCAGGTAAAGACCTTGCCTTTTATCCATGTAGACGGTGATTCCATCAAGATCGAAAGCTAGATCATGATCTCGCTTTCGGTCGAATCCGAGCACGTAGCTCATTCCTGAGCATCCGCCGCCTTTTACACCTACTCGTAGATGATAATCTTCCGGAATGTTCTTGCCGGACATGATGTTACGGATTTCCGTTGTTGCCCGCTCTGTAAGCTGTACCGGGCTTTGCGCAGTGAGGGTGCTCATTTGGAATCGATCAAAGTTTTGAGTGATACAAGCCTGATGGCAGTCGCGCTTGTCTTTGTGTGATTATCTGCTGTGCAACGATGGGAAAAAATGGCTGTTCCGATTCCAGTGCAAAGTATATAAAAGTGGCGTTGAAACACCTCAGTGTTTGATAAGAGCATGGCTCACAGAAGAACCGCAACAGCCTTCTTGTACGAGCGATGGGATCCTGAAATAGAATCAAAAACATGAGCCACAATAATGTAAATCCCCGCTGAAACCAGATTATGGTTCTCGTCTCGACCGTTCCATGCGACTGAAACGCCGTTGTCTACGAATTTTCCCGCTACCAATTCTGTTACATCATGTCCATCGGCTGAAAAAACCCGAATACGGACGATGTCGGACGGGTTTTGACTAGCGACTTCGATGTGTACCACGTTATCAGCGGAGTCATCTGTTGGGTAAATGGAGGTCCTATCTATGTGTAATCCACTTTTCGGCCGGTCGGTTTGTTGCACAGGTTGCGCATAACCCGGGGTGGCACCGTCCTCGTGTGTAGAGCTGCTCCAGTTTCCGAGCTGTCCGGTGGCAGATAATAGTCTGACGATTGAGCGTCCTTTCGTGTTCTTAACGGCCGGGTGATGGCGATCCTTTCCGATCCAAACTCGATCAAGCTCAATTCCTTGGGAAGACATTAAGAGGATTAATTCGCCCGTATTAGATAGACCTAAACGCTGCCGTACGGGTAGAAAAATAGTGCGTGCAGGCCCGTGGCTATTTGGCCAAATAGAACGCAGTAATCGTTTCTCATGTAGCGCATCATCTGGGAAATCCCGCGGATAGTGAAACACCAAAGCAATTTCTCCAACGCTTAGCCTTGTTTGGGCATGTAGAAACGGTAGGTCGGAAGGCTTACCTAAATCAGTCTCAGGTCCCGAAAAGTATAGGCCCCCTATGTCCAGCGGTTCATCGCTAACGTTCATCAATTCAATGAATTCAACTTGATCCGCTCTGTTATCAAAGGCATCCTCTATAGTATCGTAAAGGACCTCGCTAATACGTAGGTCACCCGCAATGGGAGGTCTCGCCTGCACGGGTAGCGAAATCAGCCCCGGGCTTGTACCGACTGAAAGCAACGAGTGGGTCCACTTACAGGGTAGGTCTGCTTGTCTCCGGACAGAGCGGCCAGTATACGTTTCGAACCGGGGACTGAAACAGACCTCGTTGGTGGACATTGCGTCTAACGTATCAGACTGTACATGAAGCCGAATAGTAGACTCCCTATTGGGTAATCGAAGAGAGGGAATGATGGCTGTTAGAATCACGGATGGGCTTGAAAGGTGCTCTAAATGAGGGTTTTTAGATTCTCGGGCAAACGAGATGGCCGCTTGGTCCACAGCCGCGTCCATGTTGCCGGCAGATAGGAGAACGGCCGTACCGCTAGGTGCTAGCAGTGTTGTGTCTTGCGGGACGAGAGAAAAGAGCGTTTGATTGGTTGAAAGGCTAAGTTCGCGAAGTGATATCGAGTGATCGGATGCCACAAACAACTCTATAAATTCAGGTACTCCGCCGGTTTTGTCGTGATACAGGACTTCATTGATGGTCACTTCGCCGCGTACTGGAGCCCTGGCGATCGCCACGGTTGAGGGTTCGGACTCGTAGCCCGCATAGTCACGCGTGGAGGATACGCTCACTTCAGTCCACATTCGATCGGGTACTTCTAATGAGGTCAAAGAGTGACCTCCCATTGATTGTACTGTCATGGAGAACGAGGGACCTTGATTCTGATGCAATTGAAGCCGCACGGACTGATTTCTGGGCAGGGCTTCTGACATCCATATCCAGAGTTGGTTATTTAAACTCAACTCGGCTCCAAGCACACGAGGGGCGGTGGTATCCACTTCGTAAACGCTATTTCGTCGCCCAGGAGTGGAACCAGCTGGGTCTCTGGACGGGGCCCAGTTGGACTCGATATACCCCGGGATGACATCAGACTTTCGCTCAATGGATCGCCCAGCAGGTGCGCTCGAATACCCCGTTCGATCAGAGTCCAATGCGCTCACTTGGACAACAAGCGAGTCTCCGGTATTGTTGAGGATGGGCCAGGGTGAAAGAGTGGCTATCTTGATAGTAGGGGAGAACGTCTCTGGCACTTTTTCGATGTACCTGAACAAAAGCAGCGTATCACCAGGCACGAGTTCATAAGCGGGGTCAACGTGACTCCACCTTAGCGAGCGATCCCGAACGGTCACATCTCCAGTAGATACGTTCGACGAGCCTTTCAGAACTAGTTCGATGAACTCCTGATCATGGGTAGAAGGAGCAGGAAGATATTCTGAAATGAGGACGGGCTGCGAGTTTGCCTGATGCGCAAACAAGAGTAAGAGAGGTAGTAAGCGGCAGATCATAACCATGCTCCGAGAAAAGTGACTTCCTCAGAGGATCATGGCAGGTGGAATGAAACGGAAACGAGCCTGTTTTAGCCTTTAGCGTGGCTATTCAAGTAATTAATCATCGTTCTGGCCAACAATTGGGACGTAGTCGGCAGGACAGACTCATCGATATCAAACTTGGAATCGTGCAGGACATAGCTTGTTTCTGGACTGTTTGAAGTCCCGACGCGCAGTAGAACACCCGGAGCATGACCGAGATAATGTGCGAAATCCTCAGCTCCCATCGATGGAACGGGGATATCATAAACCGCATCGGCTCCGAGTGTATCACTAATGGTCTCACGCAATAGCTGAATGAGTTCACTGTCGTTTATGACGGGAGGACAGCCTAAATCGAAATCGACCTTCACCTCAGCGTTAAATGCCTGACCAATTTTGACCGCGGTTTGTTCTATGCTGGTTCTGAATATCTCGCGGTCATCATTTTCCGTGCACCGATACGTTCCTCCGAATTCGGCTTCAGAAGGAATAACGTTGTACGCTTCACCACCTTTTAAACGACAAATGGCAACGACAGCCGGTTTGCGCACATCTGAAATTCGTCCTGGCAATTGGTAAATGGAGGTCATTATTTGCGAGGCGATCCAAATCGTATCCGTTGCCTGATGGGGGCGAGCAGAGTGTCCTGTGGTATCTGAGATGACACGAACTCGGAAACGATCGGCCGATGCCGTAACTGGTCCAGTCAAAAGCCCATAGACGCCGCTCTCTACGGTAGGGTCTACATGCGAGGCAAATACCGCTTTTACCCCTTCCATGATGCCGTCCCTAATCATGAGTGGCGCTCCGGACGGAATGCCTTCTTCATTGGGCTGAAAGAAGACTCGAACAGTGCCGCAAATTTGGTCTCGGTGTCCGTGAAGGAGAACAGCTAAACCGATTGCCATGGATGTGTGAGCATCATGGCCGCAAAGATGAGCGACTCCTGGGTTTCCAGAGTTATATGGGACATCTTTTGCGTCTTGAATAGGTAATGCGTCGATGTCTGCTCGATAGGCGACGAGCGGTCCGGGGTGATCGCCTTTAATATCAACATACAGTCCGGTCTCAGCGACCGGCCCTAATACCGTGAGTCCATGCATTTCTAAGACTTCCCGGATGAACTTGGACGTTTCGAACTCTTTGAGTCCGATCTCAGGATTCTTATGAAGATGTCTCCTGACGGATACCAGAAGAGTTGAGAGCTGTTCATGTACGATGTTCAGATCACCGTTCAAGAAAATTGAATCACGAGGCTTTTCAATTACGGATTGATCAGCAGTCAACGGCATACACCTTCCTCGGTTAATCCGGGCTAAACGGCGGAAATTCCGTCCGTTCGCGCGGTCCTTTTCAGATAAATTAAATTCGCTTCAATATAGTGCTCTGTTACTCCAGAAACAGAGGTGGAAGGGCTTACACCATTCCAAATCGTTTACGGAAGAACCACTCAACAGTCAGCAAGGTCAGAATCAAAAACAAAAATGGAAAGCGCTGCCATAATCGTATTTGCTGAACGATGGATTTCTGCACAGGTTTGAAGCCTGGTACGGAAGCTAAAACAGAAGGCAAGTTTTGCAGGTCCGTTTGGCTAAGACTTCGGCCACCGCTACGTTCTGCTATCTGATTCATTAACGCAAAATCAGCTTTCGTATTTTTGAATTCTAATGTACGCCTTCCAATGGAAAATGCGCCGGAATCCTCTCCCAGTTCGGTTCCGTTTCGTTCTGCTTTGGCGCTATACGAGTACGCTCCAGCAGGCAAGTTTCCTACATCTATGGAGTAGCGACCAGATCCTACCGGGGCCATTTCGTACGGAAACACCTGCCCGGAATCCGTCGTGACTAAAACAGACAAGGAAGCGTCCGAAAGGGGACGAAGCGCCTCGTCATACACTTCACCTCGTAATACGACCGACTCGCCTTCGCCATATTCGTCTTCCGAGGGAGACACTCGAACCAATCGATCGTCCTCAGTAGCAAAAAGCCACTGAATCGTGTTTGCGAGAATGATATCGAAGCGTTCAGCGTCTGCCTTCAGATCGTCAGGTACGTTGGTCCATTTCCAAAAACCGTGAGCGAGTAACACCGCTTTACGACCAAGGCCCTGTCGGCCTACGACAAATACAGGGTCGTCGAGCGCTATTCCTCGCATTTCACCTGTAGCAAGTACTGTTGCACCCGGCGCGAGGGTCCAGCGGGATTCGCCCAAAGAAAGGGGAGGCAGTCTAGTCCAAGACGCATTATCGCGCCGTTCTCCCATGTCAAAAACAACGTGGGAGGATGCAGCTGTGGTCAGACGAAATCTACCAGCTACAAAGTTGGGTCGAATTACATCAGGCTTGATGGGTAATACCGAACTCCAATCTTGTCGCAGCATTTGTAACTGCGTGCTGCGATCGTGAACAAGAAATACAGGTGTGCCGCTTCCTGCCAAATCGGCCAGTTTGCGGGAAAGAGCAGCGGGCGTAGCCGAGGAAGGGAAGCCGATCAAGACCATTAAGTCCACTTCAGACAGATCATCGGGTAAGTCTCCTTCATAGAATGAGCCGTTGGGGGCCTGCACAAATCGGTTGATCGTAGCTGTTTCATCATCTTTCAGAATCCGAGTAAGAGCCGACACGTCAGGTGATGGCGCTCCCGCCACGAGAAGGATGTTCTTTTTTTGATCTAAAACCTGAACAACGACGCTCTGACTGTTATTGCGGTAGGTCGTTTCACCATTCAAACGACTAACATCCACCCTCAAATTCAGTCTTCCAGGTTCATTTGCATCCACCGCCAGCTCAATTTCTGTTTCTGCACCCGCTTCTGGCAGCATAACGGATTGTTGGTCCAGAGTCTGATTACCAGAAGATAATGAGACCATCACTCGATTTGATTCAAATCCTTCGTTCCGAATGCGGACTAAAACCGGCAGCGTAGATCCTGAATACGCTATTTGATTGGTCACCACCTGAACGATTCGAACATCTTGACGAGCCGTAGAGTCGCCATAAGCTAGCGTCAAAATTGGAACGGGATAGCTTTCTGACGTATGAATCGGGTTGGTACCGGCGTTATACAGACCATCAGACACGAGGATGGCAGCACGGTGTTGGGTTTCACCAAGATCCCTAGCGGCCTGAGTCAAAGCAGCAGCTAAATCCGTACGAGACTCGTCAAAAGAGAGGTTCTTAAGCGAATCGGCAGACTCTAATGCAGAGCCAAATGAGAAGAGGCGTACATCCAGGGAGGAAGATGCCCGCTGAACAATATCGAAAAGTTCATTCAATCCCATTCCCTCATTGCCCAGCAAGCTATCGGCCAATGCCATGCTTTCTGAGTTGTCGATTAAAATGGAAACGACGGGCTTTGTCTCTTGAATCGATTCGCTTTTCCAAAGGGGTTCAAACAGCAGAAATAGCGTCAGTGCTAACGCAAAAAACCGCATCGACCCTAAAAAGATCTTTTTACCTGAGCTTGTTTCAGGTACCGTGTCTCGGTAGGACCACCATGACGCCACGAGCGCGACGAGCACGAGCAGAATCAGAATCCAAAGTGATAGACCGAACGAAAGAGGCACGATTACAAGTGGGGATATATGAGCCAGATTAGATAAGTCAGGAATGCAACGAGTAAGATCGAACCGTCTACTCGGGACAGATTGTGCTTTCTCCGAGCTAAAGGATAAAGCAAAATAGAAAAGCCGATCAATACCGGAAAGTGCTGCGTAATAGTGACCGGCTCAATCTCCATGGGACGGATTAGCGCCACGAATCCGACTACGAATAAGATGTTGAACATGTTGCTTCCCAGGATATTACCGACGGACATGTCGGCCTCTCCCTTAAAAGCACACATGAGAGATGCGGCTAACTCGGGCAAGCTTGTACCGATGGCCACAATCGTGAGGCCGATCAGGATGGGGGCTATTTCGAGTATGCTTGCAATGCCGACAGCAGAATCGACCATTAGCCGTGCGCCGACGGCCAAAGCGGCCATTCCAGCTAGAATCAATAGGACTCTGAAATATGGAGCCATTTTGGGGTCGTCCATGATCGCCCTGAGACGTTTCATGGTTAAGCCATTGGATTCTTGGTCGGGTGTACTGGGTTCGCACTCAACCATTGCGGCAGCGCTGTCTTGCCGATTTCCATTTCTAGCATGGGCTAGAGCATCTCGGACGATGTAGACCATAAACGCTAACAGTCCAGAGAGCAGTATGCCGCCGTCGATTCGCGAGATCATACCATCCAGCGCCAGGATGTAAAACAACCCTGTGGTGGCCAGCATCATAGGATACTCTTTCTTGAGGGCAAAGTCATCAAAAGTGAGGGGCATAACAATAGCACTGACTCCCAGAATAAGAGCAATGTTGCTAATATTGGAGCCGATGATATTCCCAATAGCCAAACCATCTTCTTCCATCATTACAGCGAAGAAGTTGAGCAGAAACTCCGGCAGGGAGGTGCCCAAGGCGACAATAGTCAAACCAATGACTAAGGGGCGTATCCCAAATCGTTTTGCGAGATCCGAGGAACCCTGCACAAGCCACTCAGCACCCAGGTACAAAATGCCTAGGCCGAGCAAGAAAATAATGAAGTGGATGAGCATGCAGATGCCGAAGTATCGAAGCGAAGAATCCTATTGTTTCTTAAGCACATTTCCGGTGAAATGGCCGGGTAGAAGCTTAGTCGCTTTCATAGCAATAGGTTCCTGATTTCCGCGATCCATCCAAACAGTCGCATCCGGGGCAAGTTCCACAATAACCTGGCGGCAAGCACCGCAGGGTGTTCCGCCTGGTTCCTTGGGACACGAGACATAAATAGTCGTAATCTGCCCTAGGCCGTACGAGCGGGCCGTCGACAGCACGTTTCGTTCGGCACAAATGATTTTGGACCAGTCTGAATGCTCTACGTTGCATCCATCGATTACGACGTCGTCACTTGTTTGAATCGCACTACCGACAGGGAAGTCTGATTCGGGTATGAACGCATTCAGTGCGGCTTCGCGGGAGACATCAAGTAGATTCTCGCCCCTTGCTGGATCAATGAAAGTACCGGCTTCCGGAATGTGGGCCCCAGCAACGAGAAGGAGGGAAGCACCGACCATTTCCCAAGCTATTTCCGCCATGCCTCCCGTGTAGGCTAAATCGCTATCTGTAAAGGGTATTGAAGACACGATCATCGAGATGTCTGTTCGCTGAAGAGCGTACATCGTAGAAAGAGCGTTCTGGAGGGCCGGAATAGTCAACTGGAAAGAAGCATTCTCGACACGTACACCAGGAATCAAATCGCCATTCTCCAGCAAAATGATTACGCCTTCCTGTTGTCCCGTGTATGGAACGTAGGATCGAGTAGCGATACGCAATGCTTCGTTGCGTAGGTGTTCCGATTGTTTGGTCAGTTCATTCAAACGTTTAAGGCCGTGTATTCAGTTATAAACGGGTGCGCGAGAGGCGCTTGTACGTGCTTTAAAGAAGATGGTTTAGTGAGTTTGGTGTCAATCAATCATCAGGTCTTTGTTTCAATCAGCGGAAAGGGTAGTTTTGGCCCTCGCTTCGTCGGTTCTTACGGGCTCGCCCCACACGAAATTGACTTAGCAAGTGCCGGGATGGCGGAATAGGTAGACGCAACGGACTTAAAATCCGTTGAGACGTAAGTCTCGTGCGGGTTCGAGCCCCGCTCCCGGTACACTCGAAAGAAGGCTCTAAATACGGTTTAACGTGTTTAGAGCCTTCTTTTGTCTTTCGATCGGTCGCAATTCTTGTCGCCAGACCCATTGCTCCTCAAAGAGTAGAGGTGAGATTAGGCCCTTGATTGTATACATCCGATTGTTAGCGGCCCTAATTCAGCCCGCGACGATTCAATAGGTGTTTGATGTCGGGATCACCACCTCTAAAATTTCGATAGAGGGTCATCGCATCGACAGATCCACCTTTCGACAAGAGTTCATTTCGGAAGCGATCTCCATTTTCGCGTGTCATTCCACCGTTCTCTTTGAACCACTCTACTGCATCAGCATCTAAGACTTCGCTCCAGATATACGAGTAGTATCCGGCTGAATATCCGCCGATAATATGTGAGAAGTAGGTGCTTCGGTAGCGTGGGGAAATGTGGTCTAGTGCCACGCCAGCAGCGGCCAAAGCCTCGGATTCGAACTCAAGCACTTCGTCAGCCGTCGGTAGCTCGTTTGATGTTCGCTGATGCCAAGCTTGATCGAGCAGGGAAGCGGCCAAATATTCGGTAGTCTCAAATCCTTGATTAAACTGAGCCGAATCAAAAATCTTGTTGAGCAAAGCTCGTGGCATCGGTTCACCTGTTTCGTAGTGGACCGCGTAGTGTTCTAAAACGTCAGGCCAACTGGCCCACATTTCATTTACCTGAGAGGGGAATTCCACAAAGTCCCTTGGAACAGACGTTCCTGAGAATCTGGGGTACTGCACATTTGAAAACATGCCGTGGAGCGCATGGCCAAACTCATGAAACATGGTAATGACTTCAGACCATGTCATGAGCGTGGGTTGTCCCTCAAGGGGTTTTGGAATATTCTGGTGGTTACCAATGATGGGACGAGAACCCATGAGTCCTGATTGGGAAACAGCGGCATTCATCCATGCTCCTCCATTTTTCGTTTCACGAGCGTAAAAATCGCCTGTGAATAGGGCTAGGGTAGAGCCATCATGGTCAAAGACTTCCCAAACGCGCACATCTTCTTGATATACCGGTAGATCCGTGCGTTCTTTGAACGTGATACCAAAGACCATTTCTGCAGCATAAAAGACACCGTTCTCGAGAACGTTATTCATCTCGAGATACGGTTTAAGCTCTGAGGCATCGAAATCGAATCGGTCTTTCCTGACTTTCTCAGTGTAAAAAGCCCAATCCCAGGGAGCTAGGTCAAAATTGCCACCTTCAGAATCAATCATGCGCTGCAGGTCAGCTGCTTCACGTTTTGCATTTCTCACCGCTGGTGGGGCCAATGTTGCGAGCCGTTCATTGACGGCTTGCGTAGTCTGAGCGGTTTGATTGGAGAGACCAAGGGCGGCGTGATTGTCGAAGCCTAAGAGCTTAGCCCGATCGGCCCTGATGCGTGCAATCCGAGATATGTTTTCTTTGTTATCGTACGCGCCTCCGCTGTTGCCTCGAGAAATGGACGTTCTGTAAATACGTTCACGTAAGGCTCTGTTTTGCAGTGAACCGAGCACCGGTTGTCCGCTTGAGTTAAGAAGAGGGATTACAAATTTCCCCTCCATATCACGGGCGGTAGCGGCTTCTGCTGCTTTAGCTATCTGATCTTCTGTGAGACCAGCTAATTCGTCCGCTGAATCAACGACAATGGCTTTATCATTCACTTCATTTAGCACGTTTTGGCTAAAAGAGGTCTGGAGGCTGGCCAGTTCAGCGTTGAATGCCATCAAAGAACTTTTTTCATCCGCAGAGAGGTTGGCTCCAGCTCGAACAAAGTCTTTGTAAGTCTCCTCAATGAGTCTTCGTGACTCGGGATCGTATGCCACAGAATCCCTAGAGTCGAAGACACTTTTGATGCGCTCGAAAAGAACAGGATTCAAACCAATAGCATCCGAATGTGCTGCTCGTTTCGGAGCCATCTCTGCCCGTATGCTCTCAAAGGTTTCATTCGTGTGCGCCGACGTCATACCGCTAAATACTCTGGAAACTCGAGAAAGCATCTGACCTGATCGCTGCATAGCAATCAACGTGTTTTCAAACGTTGCTGGCTCTGTATTTGATGTAATGGCCTTAATCTCTTCCAGTTGGATCTCCATTCCTCGTTCGAATGCTGGGGAAAAGTGAGCATCTTCAATCAGATCATAGGCAGGATATTGCAGATATAATTCGCTTTCGGAAAAGAAAGGATTAGCGTTTTGGGTCATGTTGGAATCAGGTTGAGAGCACGCGGCAAGGAATAAAAGGGTAGCGCAAGTCAATACATACTTGTAAGCGATCATAGTAGCGGCCTCAGTTTTTCGAGAGAACATTCTTCTGACTACCTGGGTGAAACTTTGATGCTGGGGTGGGAGGATACGGGTGGCTCTCTAGATTGTCTAGAGGGGAAAACAGCGCCCTTGCGTACTGAATATCGAGGCGAGTTGGTATCGATTAAGAATGAACTGAATGTAGCGGGAATCCTGCAACGCGCCGCGTGTTTTGAGTTAAATTGGTTTCGAGAAGAGTAAACGGCGGCTCGTCAGGAATTCAAAACGAAGAATAGTGCACTATGAGAATGCGAAAAGTGAAGCGAATAGCCATTATTGGAGGGGGAAACCTAGGCCATGCGCTTGCAAGAGGCTGGGTTAAAGCAGGTTTGCTTAAGGCAAAAAATGTCCACGTCACGAGACGGCACCCAGATCGGCTGGCTACCTTGAAAGGAGAAGGATTCTCAGTGGGCACAGACAATCAAAAAGCGGTACTGGATGCGGATTGCATCATACTGGCCGTTCAGCCGGGACAATTGGAGGATGTGTTATCGGAAATTGCTTCAGTCGTGGATGTAGATAGTCACACAATTATTTCCGTAATAACTGGAGTGACCATGGATCGAATTGCAAGCCGACTTCCCGATGGAGTCGCATTGGTTCGAGCCATGCCCAATACAGCCGTGGAAACCATGACATCGATGACGTGCCTAGCCGTGGATACCCATCGCTCTGGTGTGGAAGTCGCCGAATCCTTATTCGATGTAGTTGGAATTACGTTGGTGATAGATGAGGAAATGATGACACCTGCGACAGCTTTGTGCGCATGTGGAATCGCCTTTTTCCTCAGAACCATACGTGCTGCAGCTCAGGGCGGAACTGAAATCGGTTTTCATGCCGATGAAGCCCTGCTGTTAGCTGCCCAGACGGCCCGGGGAGCAGCAGATCTCATTCTTCAGAATGGCGCTCATCCGGAAAGTGAAATAGATCGCGTCACAACTCCGCGAGGATGCACCATCGCTGGCTTGAACGAACTTGAACATCGAGGCTTTAGTTCGGCCATGATCCGAGGAATTCTAACCTCTGCCGCACGTGCGCAGGAATTGGGTTAAGCCATCCTGCTTTGGGGCATCAGGGAGTAGGCTCGTTCCGAAACCTTACATCCGGAATAGGTAACTGAGCTTCATAAAGAAGCCGTCCGCTCGGCGCGTAATATCGCGGAAACGATAGGTGTCCATTTCGCTCATTGCCGTGCCGTATCCAATGAATACCACGGTTCCTGGCGTGGGCCGGTAGGACATGAGGAAATCCGCCTGCATATTATTAGAACGACGGCTGTCGGCTTTGACAAAGCTTCCATCACTGGTTTGGAAATACACGGGAAGATCCGTTCTTGAGTCGTCCCGAAGTGCATCCTTGTATGATGCGCGATATTGCCCTACGAAGCGCACAAACAAGGTTGGTGTGATCTGGTACTCGATCTTCAGTCTTGGAACACGGCTAAGGGAGACCAGCGACTTGTCCGATGCTCGAAAATGCTGCTGATGGTCGTATCTAAACTCTAATCGCAATTGATCGGTGGGCGTGTATCTACCGTTGAACTCGATAATGCGAATGTTAGCGTCGGCCCATTCGTCGTAATTCGGGTCTCTACCAAAACCATAACGGACTGAGCCGGAAAACTTATTGAATTGGGGCGTAGAGAGGCTAATCATGGGCCCAATATTGAACAGGTTCGGTACACCTTTGTAGGGCTCGAAACCTGTATCCGTTTTGAGATAGTAGTGCGTGAAGAAGTTACCAGGGTAACCGAAGGTCTCAATCCAGGTGAAAATGTTCAGATTCCATCCACCTCTCATCTGGAAATTGAATGTCGGATAGAATCGAATATCCTCGGGGTCATCTCCATCAAAGAATCCTTGGTATTCCCATACGCCGGTGAGCCGAACGGAAAGGCTGGAGCGTTCTAAAAAGGCCCCTTCTTTGCCATAGATGGTTCTGACGGCACTGGCGCCAATCGTTACCTGGTTGCCTCGGCTCAGGAAGCCTACGGCCGGGTCGAAGTCGGCATGGTAACCTGAGGTGTTTACGCCACCGGACCACTTTCGAGTAGAGACGTTTGCGCTGGCGTTCCACATGGGCGCGATGCCGTCGATACCGGTTGTAGAGCTGAATCCAGTTTGGGCTCGGATGGAATAAGTATCGTTTGCAATGAGGTTGCCATCGAGAGCGAAGACCCGGTTGGCCCAATCGCCGTGCATACGATCGGTGTACACGACGCCCAAGCTGTTTTGGCCACCAAGGTCCCGTTTCAGTCGGATAGCGTTGATGTAGGAGGCATCTACTTCTGCGATCGATGGTCCACTATTATCAATGGCAGAGAGGGCGGCAATCGTAGTCGAGCCTGTTTTTCCTGCCAGTTTTACTGCGGCCAAGGGATTGGCAATGCTACGTGTATAAATAAGTCGGGTAGGTGTACTGAACATTTCGATTCCATCCAGAAAAAATGGCCGCTTCTCGGGGAACGACACAGATCTTCGGGGATCGTAATTGATCTGCGCAACATCGGCTTCGATTTGCGAAAAGTCAGGATTGAGCGTCGCATTGATGACCATATTAGAGGAGAGTCCGTACCGTGCATTTAAACCTAACGGGTCTGTGATATCTCTCTCGAATGAGGCTGGATCAGGACCGCGCTGCATCGCTCCTCGGATCTCCGGATTGATATCCAGAACCCGTCCTCGAGTGAGTTCGGAAAGTCCGGTAAGTGAACCGTTTTGAGCAAGAAAAGACGCTCCACCCAAGCGTGCACCACTCCATGATGACCAATAGTCAGAATGCTGGACCTTACGCAGGACGTTAAAACCCCACTTCTGCGATTTGGCATTGCCAAATCGCAGACTCTTGAAGGGGATTTCAATTTCGACAACGAACCCCTTCTCGGTGAGGCGTCCCTGTGATGTGAAAACAAAATCAGGATTTTCATCTATGGAAAAAGGTAACGAGACTCCAAAACTGCTTGCGGACGATACGTCTCTTAACATTCCATCTGCTTGTTGCCCAATCGGATTGACGATAAAGGCAAAGGCCGAGCGTTGATCATCATATGTGTCCAACACGATCACTACCCGATCATCGTTGTCCAGTTTATCCCGGTCTGCAAGGGTAGATCGAACTTCTCCGTGAACCTCATCCGCTTCGATTCCGATGTATAGGGCTTCGGATCCATACCAGACGAGTACCCTTGTTTGGTCTTCAGCCGGTCTCCCATCTGTGGGGATGTATTCTGTGAAATCGCTGGTCACGGCTGCCTGATTCCACATATTCTCATTCAGGAAGCCGTCAATCGATAGGAGAGTCGGTTCAAGTTTTGGAATGGCAATGTCTAGATCAGACCTGCGGGTGGCGGACACGTCTTGGCCAACGGCAGGTTGCGAAATGATTAAACAAGCTCCGATAACCATTAAAAAACGTAGGGCAGACGGCATGGGACCTGGGTTTTTTACGGAAGAAGTCTCCAATCTACTGTCTCGAGACGGGAAAGTCGTGGAGATTCCTGAGATTCCTGCTTTTCACGCGTTTGCTTGTATTGGAGAAGCATTGTTCTGAAAAAACGCTTCGAGGCTATGATGGGGTAGTATCTCCGGGGATTTACATCTATCGTGCCCATGCTATATCAAAGGGGCAATAGACAGTTCTAAGTGAAGGGATGCAGGGAGATTGGCGTAGATAAGGCGGTCGAGAAGGAGATATTCGCAACCATTTGAAGCCGTGTAATCCCCGCTGCTTTATGATATATTGGAACCGTATTAGTCAGTAATAAGGCCCTGCAGATGCTTAAAATCCTCTTTTTAACCTTCTTTTTGACCGTTTCTCCTGCTCTTGTTCTAGGGCAGACCGAAAGTGAGGGGCCGTGGTCGAACGACGTAGTTGTGGAAGTTGCTTTGGAATTAATAACGGCATTGCCGTACGCAACTTTGATCACTCTTGATGCATCTGGTCATCCGCAGGCGCGGACCATGGAAGCTTTTCAGCCGGACGAAGATCTGGTCGTTTGGATGGCGACGAACCGGAATAGCGCCAAAGTGGATGAAATTAGAAATGACGCTCGCGCAACGCTTCACTATCAGGTGCCCAATGGCCTCGGGTATGTGGTGCTAACTGGGCAGTCGGTTTTGGTCGACGATGAAGATGCAAAGGCTAAGTGGTGGAAGGATTCATGGGAAGAGTTCTATCCAGACCGGTCTCTTTACCTGCTCATTAAGTTCATCCCGTCTCATCTAGAAGTGGTCAGTTATGAGCACGAAATGATCGGGCATGAAGGTACATGGCAGGCACCAAGGGCCGATTTGTAGATAACCGCAAGCCCCGAAAGCAACAAAATTGAAAATTTCAGATCGAACATGAGACATCGCAGATTTGGGAAGACAGATTGGCAGGTAAGCGAAATCGGTCACGGAATGTGGGGAATGGGTTCTTGGGCCGATTCAGACGATGATCGATCACTGGAGGCGTTGCAACTATCAGTAGATTCAGGGTGCACCTTCTTTGATACCGCTTGGGCATACGGAGATGGCCGCTCAGAGGTGCTTTTGGGTCGTTTGCTCCGCCGAAATCCGGATAAGAGACTATACACAGCTACAAAAATACCTCCAAAAAATCGGCAATGGCCTTCGGTGCGTGGGGCCGAGTTGGACGATGTATTCCCAGCTGACTATATCCGGGAGTATGTACAGCGCAGTCTTAAGAACACCGGCGTGGATCACTACGATCTTATGCAATTTCATGTGTGGGAAGACGCGTGGGCAGAAGATGAGCGCTGGATTAGAGCAGTAGACGATTTGAAGGCAGAGGGACTCATATCTGGTACGGGAATCTCTATTAATAGATGGGAGTCTTGGAATGGGATTCAAACGGTTAAAAGTGGCCATATTGAATCCATTCAGGTGATATATAACATTTTCGATCAGAATCCTGAGGACGAGTTATTTCCGGTATGTCGAGAAAATGACGTCGCCATCATCGCTAGGGTGCCATTTGATGAAGGCATTTTAACGGGTAACCTGACCAAGGAATCGACATGGCCCGACGGAGATTGGCGAAACCTGTATTTCGTACCAGAAAACTTGCATCCCAGTGTGGATAGGGCCGATGTGCTTAAAGAGATCGTTCCTGGTGGAATGACTCTTCCGGAAATGGCCCTGCGCTTTATTCTCAATAATCCTGACGTGACGACCATTATTCCTGGAATGCGTAAGCTCAATCATGTCACATCCAATTGTGCGGCATCTGATGCCGGGCCCCTGCCGGAAGAACTACACAAGGTTCTAAGGGCTCACAGGTGGGAGCGCGTACCAACGGAATGGTCATATTAATTCAAACTAGGCCCCGATTAGTTCAAGATGAGCTGATGCAGGCCGCCCGATAAACGGCTCTCAGTGTATATTCGGCTTCCGATAAACCTCACTCGCGTTATGAAACAGATTCTTGTACTCCTTCTTGTTTTTGGAGTTGGATGCTCCACCCCAGCCAATCAGTTTTCATCTGATGAAGTCGCTACTTGGGAGGAGAGAGCGGCATCGATTGAAATCATTCGCGATAACTGGGGCATTCCTCATATTTATGGTGAAACCGATGCAGATGCTGTTTTCGGTATGCTCTATGCGCAGGCAGAGGACGATTTTAACCGTATCGAGGTTAATTTCTTGAATGCGATGGGACGACTGGCTGAAGCAGAAGGGGAAGACGAGATCTATAGAGACCTCAGGATGCGGTTGTTTATTGATGAAGCCGAACTGCGGGAAATGTATAACGACGCTGAAGTCTGGCTTAAAGATCTTATGGATGCTTGGGCAGATGGGCTCAACTACTATCTGGCTACTCATCCCGAAACCCAGCCGAGAGTATTGACACGATTCGAGCCGTGGATGGCTCTTTCCTTCAGTGAGGGCAGTATTGGAGGAGATATCGAACGCATTTCTATAAATGGGCTAAAAGGCTTCTATGGCGCTGACCCCATGGGTACGCTGGCCGTGGAAGTCCGTCCAGAAAGCGGTTCAATCACGATGGCACGAGATTGGGAGCTGGATCCCAACATTGAGCCAACGGGATCCAACGGCTTTGCGATTGCTCCAGAAAACACAGCCAACGGCCATGCACTATTGCTCATCAATCCACACACGTCGTTCTACTTTCGAGCGGAAAACCACGTAGTGAGTAAAGAAGGATTGAATGCGTACGGTGCGAGCACCTGGGGACAATTCTTTGTGTATCAGGGTTTTAACGAGAAGGCCGGATGGATGCATACCTCCAGTAAGGCAGATAACATTGATGAGTATCTAGAAACGATTGTACAGAAGGACAGTGGTCTCTTTTACATGTACGATGGCGAAGAACGGCCTCTAGAAACGAAAACGGTCACGATTAACTACAAGCAGGGTACATCCCTCTCTTCGAAGGATTTCACCATTTATCGTAGTCATCATGGCCCGATCATTCGAGCTCAAGATGGTAAGTGGATCGCATTTCGGATTATGGAAGAGCCGCTGAAGGCTTTGCAGCAATCGTATCTTCGGACGAAAGCGGAAGATTATCAGGCCTACCGGGAGTCTATGGAGTTCCATACTAACTCCTCCAACAATACCGTGTATGCGGATGCGGATGGCGCGATCGCGTATTTCCACTCCAACTTTGTACCGGTTCGTAATGAATCGATCGACTTTAGTCGCCCCGTAGATGGTAGTTCTTCGGATACGGAATGGAATGGATTGCACACCATCGATGAATCCGTTCATATCCTAAACCCGTCTAATGGGTGGATTCAGAACACTAATAATTGGCCTTTTTCTGCTACTGGTTCGAATTCTCCACGGAAGGAGGACTTTCCTGAGTACATGTCTCAGAATGCTGAAAACGCCCGAGGTCTACATGCCCTCAAAGTACTTGAGGGAGTGAATGATTTCACGATTGAGTCGCTTCAGGAAGCAGCCTACGATTCGTACTTGACTGCATTTGATGTATTGATTCCTCAGCTACTTGCTGCATATGCCAATCTTGATTGGGACCATCCACTTAGAAAGGATATTAGCGAACAGGTTGAATTACTGCGCACATGGGATCGGCGCTTTGGCGTGGATTCCGTGCCCACTTCATTGGCCATATTCTGGGCAAGCGATTATTCATCAAAGTCGAGAGCTGCAGCGCGGGAAGCTGGGATTCCAGTTTCAACATTTAATTCCAGTGATCTTGCCGATCCGATTCGGTTAGCTTCAGTAGTGGCGGCTAGGGAAAAATTGATCGCAGATTTCGGACAGTGGGATACCCCGTGGGGAGACATTAACCGGTTCCAGCGCTTGACGGGCGATATTGTGCAGCCGTTCGATGATATTCAGCCCAGCATACCTGTTGGTTTTACCTCGGCTACATGGGGATCGCTCGCTGCTTACGGACAGCGAACGTTTAACGACACGAAGCGCATTTATGGTACTCGCGGTAACTCCTTTGTAGCCATAGCTGAGTTTGGCGATTCCTTAAGAGCGGTAGCCGTAACAGCAGGAGGTCAGAGTGGGGATCCATCGAACCCGCATTTTAATGACCAAGCACCTTTATATGCCGCTGGGCAGCTGCGTCCTGTGCACTTTTATCGAGAAGATGTAGAAGCACATGCGGAGAGCTCGTACAGCCCGGGTCAAAACTAGACTATTCGTTCCATTTCAACGGTCTTATTAGCCCGCTCGATGTGCCTTGTTCGAGATCCGCGACGTGTTCGTGTAATTCTTCAATTTCGTTCTTTAATTCGTCAATTTGGCGCATGAAGAAGCGTCCACCAAAAAGGACGACCAATGCCAATAGAAGATTGACTACTGAAAAAAGGAATTGAACAATGTCCATAACTTATGTCATCCGGTTGTCGTTAAGAATGGAATCAATATCCGGAAGCTCGTCCGTTGTAGCTCCTGGAGTCTGCTGAGCCATATTTGATACCGGTCTCCCAATCTATCCAAATACCCATTGCACTGCCTTGACCGGTTCTGAAGTAAACAGTATGACCTAACATCTCGTACATGCGCTGGGTATCGGCTGATATATAGCCTCGCTCAAATGCGGTCCGGTCAGGTAGCCACTGATGGTGAATACGGGGGGCTTCAATGGCACGAGCAATATTCATGTTATGATCAATCACATTCAGCACTACTTGCAACGATGTGTTGATGATCGTGCGTCCTCCCGGGCTACCAATGGCCATCACAGGGCGACCATCCTTGGCAACGATGGTAGGCGTCATGGAGGAGATCATGCGTTTTCCGGGTTCCACAAGATTAGGTTTCGTACCAATATGGCCATCGCGGTCTGTCACGCCAGGCATTGGGTTGAAATCGCCCATTTCGTTGTTCAACAGAAACCCAGCTCCTTCTACGACAATTGAATTTCCGTATCCGAATTCGAGGGTATAGGTCAGGGAAACGGTATTTCCATCGGCATCAACCACCGAAAAGTGGGTCGTTTCTTCGCTTTCATAGGGCTGCAGAGCATTAAACGCGTTTTCATCGCTTGCAGAGGCTTTGTAGGGATTGATAGTCGATCTCAGATCAGCGGCGTGTTCTTTTGATATTAACCAATCTACTGGCAAATCGGGGTTGAACTTGGGATCGCCAACGTATTGGGCTCGATCGGCAAATGCTCGACGCATGGCCTCGGTTAGCAGGTGTAAATAGTTGGCTGAATTATGGCCGAGTGAAGCCAAGTCGTACGCCTCTAATATGTTCAACATCGTGACGATGGCAATACCGCCAGAGGAGGGGGGACTCATGGAGTAAATGTCATACCCACGATAGGTACCGTGAATAGGGGCTTGTTCATCAGCTTCGTACGCCGCAAGATCAGCCTCCGTTATTAAGCCGCCCCACGTACTCATGAATTCGGCGATCAAACGCGCTGTTTCTCCTTTATAGAATCCGTCTCTTCCGTGATCACGAATTCGTTTTAGCGTCTCAGCGAGGTCTCCCTGAACCAGAAGCTCTCCTGGTTCATGCGTTTCTGTTCCATTCTTGAGAAAGGCATCCGCCGTTGATTGATAGATCGGGTTGTCCTCGGCCATCGAGCGGAACCGCTCTTGGACGCTCTTCAGGTTCCACGTGAACGGGAAGCCATTTTCGGCAAGGCGTACAGCAGGTTGCAGGAGGTCGCTCCATGGTAGCGATCCAAAGCGCTCATGGGCAAGCGCGAGTCCTGCAACCGTTCCGGGAACGCCCGTCGATGTTAGTGCGCGGTGATGCTTGGTTTCATCCAAATTGCCTTCTTCATCCAGAAACATAGTTTCAAAGGCTGCTGCGGGGGCTTTCTCGCGAAAGTTGAAAGCAGTCGTCTCTCCATCAGCACCGTGGTAGACGAGAAAGCCCCCGCCACCAATATTTCCAGCTGCAGGGTGAACAACTGCGAGTGCAAAGGCGGTCGCTACGGCTGCATCAATAGCATTTCCGCCTTGCTTAAGAATATCTCGTCCCACTTCTGAGGCGACGTATTGAGTGGAAACGACCATCCCATTTTCGGCAGGTACGGGCTGTCTTCCTTGTTGAGCAGCGACAGGATGGACGGCTACACATACGATGAGTAGCAATGCGGGGATTGATCGGCGAAGTAAGGACATGTGCGCTAAAGAAAGTGGAGAGGCCGCGCAGCCGTGTGCTGCGGGCCCTCAAAAGTACGTTTCGAAACGCGCCAAATCCAACATTTTTACAAAATGACGCCCGTAGGATCATCTCTCCAAGACTTCAGGACTTTCATGTAATTGGCCCGCTCAAACGCGACAGCGTCTCCCACGTGAAGTTGACTCATGCTGCCTTGCAATTGCTCAACCGACTCATACTCATGTTCGTCCAACTACTGATTCATCGCTTCGCGAATGTCTTGGATGCGAACCAGACCATTTTTCAATAACTCAGAAGCCCCTGCTCGGGTGAACCGAGGCCCCAAAATACCGCCCGTGTGACGCTATCAGACTCAGTAGAGAAGGAGGGGTCGTAGGTTAAGCTACTGTGGGTTACGTCGTCGTTGATGCCGATCGTAAAGTGATTTTTCGATTTTTCAGCGGTGAGCTCATCAAAAATGGCCCTAACCATGGGAGGAGTAAATTCTTTGGACGAAAGACCGTATCGTCCCCCAATGATTTTAGGCATGGGGCGCGTTAACGCGTTTTCAGCAAACCCAGTTACTACATCCTGATAGAGAGGCTCCCCAACAGATCCAGGTTCTTTTGTGCGATCCAATACACCGATCGCCTTTACTGTTGTTGGAACGGCCGACATCAAATGATCAACGGAAAATGGACGGAATAAGCGGACTTTAATTGCTCCGACTTTTTCGCCTCGAGCGACCATCCAATTGACGGTCTCTTCGACCGTTTCGGCTCCAGAGCCCATCAAAATGACCACGCTCTCGGCTTCTGGATGGCCCACGTAGTCAAAAAGTCGGTACTGCCGACCGGTGAGCTCACCGAACTTGTCCATTTGGTCTTGGACTAATCCTGGGGTCTCATTGTAAAATGAATTGGATGACTCGCGGGCTGGAAAATACACGTCTGGATTTTGAGCCGTGCCTCGGATAAATGGATTGCCCGGTGTCAGTCCTCTGGCATGGTGCTCCATGACCCACTTTATCTGTATCATTTCACGGATGGTGGCGTCATCAACGAGTTCAATCTTTTTCAATTCATGCGATGTGCGAAAACCATCAAATATGTGCATGAAGGGTATTCTGGAACCCAACGTGGCGGCGTGAGAGATCAAGGCTAGGTCCATCGCTTCCTTAACCGAATTAGAAAAAAGCATGGACCAGCCCGTGGCCCAGGCAGCCATGACATCGGAGTGGTCGCCAAAAATGGATAGGCCTTGAGCGGCGAGGCTACGAGCCGCAATATGGAAAACCGTTGGAGTAAGCTCTCCTGCGATTTTGTACATATTCGGGATCATCAACAATAAACCTTGACTAGCCGTAAACGTCGTAGTCAGTGATCCGGATTGTAGTGCTCCGTGTACCGTCCCGGCGGCGCCCCCTTCAGCCTGCATTTCGATGACGCGGGGAACGGTGCCCCAAATGTTTTTCGCCTTTTGTGCACTCCAGAGATCTGAAAATTCACCCATAGGCGATGCGGGAGTGATGGGGTAGATGGCGACAACTTCGTTCGTACGGTAGGCAATGTGAGCAGCAGCTTGGTTGCCGTCCATTGTTGCAAGTTTTCCCTTCATGGGAGTCTCCTTCAAGTGTTCGGGTGCATCAAAAACCTTCGTTGAAATAAATCGCTTTCCCACGTCGTTTTGTGAGGGCGTGGGGTGGAGTGAAATGTGGGAGAAGTGTAGGTGAAGCCGTAGGTGATCACCCTACACGTCTTAACGGGTGTAAAAGCAATAAAAACCCCACCTTACAATTAATTCTCCAAATAGTTAGGCCCTTTCGTACTTTACGATTTAACTCGAATTGCAACGCACCAAATATCCAATGCCTTCAGTCTCCGAAGCCAGCTCTTACCAAGGTAGTGCCACGCATGGCTCCCAATTCGAACGGATTCCCGTTCTTATTTTTGAAAAACCGTCCCACTTATCGTATCAGGTTGCTCGGCATATAGCCACTCTCATAGAGGAACGAAAAGCAGCTGGTCGGGATGTTGTTTTGGGCCTTCCAACCGGATCGACGCCTATTGGTGTGTATCAACATTTGATCAAGATGCATCAGAACGAGGGCCTCGATTTTTCGAACGTCATTACGTTCAACTTGGATGAATACTATCCCATGCAACCAGATAGCCTCCAAAGCTATCATCGCTTTATGCATGAGAATTTTTTCGATCATGTCAACATTCCAAAGGCAAACATCCACATCCCTCCGGGAAATATTGACCGCTCACAAATCGACGATTATTGCTACCGGTATGAGCAGAGCATTCAAAAAGTAGGTGGAATTGACCTAATTCTATTAGGTATTGGTCGAAGCGGGCATATTGGATTTAACGAACCAGGATCCGACTCAAGTACCCGGACTCGCTTGATTATTCTGGACGAAATTACTCGGAAGGATGCAGCTAGTGACTTCTTTGGGGATGAAAACGTACCTCGTGAAGCGGTCACGATGGGTGTAGGGACGATTTTGGATGCACGGGAGGTCATTCTGATGAGTACGGGTGAGCACAAGGCACCCATCATCAAAGTAGCCGTCGAGGATGAGCCATCCAATGAAGTTTCTGCCTCGTTTCTTCAGGATCATCGAGATGCCACCATCTATTTGGATGCAGCATCGGCAGGAGAGTTAACTCGCATTAAAACACCGTGGGTTGTTGGTCCGGTAGAGTGGACCGAAGATCTGTCCATACGGGCCGTTATCTGGTTAGCTGAAAAGGTTGGGAAGGCCATCTTGAAGCTAGAGGAGGCTGATTTCCATCGTCATCACTTGCATGGTCTTGCCTATCTACATTCTGATACGGATCAGCTTTGTAAGTTTGTTTTTGAAAATCTTCGACGTCGGATTAGCTACCTGGAAGATCTTCCATCCAAGCAGAAAGTGGTGCTGTTCAGCCCGCATCCAGATGATGATGTGATTTCTATGGGGGGTATGCTAAATAGCCTCGTCGCGAACGATAACGACGTCATCGTTTCGTACATGACAAACGGTTCTGTTGCGGTGTTTGATTCAGATGTGCGGCGGTATTTGCGTTTTATGCAGATGGCCGGTGATATGTTTGGAGCAGGCAAATCGGATGATGTTCTGCAGAAGCAGCTCAATGGAATGGGTCGCACCATGTCTGAGAAGTCGCCCGGGGAAGTTGATTCCGATGAGGTTCAGCAGGTCAAAGCGTACATCAGATACTCTGAAGCGATTGCCGGTATAGAGGTAATGGGATTGAACAGCTCTCATGCTCGGTTCATGGATATGCCTTTTTACAAAACAGGCACAGTTCGTAAACAACCCATTGGGGATGCAGACGTGGAACTGGTCTTGAGTATGCTCGAGGACAATATGCCAGATCACATTTTTGTAGCAGGAGATCTCTCTGATCCCCATGGCACGCACCGAATGTGTTATTCGGCCATTCAAAAGGCACTGGAGCGTTTTAAAGAGCGTCACCCTAATACAGATGATCATCCAATGGTCTGGTTATATCGAGGAGCGTGGCAAGAATGGGAAATTGATGTCGCAGACGTTTTTCTTCCGATGTCAATTTCTGACTTAGATCGAAAAATCGAAGCCATCTTCAAACATGAGAGCCAGAAGGACCGAGCTATGTATCCTGGCGCGTATGATCATCGTGAGTTTTGGGAACGAGCACGAGATAGGAATATGGATACGGCAGTACGATTGAATTCTTTGGGCCTTCCAGAATTCCATGCGGCCGAAGCGTACGTCTGTGGAAAAGGACTCTAGGCTTAATTCAAGACGGTAAATGCTCGTTCAAGTGCTAGGTCAATATCTTCACTTGAGATATCTCGATGCGTAGTTACTCGAATTGTTTTTGGACCAAATGCCACCATGCGAACGCCAGCATTCGATAGTTCGCTGATGATGGTAAGTGCATCGCGCCCATCATTGATGTCGAACATGATAATATTAGTTTCTACGTCATCGGGGTCTAGGGTCACACAAGAAAAGGCTGCTAAGCCCGAGGCTAATACAGATGCTTTTTCGTGGTCCTGAGCGAGTTCACCGCGATGATGTTCTAGCGCATATAGGCCAGCAGCGGCTAGAATGCCCACTTGTCGCATGCCACCACCTAACATTTTTCGGATGCGCCTGGCCTGAAGCATGTGATCGCTAGATCCTACTAGAACTGAACCTATTGGCGTACCAAGGCCTTTTGACAAGCATACGCTTATCGTATCGAAGGGTGCTGCGTAGTCCTTTTCAGAGATTCCGGTTGCGGCTGTAGCATTCCAAAGCCTCGCACCATCAAGGTGGAAGGCCAGATGGTTTTCGCGCGCGACGTGTCCGATCTCTTGGATCGTTTCCAACGGATAAACGGTGCCACCAGCCTTGTTGTGAGTATTCTCTAGACAAACCAAACGAGGGCGGGGCTCCCACTCGTACCCTTTTCGGATATGAGAGGCGACCTGTTCGGCCGCAAGAATGCCACGCTTTCCGTCTACCGAGCAAATGGATACGCCCGACAGTGCGGCGGCCGCTCCAGATTCATAATTGCGAATATGGCACCCGGATTCTGCGATCGCTTCCTCTCCCGGGGAGGTGTGAATGCGAACGGCAATCTGATTGCTCATGGTACCAGATGGCACAAATACAGCAGATTCTTTACCCAGTAGATCGGCAACTTCGTTCTGTAGCCTATTAACCGTTGGGTCCTCACCAAAAACGTCATCGCCTACTTCAGCTGCACTCATGGCAGCAAGCATACCCTTACTAGGTTTGGTAACTGTATCGCTTCGAAGGTCGATAGATTTCATGGATCAACCGCGAGAGATGTCCAGAATTTCGAGAGTGACCTTTCCTGCCGGAACCGAAATAGCCACTTGGTCTCCCACTTCTTTGCCTAGGAGTCCACTACCAATGGGACTCTTGATGGAAATACGCCCAGTCGCAAAATCAGCTTCCTGCTCGGATACAAGCTTGTAGGTCTGCTCCATTCCATTAGCTGTGTTTTTCACAACAACAGTAGACAGGATGAAAGCCTTCGAATCATCCATCTGGCTTTCGTCCAAGATTCTAGCGTTGGAAACGGTGTTTTCCATTTTAGCTATACGAGCTTCGAGCAATCCTTGCTCTTCTTTGGCCGCGTCATATTCGGCATTTTCCGACAAATCACCCTGTGCACGTGCTTCGGCAATATCTCCAGAAATGCGGGGCCGTTCCTTGGTACGCAGAAAGTGAAGTTCGTCTTTCAGTTTCTGAAGGCCCTCGGCTGTCAAATAGGTCGGTTTCTGATCGCTCATGGTACAGCTTTAAGTTTTCCAGTCATGGAGAGAGGCATAGACTGGAAGTGGACTAATGTATAAAAAAACGCTACTACCCTCGGGTAGCAGCGGACGCTCTCGGTTTCCGGAACCGTTGAGCCGGCTTATTTTAAAAGACGTTTAACCGATTCGATGGGTCTGGGATCCCTTCAGTTTCCCGATTGCATCTCAATGGCCAACTTTTGACGGGCCTGAACCCGTTCGATAGCGGCTCGAAGTTCATCCGTTTCGTCTAATATCCGTCTACTGGTTTCGTAGTGTTTACTCCAGTAGGGATTACTAAGATTGGACGTCATAACGCCACGCGAGCTGGACGCATGTGTAAATTCTCCGCTACTGAGATAAATTCCAACATGACCTCCTTTTTTCTGTGCTGGAGAAAAGAAAACTAGATCTCCAGCTATCAACTTGGACTTTCGAACTGATTTACCGGTCTGAATCAGTTGCCCCGTCGTCCTCGGGATTTCCACGTTCAAGGCATCAGCAAATACTTCTTTTATGAGTCCGGAGCAGTCGACACCCTGCATGGTGTTTCCGCCCAAAACATGCGGAGTTCCTTTCCACGGCTTTAATTCCGCACGTAGCACAGCTTCCAGTTGGGCGTGCAAGGTTTCTTCAGATTGAACAATATCGTTCGCGTTCTCCGTTGAACCCTGAAAAACGGATTTGACCGAACTGCAACCTACCAGGTTACTGACTAGAAAGAGTAGGAGAAAGAAGAAGCGCATTGATAAATCGGATGGTTCGAGTAAATATACGGTTTTTATCGGGCCATCCGCGCATTGATTAACCTCGATCGGGAGGAAAGTCACCTATTCAGACGGACATACTTCACGTCAAATTGGCAGGATCAAACCATCCAAGTTGCGGTTGGACGCCTCTCAACAGATTTGAATCAGTATTACCCGATTGCCATGCCTTACCCAGAACCGCTGGTAGCTCCGATGCGAGCCGAATTAACGACCATTGGAGTCCAAGAATTACGTACTGCCGAAGAAGTAGATCAAGTAATGACTGCTTCTGAGAGCGGAACCACTCTCTTGATTGTAAACTCTGTTTGCGGTTGTGCCGCAGCCATGGCACGTCCTGCTGTCCGCATGGCCATGCAGGCTCCTCAAGGCCCTGACCGCATGGTCACGGTATTCGCGGGTCAAGACCTCGAAGCCACCACTAGAGCTCGGCAGTATCTGATGGGTATTCCACCGTCCTCACCGTTCATGGCTTTGATGAAGGATGGAGACCCGGTATTCGTGCTTGAGCGTCGTCACATTGAAGGTCGGTCTGCAAGTGCGATCGCAACAGACTTAGTAAACGCGTACGCACATTTTTGCGGCTCGGATGGCGAACAGCCAACTGAGAGTGAGTCCCAAGTTGCCGAAGATGCGCAGCCAACAGACGTGCCTGATACCTTCCGATCCATTCTCTAGTCTCTGTTTCCGGTCCAGCCCGATTGCTTTTAGGCAGATTGGGAAGATTGGTCGCTTAAGATGGTCCTAGGTTTGTACGATACCCATCGGTACATGAACCCCGATGAAGTCTCGTGACTACTACTGCAACTAACATTAAGCCATTGCGCCCTCGCACAAGTGAGGTCCAGTACCCGCGTCCTACACTGGACGAGCTGGTACAGTTGTGTATCGATTTTGAATTGATCACTGAGGTTATCTCAGTCGATGGCAAATTTCATTTTCTGTGCAAGGATGAGCAGTTCATTGTCTCTCCCGCAGAATCCATCATCTTGGTACGCGGTCTCTTAATTGGCTATTTCGCGGCTCACACGCGGGACGACCTATCTCTTGCCGATTGGATTGATTGATGGGTGAGGGCGACCGTGTAGGAAGCTCCAAAGCGCCACACGGTTGAGCATTACGTGTGAATTCCCCTGACTCGTGCGTTCGAGGCGAACCGGTATCGGTATCTGTAGTTTATTTCTGATACCTAATAGTTCCACGACACCCTTTACAAATCAGATGCGAGACGTCTATATCGTCGATTCGGTTCGAACACCGATTGGCACCTTTGGTGGTGCCCTAAAAGACCATAACGCGGTAGATCTTGCAGCCCATACAATGAAAGCCTCTATTGAGAGGACGGGTATTGAGGCTTCAAACCTAGACCTCTACATCTACGGAAACATCCTTCGGGCTGGCCAAGGGCAACTTATTCCACGACAAGCGGCGTTTAAAGCCGGAATTCCTGATCACGTCGATGGATTCACTATCGATATGGTGTGTTCTTCCGGAATGATGAGCGTTATGCAGGCGGCGACCATGATCCGAGCAGGTGAAGCAGATTTGATGCTTGCTGGCGGAACTGAGTCCATGTCGGGAACGGGTTTTTACCTGTCGCACCGCGCTCGATGGGGATATAAGTTTTTGATGGGTAATCCGGAGGGATTGACCGACTTGTTGCTGCACGATGGACTCAGCGATCCCATGAGCGGTGAAGCGATGGGGGTGCAGACCGAACGATTGGCTGCTGAAAAAGGTGTAGCTAGAGAGCAATTGGACGAAGTCGCAGCGATGTCCCACGAGCGTGCTGATGCAGCTTGGGCAAATGGAGCATTTACCTCTGAAGTGGCCCCCATCGAATATCGGGTTCGTCGGGATATGGTAACTCTGAACCGAGACGAGGGTATTCGTCCCGCGACCACTCTAGCTTCTCTTGCCAAATTGCGGCCTGCGTTCAACAAGAAAGGCGTGTTAACGGCGGGCAATAGCAGTCAGATAAGTGATGGCGCGACTACAATGGTCATTGCAAGTGGTGATGCCCTCGAGAAATACGGTCTCAAACCGATGGCTCGAGTTTTGGCTAGTTCATGGTCAGCGGGTGCCCCTTGGCGCTTTCCCGAAGCGCCTATTCCGGCCGTTAATAAGGTGCTCAACAAACTGTCACTGACGGTAGATGACTTTGACCTGTTTGAAAATAATGAGGCATTCTCAATCAATAGCGTGCTTTTTCGGGATATGTTAGGTGTTTCCTACGACAAGCTGAACGTGAATGGTGGAGCCATTGCGCTCGGTCACCCTATTGGATGTTCTGGAGCTCGCATTCTCGGTACACTCGCCCATGCCCTAGTAAATAGAGACCTCGAGAGAGGAATGGCTGCGATTTGTCATGGAACGGGCGGCGGTACAGCAATCGCGATTGAGCGTGTCTAAATTACTCTACATTGTGGCTGGAGGCGCGATTGGGGCGGGGCTGAGGTATGCTGCGTCTTTAGTTGCGTTTCGATTCGTCGGGGGGAGCTATCCCTGGGGCACGCTCATCGTGAACGTGATTGGCTCTTTTCTTGCCGGATTTATTTGGGCAATGTTAGATGAGACTACAGGTCAACAACGAACCAATGCCTTCTTCTTTATCGGCGTTCTGGGCGCTTTTACAACCTTTTCAGCTTACGCACTAGAATCGATGCGGCTAGTACAGGAGGGGGAATTAGGCCTGGCTGCCGCTAATGTGTTGGCCAATAATGTGGGCGCATTGCTTGCTGTCTTTGCCGGATTTGCGATTGCTCGTTGGTTCTTGACAACTGTGAGATAACGCTATGAAACTCATCCAGGCACTGGTACACGTATCGAATCTTTGGTCGGATCCGGAAATCCCATCTCGCTCTGTAGCCACGATGCGCACGCTCGCTGCAGATAATCGATTTACAGAAGAAGCGATTGCGTTCGCGGTAAACCAGCAACTCAGCCTGCTAAACGAAAGTCGGTTAGAGAAATGGGCAAACGAATTTGAAAGCACAGGGATGAAGAGCATTGGTGTGTTAAACCCTGGAAACATTCCTTTCGTTGAGCTTCAGGACTTGGTAGCCACACTCATTAGTGGTCACAGATATCTTGGATCCATCTCATCAAAGACGCCTTTCTTACTTCAAGCCTTTCTCGATGATTTACTTGTTGAGGCGCGCGGTTTGCCGGCAGCGTTGCTCGAGGCCGATCAAGTCATTGCATCGTGTGATCGTCTTATTGCATCAGGGTCTGACAGCGTGATGCAACATGTTCTCTCGAAAGCAGAAGAAGCAGAACTCCCGCGAGATGCCTGTTGGCTTCGCGGGCATCGCTACTCCGTTGCCGTACTAGATGGCCGCGAGCGAAATGAGGCCCTATTGGATTTAGCAGAAGATGCCTTGTTGCACGAAGGGATGGGTTGTCGCAGTGTAGCCCTCGTTTTTGCTCCAAAAGGAATGGACATCGATCCCGTTTTGGATGCCTTTGCAACGTATCGAGGGCTTTTCCCCGCTCATTCAAGCACGCGCGGTGCCCTCAAGATGCAGCGGGCGTTTCTCAAAGCGGTATCTACACCTCACGCCTTTGCCGATGACGATCAGTTCTTAATCTCTCGAGGCGAAGCTGAGGCGCAACTTCCGGGCCATGTACGTTGGGTGGAATATGAATCATTGGTAGCAGTGGAGTCATGGTTGGACGAATCGAAAGACCATATTCAATGTGTGTTTTCAGATGGGTCTCTTAGACAAGAGCATGATGCTTGGCAGGCTCTAGGTACGGCCCAGCGGCCAGCATTGGATTGGGAGCCAGATGGGCGGAGTCACGCATCCTTTCTTTCTTTTTAGTGTTTAAGCGTTGAAGCGAGATGAAAAGGATGTATTTTCTCCCATGTAAGACCTCACCATTGATAGACCATGAGCGAAGACGCTACACACAACAGTTCTAAGGGTATTGATACCCAGCCGCCCGAGTCTGCAGATAAGCAGTCGGGGCGAGGCCGCATATCTGCTTTGGTAGATGAAACCAAGGGATTGGTTTCGGACATGAAAGAGTGGGTAGACTTAAGAGTACGCTTAGTTCAGCTCGAATTAGAAGAGCGCATTGAAAAAGTCGCTAATCAGGTAATTTCTCTGTTAGTGATAATCGTTTTGGGGCTATTTACCGCTTTATTTTTGCTTCTGGGATTAGCCGTATGGGTGGGAAGCCTTGTTGATTCACCTGCGCTGGGTTACGTAATTGTAGGTGGCATCTTAGGTTTGATCACGCTCGTTATTCAGGTCGTCGGGCCTCGATTTATGAAAACAAGTTCGGCTCCAGATCGCCCATCCTTGGCAGAGCACCCTGAGTCAAAAAAATTACTTAAAAAGGCCTCATCAACGACGGAGCCTATGCCTCAGGATATCGATCGTGGCAAGACTGATGAAGCGGAGGAGTTGTCATGAAAGAAGAAGTGACTTCTGAGCTAACACGCGCTCAATTGGAAGAGCGATTGAAAGTCAAAAGCGATGCTATCTCAGATCGTTTTGAGCGTCTAGAGTCTAAAATTCCTGGACGGGTCCCACCTCTACTCGATAAGGTCAAAAATCAGCCGAAATTAAAGGTTGGGGCTGCTATTGGTGCCGGGCTGTTGGTCGGTTTGTTGTTTTTTAGACGAAGCTCAGGCTCCAAGGGAATTGAGTACCACGATGGTCTTGATCAGCTTTCTGACCAAATTGCCAAGCGTATCGCTGGTATGATGGATAAAGGCAGTAATTCCTCAGATGCCGTTCGAAAAGCGCTTGAAGAACAACCACCGGTCGTGAATTTAGTACCGGAAGCCGAGGGCTTATTTTCTGGAGCCATAAAACAGTTATTTCACACAGGAGTGAACGTTTTTGGGAAGGAACTTGCTACCTTTGTGAGGGATCGATTGCAGGAAAAAAATCATTCGAAACCCGGTCCGGAAAAATAGCCGGAATCATTTATCTAATTTTGGGGTGGAAGGCCGATTACGTTCCTTTCAGCTTCTGAGCATTTTATCTGATCATGCGTGTAGTATTATTTGGTCCTCCCGGTGTTGGAAAGGGGTCTCAAGCTCAATTTCTCTCAGAAAGGGAAGGATTCACTCATATTTCCACCGGAATCCTGTTGCGCCGGGAAATGAGAAATAGCTCAGAACTGGGTAAGAATGCCCGGGTCTATATAGAGGCTGGCAAGCTCGTACCCGGCATCTTCGTACGTAATCTAGCCGAGGATGCAATCTCAAAGTGTAATTTCAAAAAGTTCGTGCTGGATGGATATCCTCGCACTATCGAACAGGCGAAGTGGTTGTATGACTTTTTAGATCAGAAGGAAGCGGCAATTGATACCGTACTGAGTCTTGTGGTACCTGACGAGGTGATAATCGATCGCCTCTCAAAGCGACGAGTCAATAAGGTAACCGGTGAAAATTATCATCTTGACTTCAAGCCCCCTCCCGAAGACCTAGAGCCAGGGGTTATCATTCAGCGTAAGGATGATAAGCCCGAGGCTATTAAGCATCGTTTGGAAATTTATCAGGCAGAGACGAGTCCTGTGCAAAACTATTATCGAAAGCAGCATATGTTGCAGGAAGTAGACGGTACAGGAACGTTTGAAGAGGTATTTGATCGAATTCGAACGGAAATCGGTATTTCTCCCGCTTAATTGAGGCGAATAAACAATGACTCCGAGTATGATTCAGGAGTTCTTGACTACGAATCAGAGTGAGGTAGAAGCCGGTCTCTCCGGTCTTGTATCCGCAAATGATCCGGCGAGACTCTACGACCCGGTACGTCACGTACTGAATAGCAAAGGAAAGCGATTCCGCCCGCAACTAGTGCTTTGTGCCGCCGACGCATTTGCTGGTAATCGGCAAGCTGCACTTCAGGTGGCATTGGGAATGGAAGTGTTCCACATCTTTACGCTAGTTCATGATGACATCATGGATGAAGCGGATTCGCGCAGAGGCCGACCCACCATCCATGTTAAATGGGATAACCCGACAGCTATTCTGGCGGGCGATTACCTACTAGGCAAGGCATCGGAACTGGTCGCTTCCTTACCCGACACCTCGCTTCGAGATGGTTTGAAGGTATTTAATGACGCCGTTCGCATTCTTTGTGAGGGGCAAATCAGGGATATGGAATTTGAGCTACGCGCGGACGTTACGCTGGATGAATATCTGCTCATGATTGACCAGAAAACGTCTGCATTGCTCCAAGCTAGTCTCAAGTTAGGTGCAATGACGGGGAATCCGACATCAGACGATTTAGTCAGGTTGAATCAAATAGGACGACATCTGGGCCAAGCCTTTCAGATCCAGGACGATCTTTTGGATCTTACTGCCGATTCTGAGAACTGGGGAAAGCCAATCGGAGGGGATCTCATTTCCGGTAAGAAAGCATTCCTGCTGCTTGAAGCGCTCCGGTTGGAGAGGCAGTCAGGAAAAGGCTATTTTCACGGAGTTCAGGAGCGAGGTGGAATAGAAGAGGACGAGGTGGACTCTGCTCGGAATCGCATGCGAGAGATGGGAGTGTTAGAGACTGCTAAAAGATCTGTTATATTCCACTCTGAGCAGGCGCTGGCCGAGTTGTCGCATCTGCCGGACGGTTTCGGACGCCATGCTCTAAGCGCATTGACCCAAAAAATGGCTGCTAGGGTATATTGAGCGCGCAAGTGCCCCCTGAGAACAGCTTTGCTATTTCATTTCAAGCCACTCTTTGCTTTCATGATTGAGAAAGAAGTTATCGTTACGAACCGCGCCGGTCTCCATACGCGCCCTGCATCCATGATTGTGCGTGCGGCATCTCAGTTTAAGTCTGAATTCTATATCCATAAAGACGGATATGAGATCAATGGAAAAAGCATTATCGGTGTGATGACTCTAGCTGCTGAACAAGGAGCCACTCTTATGCTGCAGTTCGACGGTGAGGATGAACATGAAGCTTTTGATGCGTTGGCCGCATTGTTTAAGGACGGGTTTGGAGAGGTTATATGAGTACATCCGGATCCACCATATTGGACTCAGATCTGCACGGTATTGCTGTTTCACCAGGGATTGCTATCGGGCCGGCCTACATGTACGCCCGAGTATCATTCAATGTTGAGCGGCGAATCCTTGAACCAGAAGTGGTGGAAGAGGAATATGAGCGGTTTGAGCGTGCGATAAAAAGGGCGGAGCGTGATCTCCACAAGATCATTGCCGTAACGCGCGAGAAGCTAGGGGAAGACAGCGCCACCATTTTCGAAGCGCAGCTTCTCATGTTGCGGGACCATTCCCTATATCCCGAGGTCCAGGCTTACATAAAGAACCACAATGTGAACGCCGGATATGCGGTGCAAACCGTGATGAGCAAGCACCGTCAGATGATGGAAGCTTCTGACAGCGAATACCTGAGAGAGCGGGCAAATGATTTACTCGATATCCAAGAGCGCATCATCCGACATCTTAGAAGGGCTCGGGTATTGTCCGCAATCGACGAAAAAACGATCGTTATAGCTGAATCATTGACAGCTGCAGACGTCATTTTATTTAGCCGAAGAGGCGTTTTAGGCTGCGCAACTGAGTTTGGTGGGCCGACGTCGCATGTTTCGATAATGGCGCGAGCGCTCTCGCTCCCGGCCCTGGTTAGCATGAAAGATGTGTCTAATCAGGTAGAGAATGGCGATATCGTGATTTTGGACGGGATTAAAGGAGAGCTCATCGTAAATCCCGATGCTAAAACGCTAAAACGGTATAAGACAAAGCAGAGACGATATCTTCGCTTGATTCAGGAAGATAAATCCTTGGTACCACTACCTGCAGAGACTCTGGATGGACACCATATTAGTCTACAGGCCAATCTGGAATTGAGAGAGGAGATTGAGCAGTTATCTGAATATGGTGCAGAAGGGGTAGGCCTATTTCGTACTGAAATGTTGTTGCTCATGGAAGGGCGCGCGCTCGTTACAGAGGAAGAGCAATTCGCTCAGTACAAGGATGTAGTTGAAGCATCGAGCCCGGGTCCCACCACCTTTCGCATATTGGATCTGGGGGGCGACAAAATGCTACCCATGGCTCATCGCGAGCATAACCCATTTTTGGGTTGGCGCGGTATCCGGATTATGCTCGACAAATTGGACCTTTTGGTTCCTCAACTCCGAGCCATTCTGCGAGCGAGTGCAAACGGCCCCACAAAGATTCTATTGCCCATGGTTTCGGCGCTTGAAGAGGTGCGCGAGTTTAAGGTTGTTCTAGCAAAAACAATGGCTGAGCTTAGCGAAGAGGGCATTGCTTACGATCCCAATGTACCGGTTGGGATCATGGTGGAGGTGCCTTCAGTTGCTATTTCTGCAGATCAGTTTGCCGCTGAAGTAGATTTCTTCTCTATCGGAACGAACGACCTGACTCAATACGTCCTAGCCGTAGATCGCGGAAATGATCTCGTTGCTCACTTGTACAACGAAATGCATCCGGCCGTACTACAGTTGATCAGTATGACGACTGAGGCGGCAAAGAAGGCTGGCATATCTGTGAGCCTTTGCGGGGAACTGGCTACAAATATGAGAGCAGTCCCTGTTCTACTCGGGTTGGGAGTAGATACCCTTTCAGCATCTCCGATATACCTACCGGCTATAAAAAGAGTCATTCGGGCTATGAAGCAGTCTGAAGGACAAGCACTTGCTCAAAAGGCTTTAGTAGCCTCAGATGCGGGTGAATTTAGAGATATGATGGATCGCTGGTTGGAAGAACACGCTTGTGGCGTCTCATTCTTCCTTGAGGGTGCCGGCCTCGCTTAAAGGCCGGCTGGCCGAATTTGCTTGCATAGCATATCGGGAGCCGAGAACTGTTCAAACGGATCTCTCGTCCATCCACCTACCTTATGATACCGCAAGGAGGCTCACATCATTAGTTTTCAGGCTTGTTACCTAGATTACTGTTGCCAATCCCGCTTGCGTCCCAACACCTGCATTGATGCCTAAAGCCTTTACGCGCATACTCTTATTCCTGATACTGCTTTTTCCAGTAGGCCTCTCTTTTGGCCAGTACGGGTATCATTTCGGGCGTAACAAGATCCAGTACGAGGATTTTGAATGGAAGGTTATGAAAACGGAGCATTTCGATATCTACTATTACCCCGAAATGCTGGAATTGGCTGAGCACGGGGCCTTCTTTGCTGAAGAGGCGTATTCAGAGTTAGAGCATCGATTCAACTTTTCGTTGAACCATCGAGTGCCCCTTATTTTCTACTCGACTAATCTGCACTTCAAGCAAACCAATGTCACATCCGGCTTTATTCCGGACGGGGTAGGGGGCTTTTTTGAGTTTTTAAAAGGAAGGGTCGTTATTCCAGCCAATGGCAACCTGAGTCGTTTTAGACGCGTTGTGCGGCACGAGATGGTGCACGTCTTTACGTTTAATAAGGTTTTACGAGTGATGAGAGATCATCGTCAACCTTCAGATCGGTTTCTTCCGCTTTGGTTCACTGAAGGATTAGCTGAATATTGGTCGGGTGAGCCAGACCATCAGCATGAGATGGTCATCCGCGATGCGATGTTCACCAATTATCTCGTACCTCTGGAATCCATGTATCGGATTCGTGGCTCCTTTGTGATGTACAAGCAAGGAGAAGCTATCTCTCGCTTCATCTCAGAGGTGTATGGCGAGGAGCGCATTTTGATGCTCATCGAAAATATTTGGAAGGATCGGGATTTTCGGGTTGTAATGGAATTGACGCTACAGGAAGACTTTTCTGTGATTGCAGATCGGTGGTTGAAGTGGCTTAAGCTTCAGTACTATCCAGATCTGGCTGAGATTGAGGTGCCATCAATTATTGCCGACGGGTTGTCCACCGAGGGTTTTAATGCGAAGCCCAACTATCACCGTTTCCCTGACGGGACGCGAAAAGTGTATTTTGTGGGTAATCATAGAGGTTTGAGTAATGTTTTTGAGGTCGAAGTAGGCGCAGAGATGCAACCACTGAGTGAGCCCAAAGTGGTTATAAACGGCGAGCGGAGTGATAATTTTGAGTCGTTCCACCTTTTCGAAAGCCGTATTTCAGTGTCCTCCCAAGGCAAGCTCGCTTTTGTCACCAAATCTGGTGGAAAGGACGTCTTACATATCTATGATCTGAATACAGATCGTCTCGTGGCGACGTATAGGTACGATGATCTGATCGCCGTCTATTCTCCTTCCTGGAGCCCTGATGAGGAGCGTATTGTCTTCACAGCCATAAAGGCGAGTGGCTTTAGTGATTTGTTCGTTTATCACCTAGATGATGGTGTGCTACAACAGATTACTGCGGATAGGTACGACGACAGAGATCCTTCTTGGAGCCCAACGGGTGATCTCATCGCGTTCTCGTCAGACCGAACGTATACAGGAAACGAAGGACATTACAATCTGTTTACTTACGATACCGATGGCGGACATATTCGGTATGTGACTCAAGGAGCAAGAACCGATCTTTCCCCAACATGGAGTCCCGACGGAAGCCAGTTAGCCTTCATTAGTACCCGAAGAGATTCGACCGGTCGTTTTGGGGCTCAAGATGTTTGGGTAACGGATATGGACCAAGCATCGGCACGTGAACCTATGGTTGCACAAGGTTCAGCGAATACGTTCGATGCGGAAGCCTCCTGGCGACCGGCCAGGCGCCTTACTTCATTGGTTTCCGCAGCCTTTGATCCTGTTTGGGCAGAAGATAATCATATCATTTTTACCAGCTTCGAGGGTCTTGGCTTTTCGATTCGGCAATTATCGGGACTAGATTCCTTGATGACGAGTCCGAAAGAAGAAATGGTCACGGATGTATCAAGGGTCGGTGTCTCGTGGTCTTTCGACAAGATGAAGCTTGGCGTAGATGCTGAACCCGCTCCCTATCGATCCAAATACAAGCTAGACTTGGCTCAAGGCGCAGTTAGCCAAAATCCGATATTGGGCACGACCGGGGGCGCTATGCTTGCGTTCTCAGATATGATGGGTAACGATTATCTGTATCTGACTATCTTTAATACGGGCACAGGGCAACGCAATTTTTTAAAGGATGTAAGCCTGCAGTTGTCTCGATTTAAACTCAACGGACGAGCGAATCTGGGATATGGTCTTTACCGTCACTCTGGTCGCAGGTATGATGTAACGGATCCAGATGCACCGACGAAATTCCCTGTTTTCTTTGAGACCGTTTATGGTGGCTTTGGAATGGTCAGCTATCCGCTATCCAAATTCACTCGTATTGAGCTTACGACCTCACTGAATTGGAGTAGAAAGGACATTAGCTTCCGGGGTGTTGAGCGTGAGGCGCTCATGATCTCCAACTATTTTTCCCTAGTGCGCGATAATGCTCAGTATTGGATGAACGGGCCTGTCGCCGGTTGGAGGGCTTCGATTACTGCGGGATATACCTCGGACATTCTCTATTCAAATGTGAGTTATTACACGCTCATGGCTGATGTGCGCAAGTATTTTCGAATAACCCAAGGTATCACGTTCGCGTCCTGGGTCATGGGGCGGGTGAACGAGGGGCGTGAGGCTCGTCTTTTTGTGCTAGGGGGCAGCTGGGACTTGAGAGGATTTAACTGGTTTGACGTGCGTGGCCAGAAAATGTGGTTCACATCCCATGAGCTAAGATTTCCTTTGATAAACGCACCGACGGTACTCGCTCCCATCTTGGCTCCACTCGGTATCGCTAGCCTGCGGGGCACGCTCTTTTTTGATGCTGCGCATGCATGGAATACCGATTATTATGAAAAGCGGCAAGAGCTCCGTTCCGGTGAGACGGTGGGATCCATTGGATTTGGGTTCAGATTGAATCTCTTCGGAGCCTTTGTACTGAGATACGATATAGGAAACCGGTACGGAGACGGCTTTCGCACTAAAGAAAAGGCCTTCAAACAGTTCTTTTTTGGGTGGAATTTCTGATGCGAATTCGCATTCCTCATATTGTATTGTTGCTGTTTTTAAGCTCCTGCCAAACGATTCAGTTTGAAAACCCATCTATTGTCAGCGATTCTGACTGGCTCGTAGATGGTCAATCTCAAGAACGCACTCGAGCGTATGCGTTTGATGCCGCCTTACCTTTCGAAGAAGCATGGGAATACAACGCAGCTGCGGCATTTGGGCCGGGATCCCCGCTGATTTTGGAAGGTGTTATTTTGGCTGCAACCCGGAAAGGAGAAGTGCACACGGTAGAGTTATCCACTGGCAGAAAACGGGGATTCAAGAGTTTCAGCGACGGAATAGAGGGGTCACCTGCGATTGATAATGGTCGGATGTTCATCTCTTCCGCCGTAGGGAAACGAACGTTGGTTGCCTGGGACTTGAAACGAGGTAGGAAACTATGGAGGTACAAAGGTTCGGGCTTCGAAAGCGGCTTAGTAGTACAAGATAATATGGTTATTGGGGCTGACGTGGATGCCGTGGTCAAGGCATTTGATCAGGCAGATGGCACACTTCTCTGGACGCGTAGTCTGGGAGAAATGACTTCGGTACAAAGCACGCCGCTACTCGTGAATCTTGATCGTCTTTTCGTGGCAGACGATCAGGGTAATGCGTTCCTTCTCAACGTGCACACGGGAGATGTGATTTGGGAGAGCCTGCTTACAGGGCCTGTCTACGAGTCGGCTACAGCGGCCGATGGACTCGTATTTGTGCCTACGACGAGAGGAGCCATCGACGCATTGGATCTGCATACAGGTCAATTAGTCTGGACGCTGACTCAAGAGTTGAGCACCTTACGTTTCGGTGGGTTGGCGACGGATGGTAAACACGTGTATGCAGGGGCGACAGATGGACTGGTAAGAGCAGTTGATGTCGCCACGGGTGAGGTTGTTTGGAGCTCTTCATTCCCTGATGTCATTTCCGCCGCTCCTCTCGTTACAGACCGTCATATCTTTGTGGGTTCAATGGGCAAGATGATCTACGGCCTGAATCGTGAAACAGGAGCATTGGAATGGGATGCTGAGTTAAAAGGTCGTGTAAAATCTGCTATGGCGGCTACACAGAATGGCATTGTTGTGCTCTCAGAGCCCCGATACATCACCTATTTTACATCCTCGGAGGGTTCAGATGTTCGCAAGAAGTAGCCTGACTCTACTCTTTACTGTCCTGTTTGCTGTCATTCTCGCCAGCCCAGCAGTAGCGCAGCGATCAGAACAGCGATTAGTGCATATTGACTCGAATGCGCCCAATGCCGTTGTTTACATGGATTCTATTCGGGTTGGTGTCGTTCAAGACGCCCCTTTCAGCGTCCCGGAGACGGTCAAGCAGGTAGTTGTCGTTCTCAGTGAAACCGGTCTGTGGAACGTGGCTCCTTTGACATTTGATCTTCTTCCCGATGAGACCAAATTTCGATTGGATGCCCAGTTCGATTACCATTATCAATTGGAATCTATCCCGTCTGGAGCTGATGTCTCGATTGATGGGGATAATTTGGGCTTAACGCCGCTCTCGTTGCAGCGGAGCACTCCTTTTGATAGTGAGGTCTTGTTTGCTCTTGAAGGGTATACATCGGTGCGTTCGTCTCTGAAGCCGGACGTTTGGAGTCGTACAGTAGTTAAGCTTGAACTTCTAGACGGACATATGGCGAATGAGTTCGAACTCGACCTAAAGCCGCGAAAGTGGATCAATTATGTGGCAGCTACAACCTCATTGGCTGCTGGTATTCTGGCCATTCATCTCCGTACGAAAGCAGATAATCGCTTTGAGAATTACAATGAGACCGGAGACAATGCGCTGAAAAAGAGAATCAAACGGCTCGATGTCCAGTCAGGTATCTCTCTGGGAGTCATGCAGGTGGGAATAGGAGTAATTGCTTTTCGGATTGCCTTTTAGGAAGTAGGGCGATTTTGTGACGAAAGAAATTCTTGAACACACTGGTCGGTTCTTCGTGTAAGACCCAAACTGCTTAAATACTGAGAATATGATTAAGGATCAATTACAAGCTGACCTCAAAGTTGCTATGAAGGCCAAAGACCAGGTTCGTCTTCGCACCATTCGTTCGTTACGCGCGGCCATCATGACGAAAGAAATTGAGCTCCGGTCTGGTGGAGAAGGAGAAATTCCAGAAGAGGATGCGTTGGGTGTGCTTCAAAAACAGGCAAAACAGCGCAGGGACTCCATCGAACAGTTTGAAATTGCAGGTCGTGATGATCTGAAGCAGATAGAGGTTGAAGAGCTTGCCATAATTGAAGCGTATCTGCCAAAGCAACTTGAAGAGTCTGAGGTACGTACCGAAGTCGAAGCAATTGTGCAGCAGACCGGTGCCGAAGGCATGAAGGACATGGGAAAGGTGATGGGTGCTGCGATGGGACGATTGAAAGGAAAGGCGGACGGCAAGATCGTTCAGCAAGTCGTAAGATCTATTCTTTCAGGATCCTAAAAACCATCCTAAAATACGCCCATGGCTACGCTGGATATCTTCATATTGGTTGTACTGGCAATCGGATTACTGAGAGGCATAAAAACCGGTTTCCTGAAACAGGCAGCCAGTCTGATTGGAACGATATTGTCGTTCGTTCTCGCCGCTTCTTTTATGGAAGCTGGTGGAAAGGTGTTTGAAGCCAACTTTGGTATGGATCCCGGATTCGGTCCAATTCTAGCTTTTGTCGCGATTTTTATGGTGGTAAAAATAGCTGTCCATACCGTTGCTCGTACGGCCGAGGCTTTACTGGACACAGCCAACTTGACGGGCATAGACCGTTTGGCTGGTGGAGTAGCTGGGGGCCTGAAAGCGGCTATTGCCATGAGCCTTGTCTTCCTAATGATCGGCTATGCTCAATTACCCAGTCAAATCTCGAGGGAAGCCTCAGATTTTTATGCACCAGTATATCGATTGGTGCCCGACGCATGGCGCTACCTGTCGGATAGGGCACCTGCTTTTGAAAACTTCCGTCAGGAGGTTGAAGATCGTCTTCAGATGGGAATGGACTCGATTCCCATTTAAAGGCTTACAGCTCCCGGCGTATAGCTGAGTTGTATTCCAATACCCTTAGAGTCGGTACTCCTGTCCTCTGATTCAAACTCGTATTTGAATCCTTGCAAGACAAAAGTCCACTTTGGATTGATCACGTATCCCATTTGCATCAAGACATTTCGTCTATTCAGTTCTGATCCAGTGAGCCGGTGAGACCCTACCGCAATTGAGGCGATAACCTTTTCTGCGATTTTGGCCGATCCAATAAGCTCTAGCCCGAGATCAGCGCCGGTCTGATTCTGTAGTCCTAAGGGAGATGCCGTAGAAATTAAACTTCCGAACTTCCATGTAGAAAGGCTCGCAGAAGCTAGAAGTCGAAGAGCCGCATCATATGCTGAGCCTTGCCCATGTATACCTGGTCCCGTGGCAAGCCCAATCCAGTTGGCATCTACTTCCTGAATTCCTGATCTGTCGTAATCTAGTAGTTTAAAGGCACCCGTCATCAATCCTCGCTGAATCAGCATGTCTATCGCTGTCGCGCGAAAGTGTAACCGTTCATATGACTGTTCGAGTAACTGAGCACCCAACTGTACGCCCAGAAGTTCGATTTTAGAGTCTGAAGTGGTCTGTGGAAGCAGACTAGCTACAGGGACAACCCGCTTGAGTCCAATGAGTACACCGGACACATCACCCGACTCGGCGCTGTAGGTGGAAGCTTCAATTTGCCATGGCGCAAAAGCCAGCGGTGACTGAGCCATTGACTCGAGGCTTATCCCGAAAAGAAGAGCAATAAAAAGGAGACGTTTCATGAAAGAGCGTTCGTTCTGATTCAAATGAGGGATGCTTCTCGTGGATAAAAGTTTAATCTCGTGCTAGGTGTCGTCTTCGAGCCCAACGCATGACGACCAATCCGCCAATAATTAGCGTGCCACCAATAAGCTGAACGGGTAAGATGGCGTCCCCAAGCATAAAAAACCCACTAAATAAGGCAATTAAAGGCACTAGATTCCCGTACGCAGCGGTGTGGGAAGCACCAAGCGATTTGACGGCGTTGTTCCAGAAAACAATGGCTAAACCAGTGGAAAGGGATCCAGAAAAAAACATGGCTACCCAATGCATGAATGTAACTTGTTGCCAATCGATTGCGCTCCAATATGGAATAGAGACCAGGCCTATGGCCGGAAGGGCGATGATTAAGGCCAATACGGTGAGGGAGAGGGGAGTGTGTTTTTGAACTAGTTGGCGAGTGAACGCAGTATATGCTCCCCACAAAATGGCGGCTACGAGAATGATAGCGTTACCTAGGAAATACGTAGAAGCAAGGTCAACCTCGGTGGGTCCAGACAATATGATCACACCTGTTCCAATCAGGGATATCAAGAGCCCAAGCCACGCGACGCCAGAAATACGCTCAATAGCAAAAAAAGCGGCGATGAGGGCGGTCCAAATGGGAGCGCTCGACATGATGATAGCACTGTTCCCAGCGGACGTATTGTTTAGTCCTGTGATGAATGCAACCTGGTACAATACCCATCCTATTAGCGCAATAAAGGCAAATGATTTGAAGTCTGTTTGTAGAGGTTTCCAGAAAGTGGTCCAATCATTTCCACATCGGCGATACAAGAGAGCGGACAGTACTACGGCTGCGGCTCCTAGTCTGAAGACATTCATGACGTGCGGGTGAATCTCCAACAAAATCCATTTTGAGACCGGGAAGTTTACTCCCCAGACCAACACCACGGATAGGAGTTGTAGTTCACTACTAAGGCGTTGAGATGATAATTGTGTCATGGCTCAGGGTCTATTGCGGCCAAGCTATGTGTTTTCATGGACAAACGTTGTCGACTATTGTACATTCTCTTCGTATTGATCAGTATTTCGTGTCACTCTCACGCCAATCCTTTCTTACTGCCATGGCAATGCTCGACTCTGGAATCACCAAGTTGTATTACACGATTAGTGAGGTTGCTAATCTGGTCGAAGAGGAGGCTCACGTACTTCGCTATTGGGAATCTGAATTTGATACGCTCCGACCAAGGAAAAACCGAGCGGGAAAACGGGTATACACAAAGGACAATATCGATACGGTTTTTCGGATACGGCATCTACTTCGGGATGAGAAGTTTACCATCGACGGAGCTCGCCAGATGCTCAAGAAAAAGCGTAAGATTAAGAAATCAACCTCAAACGAAGTCCAGGAATTGAAGGAAATGAAGGGTTTTCTAGAAAAAATGCTAGATCGAGTAAAAGTGGACTGATCTGCGACTTTACGTTTCTCAACCATGTACGATACGTTAGGTAACTGTTCAAAAGCTTTAAGAGTGGAGTGTTTTAATGGTTTCTTTCGATATCTCCAGGTCACAGTGGCCGGCTAAGTTTCCTTTTGCCGTTGCTATCTTCACAAGTGCATTTCTGGTCTTTCAGGTTCAACCCGTTGTTGCTCGGTACATTTTGCCTTGGTTTGGAGGGACGGCAAATGTGTGGACCGTTTGCATGCTTTTCTTTCAAATTGGCCTATTAGCGGGATATGTATATGCTCACTTGTTGGTCAATTACCTAGGCTCTCTCCCAAATTTTTGTGCATGGCAGTTTACTATTGCTGTCTCTTTTCGTACTTCCCATAACACCATCATTTGTTGAGATGGGCGAGGGGACCTATGAATCAATCCAGATTCTTTACATCCTGACGCAGTCTGTTGGGATCCCTTTTGTGTTGCTTTCTGCTTCCGCCCCTCTACTCCAGCACTGGTTCGCTAATGTGAACCCGGGTTCGTCACCCTTTCGATTGTATGCGCTCTCCAATGTAGGATCGCTGTTGGCATTGCTTAGTTATCCATTCTTTATCGAGCGGATTTTATCTCTTTCCAGTCAAACGGTAGTGTGGTCCGTTCTTTTCGCGATGTACGTAGTCTTGGTCAGATGGTGTGCCGTTTGGGTTCGCAAGAGAAATCGTGAGTCTGGCCCAAAGACTTCAACCACGCAGGATGTATCGAGTGGGTCCACCGCCTTGCGAACGTCATCTGTTTTTGATCGGCTAGTATGGGTTTTGTTCGCAGCCCTTGGATCTGTTTCTCTGCTGGCTATTACAAATCAAATGAGCTTGGATATATCTGTCGTGCCCTTTCTATGGATACTTCCTCTTTCGCTTTATTTGGTGACCTTTATCATCTCGTTCGAACGGGACGCTTGGTATCTACGAGGGGTATGGTACCCGTTTTTTGTACTAAGTATTGCCGCCCTTGTCATATTACTTCGTCGAGACTTTCCAGGTGGTGAACCACCTGTGATGTATCAAATTGGTATCTACTGCTCAGCTCTTTTTGCTTGTTGTATGATTTGTCATGGGGAGCTTGCTCGAGCCAAAGCAAGTGTGAGCGAATTGACGTCTTTTTATGTGTACGTGGCACTAGGGGGTGCTATTGGTGGTCTTCTTGTTAACGTAGTCTCTCCCTTAGTTTTTGATGGATATTGGAAGTTGTACACTGTTCTAGTGGTAATTGCTCTTTGTATGGGCATCGTTTTACGGGCTAGCCTCAAAGGAAGGTCGTTTGCTCAGCGAGGCACGGCCACTTTAGCGATGTCTACCGTGCTCCTTGTTTTGGTGATGGGTCTTGGCACACAAATGCGGGACAGCTTGGACGAGTCTATCTATGACTCCCGGACGTTTTACGGAATTCTGCATGTGTATGAAGAAAATAGAGGGAGCGAAGATCACATATTAAAGCTGCGGCACGGCCGAATTGGACACGGAAAGCAGTTAGTTCAGACTCATAGAAATCGTATCCCCACATCATACTACGGAGAATCTACTGCGGCTGGAATTACACTCACGGAGTTTCCAGTTGCCCATCGAGCTGATTCGACCCTTCACGTCGGCGGAATCGGCATGGGAATTGGTACCATTCTGACCTACGGAAAAGAGGGAGACAAGTACTCGTTTTACGAGATATGCTCCGAAGTCCAGCGAATTGCACAGGACTACTTCTATTATATCGAGCAGTCTCTTGCCGAAGTGGACATTAGGATCGGGGATGGGAGGAGAGTGCTCCAGAAGGAATTGGACGAGGGATCTGTTCAGAATTTTGATGTGCTGGTGCTAGATGCCTTTAGTGGAGATGCGATACCGATTCACTTGTTGTCGGTAGAAGCTTCCAATTTGTACTGGAGTCACTTGAAGGAAGACGGCGTTTTGGTAGTCCACATTAGTAATAGGCATATCGATTTATCCGATGTGGTACGTCAAATGGCTAGTTATTCGGGAAAACAGGCTTACTTCATGGAAGATTATGGCGAAACTGCAGATTATCTCAGCGGAAGCAGTTGGGTTATTGTAACAGATAATGAAGCGTTCTTAGCTAACCCGATTGTTCAGGAAAACATATCTGATTGGGAGCGTGATGCTAAGCCTATTCTGTGGACCGATGATTTTAGCAATCTGTACGACGTGATTGAATGGGAATGAGCCTAGAGCGACTTGAACGAAAGGTTTAATACTCACGGCGTTTTTTTGGGAACCGACCGCTTCTCTTATGATAGGAGAGGGGCTGTTCTATCTACGGGTCAGTTCAGTAGTTCGGGACGTGGCGCAGCCCGGTAGCGCACTCGCCTGGGGGGCGAGGGGTCGCAGGTTCAAATCCTGTCGTCCCGACACAAAGAGTCTCTTCTGTATTTCGCAGAAGAGACTTTTTTTTGTTAGCACATGTGCTCACGTATCGGATGCCAAATAAGTGTAAGTGGTTTCTGGTAGAACAGACTTAATCTGTAACTTGCTTTCTTCCCCATCTTTCCGATATTTAAACCAAACCGGTGCAATGAGGAAGACGCTTTCTTCAGACACGCTGATCACATTGAATTATGAATACTTGTGTACTGATATGAGTATGATGAGTGAGTTCAAAGAGTTTGCCGTTAAGGGAAACGCAGTGGATATGGCTGTTGGTATTGTTATTGGAGCGGCTTTTGGAACGGTCGTTTCGTCCTTTGTAGCTGATATAATCATGCCGCCGGTGGGTATGTTGCTTGGAGGAGGCAACTTCACTGAACTCTCCTACGTGCTAGCAGAAGCCACGGCAGACGCAGAAGCTGTAGCCATTAATTACGGTAACTTCTTCCAGACAGTCCTTGACTTCTTGATAGTGGCTTGGGCCATATTCCTTGCGGTCAAAATGATGAATAAGTTGAAACGAGGAGAGCATTCAGCTGACGCATAGAATTTGAGATAGTCTCTCTATTGTGAGGCCTATCGCCTTTCAAGGGGCGGACACCGTTGGTGTCCGCCTCTTTTGTTTTGGACTCCTTTACGTGCCCGCGCAGCGGTATCTACTGATTTTCGACCTAAAAACGTTTAGCGTTTGATTTGGAAGGGGAAAGCTGGAATTAATGGGCTGGTGACCCGATAGCCTTGCACTAGAAAACGTTTTTTCATCGTTTCTAGGGACTCAGGAACTCGAAAAACTACCATGCGCTATCTACTAATCACATTTCTCTTTCTAGTCACACCTTCTGCCTCAGCTCAAAATGGGTTCTTGCAGATATTCGTTTTCGAGGGTGGAATCGAAGTTACCGTTGAGGGACGTAGTCCCGAGATGGCCAACATGGAGGGGCCATTAGAATTCGGTTTAGAGCCGGGTTCCTATCGCATTACAGCTAGAAAATCAGGGTATGAAGACCTGATTCGAATAGCGGAAATAGAGAAAGATAAACTGACACAGGTACATGTCAATCTGTTAAGTCCACGGCCACAGGAACGACAATTACCATATGATCAGTTTGGAGGATTGATGGCCAAATCCGGAATCCTCAGAGTACGGAGTGCACCGACAGACGCTCCAGTCTACGTTGATGGGGCGCTCAAGCTATTCAGGACCCCCATGGAGGTCGCAGGTCTGGCAGTGGGATACTACATCGTGCAAGTCGGTGGTTGCGAAGTATCAGCGCCTATTCGTGAAGACGTGGTGACTTACGTTGAATGTCAAAATGGTACCAATCGGGTCACGTTTTCGGGAGAGCCAAGTCAACCACTTCATATTCCTGACGGTGCAGAAGTAATGTATTCTCCTGTCGAGGAGTTGTCTGGAAAGCGCAGAAAGGGAATTGAGTTAGGAATGGGATTGGCCAGTGTATCGGCCTCAGGTGAAGGAGAAACTCATACGGGTCCTGGTATGCATGCTACGCTTGGGTACGGTCTTTCAGAACGATATACGGTTGGATTGTCTGCAATGGCTGGTCGTACTCCGAACTCGGGAACAAAAGATGGTCATTCAACAAACTCTGTGATTGGGTTGTTTGGAAGAATGTATTTCCTTCGCCCCCAACGAACCATGCGACCCTTCTTAACCTTGGGTGCAGGCCAAAGTCGGTACTCGACAACTTTGTTGGGTGCTGATTTTGACGCGACTGGTTTGGCCGGGATGCTCGGTTTGGGTCTCGATTGGGCAACGAGTCGGAGCTTAGGATATTATATCGAGGCTGATTTCCATCGTGCAAATTTTGACACCGTAGAAGTCGCCGGCATTCAAGTGAGCAATCTCGACTTGAAGCTTACCTACATCGTTGTTGCAGCAGGCCTGCGGCTTCGCTTTTAGCAAGGGGAACTAACCAAGCGCTACGTCTAAGGTCATCATCACCAGAAACCCGAATAGGGCTGAAGTAGTGGCGATGTCTCCATTGTCATGCGAATGAGACTCAGGTATGAGTTCTTCGATTACGACATAGATCATTGCTCCCGCAGCAAAAGCCAGTGCATATGGTAGAATAGGGCTGAAATAGACCACCGCGGCTGCACCGAGGACGGCTGCAATGGGTTCAACGACGGCGGAAAGTTGCCCGTACCAAAAGCTCTTCAATTGGGAACTACCCTGTGCGCGAATAGGCATAGCCACCGCAATACCTTCCTGGAAATTCTGAATCCCAATTCCGATAGCAAGAGCGATGGCACCTGATAGTGATACAATGCCCCCCATTTCCATACCTGACGCCACAGCTCCAAACGCAACGCCGACGGCAAGGCCCTCAGGGATATTATGCAAGGTGATGGCTGTAACGAGTAAAGTAGTCCGATGCCACGAAGTGGGAGGGCCCTCCGGCTCGATATCTGGAATTATTGGGTGAAGGTGTGGAATGAGTTGATCAGCCAACCATAAAAAAGCACCTCCAGTAACGAGACCTACTCCAGCGGGGAGCCAAGCAATCATGTCCAGCGACTCGGCTAATTCAATAGAAGGAGCCAATAAGGACCAGTAACTCGCTGCTATCATAACACCGGTAGCAAAGCCTAGCATGGCATCAAGCAGCTTCTGATTGATGACTTTGGCAAATACAACAAGTGCCCCCTCCCAGCGCCGTGACGCTCCAAGTAAAAAGACCGGCCATTAAAGCCTGCTGAATGGGACCGAACGCAGAAAACCACTCGACCATTTTTTACTCCGTTTGGATGCCCTATGATAGGACTGAACGTGCTTTTGCTGCAATACGAAGCAGGTAAATTGAACGTTATTTATGGGAGAGAAGGAGGCAGCATAGGTATCTTGACTGTCCTTGAAAATCAATGATTCGTGATGGTGTGTTACGGATTCGAGCTTGAGGTCTCTAATCGTACGGATATGGTTTCTCAAGGCACTCCGGTTATCCGGAAATCATCCTAAACAGTCACAAATTGTGGCCACTACGGAATATTCGTCTCTTACAGGCGTTAACCCCGCTTGTATCTAAATATGGAATGCTCGTGCTGGTAGTCTTAATGGAAGATTGCAACCTTGAATCGTACATTCTATTTCCCTAACTCCTGCTCTAACCAGACAATTGAAACATGGCCAATCCGGAGTCTACACTCGCTGCTGGCCGTAGACTAGCGCGAGACTTACGATCTATTCGACGAAAGCTTGGCGTTGATCTAAAAGAGATTTTAGATGCAACACGTCTTGCTGAAGATGTGATCGAAAAGTTGGAAGAGACTGCACTCATGTGTAATCCGGTTTTCAACTCGGTTTACCTGCGCTCTCTCTATTCGAGCTACGGGGCTGTATTGAAGGTTTCACAGGCTGACATGTTGGAGGCGTTAGAAGAAGCCTTATCTGGCCATTACATAGGATCTCTTGCCACTAAGTATTTAGGGGAGATTGTGACGGAAGTTGATGCGCCACAGGAAGATCCGGCTGCTACTGAAGAACGCACATCGGATGTGCTTAGATCTACCGAGGTAGATGGGACGGAAGTAGAGCCGGAAGTTGAGACCGGGGAGACTCAGCCGGACGAGATCGGTACGGTCGAGATCAAGCCCTCCAAGGATGCCGAAGCAGTGGACGAAGAGGGGACCTCGACAAGCGAGCCGATCGAGCAGGAGGAAGAAGTATCTACCTTTGTGCCGACTCCGGCCGCTCCAACTGGACACACTGAAATGAGCGCGTTGGAGCGATTTGTCAGGGAACGATCCACCGTTCTGTTACCGAACATGAGTGGTTCTTTGATTCTCATCGTTGCGGGTGCCGCGTTGATTGCCATGATTTGGTTTTCGGTTTCTTGGCTCATGTCATCGCCCGAGCCAATTCCCGCGGATCCAGTCCAAGTGGACAGTTCTGCGGTAGCCATTGTACCCGAGCCACCCCAAATAGTGCTAGCTGACACGTTTCAGGTGGATCTCATTGCTGAACGGGAGAAGCTGGACCCAGTGCGCATCATTCAAGATCGGGACTTGCGTCGCTCTTATTGGCTTCCGCATCTGGATACGCTATCCCTTCAGGTAGTAGACCGAATACAAATAGAGCGAGAGTTGATGAATACCCGCATTTTGGTTGATGGTTTTATCATTCCAAAAGAGTGGTATCGAGAGGAGAACAGAGTTGCCTTTAACAGGGAAGAAATCCAAGGATGGCTTGATTCGTTGACTACCGCGAATATGTTTCCCCCTCGAGCTGGCACGTTAGAATGACTTTAATTGAACGGACGCGAGGATTGCAGGGTAGGATTGGCTCCCCTGCAACTCCAGCATTGGTAGACGAGCTCATAACCGTCTTGAATGCACATGCGGAGATGTATTACCGTGACGATGATCCCATTATCACTGATGGAGAATATGATCAGTTAATACAATGGCTGAAGAGCCTAGAGCAAGACTTAGGTCTTTCAGTTAGAGAGGATTCGCCATCGCACCGTGTTGGAGCACCTCCGCTGAGTGGTTTTGAGAAAGTCCAGCATCCGGTTGCATTACTCTCACTTGGCAATGCCTTTAACGGCGATGAAATGAAGGCGTGGTATGAGCGCTGCCTTCGACGGCTGGACCTAGATCCAGAAACATCTCTGGAATTGGTGGCAGAGCTCAAAATTGACGGCCTAGCGGTCTCACTGACCTACGAGAACGGAATTCTGATTCGCGCAGCAACCCGAGGAGACGGCCGAGTAGGTGAGAACATAACGGCTAATACCCGTACGATTCGCCCCATACCGTTGTCCTTGAGTACGAGTAAGGCCTCACCTATTGCATCGCTTGAGGTAAGAGGGGAAGTCTACTTTCCCAGAAGCGCATTTGATCGCTTAAACCAATCGCTAGCTCATGCCGAACAGAAACCGTTTGCAAATCCTAGGAACGCGGCTGCCGGTTCTTTAAGGCAATTAGATTCATCGATTACGGCGAGTCGTGACTTGGCTTACTTCGCCTATTCTACAGGGCCTGTATCCGAGATGTTAGCCTCTACACATGCAGAAGAACTGGTCGTTCTTTCCAACTGGGGCCTGCCAACAAACCCGTTCACACAGCGTTTTTCTTCCATTGAAGATGTCGTCTCTTATTGCGAGTCCTGGATTGAAAAACGCGATACGTTGGACTACGAAATTGATGGGGTGGTGGTCAAGGTGAACGACCTTGATGTGCAAGAGCAACTAGGCAATGTATCCAACGCCCCGCGTTGGGCTGTCGCCTTTAAATTTCCGGCTCGCGAGTCGTCCACAATTCTAGAAAACATTGTTATCAGTGTGGGTAGGACGGGAATGATCACGCCAGAAGCGGTTTTGAAGCCGGTCGAAATTGGAGGTGTCATGGTTTCTCAGGCCACCTTGCATAACGAAGATTACATTCTAGGTCGAGATATCCGGATAGGGGATACGGTTGTTGTTAAGCGAGCAGGAGATGTCATTCCAGCTGTTGTGTCAGCGGTGACATCCTTGCGTGATGGTAGCGAACAAAAATGGACCATGCCGGACGTCTGTCCAGCGTGTCAAAGTCCTCTTCAGCGCATTCAGGGTGAGGCGGACTACTACTGTACTTCAACGACCTGTCCAGAACAGTTCATTCGTCTCGTTGAGCATTTCGCATCTCGCGATGCGATGGATATAGAAGGATTAGGAACGAAGCTAGCCATCCAGCTGGTTGAGGCAGGGCTCATCAAAAGTCTTGAAGACGTGTTTGATCTTTCTGAGAACGATCTGCTGAATCTGGATGGTTTTGCCGGTAAAAAGGCCGAAAACTTGATATCCGGGATACAGAAGTCCAAGTCGCAGCGTTTGTCCCGACTGATTTTTGGCCTGGGAATACGGCATGTAGGAAAAACGACCGCAGAGTTACTGGTTTCCAAGTTCGAATCGCTGAGTTTGTTGAGTGCTGCAACGCAGGATAAACTGCTTGAGATCGATGGGATAGGACCTGCGATTGCCGAAAGCATCGTGGACTGGCTTTCGGTATCCTCCAACCAAGACACGATTCGCCAGTTAGGTGATTTAGGTGTGCGAGTTGTTCGATCCGAGGAAGAGACGCCCTCTAGTGAGGCAGACATGCCATTTGCTGGATGGACTTTTGTGATCACGGGAACGCTGCCAACATTGGGACGAAAGGAAGCGCAGGCATTCGTAAAATCACGCGGAGGAAAGGTATCTTCGAGCGTGAGTTCCAAAACAACCTATCTTGTGCTGGGCGAAAACCCCGGATCAAAAGCGCGGAAAGGGGAAGAGCTTGGAATTACGGTTCTGTCTGAAGATGATCTGATTTCATTGGCCAAATCATAACGTTATGCTTCATCCTCTCGATTATGTTGTAATCGTGCTGTACCTAAGCGGTGTCGTTTATTTTGGAATCCGATCAGCCGGACGCCAACAAACGACCAGAGATTACTTTTTAGGATCTCGCGAGTTACCGTGGTGGGCAATCTCGTTTTCTATCGTTGCTACAGAGACGAGTACGCTAACTGTTATTGGAATCCCAGCAGTGGCCTACGGCGGGACGATGACCTTTTTTCAGTTGACCTTTGGTTACTTATTGGGTCGAGTTGTTGTAGCCTTTTTGTTTCTGCCCCGATATATGGCTGGAGACATGCAAACAGCGTACACCTATTTGGGTGAGCGGTTTGGGGTGCGCATGCAGCGGCTTTCTTCCGTTACGTTTCTAGGAACGAGATTACTGGCCGATGGCGTTCGCTTATTTGCGACCGCTATTCCAATTAGAATTATAGCACTAAGTGCTGGAGTTGATCTTGGGTACCCCATGATTATTCTGGGCATCGGGATTCTGACAGCTATTTATACATATGTCGGCGGATTTAAAGCCGTCGTCTGGATGGATGTAGTTCAGATGTCGGTCTATTTGGTAGGTGCCATTGTGACCATTGGGCTGTTACTGGGTGCGCTACCCGCTGGAGCTTGGTCCGATATCACGCAAGCGGGAAAGGCACAGGTATTTTTCGCCGATTTCAGTCTACAGGCTATTCTCACGCAGCCTTACGTCCTAATTACGGCTGTAATTGGGGGAGGCGTCTTTTCCATGGCTTCTCATGGGACGGATCAACTCATTGTGCAACGGTTGTTGTCCTGTAAAGACTTAGGAGATGCGCGTAAGGCGCTCATCGGTAGTGCTTTCTTTGTCATGGGACAGTTTGCCGTGTTCTTGATTGTTGGGGCGCTGTTGTGGGCATTCTACGATGGGGCATCTGCTGCACAACTTGGCCTTGGCCGATTGGATGAGGTATTCCCTAAATACATAATTGAACAGCTTCCCGTTGGCGTCGCGGGCCTCGTGCTAGCTGGTATACTTGCGGCGGCAATGAGCACCCTTTCATCTTCCCTCAACGCATTGGCTTCTTCGTCCATTACTGACCTGTTCGGCTCCTATTTCTCTAAAAAGGATGACGCCGTGACATTGAAGATGTCTCGGTATATGACCCTTGGGTGGGCCCTGGTCTTTGTTTTTTTTGCCACCTTGTTCGAGTCTAGGCAGAACCCAGTAGTTGAGCTCGGGCTTTCCATTGCCTCCTTTACATACGGTTCTCTGCTAGGCGCATTTTTGTTGGGGCAGTTGGTGAAACGCGTTCAGGAGCCGGATGCGCTCATCGCATTTGTAGTTGGCGTGATAGCCATGATATTGATCATATTCGGAGTCTGGATTACTCCAGACGGCTCTTGGATGTTCATGTTGAATCCAGAGGAGCAAACCAAAGTAGCCTTATCCCTTTCTCCTATTGCGTGGCCTTGGTACACAGCAATAGGGTCTGGAATCACCATTCTGATAGGATCCTTGCTATCTCTGATGCATAGGTAGCTCATATGTCAATTTTACGACGCATACCATTTTTTAAACCAGCCGTGCGGCCGGTTGGCGATAAGCTGGAGTTGGGAGATACAACGGCTTCCTCCAGAAAACTGAAGCGCAATATCTTAAAGACGCTGATCATTTCGACCGTCATCATTGCTGCAATGGCCGTGTATCCACGTGGTCAAGTATATGAGTACACCGTAACAATTGAGGATATCTGGCAGCAAGAAAACCTTCAGGCTCCGTTCCAATTTGCCATTCGAAAGCCTCAGGACTCCTTGAAGGCGGAAAGGGATAGCGTCCGGCAATTTACAGAACCGATATTTTCGAGAGATAACACCGTGGCCCAAAAGGTGGCTCTCAAAGCAGATTCCATCCAGGCTGGTTTCAATCGGGTATTCGAGCAGTATGGTGCGTACCAGTTTAATTTATTACGAGGACAATTCGAGGCTGCTCTTGCGGACTCTGTAATTTACCTCAGTATGCGTGACAGCCTAAATTATCAGTTTTCTGAATCCGTGTGGCAGAAACTACTTCGTGCCTATGCAAATTCGGTTACCGGTCTTGTTGTCACGTCTCGTAGTCAGCAGCGCGGGCCTCGACTCGATGAAGCTTACTTGGCAGAAGCTGAAGTGTTAGCCAACACCTACTACGAGATGGGGGTGATGGATGTTAGTAAGGCTCAGATTACAGCAGATCGAATTGATATTCGAGTCGATGACGATAACAGTCATTTTTATCGAGACTTAGAAGACGTTTTTGGTTTAGACAATGCCATTCGTGCCGGCGTGGGTATTCTTACGGCGAGTTGGCAAAATTCTGATCAGGTTCGACTTGCCGTGACCACGGTGCTATTTCAACGACTGATCATTCCCAATCTCAAGTTCGGTGAAGAAGCGACATCGACGCTAATCGCTTCTCGTTTAAATGAGATATTACCTACCGAGGGGCTGGTTCGAGAAAATGAGGTGATCGTTCGTCGTGGCGATATTGTTACCGCAGAGATCCACCAAGAGTTGGTTTCCTTAGAAGCCGAGCTTAACGAACGGGCTGGAACACAGGTCAGGTGGAAAACGACATTGGGACAGTTGATTTTGACCCTTTCAACGTTTCTAATCTTCTTTTTATACCTCTATTTACTTCGTCGTCCCATCTTTGATGACAACAAGATGGTCTTTCTGATTGTGTTGCTGTTTTTGGGCGTAATAGGTGTTTACGGAGTCGCCTTGAGGGCGGCCCTACTGGACATGTATGTTGTGCCGGTAGCGATCGTGGCCATTCTGCTAACGGTGATCTTTGATTCTAGGGTAGCTCTTTTTGGAGCCCTAACGTTGGCAATGCTAGGTGGTCACCTGCTCAACTATGATTTCGCCTTCCTCTTTTCCACCGTGTTTGCCAGTACGTTGGGTATTTTTAGTGTTCGCGACATTAGAAATAGAGGTCAGTTCTTCATTAGTGCCAGTATCGTGTTTGGGGCCTATATGACCATTCTGTGCGCTAATTTTCTGTTACAGAATAAGCCCATAGACCGTTTTTTCGATGAGACCGTGTTTTTGGCCATCAACGCGATTCTAATGCTCTTGGCCTATCCGGCTTTGTGGATTTTTGAGCGCGCTTTCGGCATTACTACCGACCTTACGCTACTTGAACTTTCAGATACGAACCACCCCATTTTGAAGGAATTGAGCATGAAGGCTCCTGGCACATTTAATCATGTGCTGCAGGTTGCTAATATTGCCGAGGCGGCGGCTGCCGCGATTGGTGCTAATGCACTTTTGACGCGCGTTGGGGCGCTCTATCATGATATCGGTAAAATGGTCAAGCCCGAGTATTTTATTGAAAATCAGCGAGGTGGGGTGAATCCTCATGATGGTCTCAAACCACGAATGAGCGTGCTCATTATTGCGAATCATGTGAAAGAAGGCTTAGATCTAGCTAAGAAAATCCGGTTGCCAGAACAGATTCAGGATTTCATTCCCATGCATCATGGAACGACTCGTATTGAATATTTCTACCGCCGTGCATTGGATCAGCACAAGGAGGGAGATGCGGAGGTTCAGGAATCAGAATATCGTTACCCAGGTCCCATCCCGACGAGTAAGGAAACGTCCATATTGATGCTGGCAGATTCCGTTGAAGCCGCAAGTCGGGCCATGGATAATCCGACCCATAAGCGGCTTCAGGGACTCATTGATGGAATAGTCAATGCTCGACGAGAAGATGGCCAGCTAGATAATACCGACCTGACATTCACAGAGTTGAATATCATCAAGGAGACATTTCTGAATATCCTGTTGGGCATATTCCACGTTCGTGTAAAATATCCGGGTGAAGAGGATTCAGAAAAGGATGATAAAGCCTCAGGGAGTGGCGCTGCGAACACGCTCAACGGATGATTGTGCCAGAGAAAGCGTGAGCTTAACGTGATGAGATGCACGGTCTAAAAAAGGCCGAACAGTGCGATGTGCGCCTTCGGTGTAGACGAGTAGATCACACTGCCGAATGAGAGAAGATAGGTAGGAATCGCCGTCATCCACAGAAACGGCCAGTATCTGTCCTGCAAACTTGGTGATCGACTTCAAGTCACTTGAGAGGGGACCAATTGCATCAGGGTATCGGCATACGAGCCCAAGTGTCTCGTGGTCCATTAGCCGCGAAATAGCTCCCAGCGCTTTTTCGTCTAAGTCGAAAGCCACTCCTAGGATATCTGAGCGTGAATTACTGACTAGTGCTTGTTTCACGTTCATGAACGGGACGAGTAAGACGTCGGCATCCGTATGCTTCGATAGTTCGTTCAACGTGCATGAGAGACATTCTCGTTGAAACGTAGTCGCTAATTGAATGGCACAAGCTTGTCCCAGTTCTTTGTAGGGCGCTGCGATTACAAGTTTGGTGTGCACGTCCGTAGCATTAAGCAACTCCATCTGTTCCGAAAAGAGGTATTCAATCTCATCCTCGTCAAGACCTAGTCCAACTGCATTGCGAAGGGCCGAGCCTAGAATTGAAGCACCCTGTTCCATACGTTCAGACTTGCTTAGGGGATCAGCATCTTGAACGGTGTATCCCGTTCCAGTTTTCGCTGCAATTAAGCCTTCCTTGGCAAGCTCTGCATAGGCTTTGCGTACGGTATGGAAAGAAATCCCCAATTGGTTAGCCATACTTCTAGTGGCCGGTAGCGTGTCTCCAACGCGAAATTTGCCATTGCCGATTCGGAACCGGATCGCATCGGAAACCTGCTTGTGAATCGGAGTGCCGGACTGTCTGTCGATGTCAATCATGTATCAAAATATTAATCTGCCGCGGAAAAGGTAGATTTTTGTAGCTCCATCATCAGTTCAGGCCAGTGGTCCCAATGAGATCGGACCAGTCTGTAGTCTTCGAGCCCGAGCGTGATAACAGCATGATCGCGTCCCGCCTCGAAATTAAGGAGCAATTTCCACGGCAGCTGTTCGCGTGGCTCAGATGCTGAGTGCACAGTGCGAATAGAAACCTTATCTCCATGGATTGCGATTTCACATATCTGACCTGTTATCTGAATCCAAGTCCATAGAGAAGCGACTCCCAATGCAATGGGGAAGCCAATGTACAAGAAGGCTAGCACAGGTAATCCCTCCAACATTCCGATTAGTGTCCCGACCATGACGGGAAGCATTGAAATGCCCAGTGGTTGGACGAGACGCGCTCCAAACACGTTATGTCTAAGTCGCTGACCGGGATGGTGCAGCGAAGAAAACAGCACGGTTTCAGCGGATCCGGTATGAATACTCTCCGGATAGGTTGATCCTTGAGAACTCATTATCGAGTGCCGAAAGCCCGTAGAAGCGGGACGTCCTTAACTGTTTTTAGTCCCGGAGCCGCGTCTACAACGAGAGGGATGCCGTTTACGAGCGTGGCGACTGTGGCTGTGTCACCAAATATGCCTCCGTGGGCAACCAAGTGCATCGGAGGATCGCCATCAATAACAACCTCGTCGCGTGGGTTTTCAGCACCAACGAACATCTTAAGGTCTAAGGTTAGGAGTAGTTCATCACCATCATAGCCGTAAGCGTGGTGATGAATACCGGCAACCTGCCCTTTTTCAACCGTTAAAAACGGAGTTTCTACTTGCTTACCAGAGACTACGGGGTCTAAGTGTTCTTCAATTCGGTCGATATTCCATCCCAAACCATCGGCCACCATGCGGATAGACTCAACCAAGCCAATATGTCCGAAAAGACCGGTGGCCTTTTTCTCGGAAAACTCCGCTTCTGTAATACCTGCCCCAACTTTTCTTTGAAGCGGAAGCCGCCGGAAGCCAGCATCTACCTCACGGTTAATCACAATGGATTGCACTTCATTGCTAACGCCGGTGGCCATCAAGGCGAGAGCGTCCATAGCGTATCCTGGATTGACACCGGTACCAAGCAACGTAACACCATTTTCGCGAGCAACTTGATCCAGTTCTTTCGAAACCTCAGGATGACGCTCGTAGGGATACGATAGCTCTTCTGTTGACGAAACCACGTGGGCACCATGCGATGCACACAGAATTAGTTGGTCGTACATCCGTGCCAGAAAGGAGGATGTTGTGTGTACAACAACATCAGGCTTCGTCTCGCTGAGCACACCGGCTGCGTCGCCAGAAATGATTACTCCCGTAGGCGTATCCAAGCCCAGCACATCAGCAACATCCTTTCCCACTTTGTCCGGATCAATATCAATGGCCCCAACAAGGTTGATATGACCCGGCTTTGAAAGAAGGGTTTTCAGGCAGAGTTGGCCAATGGGCCCAACACCATATTGAACGACATTAAACGATCTTGGCATAGTGACAACCGATTAAATTAGAGTTCGATATCTGTAGGATCATTCTCTAGGAAAGGATATCTGTAGTCTTTGGCTGGTACAAAGGTCTCTTTAATAGAACGAGCCGATGTCCAGCGGAGCAGGTTCTGAGGCGAGCCGGCCTTGTCATTGGTTCCAGATGCACGAGCGCCACCAAAGGGCTGTTGTCCGACAACAGCTCCAGTTGGTTTATCGTTTAGGTAGAAATTACCTGCGCAGTCATTGAGCACGTTTGTTGCATGCGTCAAGACACTGCGGTCCTGAGCAAATACAGCACCAGTGAGTGCAAACGGTGAAGTGTCGTTCAGCAGGATCAATGTCTCATCAAACTTGTCGTCATCATAAACGAAAATTGAAACCACAGGACCAAAGATCTCCTCACACATGGTCCGGTACTTTGGATTTGTGGTTCTCAAAACGGTCGGTTCGATAAAGTATCCCACCTCGTCTGAGTAATTTCCACCGTGAACTACTTCCACATCCGGAGACGCTTTTGCTTCCGCGATGTATCCGGAGATAGAATCGTATGCAGAGCGATCAATAACCGCATTAACGAAGTTTGAGAAGTCTTCGACAGGTCCCATTTTGATGTCGTCAAGCTGTGCTTTGACGGTGTCCTTAATGGTTGGCCATAGCGATGCAGGTACGTACACGCGCGACGCTGCAGAGCATTTTTGACCTTGGTATTCAAATCCTCCACGCACAATGGCCGTTCCCACTGCAACTGGGTCTGCGCTCGGATGGGCTACAATGAAGTCCTTGCCACCTGTTTCGCCCACAACCCTGGGATACGTTTTATACGTTTCCATATTATTGCCAATTGTGGACCACATGAAATTAAATGTCTTGGTCGACCCCGTGAAATGCAGACCGGTAAAGTGCTCAGATGAAAAAATTGAGTTTCCTACAACGGATCCGCGCCCAGGGATCATGTTAATCACTCCTTTAGGTAGTCCGGCTTCCTCGAGCATCTTGTACAGGTAGTAGGCCGAGTGCAACTGAGTCGATGATGGTTTCCACAGTACCGTGTTTCCCATCAGTGCCGGCGCAGTTGGAAGATTACCCGCAATGGACGTAAAGTTAAACGGGGTTACCGCAAAGACGAATCCTTCGAGGGCACGATACTGAACGCGATTCCAAATTCCAGGAGAGGAAATCGGCTGATCCTTGTAGATCTGCTCCATGAACTTGACGTTGAATCGAAAGAAATCAATCAGTTCGCACGCTGCATCGATTTCAGCCTGATACGGGTTTTTACTCTGACCCAGCATGGTTGATGCGTTAATTGTATCTCGCCAAGGGCCAGCGAGTAGATCGGCTGCTTTCAAAAAGATGGCAGCGCGGTCTGTCCAGTCCATGTGCATCCAATCGTTACGCGCTGCAACGGCGGACGAAACGGCAGACTGTAGTTCATTCACTCCACACTGATGAGCCGTTCCAAGAAGTCGGGCGTGCTCATGTGGAGCACGAATTTCTAAGGTTGTCCCGGTCCGAACTTCTTTGCCATCGATAAATGCCGGAATATCAATGTGCTCGTCCCGCATGGTCTTCATCGTAGAACGAAGAGATGCTCGTTCAGGTGAGCCCGGTGCGTACGAACGTACGGGTTCATTAATGGGCTCTGGCGTAGTGGGAAACATGTTATTCATGATCAGTCGGACCGGTTTGAAACGTGAAAGGGATCTCTCCTTGTACCTTCAATTTACACATGGATGAAGGGCACAAAAACTGGTTCGCCAAAAGTTCTACTCCGGCACATTTTTCCCTGAATGAGAAAGTCATTCCGCTCCAATCTTGGTACGTATAGCTGCGTGAGTTTGTGAGATCGTTGCGCTTTCCTGACGATAAAACGGGTGTAAAAGCGCGTTTAGAGCGTTTTTTGCCGCTAAAACAAGCATTTTATGATGCGATTCGAAGTTGCGGCACGACTTTGGCCATTAGCGGAAGTGAACAAACCCCAAGTTTAATCCTGGTTCGCCAGGCATAAAATCATGTTTCTTAAACAGAATCAACCAAACGTAGACGAAGCGCGTGAAGCGGTCAAAAAGCAACTATTGCTTTCTCTCATGCAACAGGTCGTGGATGAAGTGCAGTCCATGGACAAGGCCGATATAGATGAAATGATTTCATCTATGATGTCGGAAGTAAATGTGGACCCATTGCGCGAACGCGCAAACGCCATTGCCTCGGCTGCAGCACAATCCCAAATTGAGGGACTGAATCTAGATGAGATGCTGGAGTCCTATTCTCAGGATATTTCAGAAACAGCTAAGGCTGAATTTGAGGCCGGCATTAAACAGGTTGTTAGTGATATTAAGATTGATCTTGATCCGGATATGCTGAATCAGCATGTTCAGGACAAAATCGCAACCGTTCTCAAAGAACGCATGGGCGAGCTAGATCTGGACGCTGAAATTTCTGGGGAAAAAGAAAAAGCGATCCAAACGGTTGAGCAAGACATGACGTCAAGGCTGGATACGCAGCTTACCGATTTTATCCACGCAAAAGAGATCTCTGTTGACCTGGAGAAAATCGACCGCTTAATGGAATCCAAGATTGAGGAAGCCATCGAACGTCACCTCTCCAACATTAATGTGGATGAGATGATTGAGGCGCGTCAGAAGAATGCGGTGGACACGCTACACGCACTGGTATCCACTAAGCTAGAATCGATTGCCCCAACGGTTTCTACTGAAATTCAGGATCAGGTAGAAGAATCGTTTTCAAGTATTGCTGTTAACATTGGTCAGCAAGTGGAAGAACATATTCAGGAGAAAGTATCCGCTACCATTGTATCTCAGGTTGCTGAGATTGATATCGCCCAGATTGTTGAAACTCAACGAGTCGACGCCGCCTCAAACCTTACGGAGCAGGCCGAATCCGCGCTAGAGCATGTCGCTCCTGACATCACACGTGAAGTGCTTGAAGGTATTTCTGGTACAGTTGCCGAGGTTTCAAAGACTGCCACGGAACAGGTAGACGCCGAAATAGCGAACCAGACTGATGTGATCCGAGCAGAGCTCAAAGTCGCCACATCAGAAAAACTGGCATCGAACTTAGATCAGATCCGCCAGGACGTGGTCCAGATGGTTTCATCAGACATCGTTTCTGACGAAGACATGGCCATATCATTAGCCGAGCGTACGAGTGAGGCGATCCTGCGTGATATGGATTGGAATGAAACCGTTTCTCAACGCGTAATGGACCGCTTAGCTGAACAGCTTGGGCAAGACGTTCAGCAGCGTGTACGTAAGTCTGATACCGTTATTCAAGAGTCCGTTGAGCGTATGCGAAACGAATCTGATCTTTTTGACTCTATATCTTCTCGCGTTCGGGAAGAGCTTATTGAACAGGTTGCGCGTTTATCTCTAGCTCAATTAGATGACGTAGACACCATCGCAAGAGAAGCTCGCGATCACATTGCATTCGACAATGACTCTTTGATTGCAGCAGCGGCAATGCTCAGAACGAAGATTCTGCAGGATATTGCTCGCAGGACTACACTGTCATTGGGTAATACAGAAGACGTAAGTCAGGAATCTCGTCACTGGATCAACGAGGAAGATCCTTACGTGATGCAAGCTACTTCCGAAGTTGTCAAAACAGCCCACGAAGTCATCGCTACACTGGCTCGTCAGCAGATTTCGGACACTGATTTTGTCGTGGGTCGGATTTCACCTGACTTTACGGCCGATACGCTACAGATTAAAAATGCGGTCAAGGCGACTCGAAAACGCCTAACCGAGAAGATTGCTGACTTCACTACAGAAGAACTCAGGGATATAGATACGGTATCGAAACAGGCGGCTTCAGAAATCCCAGAAGATCACGACGCGATTACAAACGCGATCCGTGCTACGGTTTCTCTTCTTCTTGACGATGTTGTTCGAGGAGTTGAACTACGCTTGAAGTGGACAGAAAAAATGTCCTCAGATGCTAGAACCCGCATGTCGGACGAAATTCCAGAAGTCAATCAGGCAGCAGACGTGTTGGAAAACATCTTGCTTTCTGAGGTGGCTGCAAATGCAACGCAAAGACTCTATGAAGTAGATCGGTCTTCCGACCGTGCAAGAGAATTTGTTGAAGCCGACAAACAACTGACTAAGATTCAGAAAGGACTCCTGGACTCGCTCCTCAAAGAGGTAGCTCAGAGCACGGTCCAAGAAATGAATCAAACGGAGCAAGCGTCCCTAGCTGCTTTCGAACATGTGGATTTGAATCATACGGTTATCCTCACTGCCATTGAGGAGCTTCGATCGAAGCTCATAGCAGAGATTGCTACGTCTGCTAGTCGAAGCATGGAAGACACTGAAGCGGTTACCAAAGAGTCCAAACGACTCATATCAGGCTCAACTGCCGGCATGACTAAAGCCACAGAAAAAGTGTACAACTTGCTCATTGAAGATGTTGCGAGAGACACGATCACGCAGATTTCAGATACAGATAAGACGGCTGAGGATGCGTTCTCGAGAGTCCAGTCTGAAAATGAAGTCATCGCTCGAGTACGAAGTATCGTTCACGACCGAATGATCGAGAGCCTACTTGGAAACGCACTTAGCGAGATCGGAAAAAAAGTAGCTGGAACGTCTACCGAAGATGAGCGAGCTTTTTTCAAGAATGCTATCGGTACCCTCGGAAGTTCGCCTTTTGATCAAGATGCACCGCTAGAGCCTCAGCCGACTGAAACGCCAGCGGAATTGGATGAAGCATCCGATGATGTTAATGAATCCGAAGCGCATGCTGAGCCTGCTACCCCTGAAGAGCCGGCCATTTCCCAAACCGAAATTGATCAGGTAGACTGGAAGTCTCTGTCCGAGATCGATCCAGAAACAACCGCACCTGAAGTGGAGCCTTCTACGCCCAGATCCTGGACAATAGACGAGTTTCGTCCTAATTCAACTCCTGGAGATGGGGCCTCAGGCGATACTGAGGATGTAGAAGCTTCTTTTCCTTTTTCGTCTAGCGATGAACGGTCCTTCTATCTCTACGGAATCGTATCCACTGGAACCGTAAACGGTGCCGTTTTCGACGGCATGGAAGGACTTGAAAATGGAAGCTCAATTTTTTCTGTTTCCTGCGGAGAACTTTCAGCCATTGTCAGTGAAATGTCCGACCCAGCGTTTTCACCCTTTCAGATTCGCTCATCCATGCGAGATAATGAATGGTTGAAAGAAAAAGTACGCTCCCACGCAGGTGTATTAGCTGAAGCCAAACAGACTATGACGATTGTCCCACTAAGGTTTGGAACCGTCTTTAGCACGGAGCCTGAAATCAGGGACTTCGTCCTTAACAGCGAGTCGAAATTGATCGATGCTCTTTCCAGACTGAAAGACAAAAGCGAGTTTGGCGTCCGTGTTGGATGTGATATGGCGCGTCTAGAAGCCATGTGTTACTCAAGTAGCCGTGATTTTGATATCGCCTTATCGCAGGTTAGTAGTAGTGTAGCGGAATTTGTTCGAGACACCATCAGTTCAGATGAACCTCAGTTAGGTGTCGAAGCCATGATGGCCAATTTTGCTGCTCGTATCCACGGAGCATTAACAGACATCTCAGCCTACGCGATTCACAAATCAGGCGATATGAATTCGCCATTTGAAGAATCGGATGTAGTGTTAAATGCGACCTATTTAGTGACGATCGTCAACGAAAAGAACTTCAAAGCCCGCATTGCAGACTTAGCCACAGAGTTTGCGGCTTGCGGAATCTCTATTGAAGTCAGTGGCCCATGGCCTCCGTACCACTTCGTTGAAATCGATCTGGATGGCTCATCTGAGTCTTCCTCTACAGAAATTCCCGTCTAGGTTCTGCGGAATTAAACCGGGTTTGTTCAGTGCGGGCCTCCGGAGTTTCTCCGGAGGCCCGCATGTTTTTATCAATTTGGATCCAATGTCTTGTGTGGGCGTGTCACGCGGGTGGGATATTCATTCGAATCATATATCGCCAGAAGGTACCTCAAGGGTGCCCAGGGTACGTCCGAAGGTCGTCAGTTTCTAAAACTGATTACCTATATATCTGTGGGTGGAGTTGCATTAGGCGTAGCTACCCTCATACTTGCTTTATCTATCGTGCGCGGGTTCAGCCAAGAAATCCAGTCTAAAGTCATTGGTTTTGGTGCTCACGTTCAGATTGAGAGTATTAGAGATGCCCCGTTGGAACGTGGTGCTATCCTGCGTTCTATTGCTGAGGAGATTGATGGCGTGACGCTGGTTTCGCCTGTGATTCAGGAATTTATTCTATTGAGGCGCTCTTCTCGAGAAATCGAGGGCGTTTCCATCTGGGGTACCGAACAACTTCCCGGTTACATCGCCGAGACGCTTACTGATGGAAGGGGAGACTTGAGTGTGTCCGCATCGGGGAGGCCTGGTATCGTGATTGGAGCAAAACTCTCTCGCTCGCTTGGCGCTGAGGTGGGGAGCTTAGTTACGGCTTTTTCGGTAAATACAGCGGCCCTTTCATCTGGAAAGGCCGCGCCGCTACTCAAGCAGTTCGAAGTGCGCGGTATTTATGAGACATCCCTAGCCAATTTTGACGAGCTGTATGTATTCACGGATCTTCAGGAGGCGGCCACTCTATTAGAATACGTACCCGGTCAAGTGTCACGGCTCGATGTGCGGGTAGAGGAGGGCATGGACTTTACAGAGGCCGCAGATTTAATTGATGCCGAACTCGAATTTCCGGCCATCGCGCGGCCCATCACGGATGTCTATCGAAGTTTGTTCGCCTGGGTCAAGTTGCAAGAATCTATCATCCCCTTGGTGATTTCGATTATCATATTCGTAGCAGCGATCAACATTATTGGTACGCTGTTGATGATTATACTTGAAAAAAGTGCTGAGATGGGCGTAATGGCTAGTTTCGGGACATCGGCTAGAACACGCAAACGGATTTTTCTCCTTCTTGGACTCTACATCGGAGTAGCGGGCATTGTGATCGGGGAGACGTTCGCTTTACTTTTTTCTTTTGCGCAATTAAAGTATGAAATCATACCGCTACCAGCGGAAGCCTATTATATGAGTACCGCGCCCATCGCTTTGAGCGTAATGGATTTCGTGGTTGTCGCGGTATTAACTCTCATCCTATGCGGTCTTTCTTCTTACATACCTGCCCGGCATGCCGCACGGGTTTCACCCCTTCGAGCCATTTCTTCTCGATAAACCTTGTCAACTATGAAAAAAGGTGATCAGGCTCCTGATTTCAAGATATTCAGCGACGCTGCCAGACCTTTCCATCTTTCTAAACAACTGGAAAGCGGTCCTGTGGTCCTTCTTTTTTTTCCGGCCGCTTTCACCGGAGTGTGCACCACCGAATTGAATACGGTCAATATGGATCTTGAAGCATACGGTGGCGCCACGGTAGTCGGCGTGTCAACAGATGCACCGTTCACGTTAGCTGAGTATAAAAAGGTGAATGGCCTCACTTTCCCGCTCTTAAGTGATCACGATGCCGATGTTTCTCTAGCGTACGGCTGCAAATATATTGACGGCTTTACCTTCATGAAGTTGTCACGGATCTCGAAGCGTGCAGCGTTTGTAGTAGCCCCTGACGGTGTGATCGCTTACGCCGAAATCTTAGAAAACGCTGGAGATCAACCCGATCTCGATGCGATTAAGTCAACAATCAGCACACTTTAATGATAGTTACCCTACGCTTTTTTTCTGTTCTGCGCGAAGCTTTTGGAGCAGGAGTTGTTGAAGTTGAATTAGAGGCAGGAACTACGGGCGCCGAACTCATTGAGCTTCTTGCTGTAAACAACGAAGAAGTTGAAAAACTGCAGTCTGTCATTCGTTTAGCAGTAAATGATGATTACATCGACCCAACTTCCCTGTTATCAGATGGGGATGATATCGCCGTAATTACACCTGTTTCTGGCGGGTGATGTATGGCTGCTAGTTCGCCTAACGAGTGGATTGAGATCATGGAAGATGAGCTACCAACTGCGGTGGTTCATGAGTTTCTTTACGCTGGAGAGGGGGGAGGAGTCTGCATTTTTGCAGGAACGACCCGCCGGTTCACCGGAGAAAAAGAAACAGTTCGACTGTTCTACGAAGCACATAACAGCATGGCTCTCAAGGAAATGCGTGCCCTAGTTAGTCGAGCAACAGAGACGTGGCCCGTGTTAAAGGCCGTGTTGCTGCATCGAACAGGGGAAGTTGCCGTGGGGCAGGCGAGTGTGATAGTAGGGGTGACCACTCCTCATAGGGATGATGCCTTTCTAGCGTCTAGATTCCTGATAGACGAGTTGAAAAAGTCGGTTCAGATCTGGAAGAAAGAAGTCTACAGAAATGGGTCAACCGAATGGGTTGAAACGGACTGGGAATCCTGAACACACGCGCTAGAGAACTGTAGTTATCGCGTGCTCAATTCTTGCGATCGGATCTGGGCTGGTGTTCGGAGTGAAAGCTTGACCCGTGATGCGTTCGAATAACTCGATATATCGGGCCGCTACTTCAATTCGAAAATTATCATCAAGATCTGGAAGGTGTTGCCCGTCCAAACCTTGGAAACCGCGCTCCATTAGCCACTCGCGGACGAACTCCTTAGAGAGTTGTCTCTGGGGGAGGTTGGCAGTTAATAGCTCTGAATAGGTGTCGGCATAAAAATATCGAGAGGAATCCGGCGTGTGCATTTCATCGATTACCGTGACCAATCCTTGAGCATCGTGTCCGAATTCATACTTGGTATCTACCAGGATTAGGCCCTTTTCCGCAGCGCGCTCGGTTCCCCGTTCAAACAAAGCCAGAGCGATGTCCCGCATCTGATCAAAGGATGCTTCGGACATGATCCCTTGTCGAATAATTTCTTCCCTGGAAATGTCCTCATCGTGACCTTCTTCCGCCTTGGTCGCCGGAGTCAGAATAGGCTTTGGAAGCTTTGAGTTCTCTTTAAGGCCATCAGGAAGAGGCATACCGCAGAGCTTCCGTCCTCCTTCACGATACGTTCTCCAAGCGTGCCCTGCTAGGTACCCACGAACTACGAATTCAACAGGTACTGCCTTGCACCGTCGGGCCAATGTCACATTGGGATCCGGTAACGAAATTATATGATTTTGAACGATATCGTCGGTCTGTTCAAAAAAGTAAGCGGCTAACTGATTCAGCACTTGTCCCTTAAACGGAATGGTTTGCCTTAACACGTAATCGAAAGCAGATATTCTGTCCGAAGTGACTAGAAATAGATGGTTACCGCTGGAGTATGTATCCCGGACCTTTCCATGATATCGATGTCCAAATGCCTGGAAATCGGTTTCTTCCACAGTGGCGTTCAGTTGCGCCCGTATGAGTTCTCGATTCATTACTTCCGTTTGTAATCGCTACTATTTCTGATGTGAAGCTTGGGCTCGACGACCAATTGCTGGGGGGTCTGGAAGCCAGATTTCATGCGGACATGAAGCCTCTCGGCGGCAGCGTATCCGATTTTCTGCATACTCAGGTCTACACTTGAGAGCCCAATGAATCGACTTGTTTTAATGTCATCACATCCAACAACCGCCATTTTGTGGGGTACTGAGATGCCCGCTTCATTAAGCGCTGCGATCGCTCCAATTGCCTGAACATCGCTGCTCGTCACTACGGCTGTTGCTTTGGGGTGTTGTCGAAGAATCGTTTTCATCGCATCATAGCCATCTTCCTCGGAAAAGCCGCCGTGATACCTCGGGTTTCCGGCAACGATTCGACTGTCTTCAACGGGAAGACCTGCAGCCTGTAGCCCCGCCTTGTAGCCATTAAGTCGGTTTATTTGCATATCGCTTTCCTCAGCCGAGCGAATCATACAGATATACTCGTGCCCCTGCTCAACGAGATGCTCGACCGCCAAGCGCATACCGGCAATATCATTCCACGTGTAGGAATCGAAGTTTTTCCAGGTATTTCCAATCAGGACAGTACCCGAATGCATACCGATTAGGTCTTCAGCTAACCCATCATCTAATGGTAACTCGCAGATAAGCATTCCACGAACGGAGCCGCGTTCCAAGAAGGAGCGAAGGGAGGATCGCAGGTCCGATGAGCCGAGGTCACAAATTAGTAGATCTAATCCGGCTGAACCCATGTACGAACGGATGCCTTTGAGCAGTTCGTTTTGGAACGGGGCCGTGAAAGAAGGAAGCGCTACTGCAATTGAGTGAAACTCCTGCTGTGCAAGTGATCGCGCTGTTCTGTTCGGGTGATACTTTAGATCTTCGATCGCCTGCTCAACCTTCTCTCGTGTTCGTTCCGAAACGTCTGGCGAGTCGTTAAGCACACGAGATACCGTTGAAATGGCTACACCGGCGTGTTGGGCCACATCGTAGATCGTAATTTTGGTTTTGGCGTTTCGATGCATGCAAAGTTGGGCGTTTGGGATCTACAAGATAGCAACGAATTTGACGTGGGTGTTAGATTTCACGTGACTTGTCGGTCGATGAATCAATGTTTGCACGATTTTCGGGATTCAGGCACTTCATGTGAGGTGTTTAGTAAAACCGGAAAATCAGCGTAAACGTTATGTCAGCGTCCTCTTTATCAGACGGCCAACACCTCGCAGTCCCTGTGGAAGGGATGACTTGTGCCGCGTGTGCCTTACGAATAGAAAGAAAGCTTTCTCGCACGGACGGCATCGATGTAGCGAACGTCAATTACGCGACTGAGCAGGCATTGGTTGAAGTAAAGGAAGGTGTACTACTATCAGAGATCGTCCAAATCATTGAAAAAACGGGCTATGAAGTTCGTCAAGCCATAGCTGAAACCTCGTTTTCAGGACCAAAAGCACATAAACAGGCACGTGACCTCAAAGAAGAATTGCTCCGGACCGACGGGATTCTATCGGCTGTAGCTACGTTTACTCCAGAGATGGTAGAGGTAGGAATAACCTACGTACCGGGTATGATTTCTGGTAAAGAGTTGGCCCGACTTTTCAATGCATATTCGGGGTCGACGTCGACGACCGAACCAGATCGCGCATTGGACACTCACTCCGCTAGGTATGCGCAACTGAAGCGCCAATTCTGGTTTGCCGTTCTCTTCAGTATTCCGCTGGCCATTCTTGCAATGAGCCATGGAAGGCTAAACATCGCCGGAGATCATTTTATTCAGCTCTTTTTAGCGACGCCGGTCGTGTTTTATTCGGGTAGGCCCTTTTTCTCAAAAGCTTGGGTCGCCTTGCGCCACGGAGCGGCGGATATGAATACGCTCGTCGCAATGGGAGTCGCTGCAGCATATGGCTATTCCGCAGCCGCCGTACTTTTTCCGGGACCCTTTGCACAAGGTCCTAGCGCAATGCCGGACGTGTACTTTGAAGCGGCAGCGCTCATCGTTGCGCTCATTCTTTTGGGTCGACTTTTGGAAGAACGAGCCAAAGGTAAAACCGGATCAGCTATTCGCGGGCTTTTAGAACTACAGCCTGAACGGGTTCGGGTGGTTCGTGATGGTCAGGAGACGGAAATGGACGCAAGTGCTGTTGAACTCGGGATGCTGGTTCGAATTCGCCCAGGAGAACGCATTCCGGTGGATGCGATGGTCATGGACGGAGCAAGTAGGGTCGACGAGAGCATGTTGACCGGGGAGCCCATCCCGGTATCCAAGGGGGTGGGAGATAAAGTGTCTACGGGCACCGTCAATGCGACCGGGACCATGCTGGTTCAGGTAACACGTACCGGAAAAGATACCGTGCTAAGTCAGATTGTCGAATTGGTCCGCCGCGCTTCCGCCTCAAAAGCGCCCATTCAACAAATGGCAGATCGGATTGCTGCCGTTTTCGTACCCGTCGTGATTGCGATTGCTCTCGTTACGGGGCTTATTTGGTTCTTTTTTGGACCAGAACCAGCGATCAATAATGCGTTACTCCGATTTGTTAGCGTACTCATAATCGCATGCCCATGCGCTTTGGGATTAGCCACTCCAACGGCCATCGTCGTGGGAACGGGTCGCGCAGCGGCGAACGGCATTCTGATGAAAAACGCAGATGCTCTTCAACGTTTGGGAGAGGTGAAAGTTATTGCGTTAGACAAAACCGGCACGATTACGGCGGGTACTCCGGCAGTAATCAGCGTTTCGGCTACCGCTACTTGGTCTGGCGATGAGGTTCTTGCAATGGCAGCTTCTGTGGAACAGCATAGTGAGCATCCGCTCGCGCGCGCCGTAGTAGACTTTGCTCTTGAAAAGGAACTGGTTATTCCCGTCGTTTCAGCCTTTGAGTCCAATACAGGAAAGGGCGCGCGCGGGCAGGTCAATGATCACGGTGTTCTTGTTGGTAGTCAGGCGTATTTGAGCGAAAGCGGTATTAATATCCCCCATATTGAGTGGATGAACGACGCTACGTCGTTGTTTCATATTGGTGTTGATGGTACTCATGTAGGTGCAATCCAGGTGGGCGATCCGCTAAGAGCCTCGTCGGAGAATGCCATTGCCGCCATGCAAGCCGATAATTTGAGAGTCGTCATGCTCACAGGAGATGATACCCAAGCCGCGGATCGCATTGCAAGAGCTGTTGGGCTCGTTGAGGTCCGGGCTAGGCTATTGCCCAGGGACAAAGTATCTGCAATCGAGGATCTTCAGAGGGAAGGAGATCTTGTGGCTATGATCGGTGATGGCATTAACGACGCTCCAGCGTTAGCTCAGGCAGATATTGGCATTGCTGTTAGAAGTGGAACGGACATCGCCATGGAATCGTCCGATGTGACCCTTATGTCCAATGATTTAAGCATTCTTAAAACAGCGGTCCTTCTTTCAAAGCTGACGATGCGTACTATTCGCCAGAACCTGTTTTTCGCCTTTATTTACAACGTGATCTGTATTCCTTTAGCCGCTGGCGTGCTATTTCCTACGTTCGGGTGGCAACTGAGTCCTGTTATCGCATCTGCTGCGATGGCACTCTCTAGCGTTTCGGTTGTAACCAATAGCCTACGCCTAAAAGCAGCCCGACTCTGATCATTTTAACCTTAATCCCATGCGCTATGAAATACGAACTAACTCTAGATGGAATGAGCTGTGGTCACTGCGTAAAAGCAGTTGAAGAAGCGCTCGCTCGGGTAGAAAACATCCAAGTCGAATCAGTAGAAATCGGTCGTGCAATTATAGCGTCCGACAACATGATGGCCGTCCAGGCTCAGATTTCTGAAGAACTGGAAGAGGAGGGATACCCGCTGAAGAACGCCGAACTGCATTAGAGCTTATTTGCCTAGAGCAGCTTCCATTTCGTTGACGGATGTAAATTTTACCCTTGGGCGACCCTTTGCTTCGCCTTTAGCGGACTCCATGGCTGCTAGTTTGAGCCAGTCTGCGTAGGTGAACATGGCTGGTTGACGTTGTTCAACTAAGTCAGAAACATCTTGCTTCGTGGGCTCGAAATGTTTTCCAGCTGCTAGGTCTTCGATCATTCCCTTTACGGTCTCAACAGCGTCGGGTTTGTTCGTACCAATCACGCCACTTGGGCCGCGTTTGATCCAACCTCCTGCGTAACAACCCGTTACGGGAGTACCGTCTTCATTTGTTATTCTGCCTTCTTCATTCCTGATTACTCCCCAATCCTCTCGAAACGGTATATCAGGAAGTGCCTCTCCGCGGTATCCGACGGAGCGAAATACAAGACCTACGGGCCATTCAAAGGTCTCGTCTGTGGACCGAGCGGAAAGACGACCACTTCCGGAGGGTTCGAGGCGGTTTCTGACTACACTCATGGATCCCACTCCACCATCTTTCGCTGGATGCAGGGCCGTTGGAGAGACTAAGAATCGCACCTGGCAAGTCCGCTTGGCATCAGCATTTGAGCCTCCGATAAACCCATTCATGACGTCCAGTTTTTTCGACGTCATACGATCAGGATTGGCTTCCAGTAGAGCAGCGCTATGCTCGTCTAATTCCATTTCCTCTGCCAATGCCACGGAGGAGGTCACTTCAAGTTCACCCATCTCCTTAATTTCCTTCAACGTGAAAGCGGCTTGGGCGGGCCCGCGCCGGCCCATAAGAATGACTTCGTTGACTTTGCTTTGGGCAAGTGCTTCCAGCGCATAGTCGGCAATATCCGTAGTCTTGAGTTCATCTACCGTCTTGCACAGAATCCGCGCTACATCTACGGCCACATTTCCAACACCAACAACAGCAACAGACTCTTGCGACAGATCGAAACTCAGATCTCTAAACTCGGGGTGTCCATTGTACCAGGCAACAAACTCTGTAGCTGAGTGGCTTCTATTTAGCTCCTCGCCAGGGATGCCCAATTTGCGATCTACAAGCGCACCGGTAGAAAAGTAAACCTGATGATAGTACTGTTTCAGATCATCGAGCATCACGTGCTTTCCGAATTCCACATTACCAAAAAATCTGAACCGGGGATTGGATGCCGTTCGATCGAAAATGCGAGTAACATTTTTAATCTTTTCGTGATCGGGTGCAACGCCAGATCGGACTAAACCATGCGGGGTCGGAAGTTTATCATAGACATCTACATGGACCACCATGTCTGTTTGCTTGAAGAAATGTTCTGCTGCGTAAAAGCCGGCAGGGCCTGCGCCAATTACGGCGATTCGCCAAGGATTTTGCTCTGTTCCGAGTGCTGACATGATGTTGGAATTTGGTTCAAAATTCGCTCAAAGGTAGGAAGCTTAAAGTGTAGCACCAAACCATAGCGATAACTGAAGAACTTTCAGGAAATCACCTACATAAGATCAAACCCAATTCAATACCTCAAAGAAGGGATGGACCGATTGTGTCTGGTTTGCGTATGATCTGCCCATGAAAAGAGTGTATCGATTTGAGCAGTGTATTATCCGAGTTCTCCTGCTCGGACTGCTGGTATGGTCGTCACCTGTAGCCGCTCAAGAGGGCATTGATTCCCTTCTTTTACCGACCTCCACCGATACGCTCTCTGTGACCGGCCCGGGGCCTTTTCTTATCCGACCGTTTCTATCTCAAGAAAGCCTATCTGTATTCGTAGGCCCCGCCAGATTAGGAGCGGATAAATTTGTTCTCGATCCGACACTGGGTACGATCGCTTTTACTGAGGTAGGTCCCGACTCTGCCTTTGTATTTGTGGTGGATTATCGCTTCGTGCCACTAGAAATGGATCAGGAATATGTCCTGTGGGGGCGTCGTGATTCGCTAGTCGCGAGGACACCTGTTTCGTCATCTTCCGCTGGTTTTACTCAATCCGCCCTCGTTAGCAAAGGATCCATAAGTCGTGGCGTCATGACCGGGACAGGCAGAGACGCTTCTATCGAATCCGGATTACGTCTAGAAGTCGAGGGCCCGATTACAGAGAGCGTTCATATTCGCGCCTCCCTAACCGATGAAGACACCCCCTTGATGCCCGAGGGGACTACGCAACGGCTAGACCAATTTGACCGTGTATTCCTTGAGTTTGAAGCCCCGAAAGGCCGCCTTTCACTGGGCGACTTAGATGCATCGCTGACTTCGGGACAGTTCTCACGAGTCACCCGAAGAGTCCAAGGCGTTGAGTTGTTTGCGCACGATGTGCTTCCAGTAAATGGAGTGGTATCTGGTCTGGGGTTTAAATCCATTGCCTCTACATCGAAGGGTAAGTACAGCTCCCAAGAGCTTGAAATAGAGGATGGGGTTCAGGGTCCTTATCGGTTGGAGGGCAACGGGAAGGAGCGATTTATTCTCGTACTACCTGGCACCGAAAGGGTCTATGTGGATGGAGAATTGTTAGATCGGGGTTTGACGGATGACTACATCATTGACTACACCACTGCCGAAATCACGTTCATGCCCTCTCGGATGATGGGTGCAGATCGTCGAGTAAAAGTAGAATTTCAATACACTACGAATCAGTTTACCAGGCGCTTTCTTGCATCAGAGGTGAACATGGATGTTGGCCGGCGACAGGGATCTGCTTTGTTTACGCTTGGAATTACAGCCGTGACTGAATTTGATGGTGATAGTTTTGCGCGTGAAATCGGTTTTAGTGCCGAGGATTCTTTGTTGGTTTCTGAATCTGGAGATGCCACCATATTTCGGAGCGCTGCTATTCCAGTACCCTTCGACCCAGAGGCGTTATTCACCCAATACCTGAAAGTATCTGAGGCCACAGGAGGGTCCTATTACCGGGCCATTGAGCAAACTCCAACAGCGAGTGAAATAGTGTATCGCGTGACTTTTTCGCGTGTCGGGGCAGGTTTGGGCGCATACATCCGGTCAGGAAACGAGTCTGGATCGGTGCTTTCTAATGGAATCGTATTCCGATGGGTCGGACCTGGAAACGGTGATTATGATGCGGTTAGGCCACTAGTGGCGCCCAGTAGTCGAGATATGATCGATCTTCGGTTAGCCTCTTCGGCGCTTCCTGGATTAAGCTTGAGCTTGGAATGGGCGGGCACAAGGTATGATCAAAACCGGATGTCTCGACTCGACAAACAGAATGACGAAGGAAACGGGGTATATGCTCACATTGAGACGGATAGGCTTAATTTGGGGTCTTGGAAAGCGACTGCGTCGGGTACCCACCGCTCAATGAGCTCAGACTTTACCACGTTCGACCGCGTTCGAGATATTGAGTTTGAACGAGAATGGAATCTTGGAGAAACGGTCAATCCATCGGGCGCGATAGGTTATGGGGAAAAGCAGTCTGATACTGAGATTTCTCTAGATGTTGCTCGGAATGATTCTACAACGCTCTCATTTGGATTAGACAGATTGCAAACCGGATCCGTTTTTAGCGCTCATAGACAGCGGTTAGACGTTAGATTGAACGAATCTTCGTTGCCGGAAGTCGCTTTTGAATGGCGTAGAGTGTCCACGGACGACGAGCGGTTGGAGAGTGGGACCACGTGGAGACGGCATGTACTGCGTGTCCAGCCCCGGGAATGGAGAGCCCGCCCGTTCGTCGAATGGGAAGGAGAACATCTTGATGGGAAGCGGTATCAGACGAGTCAAACCCTCAAGCCGAATACGTTCGATGAGATACGCACGGGGTTGTCCACTGAACAAGGGATCCATTCGGGTAGTCTTTTTTGGGAAAGTCGATTTGAGGAACCGCTGCTATCTGGCTCGAAGAGAGATCACATTCAAACGTTCCAGTCCAAATGGAAGGTTGCTTCGGCTAAGGGGTTCAGTTCAACGGTAGATTTTGGTGTGCGTCGAGTCTCAGATGCATCAGAAAGTCCGCTATCATCAAATGTGAATCAGACTAGGGATGCGCTCATCATCGGGTTAAACGGTGAGTGGTCGTATTCCTCGCGCAACCGCCTCAGTTGGGTCTATCAAGTCCAATCAGAGCGATCGGCTCGAATGCAAGAGCTCTATATCCGTACGGGTCCGGAACAAGGACATTATGTTTGGGAGGATGTGAATGGTGATGGGGTCATTCAACTTGATGAGTTTATTCCAGAAACGATTCCAGGAGAAGGTGAATATGCGCGCACATTCTTCCCTTCAGATACGCTGGAAGCGGTCACATCCTTAACCGGGTCTGTCCGATTTGTACGTCAGGGTGGGGGAAGTGGAGGGCGATTGTCACGGATAGGATTTAGATCCGTCGCTGAAGTATCAGAAAAGAGTCGTGACCCGGAACGGCGCAATCTATACCTACTCAACGCCTCCACCTTTCAAACCGCGGGACAAACGCTTAATGGTCGATTGAGGTTGATGCAGGATGTTCAGCTTTTGCCTTCAAACGAGCGTTTTGACATGGATGTTGGACTTTCGCTGATTAAAAGTTTTTCAGATCTGGCATCGGGTACCAATGAGTTGCTATCCCAAACCCAGCATTTAACCATACGATATCGACCGTCTAGGCGCTGGCAAACAAGTGTGCATGCTGCGCATGAAACCGACGATTCAGATGCTTCCTTTGCGTCTCGAACGTACCAGATAGAGAGTTGGTTATCGGCTCCTGAAATCGTATTCCGTCCATCAACCTCTTGGCAATTATCGATTTATCCGCAGGTTGCAACTCGAAGGGAGAGAAACCAAAATGTGGATGTTCAATCGCTGAGAATACCCATTTCCGTTAGATACGGCCCGACCAACGGGGTTACGATGAGAGGCAGCCTGGAACGATCCAGCATTGAAATAAATGGCGAGGTCAGAGTACTGCAGGCGTATCAGTTAACCGAAGGGCGCGGACCGGGAGATTCGTGGTTGTGGCAACTGTCCTTGAACGCGAAGTTGACCGAAGTACTCACAGCTACGGCATCGTACGATGGTAGAACTCCCTCCACGGGAAATACCATCCACACTGGGCGAATTCAATTTGCTGCCCGATTCTGATCAGGTTTATGCGGGGTCAGCCCATTCGTCGTAACTAACCCGCTCAATATCTATTCCAGCAGCAGATAGCTTTTCTTCGATCTTTTCGTAGCCGCGGTCTAAATGATAGACGCGTTGAACATGGGTTTCGCCTTCCGCAATCATGCCCGCTAAAACCAATGAAACACTGGCTCGAAGATCGGTGCTCATGACATTGGTACCCTGAATGGGTTTTCCACCTTCAATGACCACCTCATCCCCAACAACAATAGCATTAACACCCATGCGGTGTAGCTCAGGAACGTGCTTAAAACGATCTGGATAGATGGTTTCCCTGACTTTGGAGTTTCCGGCAGCTTTGGCTAGCAAAACAGTCCACTGAGCCTGGAGATCAGTAGGGAAACCAGGGTAGATATCCGTTTTGACGCTAACAGGTCGTAACTCGTTGGGAGCGGTAACCTTGATTAGGTTTTCGCCGATTTCCAGTTCAGCTCCCGTCCGGGCGAAAGCCTCCAAAAATGCGTCGCCTAGATGATCGATACGCGCGTGTCGAATCGTAATCGGTGATCCCGGGACGCCAGTAATGGCCGCAGCTATCATAAAGGTGCCCAGTTCAATGCGGTCTGGGCAGTTAGAATAGGTTACTGGGTTTAACTGATCGACCCCCTGAACGTGAAGCGTACGCGTGCCGAGCCCCTCAATGCGGGCACCCATGGCTCGTAACATCGTGCAAAACTCAACCACATCGGGTTCAATTGCGGCATTTTCAAGAACAGATTCTCCCTTAGCCAGCACAGCTGCTAACAAAACGTTAATCGTTGCACCCACAGAGGAGGGCTCAAATCGTACGCGCCCTCCTTGGAGCCTTCCACCAGGCGCATGTGCAACTACGTATCCACGATCCAAATCGATTTCTGCGCCAAGAGCCTTCATTCCCTGGATGTGCAGATCTACTGGGCGGGGGCCCCAAGCACATCCACCTGGCAAGGATACTTTCGCCTTTCCACCACGGCCTAATAGGGCGCCGAGCATATAAAACGAAGCACGCATACGCTTCACGAGCTCGTAGGGAGCTTCGTACTTCGTGAGGTTCGTGGCATCGAGCGTGAGAGTGCTCGTAGCGGGATCGTGGTGAGTGGTAGTACCTGTGACCTCAATAACCCTTCTGAAGGTAGTCACATCACGCAAGTTGGGAACGTGATGTATCGTGACCGGACCATCCGTCAACAGAGCTGCGGACATGAGGGGTAACGCAGTGTTTTTCGATCCACTTACGGTTAACTCGCCTATTAGAGGACTTCCGCCCCGCACAATTAGCTTATCCATGAAGACTCTTGTTGAATGGTCTTTTGTAGTTGCACCCCAAAGGTAATCAAGGATCAGTGGACGCGCTCTTGCGTTGGTTGAACCCCCAAAGAAATCTTTCGAGGCGAAATCCTACAGATCATGTCCCGCGAAACGACCTATCTCGATCACGCAGCAACCACACCACTACTTCCTGAAGTACTGGACGCGATGCTTCCGTTCTTAACGGATAGTTTTGGAAATCCGTCCTCTGTCTATGGTCCTGGAAGGCAGGCGCGGCACGTTGTTGAGAAATGCCGAATGCGGGTAGCTGATGTGCTCGGCGTAGGATCTGCCGAGATCGTGTTTACTTCTGGTGGGAGCGAATCTAACAATACGGTTCTGCAGCTGGACTTAGATTTCATAGTGAGTAGCCAGACAGAACATGAGGCGATTCGAGAGCCGTTGTTGCAACGGGAAAATGTGGTTCTATTGGAGCCCGATGTGTATGGATGTATTGAGCCAGAGGCGCTGGAATCAGTACTAGCCGGCAGAGAATTTCTCCCGCATCGATGCTTAGGTAGTTTCATGGCAGTCAACAACGAGTTAGGATCTATTAATCCTATCGCTGCATTAAGTATTTCTCTTCGAGATCGGGGAATCCTGTTCCATACCGATGCTGTTCAGGCTGCAGGCATGTTGGACCTAGCTAAACTTGCCTCGGACGTGGACTACCTGACGCTGTCAGGACATAAAATGGGCGGTCCTAAAGGTATTGGGGCTCTTTTTGCACGAGCAGGAGCGCCTTTGACACCCCTTATTTCGGGTGGCGGACAAGAACAAGACCGCCGAGCTGGTACTGAAAATGTGCCTGGGATAGTTGGATTTACGTTAGCTCTTGAATTGGCAGAGCGCCGAAGACTGAATACATGTGAGCATCTTAGTGCGCTGCGTATTCAGTTGGTGGAAGAACTGAAGACTCATTTTGGTGAACGTGTGTTCATTAACACGGCTCTAGAACCAGGAATGTCATCACCTCATGTACTGAACGTTCTTTTTCTAGACGAACGTGGGCAAGGATTGGACGGTGAAATGCTGATCTTGGGACTCGACGTAGAAGGGGTGTTTGTTTCTGCAGGTTCTGCATGTAGTTCGGGCACAATTGGAACGAGTCATGTGTTGCGCGCAGTCGGGATTGCGCCAGATCAAAGCAAAGGAGCGCTTAGAATCTCCTTTGCCGCCGCTTCATCGCAGGCAGATGTAGACAGACTGGTCGCGGCATTGAAGGATGTAGTGAATCGTATGACGCCGTCTTCGTAAAATGGGTTAAACGATACAGTCAAGAGGTGTCCGGCCAAAGGCAGGTCGAATACTGTTCAGAGATTTGGCTGTAAGCGAATACTTGACGCGGATTGCATATTTCAACAGAGAGGGTCATAATATTATTGGAAGCCCAATCCGGATCAAATATCTTTCGGCCTCATCCCCTTCACGTGAGTCACCCTACTTACAATCCATGCAGTCTGAACACAAGTTAGAAGAAATTGGTGCTTTCAAAACCCTTGAGCAGTTCATTATTGAACAGCAGGGGACCCTTGACCATTCGACCGGAGCATTTTCTAGGTTGCTTAGGGATATAAGCGTTGCCGCGAAACTCGTAAACTGGCACATGCGTCGGGCCGGTATCGTTGATGTTTTTGGTAAGACGGGAGAGATTAACGTGCAAGGTGAGGTCCAGCAAGTCATGGACCTGTTGGCTCACAAGGAGTTTGTGAGAGCCCTTAAACGAGGCGGGGAATGTTGCCTGATTGGATCCGAAGAGCATTCGGAAGCCATTCCCATTAGGGCAGGAAAAGACAATAAGGGGAAATACATCGTTCTCCTAGATCCCTTAGACGGCTCCTCTAACATTGAAGTCAACGTCTCTGTCGGAACGATATTTAGTATCTACCATCTTCCCGACCACATGGAAGAAGCAACCCTCGATGCCGCATTACAGCCGGGTGTAGAGCAAATAGGGGCCGGCTATGTCGTCTATGGTAGTTCAACCGTGTTAGTCTACACCACGGGTCAGGGGGTGAACGGATTTACATTAGATCCTTCGATTGGCGAGTTCTTGCTAACCCATCCTGACATTACCACGCCACGATATGGAGGGATGTATTCGGTTAATGAGGGCAATTATCAGAGCTTCGAGCTGGGACTGAAAAAGTATATCAAATGGATGCAGCAAGAACGGCCGGAAGATGGGCGGCCACTGAGTACCCGATACTTTGGTTCTTTTGTAGCTGATTTCCATAGAAACCTGTTAATGGGCGGCCTCTACATCTATCCCGCTACGCACAAAAATAAATCAGGAAAATTACGCTTAATGTATGAGGCCAATCCGTTGGCTTTCATTGCCGAACAGGCCGGTGGAGCGGCTTCCACCGGTACCGGCCGGATTATGGAAGTAATTCCTGAGAAGCTTCACCAGCGCATCCCGCTCTACATTGGTAGCTTGGATATGGTTCGAAACGCGGAGTCCTTTCTCGCTGGGGAACGTGGCATTGACTGAGGTTATGATGAACGCTGAAATTACCGCAAGAGCCCCCGCTACCTTATCTAACCTCGGCCCTGGATTTGATTCCCTCGGTGCGGCCTTAACGGGTTGGGAAGACGAAGTTCGCATTTTGTTGACACCTGCTCCTCCTTATAGTGTTGAGTACGATGTGGATGGCGTTTGGAGTGGCACGGTAGAACCCAATGAGAACACAGCATCCCTGGCTGCAATGGAGGTGGGTAAGGTGCTAGGATATACTGGCGGTGCCCGTATTACGATTAAAAAGGGTATACGAGCTGGAAGTGGTTTGGGCAGTTCGGCCGCGAGCGCTGTTGCAGGAGCCGTCGCTATGAATGCGGCGCTGGGTTGCAGACTCTCGACGCAAGAACTTATTGTACCAAGTTTGATAGGCGAATCGGCAGCGTCTGGAGTAAATCATGGAGACAATGTGTTACCCTGTTTGCTTGGGGGAGTTGTTGTGCTTGAATCAGGAGATCCGATGCACCATGCGCATGTGGTGGTGGGAAATAGACTGCATATTGCGGTAATATTTCCTGATATTCAGGTGTTTACGATGCAGGCTCGAGGCGTTTTACCTGAGTTTGTTTCAATGACCGACACGACTGCATGGGCCTCTCGCCTCGGATTGCTAATCAATGCCTTCAACCAAGGTGATATTGAGCAAATCGGTAGATTGATCATGTCTGATCGCATTGTGGAGCCTAGGCGGGCTACCTTGTTGGAGCCCTATCAGAATATTAAGAACAGAGCATTACTGAATGGAGCTATGGGGTGCGCGTTGTCTGGTTCGGGGCCGTCCATGTTTGCCATCTGTGATAATGAGTCAGTAGCTCAAACGGTCTGCGCAGGAATGAAAGAGACGTGTGAAAGGGATGGAATTTCTGGAACTGTTCAGGTAGTAGAAATTAATCTAAAAGGAGCGTACATCGTCTAGTCAATGGCAGCAATCGAACTTAGAAGCACACGCACTGACCATCAAAGGATTCCATTTTTGGATGCCTTGGAGAAAGGTTTAGCGGATGATGGAGGCTTATTTATCCCGTCGGCATGGCCAAAAATTGATTGGGACTCACTATCTCGAGATAGCTTCAGCGCTTGCTCTCTCGACTTTTTGAAACAGTGGTTAGGTGATTCAATTCCAGCATCAGATATCGAGGGGATCGTTTCTGAAGCCCTCTCTTTTGATGTCCCTATCGTAGACTTAGCAGGTAAGGATGCCTATCAGAATATCTACGTTTTAGAGCTATTTCATGGACCAACGCTCTCCTTTAAGGACTTTGGAGCGCGGACAATGGCCTACCTGCTTGGAAGAAAAATTCAGCAGAGCGGAGGGAGGGCGACCATTCTTGTTGCAACCTCTGGGGATACAGGAAGCGCTGTAGCTGATGGGTTTGCCGAGGTTGAAGGCGTTAATGTAGTTCTTTTGTTTCCAGAAGGAGGGGTAAGTCCCGTCCAAGAAATGCAGCTTATCGCACGCAGAGAGAATGTTTTTCCTCTTCGTGTTAGAGGAACGTTTGATGATTGTCAGCGCATGGTAAAAGGTGCATTCGCCGATCCGGCGTTGAGCGGTTCACACCTCACTACGGCCAATTCGATTAACATTGGGCGACTCCTTCCCCAGATGTTGTATTACGTTTGGGCAACCAAATTTCTTGATTCAGACGAGGTTACATTCAGCGTTCCGTCTGGAAACCTAGGGAATCTGACAGCGGGTGTTTTTGCCCATCTATCGGGACTACCTGTTCGGCAGTTTTTGGCTGCTCATAATGCCAACGACTTCTTCCCAAACTACCTTCAAGATCCTACATCAGCGTTTAAGCCCTCGGTCTCTACGGTTTCAAACGCCATGGACGTAGGTGCACCATCTAATTTTGAGCGCTTACAAGGAATGTTATCTTACTCGGAAATTTCCGAAAACATTTGGGGCACGGCGGTTTCTGACCAAGAGACAATGCTCAGGATGAGTGCCGTTTCCGACCGTACTGGATACATAGCTGATCCTCATACTGCCGTTGGCATCGAAGCTATTCTACGATTTAGAAAGGAAATGGGAGGCCGCGACAAGGACCCTACGGTCGTTCTGTCCACGGCCCATCCAGCCAAATTTCCCGAAACGATTCAGAAGGTATTAGGCACAACCGCGGAAGAACCGGAACGCCTTTCTAGCCTGAGATCAGGTGCCACTCGGGTGCAGGAGATTGAACCGACACAGGAGGCCTTGCGACAGGTCGTCTTAGCGTGTGAAGGGTAGGGAAAGGACAGTCGTGTTATCCTTGTTGTCCGTAACGGTCATTTCCAGAATGTGTTTTCCTGAACCCACCTGATCATCAAATGTGTGGGTGAGTAAGGAATTTTTCGAGTCGTACGCGAACAAAATCCATTTTCCATTTACGCGACCGGTATAGGATTTGATACCGCTCAGGTTATCGCGGATTTTAAACCGAATCTGGCTAGATGCCGTCATCCGTTTGCCTGAGGAAATATTTAGCGGGCGGATCGTGGGTGGGGTCTCGTCTATCCCCACCGCATAACGCCCAAAAGATCTCAATTTCGTTCGAACCACACCGCGGTCCCACGATCCGCCCGCCCAACTAATATTCCCTTTGGGACTTACACTCACAATCATAGCCTTTTCGCGTAAGGCTACTGGAAGATCTCTGGGTACGATCTCCATCGTCATAGACGTATGAAGGGGCACGTCTGGCTTATGTACAATATGAGTTCCTGAGAAGAGTGTAGAGTCAACGCGTGGTTCCGTTTCGTACAGAAACTCGTCATTTGCATACAGGGAGCCTTCTGGAATGTTGACGGCAAAATCGAGGGCACGCCATGCGAAGGTCTGATCATGAAGCATGCTAAACGCTCCTTCTTCCTTGGCTTTCGCCACCGCGACCGGTTGTGCTGGGGAGATACCATGAACGGTAAAGGAAAGGTTGGTTAGGTTCTGAAACGAATCGGTCACCTGATAGCCTAGCTCACGTGTTTCTCCATCCTGAATCGTCAGGATTCCCTGTTCTTTTGAGTCATATATGGACAGCTTATTGCCAGGAAGAACAAAGCTTCGCTGAATCCAACGGCCAGAACTTCTACGTTCAGCAAAGTCCACGTGGGCATTGATATAGCGAGACTCATTGAACCCGATAGTTTCCATTCTGGATTGATAGATGGTTCGATCATCCTCTGCTAGTCGAATTTCAAAGGCACCGAGCCGGTTACTAGACCCGTTGTGGTAGTCATGGGTCTGCACTCCAAAGGCAATCTGACCGGAGGCTTCAATGCGACTTACTCTTGAGAATTGATGGATTCCATTTACTCGTGTCACGTCGATAAAGACACTTTCTCCGGCATCGACCCGTCGCCATCCTCCTGTCTTGCTGTCTCGGATACGTAAGAAGGACTGCTCTCCAATCGCATAGGCTTTTAAGCGATAGATCCGAGGTGGCGTGCTATCTGTAATATTGAACCCCCACAAAGCCGGATTTACCGGTTTCCCCGTTCGTTCGTCCCGGATTTCGAAATGCAGATGAGGACCACCCGAACTTCCAGAATTGCCCGAAAGTGCGACAACTTCACCTTTAGAGACCTTGAATTGGTCTCGGTTCGGAAAAATATTTACTGCAAACTCTTGCTGTTTGTATTGATGATCTTTGACGTACTGTTTGATATCGTCTCTGAATTCCTTCAAATGAGCATAAACCGTCATGTACCCATTTGGGTGGGAGACATAGAGTGCGTTTCCATAGCCGGAAGGAGAGACCGCTATACGCGATACCCAGCCGTCTGCCGCACCATAGACTCGGTATCCAGACTGTCCCTGAGTTTTTATGTCGAGTCCAGCATGAAAATGATTGTTGCGCATTTCTGCGAAACTGCCAGCTAAGTAAAGATCAATTCCGAGAGGAGATCGAAAATAATCATCCGGGTAAGGATCCGGATGGGCACTTCCCAATAGAAGGAGGGTAAGAAAAGCTACCGTAATGGATTTGATATTCATCGACTGGTCCTAATGAGAGACGACCAAAATAACAATCTGCTGAATGTATTTCTCGGTATAATAGCCGTTTTTGTGCTGGGAGTCATGTTACTTCAGCTCAAAACGGTGCTTATGCCGTTTGTTATAGCCGTTTTGCTCTCGATTATCTTTAAACCTCTGATCCTTGGATTGCGCGAAAAGGGCATCCCTATGTTCGCCTCGTTGTTTGGTGTACTGTTGTTGTTCTCACTGGTTCTGTTCTTGCTGGGTTGGGTTCTGTTTGCCAGCACGGAGGCGTTTGTGAACGAAATACCTAAGTATCAAACAAAAGTAGCCGTTATTGCAGACGGAGTTGAATCAACACTGATCTACTGGGCCGAACGTTTTAATATGCAGCCGGCAGACTTTAAATGGAGCGACGCTATTCAGCTCTCTTCCATCGCTTCTGTTCTGACCACAGGGCTAGGGTCCTTTATCAGTTTTGTGACCACTACGTTTCTCGTTTTGTTGTTTATGCTCTTCATGTTGGCGAGTAGTGGTGAGATGGCAAAAAAGGTTAGCGTTGCCTTTTCACCTCATTATTCAGAACGCATTTCGTCTGTATTGAAAGTTGTTGATTCACATGTGCGCCAATATCTGGTTACAAAAACACTCATTAGCTTAGGAACCGGCTTTCTAACGTGGGCTGTGTTACTCGTATTAGGGGTGGATTTCCCTTTGGTTTTCGGATTTATCGCATTTGTACTGAACTTCATTCCGAATATTGGAAGTACGATCTCCGTACTATTTCCGTTTGCCCTATCTCTTCTCCAATTTGAATCGCTGTTCGTCCCTCTTTTCGTCATTTTAGGACTAGGCGGGACTCAGATGACCATGGGGAATGTGGTGGAGCCACGTATCCTCGGCTACAGCTTAAATATCAGCCCGCTGCTCATTTTGGTCTGCCTCATCTTCTGGGGATGGCTATGGGGCATCTGGGGTATGGTTTTGGCCGTTCCAATTACAGCTACCATCAAAATTGTGTTTGAGAATATGCCGGCCTTCAGGCCCTTGGCGTTTCTCATGGATGGCCCGTCGGACTAGAGCGGTTGAGCATTCGGTGTTTGACCGCCAACCAATACGTGTTCTATCATATCCTTTCCGCCACTGTACACGTAGGCATTCATAATCTCGTCAGGAGATCGATCATGCGAGAGGGAATGGGTAGAGGACAGCGAAACGATATCGGCAAAGCTGCCGGTTTCAATCCGGCCCACTGGAAGGCAACTCGCCTTTCTACCGCCTTCTAAAGCCAATTGATAGAGCTGCGTACCTGTTCCAGACCGGGAGTCGAACTGAAGTGCGTTGCGTTTTCTCTGTGCCAAACGGGATTGATAGTCTAAGAGTCGAAGTTCTTCACAAGGTGACACACATACGTTACTGTCAGATCCAATTGAGAACGAACCGTTGGCGGCAACATGTGCTGCAAACGGAAAATATCCGTCTCCGAGATCTGCTTCTGTAGTAGGGCAAAGTCCAACTGTCGCTCCTACACCACGTATGTCGGCTAATTCAGGATCTGTTGCATGTGTAGCATGAATCAAACACCATGAGGAGTCTATGTTAGCATGTTGCATGAGCCATTCAATCGGCTTACGGCCGGTGGCTAGCGCGCACTCATTTACTTCTCTTACTTGTTCGGAGACATGGATATGGACAGCGGCACCTGGATGCTCCGTAGCCCGATGATCAAGCATCTCCATGAGCGCATCATATCCAACCGCACGCAGCGAATGAGGCGCGTACCCAATAGACACGGTATCCGAATCGTCATACATCTCGTGTAAGTGATCAATAAGACCTAAATACACTGGAGTGGTGAGAACGAATGGTCGCTGATGTCGCTCTGAAGGCCGCATGGCAAACCCGGCCTGTTGGTATAAAACAGGAAGTATCAACGTGCGAATTCCAGCAGCTTTACCTGATTCAATCAGGGCAGACGACATCAGAGCCGGAATCTCTGCGTTTGTTCGTTCGACCGCGCCGTGAGCATACTGGAACTCGCATACGGTTGTATACCCGTTTGCGAGCATGTCGCCAAACAATTCCAAGGAAAGCGCTCCCTGTACATCAGGTGTGAGTAGCTCAGCCTGCTTATACATCTGGGATCTCCAGGACCAGAAATCATCTTCCGGCCGGGTAAACCGCTGCGTTCGACCAACCAATTTCCTCTGGAACGCGTGGGAATGTGTGTTAATCATTCCTGGGATTGCAACGCCGAGAGACTGATCTGACGTTGCCGATGAAGAGGAGGAGACTGACGAGATCAAGCCGTGCCCATCGACTTCTATAAGCACATTCTGGTGCCATCCATCAGGCAGGAGTGCCCACTCTGCAGCAATTCGTTTTATCGCAGGTCGCTCAGTCATGTTAGCAAACTTATTCTAGCAGGATCAAAGACGGAATATACTACTCGTCGGATGCGAGTAGGCGTTCGATAATGTTTACCGAAGATATTCCATCTGCCTCTGCACTAAAGTTGGTCACAATACGATGGCGCAGAACGGGAACGGCAATTTTGTGCACGTCCTTAATGTCCGGAGTAAGCCTACCATCCAGCGCGGCAGTGGCCTTGGCACCGAGTATTAAGTACTGGGAGGCTCGGGGTCCGGCTCCGTAACTCAGGTAGTCTTTAATGAACTGTGGAGCGAGGTCGCCGTCTGGTCGAGTCTGCCCTACCAGTTTTACAGCGTACTCAATGACATTGTCCGCGACGGGAATCTGTCGTACCAGATGTTGGTAGCGATGAATGTCGGCAGCGGACATTATGTGATTCAGTTGGGGCTTGGTGGCACTCGTTGTCTGGCGCACCACTTCGACTTCTTGATCGAAGGTTGGGTAGTCGAGCCAGAGATTAAACATGAACCGATCTAATTGAGCCTCAGGCAGCGGATAGGTGCCTTCTTGTTCAATCGGGTTCTGAGTAGCTAGAACAAAAAAGGGCTCAGGCAGGCTGAACGTATGTCCTGCAGCAGTAACTCGATGCTCCTGCATGGCTTCCAACAGAGCGGCCTGTGTTTTGGGAGGAGTTCGGTTAATTTCATCGGCCAAAACGACATTGGCAAAAACAGGGCCTTTAACAAATTTGAATTGACGCCTGCCGGTTGTTTCATCCTCTTCAATGATTTCAGTACCTGTGATGTCACTAGGCATGAGGTCTGGCGTGAACTGGATACGAGAAAAATCGAGATCCATCACATCGGCGATGGTATGAATCAAAAGGGTTTTAGCTAGTCCTGGGACCCCCACGAGCAAGGCGTGCCCACGACAAATCATACTGATAAAGATTTGCTTAACGATATCGTCCTGGCCAATAATGACCTTTCCGATCTCAGCACTAAGCTTCTTGTATCCGCTGTGTAACTCTTCTACTGTTTCAGGTGACGTGCTTACTTCCATAGGAGACAATAGGTTGTAGAGTTGAAATCGGAGTGTCGGTACGCGGGCAACAATATAATGTTACTGGTTAGCAATAAGCGTCCGAGCTTTACCGCGAAGGTCAATATAGACGGATGTTTTAAGTGTTTCTATCCACTTTGCTAGCTCTACTCCCTGCTTATTGGAGAGGGCGCGTTTCGCTATGAGATCGTAGTCAGTATCAATGTTGACCACGTGAGCATCTATCCGTTGTTCGAGTAGAACAATATGAAACGCCCTGCGCCCGTCTAATAACTGAACCTCTACAGGTTCGGAAATATCACCTTCTTCCATGGTCACTAACGTACGCTGCCAAAGTGCCCCAAGGGCTTCTAGAAACAGACTGCGCTCACCCGTTTGAGGATCCGTTACACGTCCACCTCTGGACTTGGAGAATTCCTCTTCTGATTCCACACTTGCAATGACCTCAAAGGAGCCATTACTAGTCATAATCGAGTCTCGAAGTAATGCCAAGCGCTCAAGAGCAGGTTTTTCATCTACCTTGCGTTCATCAAACGAGATAAGAATGTGATTGTAATCGATGTTCTCACCACGACGCGCATTTACTCTCAAAAAGTGCAGTCCGAACTGTGTTTCGAAGATGCGCGAATAGGCAGCTATAGGTGAGCGGGCCGCAACGGCAGCAAACTCAGGCACCACCTCAGACAGGGACATATCTTCGTACAGACCACCATTTGAGGCCGAACCGGGATCATCTGAAAACAATTCAGCCATGTCTTCCATGCTAATCACACCCGCAATCACTGAATCTCGTGCAGCAGTGATGATTTCCATGGCTTCCGTTCTGGCTTCTTCCGTTACTACGGGTAGGCGCACAATGTGTGAAACCCGAACCATATCTGGCATAGATGGAAGGGAGTCAGTAGGAAAGGCCTCGAACCAATCTGCGATATCGGTCGGCGTCGCTTTTATGGTCCCGGTTTTCTGACGTCTGAATTCGTCAGCCAAAAGCATATCCCGAAACTCTTCGCGTAAATCCGACTTGATCTCGATAATGGAACGTCCGTAAAGCTCTTCCATTCGCGCCTGTCCGCCCACTTGGGCTTGCATCTGTTCGATCCTGGAATCGAGCATCTGATCTACCTGCTGGTCTGTAATAACCAAGTTGGTGTCTCGTTTCGCGTGAATGGTCAACACTTTTTCGTTGACCATCTGACTCAGCGCTTCATTCCAAAGATCGTCGGAATAGACGAGTTCCTGCTGTTGCAAGGCAGCCATAACGGCACCGTCTACTTCAGACTGCAGAATGATATGGTTTCCTACAACAGCCACGATTTCGTCCAATATGCGCTCATCTTGAGCTTGGGCTACGCTAGATGCGCCCCAGAACATGAAAAGAAGAAATAGCAGGACCTTGGAAAACAGTCCGGAGCGAACTGATTCCGTGCGGTCGTGCGAAAGAGCGATTCCGATTGGAGATGTCATAAAGTCGATAATATTCAAACAGGAATTAGAGTTGACGTCAACGTGACGCTGGAGGAGTAAACCCTGCCTTAAGTGAGCACTTGATGTCTATAATTCTGAAAACGTCTGGCTGCAAGTATTAGTATTCGCGCGGCCGGAAAGCGAACAGAAAAGGATCCTCTCTATCTGATTTCCAGATCATCACGAGCCAATGCCCGGGTGCGGAGCCGTTGAACCTGTCGTTCATACAACTGTTTCCTCATCTGAATCGTGACTCTTTTTCTGAGATCGTCGATTATAAGTTCCATGTCAGGAACGTCACCAGATTCTAGTTTTTGTACAAGCTGTATGACGTGATATCGGTCCTCGTGGCTAATTACGGGTAGAATATCTCCCGGATTCAGCTCTTGAATCGTGTTGAGCACTTGCGGAATAGACGAAAACAATTGATTAAGAGGATAGAACGCATCTGGATCCGACACACCAGGCATATGTTTCGCAGATAGCAATGCGTAGGCTTCCATACCCGACTCGTCTAAATCCAGGTCAGCTATTTGGCTTCTGATCGACTCAGCGGAATCTGCATCCAAAAAGATCAGGTGACGAACGCGTGCAAAGGGCTCCCGAAGCGCAAGTTGATTCCTATGCTGCTCGTAATACGTCCGAATAGCGTCTTCGTCCGGTCCTGATTCTAGGTCATCGGTCGTCATTCGGTCGACGATGGCCGATACCATTACGCTACGTGCATTGTCTTCTAATAGACGCTGCACGGAGGGATCAGACATAAGACCCCTATCCACGGCTTCCTGGTACAAGAGCTCATTGGTGATCCAGCGCTCAACAACCTGAGAAACAGCATCTGTTGAGTCTAAAAAAGCCGTTTGGTTCGCCAGAGATCGTTGAACATCAGAGTAGGTGAGAGTGGCAGAGCCTACTCTTGCAACGTAGGACTGATCCTCCTCTGGAACACCACAGGCGACCATGAATCCTAAACCAACTATCCAAATCAATATCAGGAAACGGTTACTCATTGATTGAGGACGGATTATCCGATCGAAAGACAAGGGAAAGGTTGTCTGGGTAGGTCACGATGCCATATTTAGCCCGCAAGCGCGTCATGAGCCGCTCTTCAACTACATCTTGATACTCACCAACGAGAAGGGCTCGGGCTTCTTTAAACGTCATTTGACGAGTGGGTTCTACGCCACCATGGATAAGCACAATGAATCCTCGATTGTAGGGAATTGAATCTGAAATTTGATTCTCTTCCATCTCAAACACCTTGTCATACAGCGATCCACTCGGACTTTCGACGTACGTTGTATCCACCGTTAACGCTTGGTTTTCCGAAAGAAGATCCATCGAGGGATTCTCGCGATACTGACTAATAAAGTCAGAGACGAGTGAATCCGAAACGGAAGAAACGGACAAGACCCGAACCCGATCGTTGAACTGATAATTGGCTTGGTGATCCTCATAGAACAACTTGAGACCTACCGTATCGGATGCCGCAGCAGTCCAAACGGAGTCTTCCATCAGGCGGAAAAGGATGAGTCCATCACGAAACTCCTTCATGGTTGCTCCGAATGAGGCGTCTCTTTGTTCTAGGAGAGAAACTTCCTGTCCAAGAGCTTTTTCATTCAAAAACGTATCCGCCATCGATAGAATGCGAAGCTCAGTTGTCGCTCCATCAGCAAGTCTGTTTTCTGAAAACCACTCTGTAAAGTCGCCAACAGAATACTTCGTTTCACCAAGTGAAAGGAAGGTGAGCGACGAGTCAGCCATTTGGTTTTGCGCCAAGGTTCGAAATAGGGAGTCAGCTGTAAATGAAGCAACCCAACCCCGAACCATCGCGCTATCAATGGAACTGCCCTGTCCAAAGCGGAGAGCACGGGAAAAATCCGTTTCCGCCTGTTTTGAACGAGGAAGTTGATTTACCTGAGCTTTGATGGACTCATACTCTTCCTCGTACGAACCGAACTCATTGAGCTCAACGAGCTGAATAAAGTGGAGTCCAAAGGGTGTCTGAATGGGGCCGGTGGTCTGACCAATTTCAGTTAGCGCAAAAGCGGCATCTCTGAAAGCGAAGGGGAGCCCCGAATCGAATGAGAGCACACCTAGGTCACCACCATTCTGGGCCGAGTTGCGATCGTCTGACAACTCGAGAGCAAGTGACGCAAAGGACTCTCCTTCGGCAAGTTGAGTTTGCACACGGGAAGAACGTTGATCAACATCCGCCATATCTGCTGCGGTTTGACCCCTCGGGCGGATCATGATATGAGCCAACTTTCTATCGGAAGGCATGGGCATACGATCATTCACTTTTAGAATGTGATACCCGAACTGTGACCGAAAGATGTTTGATACGCTATCTACAGGGACCGAAAAGGCTTGGTCTTCAAATTCTTTGACCATCCGGCCGCCACCAAAAAACCCTAAGTTGCCTTGGTAGCCAGCCGAGCCAGGCGCACCTTTTGCGCTGGGATCCATTGAATGCTGTACCGCCATGGTCCCAAACGTACTACCATCGAGTATCTGATTTCGGATATCGGTCAGCTTGTTATACGCTTCTAGCGTATCTGATGGAGAGGCTCCTTCACCTATGGTAATAAGGATGTGGCTTGCATCGACAGCGTGACTACGTCGGTCATGTAATTCTTGAATGAGCGGCTCAATGACGTTTCGTTCCAATAGGTAAGGCCGCGCCATTTGGGAGCGATACTGCTCTATCTCGGCTATCAAGTCGTCACGTTGGTGATAACCAGCAAACCGAGCTTCAAGGACCTTAGCTCTGAAGTTCACATATCGATCAAGAAAATCGAGTAGTTCGTCTTGTGTGGGACGAGTATCAGGCAAAGCGATACCGTTCTTGGAGTACTGCGTTTCAAACTCGCTGACAGAGAGGAATTCGCCGTCAATTAGTGCCAATGCTGGTGTATTAGGGGTGCTTTCCACCATTGTGGTTGCGGAGGGCCCCGAACAAGAGGTCAGCAACAATGCTGTGATCAGGCTTAGTGAAATGGAGGTACTTCTCAGAAACATAGGTTCTTGAATCAAAAATGTGTGCGGTTCGAATAGGACCCTTTTCGAGGTCGCCGGATCATCCACGCAGAGCTTGGAATGTTGGTTCCAATTAAGCGTGGTTTCCACCCAGTATTGATGGTTTACGAATAAAAAACCAGTTGTGGGGCAACTTTGCTCGGACACTTGGGTCATAATCAACAGGTAGCCGAATTATGCTGAGGCTTGTCTTAGGAATAAAGCGCTGAAGACACATTACAGGATTCGCTCATTTATGAATGAATACGACCTCATAGAATCGTTTCAGGCAGGAGACGAATTTGCCTTTGTGGGGATCTACAATAGGTACAAGGGTCCCGTGTATTCCTTTTGTTATAAAATGCTTCTCAATAGAGATAGTGCTCAAGATGTGATGCAGGAGACGTTTCTGCGTGTTTATGAAAATCGAGATCGGCTTTTAAAAACGAGTGCATTCAAGTCTTGGCTTTTTACCATCGCCAGAAATCAGTGTCTGAACGCTATACGAAGAGGCGGTAGGCAAGTAGGGCTGTCTCAAGAGGCTTCGGAGCGACTTCCAGCCCCGGATACCCCTTTTACTCAGATGGAAAAGTCCGAGCAAACTCGGTTTATTTCATCCCTCTTAGAACAACTCAAACCGGATTATCGAGAAATCATCATTCTCAGAGAGTATCAGAATTTGACGTATGAAGAGATTGCTGCCGTAACGCGCACGTCCATTAGCTCTGTGAAGTCTCGTTTATTCAAGGCCCGCAAGAAGTTGGGACTTTTTATCGAGAAAGCGCATCAAGCTCAAACTCGGCGTGCAGAGCTTATCAACAAAGAGCATGGCGTGCAGACGGGCACAAGATGGAATCAGGTCCACCAGATATGATGAAGCAAACTGATAACATAGATGTTAGGGATTCCGAGTTTCTTCCTTTTGAGGAAGATTTGAACTTGTACCTCGATGGCGAGCTATCCGCAGATCGAGAAGCGGCTTTGTTTGCTCAGCTATCCAAAGATGACCAACTTAGATCCCTCATGGATTCCGTATTACTCTTTCGCCGTATGAGTAGGCAAGAGTACATCGCGCTTCCCCCGTCTGCTGATGATCGATTTTTTCAGCGATTGGCTGAAGTAAAGGTAGGGGCGAGTAAGATAGATCGAATCCAGGATAGAGAGCCCTTATGGAATACGCGGAGACCTATTTCCGTGAAAAGCGCAGTTGCTGCTGTTGCTGCCGTTTTTATAGTTGGGCTGTCCCTGCCCATGACGGGTGATGGATTAACGACTAGTTTTTTAGCCCAAGAAGAAGAACGCGTCTTTTTCGATGCTCCAGAAACCCGAGTACTGCAATCCTACATCTATGTATTTGAACCCGGGCTCATGATTGAGGCAGATAAATCAGAATCTGCCCGGTAGGTTAGTTCACAGCCTGAACGCGTTTCCGCCACGCATTTCATCTAGTCTTGCTGAGGTGACGCTCCCAATTGGATCGGGGGGTGGTATATTTTGCGCTTCTACTATTTCGTATCCACTTCGCTATCCTGAAATCGCCATGCGTGTTCGATTTGCACCTAGTCCCACTGGATTTCTCCATATCGGCGGCCTTAGAACGGCTTTGTACAATTACCTGCTAGCTCGAAAAGAGGGTGGTGTATTTGTACTGCGCATCGAGGACACCGACCGTACTCGATTTGTAGCAGATGCCGAACAGGACATTCTGGACAGCCTGAAGTGGGCTGGAATTACGTTTGATGAAGGACCGGGAGTTGGTGGCAAATATGGGCCATATCATCAGTCTGAGCGGTCAGAGCTTTATGCGTCAGTTGCAAAGCAACTCATCGAAGCCGATCACGCTTATATCGCTTTCGATACGCCCGAGGAAATAGAGTCCATGAAGGAACGGACTCGTACGGATTCAAACCCAAACCCCCGTTACGATTACGTTACGCGGATTGAAATGACCAATTCGCTAACCCTGACTGAACAAGAAGTCAAGACTCGAATGGACAGCGGAGCTCCATTTGTGGTTCGACTGAAGATTAATCCGGGGCAAACGGTATCCTTTACGGATGCTATCCGAGGAGACGTTTCGTTTGAGAGTGAAACGGTGGATGATCAGGTATTAGTCAAATCAGATGCATTACCAACCTATCATTTGGCCAATATCGTAGACGATCATGAGATGGGTATTACCCATGTCATTCGAGGTGAGGAATGGCTCCCATCAACTCCCAAGCATATTCTCTTGTATCAGGCCATGGGGTGGGCTGCTCCTCAGATGGCTCACCTTCCCCTGATCTTGAGTCCGACGGGAGGAAAGCTTTCAAAACGCAATGCAGACAAGCAAGGTATACCTGTTTCCGTGGCTCAGTATCGAGAGACCGGATATGAGCCGGCTGCACTCGTCAATTTCCTGGCAATGTTAGGATGGAATCCCGGGACGGAAACGGAGTTATTTTCCATGGAAGAGCTGATTCAAGCATTTTCTCTGGACCGCGTTGGTCAGGCGGGTGTACAGTTCGACCTTCAAAAACTGAAGTGGTTCAACGAGCAATACGTACGATCTCGTTCGTCCAAAAACCTTTCAGCAGCACTGCTTGATGAGGTTCAGTCGCGATATGGTGCTATTGAAGCAACTTATCTGGAAAGGGCTATTGATCTGATGCGGGAGCGTCTTTCATTCGAAAAAGACCTGCTAGAGGAATCGTACTTGTTTGCTGACCCAACGTCTTATGATGAAGGTGCCTGTAAGAAGCGTTGGAAAGAAAACTCGTCCCCGCTCCTCGTTGATTTCGCTAATGAACTATCAGGATTGGATTCTTGGGATCGAAATGCTCTTGAAACGGCGCTCAAGACCTTTATTGCTGATCGGGAAGTGGGAATGGGAGCCATTATGTTTCCGGTTCGGATGACGCTAACCGGGATGGGTTCTGGGCCTGATTTATACGGCATGATGGAGCTGTTCGGCAAGGAGGTCGTCGTTCGACGACTGACTGCAGGAGCCTCGACGCTCGGCTAGGTCATTATTGCAGGTGCTTAATAAGATCTTCGGCAGCTAGCACTGGGTGAAGATCGCCTCGCGCTACGCTGACCTTTAGATTCTCATACTTTTGCGCAAGCTCAGGACTGTTTTTCAAGTGGCGGTCCATTCCGTATACCAGCGCATCTTCAAACCAGTGGCCAAGCTGATTGGCTCGGCGAGCAGTAAACTGGCCCGAGGATTTACTTTCGTCTATCCAGCGGGTAATCCCGCTCATAAGGTCACCTACGCCTAAATCAGAGACGGTTGAGGTCAGGAATATCTCTGGACGTGATTGGCCGCCGTGCAATACGCTTAGCGCACCCTTAAGAGCGGTCGAAAACTGCTTACTAGGCTCCACGTTGTTGCCATCAACCTTATTGATGGCAACAAGATCAACGACTTCTAAGATGCCTCTTTTTATACCCTGGAGTCCATCGCCAGCGCCCGTCATTGTCGCGAAAACGACTTGATCCACCATTCCTGAAACGCTGGTTTCAGACTGACCGACCCCCACTGTTTCTATCAGAATACGATCATACCCGGCCGCCTCGCACAGCATGATTGTTTCGCGAGTCATTGCTGAGACCCCTCCCAACAAACCAGATGAAGGCGAAGGGCGAATAAAGGCAGAGGCATTTTTGGACAACTCGGTCATACGGGTTTTGTCACCGAGTATGCTACCACCTGTAGATGTACTAGAAGGATCTATGGCCAAGACAGCCACGCGGTGGCCTTGCTGCACTAGCTCTAGTCCAATAAGCTCGATTAGCGAGCTTTTGCCAACGCCTGGGGCACCTGTAATACCTATCCTGAATGTTTCACTTGATGTGTCACTACAGCATTCTAGTAGGTGTAATCGACCCAGCTTATCTTTTTTGTGCCTGCTTTCAATGATCGTAATAGCACGGCCCAAGGCTGCGCGATTACCCTTAGACATCTCATTGAACACGTCCTGAATGGTTTCGGTCATGGTTTTCCCTGAGATGCTCCTTCAGATGAGCGGGGAAGTTGCTCAAGAAGTGTTGAAAGGAGGTCGTGGGCCGCTTCGGGAATAACCGTACCTGGACCAAACACGGCAGACACTCCTTGCTCTAAGAGCAGTGGAATATCTTGATCGGGGATAACGCCACCGGCTACCACCAAGATGTCATCACGTCCTCCTTGGCGCAGCGCTTCAATAAGTTCGGGTACAAGGGTTTTGTGACCACCTGCCAGGCTGCTCACTCCAACGATGTGGACGTCGTTTTCCATTGCCTGAAGCGCAGTCTCTGAGGCCGTCTGGAAAAGGGGCCCTACATCAACATCAAAGCCCATATCTGCGAATGCAGATGCAATGACTCGTGCGCCGCGGTCGTGACCATCTTGGCCAAGCTTGGCCACCAGAATGCGCGGACGGCGCCCCGTTTCGGTCAGGAAGGTGTCTGAAAGTGTTTGCACTTCACTCAAGATTTCGGGGTTTGCGTACTCGGACGCATAGACCCCAGTTGAAATGGTTGACTCGGGTGCGTGTCTCCCAAACACTAACTCGAGTGCCATTGATATCTCGCCAAGCGTTGCACGTTCCCGTGCGGCAGCGATGCAGTGCTCCAACAAGTCAGCGCCTTCAATTGATGCCGCCACTCGAATAGCCTCTAGGCAGGCCATGACCTGATCGTCGTCTCTCGACTCTTTAAGCTTCTTGAGACCAACAATTTGGTCACGCCGAACTGAAGCGTTGTCCACCTGCCGGACTTCAATCGAGCCTGTCGACTCTATTATTGCGATATTAATTCCGACCAAAAGGTCCTTCCCCGAGTCAATTCGAGCCTGTCTTTTTGCAGCAGACTGTTCAATGCGTTGTTTAGGGATACCCGCTGCAATGGCGTTAGCCATGCCTCCGAGGTCTTCTATTTCCTGCATGTGAGCTCGCGCACGCTCAATGAGCTGGGAAGTCAAGGTCTCGACGTAAACTGATCCGCCAAAAGGATCGATGGAGTTCGTGAGATCCGTTTCATGCATCAGGATGAGCTGCGTGTTGCGCGCTATGCGAGCAGACATATCAGTAGGCAGAGCGATGGCTTCATCGAGTGCATTTGTGTGTAACGATTGCGTGTGTCCTAGTACCGCGGCTAGGGCTTCAATAGTCGTGCGAGCAACATTGTTATAAGGATCTTGTGCGGTTAGCGACCAACCTGATGTCTGGCAATGAGTTCTAAGCATCAGCGATTTGGGGTTCTGAGGCTTGAACGGCTCCATCATTTCTGCCCAAAGGGTGCGAGCGGCTCGGAGCTTGGCTATCTCCATCATCATGTTCATGCCGATCCCGAAAAAGAAGGAGAGTCGGGGAGCAAAGGCGTCTATTTCGAGACCAAGCTCCCGCGCCGCTCGCACATACTCTAACCCATCGGCAAGGGTGTAGGCCAGTTCGATATCGGCCGAAGCTCCAGCTTCCTGCATATGATACCCGCTAACACTTATGGTGTTAAATCGTGGCATATGCTCGGTGGCGTATCGAATAATGTCGCTTACAATCCGCATAGATGCATCTGGCGGATAAATAAACGTATTTCGAACCATAAACTCCTTCAAAATATCATTCTGGATCGTTCCAGAAAGCTCCTCGGGAGAAACGCCTTGCTCTTGGGCAGCAACTATGTAAAAGGCCATAATGGGAAGTACGGCCCCATTCATGGTCATCGAAACGCTCATTTTGTTGAGTGGAATGCCCTCAAACAGGACTTTCATGTCTTCAACCGAGTCGATTGCGACCCCTGCCGTACCCACATCTCCGACGACTCGTTCATGATCGGAATCGTAGCCCCGATGAGTGGCCAAATCAAAGGCTACCGATAATCCTTTCTGACCCGCCGCTAGATTGCGTCGGTAGAAAGCATTGGATTCCTGAGCCGTTGAAAATCCCGCATATTGCCGAACGGTCCACGGTCTAACGGTATACATACTAGCATACGGCCCCCGAGTAAAGGGGGAGGCGCCAGGAAGAGACTCCTCAATATCTCGTTGATGGCTGCTATAACCTCGCTGGATGCTGATTCCTTCACTGCTTTTGAAGGCAGTTTGTGTGTCGGGCACAGAGGACGGCGAAACGGGGCGGATAGAATAATTGGGCTTCTTCATCATTAAAGTCCCCAATTAGAAAAAGGTGAAGGTTCGACTGCGTTCTCAATGAGTGGAAACAATGGAGGAGCCAGGGCTTCGGAAAGAGGAGGGTCAGGATGCAGGAAATGCGTTTCTCCTACGATAACACGAGACGAGGAAGAGGAAGAAGAAGATGTGCGACTATTTCGTCCTCCAGATCGGTACTGCTCACGATCGCGTGGAAGAACTTCGTTTAGAAGTCGTGCCGAGAGGTCCGATGGGGAGACGTCCTTAAACGAAATGAACGCATCCCAAGCGGCATTCACTAAGCTGTTGGTCAGCGATTCTATCGAGTGAGAACCCGAAAGCGGGTCCTCGACTTGATCTAGATAACTCTCGCAACAAAGCAGTCGAAAGACATTCTCAGACAGTCGTGCGGCTTCTGTGTCCGAATAGCCCGATTTTTGTACGTTCCAAGGAGGAAGAGATACATGATCGGCTCCCCCAAGCATGGCTGCTGCGGCGCTCAGTGAGAGGCGCACCAAGTTGTTGCGTTGATCATGTGCAGAGAGGTGGAGTACAGATCCAGCCGCTACCATAGCAGGGTTCCAGTCCTGACTGAAGAGGTTGCCGAGATGTACGAGACAAATACGCAACGCGCGAAGTTTGGCTATTTCAGCCAAAAAGTCACCCCGTATCGACACAAATATGGTATTCGGAAGGTTTCCCTTTGAGAGTTGGGCATCTAGTGAGAGTAAGGCCAGTCCAATTTGAGTGGTCGCTCCAGCTCCAGTGTGATCCCATGAGAGGATATCAACGCAGTCTTGCGTTTCGCTGCGCGGTAATGATAACGAGCCACCGAGCAAATGGACTGTTTGCCGGTCAGCGTACGCAGCATTGTGGGCGGGTATCGTTTCCGTTGAGAAGGGTGATGCTAGAGAAAAGGACACATCCTCTGCTGTCATCGTCAAGATGGTGCCAGCAGAAGTCATTGAGGGTACGAGATACGCTGTAGTAGATTCAGGGCCTGTAATAAAGGCACCCGGCTGATCCACCTCAAGGGCACGTTCTGAGATTCCAAAATCTGGACTCCAGTTTAGATCTTCGCTAGAAAGACGTCCACGCGATTCTTTTGCTACACGTTCTGGCCAGTCTGAATGAAGCATGCAGGTATATCTGTTTAAACGAGGTTTGGCTGAGCAAAACTGCGATATCGCTCGACTAGATTAAATAATGCAATTCCAACGGCGACCGATACGTTAAGAGATTGCTTGGCGCCGTATTGGGGAATTTCTATGGACAGATCGCACAAATTCATGATCTCGTCAGAGACACCGTTCACTTCATTTCCCGCTATGAGTAGGAGGGGGAAGTGGGACATGCTTAATTCATCCACCTGTGTGGGCGAGTCCGTAATCTCAAGTGCCGCAATGATATAGCCTTTCTTCTTGTAGTCCCTTATTGTTTGAGCAGGGTCAACAGACTGGGTCCAGGGCACAAAATCCTGAGCGCCCAGCGCTGTTTTCATGGCGGATTTGTGGTCCGGAGATGGCGAATATCCAGATAGGATAACCTGTTCAATTAATGCTCCGTCAGCGCTTCTTAGCGAAGATCCTACATTGTGTGCGGATCGAATGTTGTCCAGCAACAACACGATAGGGTGCCTTTCGGTGGTAGAAAGGTTATTCGGCGAGATGCGGACTATATCGTTGTGCGGCAGCTTTTGCATGGCCGCAAGATACTGTCTTCTGACAAATGGGCGTTCCAATTCACACAATTCGGTAAAATCATATTTTGACGAGGTAGCTAAACCGGCTACTTTTGCCCAGCAATTCTGCACCAGTAGTCACGATGAATGTATCCGACGGAGTTTTATCACATTGATTATCGCTATTGACGGTCCAGCTGGATCAGGGAAAAGCTCAACGGCTCGTACCGTTGTTTCCCGTTTGAACGCCCTTTACATCGACACGGGTGCCATGTATCGAGCCGTGGCCTTGTATTGTTTAGACAATAATGTGTCCGCTGAGACGGTTGTGAGCGAGATCACTCTGGGCCTTGAGCAGTCTGCAGATGGGGTCAATGTGTTTTTAAATGGAAAGAACGTTTCCGCCCGGATTCGTTCTCAAGAAGTAAGTGATATGTCTTCCCAAGTAAGTCAGATTGCGAGTGTTCGTGACCTGATGGTGAACCAGCAACGGGCGCTTGCTGCAAAAGCTACCTCAGAAGGTGGGACGGTTGTCATGGAAGGCAGGGATATAGGAACAGTGGTTTTTCCTTCTGCCGACTACAAGTTCTTTCTGGTTGCTGATCCGCGCGTCAGAGCCGAGAGACGGGTTGCGCAGCTAAAAGAAAAGGGAGAAGATGCAGAAGTAAGCACGCTTTTGTCAGAAATCATCGAACGAGATAAGCGTGACGAAGGACGCGAGCATTCTCCTTTGAGGAAAGCATCAGATGCTATCGAAATTGATACCTCAGGCTTACTGTTTGAAGATCAGGTGGATAAGATACTAGGCGTAATATCCGGGAACGAAGGCTGATAAGAGAGGTATGACGGAGTCTGCCCCAAATTGGGGTCGACCCGAACTTAGCGTGGGATGCTGGCCGGGTATTTTGTAGAACTAAAACCCGAACCAGGCCGAAGGTCCCAACCTTTCAGATCGGTCAATGGTTCGAACGTGGTATTATGGCTGACGACAAACAGAAAGACGCCGCGGAGCAGGAGGAGCCGGTCGCAACTCAAGAAGCGACTGCAGCCCCCGAGCAAGCTCCCGAGGCACCTGCACAAGATGCAGTAGAACCTGTTGCCGCGCCAGAAGAAGCAACTCCTGAAGTAGCAGAAGCAGTAGCCGATGCTGAACCAGAAAAAGTAGTTGAAGAGGCTCCCGTTGAGGAAGCTCCTGCTGCTGAAGTTGCCGAACCTGTCGAAGAGGCAAAAGAATCTCCAACCGAATCTACAGATGCTGAAGCTCCTGGTGAAGTAGCTGAAGAAGCTGCACCAGCAAAAGAAGCTGAAGCGTCTGCTGAAGTAGCTGAAGAAGCTGCACCAGCAAAAGAAGCTGAAGTAGCTGAAGAAGCTGCACCAGCAAAAGAAGCTCCGGCTGCCTCTGAACAACGTGTTGTTGTTCCAGAAGGAATGATCGGTTTCACCGGTGAGCTTACAGGCAAAGTTTACAGTATCGAGGATCTAGATCAGGTCACCGATCCAGAAGATGCCAACATCGGTCTAGACGATCTGCGCAAGCTCGTCGAAAACACGTTGACTAACGTTTCTGAGCACGAAATCGTCTCAGGTAAAGTGGTTAGCATCAGTGACAAAGATGTCGTTATCGATATCGGATTCAAATCTGATGGTATTGTTTCTCGCAGTGAGTTCGACTCAGAGCTTGAAGCGGGCGCAGAAGTTGAAGTATATCTTGAGCGCATCGAGGATTATCACGGACAGCTGGTTCTTTCGAAAACCAAGGCTGATACCGTTCGTCGTTGGAGACGGATCGAAGATGCGTTTGATAATGAAGAAGTTCTTGAAGGAACGATTGTTCGCCGAATTAAAGGCGGTATGATTGTCGAACTTCTTGACGGAATGGAAGCATTCCTTCCAGGATCTCAGATTGATGTCCGCCCAGTACGTGACTTTGACGCGTACCTAGAGAAGCGGATGGAATTCAAGATTGTCAAGCTCAATCCTGCCAACGAGAACATCGTTGTTTCTCACAAAGCGCTTATCGAGAAAGATCTCATGGCGCAGCGCGAGAAAATCTTGCAGACGATGGAGCCCGGACAGATTCTCGAAGGGATCGTCAAAAACATCACGGACTTCGGTGTATTCATCGATCTCGGTGGTGTAGACGGACTATTGCACATCACAGACCTGTCATGGGGCCGTGTATCGCATCCGTCAGAGCTCGTTACCTTGGACGAAAAACTGAACGTTGTAGTCCTCGACTACGACAAAGAGCGCCAGCGTATATCGCTTGGTCTCAAGCAGCTTCAGAAGCATCCATGGGAAGACATCGAAGAGAAAGTTGCCGGCAACCAGATGGTTGAAGGTAAAGTGGTCTCGATCACCGACTACGGTGCTTTCGTTGAGCTCGAAAAAGGTATTGAAGGATTGGTCCATATCTCAGAAATGAGCTGGACAGAGCATATTCGCCATCCTTCGCAAATGGTTTCCCTCGGACAGATTGTCCAGGTCAAGATTCTAAATGTCGATTCCGAAGGCAAGAAAATTTCCCTCGGTATGAAGCAGTTGGAGCCCGATCCATGGGAAAACATTGCAGAGCGGTATCCACCCGGAACAGTTATGCGTGGCAAAGTTCGCAATATCACCAACTTCGGTGTGTTTGTTGAAATCGAGCCAGGCATCGACGGATTGGTTCACATTAGTGACCTCTCTTGGACAAAGCGGGTACGTCATCCTTCCGACATGGTCAAGAAAGGCCAGGAACTCGATGTCGTCGTATTGAATATCGATACAAGCGAACGCCGCATTTCACTTGGACACAAGCAGGTAGACACCAACCCTTGGAATTCGTTTGCTCAGGCATACGCTGAAGGATCCATCACGAACGCTAAGGTTGTTCGCGTGGAGGACAAAGGGATTGTTGTTGAGCTTCCGCTAGAAGTTGAAGCATTTGTACCGGAAGGAGAACTTCCAGAAGGTCAGGCACTCAACGACTGCAAAGAAGGCATGGAGATCGAGAATCTGTATGTCATCCGTTTCGATGTAAACCAGAAAGAGATCGTGCTTTCTGCAACTGAACATGCCCGCACGCAAGAGCGTCAGGAACGTCAGGCAGAAAAACGTGAAAAACAGGAGTCACATCGTCAGGAGCAGCGTGAAGTTCGCCAGTTCATGCAAAAAGAATCGTCTGCCTCTGGGCCTACGACCCTTGGTGAGCTGTCCGGACTAGCCGAGCTGAAAGCTCAGATGGAACAGAATGAAGCTGCAGCTCCTGCCCCGGCAGAAGCACCTGCGCCTGAAGCTGCTCCTGAAGAAGCTGTAACCGAGGAAGCTCCGGCTCCTGAGGCCGCAGAAGAAGCACCAGCCAAAGCGAAAGCGAAGCCCAAGGCCAAAAAGCCTGCTAAGAAAGCAACGAAGCCCAAAGCCAAGAAAGAAGTAAAGGCTAAGGAAGAAGTTGCTGCCGATGCCGAGAAAGCAACAGAAGAGAAGACTGAAGAAGAATGACCGCTTGCTCGGTGTGAGAGATAGGATAGGGGCGGCATGATTCATGCCGCCCCTCGTCTTTTATAGAGACCTATCTACAAGTGTAGAATTGAAAAGAGAAAAGAGAAAAGAAATGAACACGACTAGAAATGATATTCCTGACTGGAAAGCACCTACACCAAAGGAACTCCAGTTAAACAGAGTCTTGCTAAAGCGCACAGATGGGAAAGTGCATCAACTGTTGGAACGCTTGCTGAAAGACGAGGAAGTGAATCTATACCACAGTTATGCCAATGTGGTCTCCGTTAGGCGCCTTGGATATAACGATCACGGCCCCGTCCATGCACGCATCACGACCTATAATGCGCTCAAGATCCTTCGACTTCTCAATGAGGGCGGAGTACAAACAAGTCTTGAGAATGAGCACGTGAGTACTTCTGAGGCATCGCAGGTTGCCGTAGCATTGGGCTGTTTTCTGCATGATACCGGAATGGGTGTTGCGCGAGACAAACATGAATGGCACTCCCTCAATTTGATTGATCCTATAATCGTTCGCTATCTGGAATGGCTATATCCGGACGATTTGGCGCTACGCGTCGTCATACGATCCATGGCGCACGAGGTCATCGTGGGTCATATGGCTCACACGCGAATACATTCTATAGAGGCTGGAGTCGTTTTAGTGGCAGATGGCACGGATATGACAAAAGGACGCTCCCTCATTCCGATTAACTTGCAGTTAGATCCGGAGGTAGGGGACATGCATCGCTATTCGGCTAATACCATTTCCAAAGTCGAGATCGAAAAAGGAGAGATGAAACCGGTTAGGATTTCCATTCAAATGGACAACCCCACCGGGCTTTTTCAAATTGAAGAGGTGTTGATGGGTAAAGTGAAGGCTTCTCCCATTATAAAGCACCTAGAAATTGAAGCGTGTATCGATGGTGAGCAACCTAGGATGTACCTGAAGTAGACCGCGTTGGTAACGACATGCCCCGCACTATTTCCTGGACGTCGGTTAGGCTGCGCTCGGTCGTCAATAGGTCAGCAATCAATTCGCCGAATAGAGCTCCCCACTTGAAACTATGTCCAGATCCTCCAAACAGGCGAGTGCTATGTCCTGTTTGAAGCACATTGGGGCGTTGGTCCTCTGTGCATGAGTAGAAACACACGCCGTACTGGTCAGCCTGGTCTGTTAAGCCCATCCTGACTCTGCTTTTCATTAATGCTAGAAGCTCGGACTTCTCCTTTTCCGAGATTGTGCGATCTACATCTGGGTGACCTGCAGAACGTACCACATGATCGCCATACTTTGCCGGAAACGCGGATGAGCCCGGAATGAAATAAAATCCGCCATCTTCGGCTAGGTCCAGAATCATGGGACAATCGTTTTCTACTCTAATGTGAGCATCTAAATCGAACTGAAGGCCGAACTTCTGCTTGTACGCCACGATTTCTTCGGGATAGAAGGTGTTGTGCCATGCGCCCGTAGTGAGTAAGACGTGATCAAAAATATATTTTGCTTCATTATTCGCGGTGATTTCCGCCCGTTCTGCGTTGATCTCGGTGATAAGGCAGTTGGCTATAATTTTGCATTTTGTGACACTGTGCTTGGAGTCCTGCCCGGGACCTAAATAGGCAGCCAATGCTTCTAGAATAGGCCCAGATTGAAGAATGCCGCCTTCTGGTGTAAAAAGACACTCTTCATTTTCTTCGAACGTCAACCAATCAAACCGATTACTTGCTTCACCAGATGACAGTCGTTCAAAGGGTACGCCCGCTTCTTTGAGGGAGCCAATAGAGGATGGGATCCAGTCGTGGTCCAATCGGCCAATAGCGAGACATCCTGTCTCGATGTAAAAAGAGGTGTTTAATTGCTTCCAAAGCCGATCCCAAGCTTCAAAAGCGAAAGGAATGAGCGACGCATACCCTTTCTTGGGGCCATAAGGGCGCCTGATTAGGCGATGATAATCGTAGCTGGAAGAAAGTCGATTGGGCACGTCTCCTTGATCAAACAGCGTAACTTCATGGCCACGAAGACTCATTTCGAGAGCTGTGGTCAGTCCAAATATGCCAGCTCCAACAATGCCCAGTCTCATGCAATAAACCTTTCGTATGCGAGCGAGGCCGCAACTAAGTCTTCGAGGCTGGCTCCTACTGATTTGAAGACCGTTATTTCGTCTTCTGTTTGACGGCCAGGGTGCCTTCCTCCACACAAATCGGGAAGGTCGGCCAAAATCTGATCCATCGTCCACCTTCCTTCGCGGGCGACCTGAATGAGGTCGCCCGCCTCATGCGCTGCTCCCATTCGAGTATCCACGAAAACCGAAGAATGTTCAATAAGCTGCGCATCACTCTCTCTCATAGAGGGTGTGTATGCTCCGACTAAATCCACATGAGTACCGGGGCGAACACACTCACCCCGCACCAAGGGAACGGAGGAAAGCGTGGCACAAGAAATGATATCTGCTTCAGAAACGGCTACGTCTAAATCGGTTACAAGCTCAGCCCGGCTATCCAGCTTTTCCAGAAGCAGGCGGCCTCTTTCGGCACCTCTATTCCAAAGCATAATCCGATCAATCGGACGAACGCTACAATGTGCCTCAATTAAGGGTAAAGAAAGGGCGCCTGCTCCAATCATTAGCAACGTGGATGCGCGATCACGGGCCAAATACTGAGCTGCAAGAGCAGAAGTGGCCGCAGTGCGTATGCGGGTGAGTGCAGCTCCATCCAGCATGGCTAGGTTCGCTCCAGTTTTTGCGCTCTTCAACAGATAAGACGCGTGAACCGAAGGCAACCCGTTTTCTGGGTTTTCAGGATGAATTGTTGCAAGCTTTACACCGATATATGCTTCATTCCAAGCCGGCATAAGGAGCAGTGTTGCATCATCCGCGGCGTCTTTTGGGATGGTAAGATGTTGCCGCACAGGGATATACGGATCATCCTTGAAAGCCAAGTCGAGGGCTTCTATTAAAGGAGGGTAATCCAATAAGTCTTGGGTGAGTCGCTCGTCAAATATGTTCATATTTCTATGATGTGCGGATTTGAAGCCACTTTGCGCAGTTGTACTTTCGGTCAGTTCAAGAAGATACTAAAGGGCGATCACGGACCCGATGGCCTGAGGCGCACACATGGAAAAGCCGGATAGACTACATATCGTTAATGAAGCAGATGGATCTAGTGTTCCATTTCTGCGAGGAATCCTAACGCGATCCTTGCAGAAGGCAGGTCTCTCATTTGAAGAAGCATACCATGTATCTTCGGAAATCCGAAAGGATTTAGCACCAGATACTGGCTTGACGAGCCCTCAATTGCGTATCGAAGTAGGTCGATACCTACAGGTTAATGGCTTTGATGAGGTGCTTGATAGCTATTTGAAGCACGTTGTTGAGCAGCCTCTCATCAGGGTAATCACTAAAGATGAATCGGATTCTCCGTTCTCAAAAGGTCAGTTAGCCGATTCTCTCGAAGTGTGTGCTTTACCCCAAGGCATGGCTTACGATGTCGTTCAGACCATTGAAGCCGATCTATTGGCCTCAGATCAGACGGAAGTGTCTTCAGCCGATCTAACAGAAATGGTGTTGGAGCGACTAGAAGAAGCCGCAGGGTCGGAAACGGCTGGCGTGTACAAGCGATGGGTCGAGTTTTCGGATCGAGGTCGTCCGATGATTATCCTCATTGGTGGGACAACGGGGAGTGGCAAAAGTACCATCTCATCCGAATTAGCTCATAGGCTGGATATCGTCCGAACTCAGTCTACAGACATGCTTAGAGAGGTCATGCGACTTCTTATCCCGGAGCGACTCATTCCGACGCTTCACGGTTCATCTTTTGAGGCCTATGCAAGTTTGCCTACAACAGGCTTAGAACGTTCGGGAGAGGAGATGATTGCCGGCTACCTCACTCAGTCTAGCCAGGTAGCAGTCGGAATTGAGGGGGTCTTAAATAGAGCGGCTAATGAAAAGGTATCCTTGATCATCGAGGGGGTACATATGCACCCCAGTTTAATGGATCAGATTGCTAAAGAAACGGATGCTCTCGTCGTACCGGTTATCCTTGCTGTGCTCAAGTCCAAAAGACTCAAGAAACGATTGGTCGGCCGTGGGCAAACGATCACATCAAGGCGTTCAGAGCGCTACATCGAGAGTTTTAAAAAGATTTGGGAACTACAAAGCTTCCTGTTGTCTGAGGCAGATCAATACAACATCCCCATCATTCCGAACGAGGATGAGGATTCAACGCTTCGTTTGATCATGCAAACCGTTTCCGCCTATCTGAAGGAATCTGAAAGCGAGTAGGATCAACCGTATCTCCCTTCAATGTAGTCTGCTGTCTCTTGATGAAGAGGAGTCACAAAGAGGTCCTCCGTTTTACGATGCTCCACCATTTTCCCCATGAGCATGTAGGCACATTCATCGGAGGCCCTTCTGGCCTGCGCCATGTTGTGGGTGACAATAAGAATGGTGTACTCGCCCCTCAGATTCCAAATGAGTTCTTCCACGGTTTCGGTTGCTTTTGGGTCCAAAGCCGAACAGGGTTCATCCATCAACAAAAGCGTTGGTTTTACAGGAAGTAGCCTGGCAATACACAGCTTTTGCTGTTGCTCGAGCGATAAGCCCGTGGCCGTCTTGTCCAGGTGATCCTTTACATCGTCCCATAACAAAACGTCTCGAAGGGCAGACTCTATGATGACGTCCTCTTCTGCACGAGAGGTCTTCAATCCTGAATGAAGTTGATGACCGAATATGATATTTTTTCTGATAGATACAGGAAGGGGATTAGGGCGCTGGAAAACCATTCCAACCTGCTTTCTGATTTGGGTAAGATCCATTTCAGGCGCGTAAATGTCGTGTCCTAGGACTTCGACCGAGCCTTCTGTTCGAACATATCCTAATCGTTCATTAATACGGTTAACCGAACGTAATAGCGTGGATTTACCGCACCCCGAAGGACCGATTAACGAAGTGATAATGCCTTTCTTGACCTCGAAGTCCACATCAAAAAGAGCCTGAAAGTCTCCGTACCAAAGATTTAACTTTCGAGTTATGACGGCCATCTCCGTTTTAGATACCGTATTGGCGATGGAATGCGGCTGAATGGTTTGTTCGGAGTTAACCAAATCGTCCCTCTACATAGTCTATAGTTCGTTGATCAGTGGCTCTGCCATTGAAAATATCTTCCGTAATACCTGTTTCAACTTGCTCGCCATTTAGAAAGAACGAGGTCCGATCTGCGAGTCGTTCAGCTTGTTGAACCAAGTTGGTCACTAGAATGATGGAGACTTCCTTCTTCAATTCGCGCAAAACGTCTTCAATGCGCATGGTGGTAACGGGATCGACTGCAATGGAAAACTCATCGAGCATGAGTAGATCGGGTTCCTGCGACAACGCTCGGGCAATCGTGAGACGCTGTTGCTGTCCTCCTGAAAGAAGAGATCCGAGTGAATCTAGCCGATCTTTTACTTCGTCCCAGAGCGCGGCACGTTTCAAACACCGCTCGACGATTCGATCTAGGTCGGTTTTATTTCTCGTACCAGCAATGCGAGGCGCAAAGGCCACGTTTTCATAGATAGAAAGAGGAAGTCCTACTGGAAGCGGAAAAACAACACCCATCTTTTTACGCAAGGAAAACAGGTTTTTCCACGCGCTCGTATCGTAGCCCTGGAAACGGATAGAACCAGTCGTAGACATGCCTGACGTCAGTTCATCCATCCGATTAACCGCCTTGAGAAACGATGTCTTCCCGCTACCGGATGGACCGATGATGCCGAAAATTTCGTTTTTACGGACATCTAATGTGACATCCTTTAAGATGGTGTTGCCTGAGTAATGAATACTCAGATCACGCACTTCGAGTAGGTTTGTTTTTTTGCTCATCAGTCGACCTACCATTTTTTCTTGTTTCGCAGGTACACTCTAAATCCAATAGAAAGGGCGTTCATAGAAAGCACAATGCCGATCAAGAGAAGAGCTACGCCGTATGGGAGATGCTCCGGCACATCAGGGACTTGTGTCGAAACCACAAATAAATGAAGTGAGAGCGCCATCGTCTGGTCGAAAACGGTTTCTGGAAGGAACGGTAAAAAGAATGCCGCGCCGGTAAACATGATGGGTGCCGTTTCTCCCGCTGTTCGAGATACCTCTAGTATGACTCCAGTAAGAATACCGGATACGGCATTGGGTAGAACAATGCGGCGAATGGTCTGCCAACGCGTCGCACCCATGCTCCAACACGCCTCTCTAAACGCGTGGGGCACAGATTGAAGTGATTCTTTTGTGGCCACAATCACGACGGGAAGCGTCATAATGGCTAGCGTCAGGCTGGAGGCTAGAATACTCGTGCCGAACTGCAAGAAAATGACGAATGCACCCACACCAAATAAGGCATGTACGATAGAAGGCACGCCCGCAAGATTGATAATGGCTAGGTTAATGGCCCTGGTTAACCAGTTGTCTGCAGCATATTCACTGAGGTAAATAGCCGCGGCAATCCCTAATGGGACAGAAAAAACGAGTGCAAGAGACACCAAGAACAACGTACCTAGGAGGGCAGGGAAGATGCCGCCCTCGGTCATACCGTTACTTGGAAACTCTGTAAGGAAAGCCCAGCTAATGGCTGGACCACCCCGTATGATGAGAAGAACCAAAATGATCAGGACAGGCAAGATCAAAAGCCACGTCATGAGCATGAATAACATGCGCCATCGCTTTTGAATCTGGTAGTTCCGAAGGTTCAGATCACTTGCTGAAAACATGGCTTATTTTTTCTTGATTCCGCGCACCACAAGGTCCGCAGTCAGGTTGATCAGAAAAGTGATGAGGAAGAGAAAGATGCCGAGCGTGAACAAGGCTCCATAGTGGGATGACCCTACCGCCGTTTCTCCCAACTCGGCAGCAATCGTAGCGGTTAGAGCCCTGACGGAATCGAATGCGCTTCCAGGAATATTAATGGAATGGCCCGATGCCATTAAGACGGCCATTGTCTCGCCAAATCCGCGTCCAATTCCGAGGAGAACAGCTGAGACTAATCCGTTTTTCGAGGCCGGTATCACAACTCTCCAAATCACCTGCCATCGCGTAGCGCCCATTGCTTCGGCAGCTTCCCTGTATTTCTCAGGAACAGCCTTTAAGGCGTCTTCAGCAATGGTCGTCATGATCGGAGCCGCCATCAACCCTAGAATCACTCCGGCGTTAAGGACATTAAGTCCAATCGGCACATCGAAGAGGTCGATAATGATGCCGTTCATGATTGTAAGGCCAATAAAGCCCCAGACAACAGATGGAATCGCAGCAAGTAATTCCACTAGTATCTTAAGCGTCTCTCTGGTTTTACCGGTGGCAAACTCTCCGATATAGATGGCAGCGCCAAGCGAAAACGGGATAGCAATTAGCATGGCCATTCCCGTAATACTGGCCGTTCCAACCATGAGCGCAAGCGCTCCGTAGGTTTCGTTTGTCTCGGAGGTAGGGCGCCAATTAATGGAGCCGAAAAACTCAGACAAGCTAAATTCATCTCCAATAAAGCCGACTCCTTCTTTGGCTATGAAAATGAAGATGCTAATGATGAAAACGATAGCCGAAATGCCACCCATAAACATCAATATCTGCACCAATCGATCGATATACCAAGAGATGTCTCTATGATCTAGGCGCCGCAGGGATTGTTGTTGTTTAGCCATCAGGATGAGTGGTCATCTTTTGCTGGGCCGCGGACAAGGTGGACCAGGTTATCTACCTGTTCGGACAGCAGGCTGAATTCTTCTTCCTTTTTAGCTGACACATCCCATCGGAGCGCGCTCGTTCCAAATGGAACACTCTCCGCATAGTCTCCGATATCAGAGTTGAGCGTCACGAGTACGTCATGCGTTTTCCACTCGGCAGAGGCCCAATTGGAGATCCCGCTTGGATCCAAACCGCTCATGTCTAATCCACGCTCTTCACACAGGAGCCTAGTCGATTCCCGGATTACAGCGTGCGGTGAATGCCCAGCGCTATTTGCTACGACTCGATCCGCATGGAATTTTCGGCATAATGCCACAGCAATCTGTGTTACCGAATCGTCATGTTTGTCGAGAAACAGCAACCGGTATCGACGCCTTTGTTTGGTTTCACCCGTACGCGCAAAAACGACTTCCTCACAGAGATTTTTAGCCTGATCACTTACTCGCTCAATCTGGTTGATGATCACCAATCTGGCAAACAGATCCTTGGTGCTCAGATTCTCTTTGTCAGGACCTATTAAATCGGCATAAGCCGTCAAGAAGTCCCGATCCACAATACGAGCATCCCCCATAGTGGCTTTGGCCGACTCCGTATTCTGTTCTTGATAGGCTGATAACGCCTTCGCAAGCATCTCCAGGGCATCATACGCCATCACCTGGACCTCTCGCTTGAACGAGCCTTCTACTGCCCTTTCCAAGTGAACCGATTCTCTAGAAATGGTGGCTGCGTAATCGCCCAAGCGCTCTAAAAGAATGATGGTCCGCAGTGAGGAGGATACGAAGCGTAGGTGACCGGCAGAGGGGAGGTATTTCGCAATGAATCTGTGGCATGACAGATTCAGTGTGTCTACTTCCCGATTTACTGGATGATCACCTAGTATTGTCGCGTAGGCCAGCTCCGAGTTCTGGCACAGGAGAGAAGCGATGGAATCCGAAAGGTTTTGATGTACGGTGGATCCAAGATTAAATATCCTGTTTCGTATAGCATCTAGATCCGTCTGGAGACGTTGTTCAAAATGGGACATAAGTACCCTTTTCGTTGTGTATCAGGTAATAGGCAGTGCTTAAACGCTAGGATTAACGCATTCTACCGGGGTGGCAGAGGCATACCCTTTGTTTAGAATGATGCACTGGCCTTCATCACTCAAAATCCAGTTGAGGTATTCAGCGGTTGCGCCATCAGGCTGGCCAGCTGTGTACATGAGAAGGGGTCGCGCAATGGGGTAAGAACCGTCCAAAGCCGTTGCTACGGATGGAGTTACGCAGTTATCGGTCCCATCTAAGGTTACACAAGGCATTTTCACTTCGTCGGAGGCATAGGCAAGGCCACTATATCCGATTGCGCAGGCAGTATGCATGACTAAGTCCACAACATCCTTTGATCCGTGCATGTCACGAGATCCTAACTTGAAATCCTGTTTGGCTAGAACCGCCTCGCGGAAGTAGGCATAGGTGCCCGAATTGTTTTGACGGCTTACCCGCACAATCTCGTCACTTGAGCAACCTGGAACTGTTATTCCCAATTGGGACCAGCGCTCATAAGCGCCACCATCCGCGTAAATCTGAGCAAGTTGCTCGATGGATATTTCATTCATCGGGTTGTCTGGGTGAACAAAAATAGCAAGGGCATCAAATCCAACGATGAACTCCTGGGGCTCTTTTCCGGCTTCTATCAATGATGCCCTTTCTGAATCCTTCATCTGTCGAGACGCATTTGCAATATCTACCGTGCCGTTTAGCAGTGACGCGATGCCTGTTCCAGAGCCGCCACCAGTTACCGCAATGGCTACCGCTGGATTTACATTCTGGTATTCTTCGGCCCAAGCTTGGGCCACATTCACTAGCGTATCGGATCCTTTGTTTTGAACAACAACACGTGATGATCCAGATTCGCTACGCGTACAAGCGGAGAGCATCATCACTGAAAGAATGGTGAAAGCGAGTGTTTTTGAGAGTTTCATAGTTGGTTTCTAAGGAAAAAATCTAAAATTTTGCAGAAACAGTCAGACGTCCCTTAATCATTGGATCGTCCTCGAAATCGTTCTTGTCGTAAATCAGGTTTGGGATGATTTCCACCCCTGTTGCCGGGCTCACGGCATATCCGATAATGGCCCATGCGTTTTGAGATTTCGCTCCGACTTGGTCTCTATTCATCATGTCATAGCGGACAACGAGACGTTGACCTTCTTTGACGGTGTAGAATCCAAATACAGAGGCCCCCATCTTAGTGTCTTCGCCGTCGGTTGCGTCCATGGTTTTCGGGTTGAAATACCCTTCGACCCCAACCTGATACTCATCCTGTGTATAGCCTACGAAGGCATTTGCGGTAACAGAAGATCCACCATCAAACGCGTAATAATCGCCACCAACAGAAACGTTGAAAGCCTCATTTGCCTTGAAATCGAGTTGCCCGTAAATGCGTTTGTACTTATCTGTTTCTTGCTTGCCGCCAGAGTTATTGGCCACCATAAAGACGTATTTGGTGCGTCCATTCTCGGTAAGTAGACCCGAAAAGAGGATCCCCATGTCTCGAGAACTGGCAATCTTGGCTCGGTCCATTACCGTTCTTTCCAGACTTCTGTATCCCCATGTTTTCTGGGCGAGGATCCATTTTCCAGGGTTTTGCGCGCCGAGCGAAATATGATGCCCTGCGCCTAGGGCATTGCTCCACTTGAGGTACATATCCTTTATAAAGGGTGCAGGCTTGCCTTCAGTATTTGTAGCCTTATCGGCGCCCTCAAAGCGAACACGTCCTGAGAAGTTATCAGATATGGTATAGTCAGCCGTCAGGTAGACGCGACGGTATCCAAATCCATTGTCTCCGTTGTCTGTTTCACCGGGGGATTGCACGGTGTAGCTGTAGTCTGAAACTAAAAGACCGCTAAAATGGAAATGATCTTGAGCTCGGGCTGAGAGGGAAAAGACTGAAAAGAAGCAAAACGCTGCCAAGAAGGGCACTCCAGGTTTTTTCATTGATCGAACCGAATTGGGAAATGTTTTTGAACAGCCACCCCTTGTTCAGGTGACTGGCGCAATCTTACACTCCCAATGTTATCTTACTATTAACAAAGTGTCCTCGGGTCCAAAAAGAAGTATGGAATTCCTTTTGAGAAGCGAGATTTGACCGAATCCATGAATTGGGTATCCCTGGGTGTCGGCGTAGCCGGAGGGCTTTTATTATTTCTGTATGGGTTATACGTCTTAACCGAGGCACTGAAGCACGCCGCTGGATCAGCGATGAAGCGCATCCTAAGGCGATTGACCTCGAACAAGTTCAAAGGCGCCTTCGCAGAGGCATTTATTACCTCGGTTATTCAGTCCTGGTCAGTCACCACGGTCTTAGTAGTTGGATTTATTTCGGCGGGTTTGATGTCTTTAACTGAGTCCGTCGGTGTGATTATGGGTGCCAACATTGGTACCACTATTACTGCACAGATCATCGCTTTTAAGGTGACCAAAGCCGCGATGGTCCTCATTGCTGTTGGTGGACTCAGTTTTGTATTTGCGAAAAAGGAGTCTTGGAAAAACTATTCTCTGATAGTCCTCGCCTTAGGATTGATCTTTTTCGGAATGACGGTGATGTCTGACGCCACGGCCCCGTTGCGTTCCTACGACCCATTTATTGACTTCATGCAACGCATGGAAACGCCTCTCTCAGGAATTCTCGCGGGGGCGATATTCACTGCTGTTGTTCAAAGCTCATCTGCGACGACAGGGATTATCATTGTGTTGGCGACTCAGGGTCTAGTCACGCTTGAAGCAGGTATTGCATTGGCATTCGGAGCAAACATCGGAACCTGTGTTACGGCGATGCTGGCTGCCATCGGTAAACCGACTGAAGCAGTCCGAGCTGCCTTTGTCCATGTGTTGTTTAATGTCGCAGGTGTCCTGATATGGATCGCATTTATTGATCAACTCGTCGATTTCGTTCAGTGGATGTCAGTGGATGTCAGTGGATGTGAGGGCGACCGGTGCAGAAACGGCGGCCGAAATCGTGCCCAGGCAGATTGCCAACGCTCATACTGTATTCAATCTGGCAAATACATTCATTTTAATATGGTTTGCCCACCCAATCGCCCGTTTGGCCACCTACTTCGTCAAGGATAAGCCTGAGGCAAGCGAACCGGTATTAAAGGCAAAATATCTAGACGAGGTTCTCATTTCCACGCCTTCTCTGGCAATGGATCGAGTGCGGATGGAATTGGGGCGCATGGGTGAACGGGTCGTCGCCATGATTCAGAAGTCGGCTGATGTTGTTCTCGAAGGCAGGGAATCAGAGCTGGCTAAACTGGAAGCACTTGACGAAGAAATCGATGCGCTTTTTGATCAGATAGCCCATTATTTGGGCAAGGTGTCTGCACAAGCACTGTCAAAAACGGAAGCAGCTGACCTGAGTCTGTATTTGTCTACGGCGAATGTGCTTGAAAACATGGGCGATCGCGTAGAAAACCGGATGGTCGCTGCGGGATATGAAGTCGCGCGCATTCAAGAAGAGTTTTCTGTCGAAACCAGACAAAAAATGAGGGAGTTGATTTTGTCTGTCGTCCCAGTTGTAGAAAATGCACTTCGGGCCATGGATTCACAGGATGTCAAATTGGCCAAATCTGTCAGAAGGGAGAAGGCCAGAATGAATGTACTCGTTCGAGATCTCCCGGGGCACCTACAAGAGCGATTAATTGAAAGTGGTGGTGAGCGAGTTCGGATATTCGGAATTGAATCCGAGATCGTGGAATCCTCTAAACGCCTTTACGACCTGTCTAAACGCATTGCCCGCGCAGTAATTGAAAGAAAAAAAGAGGCGGACCGGAAGTAATCCGGCCCGCCTCAAAGCGTCTCGCATCTACGGTCAAAGACTAGTCTTCGACGTTATCGATCTGTGCTTTCTGCAGCTTTCCGCTGTAATCTACATACACCGTTTTAGTCTCTGTGTAAAACTCGAATACTTCCCATCCGCCTTCACGGTGTCCGTTTCCGGTACCTTTTACACCACCAAATGGCATGTGTGCTTCTGCACCGATGGTTGGACCATTCACGTAAGTGATCCCCGCTTCGATTTCATGCATGGCACGGAATGCGGTTGCGATATCCTGCGTGTAAATGGCAGAAGAAAGACCGAACTCAATGTTGTTCGCCACTTCAACGGCCTCTTTATAGGAAGAGATCTTGATAACCGATAGAACCGGACCGAAAATTTCTTCTTTGGCGATACGCATATTCTGAGTTACATCCGTGAAGATAGTCGGCTCATAAAACGTTCCGTCTTCAACGCCTTCTCCTGTTGGACGCTTACCACCAATGAGGCATGTAGCACCCTCTTCGATACCGACGCCAACGTAGTACTCAATCTTGTCCAGTCCTTTCTGGTTGATGACAGGACCCATTTCTGTGTCGTCTAGGTTGCCATATCCAATTTTAAGTGCCTTGGCTCTTTCGGCGAGAGTGTTAACCAACTCGTCATGTACGTCTTCATGCACGATCAAACGTGAAGTAGCGGTACAGCGCTGTCCAGTGGTCCCGAACGCACCCCACAGGAGACCGTCGATGACGAGATCAAGATCTGCATCTGCCAACACGATCATTGGGTTTTTACCACCCATTTCGAGGGAAAAGCGTTTGTGCATTCTGCCGCACGCTTCGCCAACTTGAGATCCAGTTACTGTTGAACCCGTGAAGGAAACTGCATTTACATCAGGATGCTCTACAAGTGCACGGCCGGCGTTTCCACCACCTTGAACGAGATTCAGAACGCCAGCTGGTAGACCGGCTTCAACCATAATCTTGACCAACAAGGCGCCACTATGAGGAGCATCTTCACTGGGTTTGAAGACGACCGTGTTACCGGCAGCTAGGGCAGGAAACATCTTCCACGTCGGAACGGCTACTGGGAAGTTCCAGGCTGAAATCACACCGCAAACGCCAATAGGGCGGCGAATGGACATGTTGAACTTATTAGGCATTTCAGACGGTACGGTATGACCGAAAAGACGTCTGGTCTCAGTGGCAGCGTAATATGCTGTATCAATAGCCTCCTGAACATCACCTTTTGTCTCGAAAAAAGGCTTGCCCATTTCACGCGTCATTTGAAACGCTAACTCGCTTTTGCGCTCAGTTAGGAGATCGCCAATGCGCCGAAGTATGTCACCTCTGGCTGGAGCTGGCATGGATCCCCATGTTTTAAATGCGGTGCGTGCAGCCCGGACAGCGTCGTCCACGTCTTCGACTCCCGATTCGGGGAATTGACCGATAACATCGCTGTTCAATGCTGGATTGATGTCTTTGAAACTGGCGCCGGAAGCGGCATCCTGCCAGGTCCCATCAATAAAATTCTGATTCAGTACTTCAGACATGGAATGTTCTTTGGAGGTTAGGTTTTTCGATTCCGGAAATTACTCAGCTTCATCAGGTCGTTCAAGCAAAGATTCTGCGTGGAAATTCAGATTTGGTACGGGAATACAGTTGTATATTCAAAGGCTCAAACTTTGATCTGCAAGAACCGGACCTGCTGAAACCCTATGCTAAATTTAAAGAATAGGCTCTCCCAACGTGTACAATCCGTTCCTCCCTCGGGGATCAGGCGTTTCTTTGAAATTGCTGCGACGATGGAAGAGGTAATTACCCTCGGAATTGGTGAGCCAGACTTCGTTTCTCCTGAGCCAATTATGAGAGGAGCACGCGAATCCATGGAACGCGGACTCACTGGATATACCTCTAATGCAGGAATTGCCCCCCTGCGCGAGGCGATTTCTGAGGAAGTAGACAGGTTGTACGGCGTTAAATATGACCCGGCAAGCGAAGTTCTTGTGACGGTAGGTGTTAGCGAGGCGCTTCAATTAGCCATGTTGGCTCTTTTAGATCCGGGAGATGAAATACTCATACCTGAGCCTTGCTTTGTGTCTTATGGCCCAGCCGCCATATTTGCCGGTGCGACCGTAAAATATGTGCCAACATCTGTTGAACATAATTTCCAAGTAACGGCGGCAGACATCGAAGCTCGGATTACAGATCGGACGAAGATGTTATTTTTAGCTTACCCGAGTAATCCAACGGGCGCCGTTTTGAGTCGTGAGACGCTCATGGAGATTGCAGAGGTGGTCGAACGGCATGACTTGCTCGTTCTTTCTGATGAGATTTACGATCGCTTGATTTACGGCTCTGCACTCCAGTCTGGTCATACCTGTTTACCGTCCATCGATAGTCTTAGAGATCGTACTGTTCTGCTTGGTGGCTTTTCGAAAGCCTATGCCATGACAGGCTGGCGAGTGGGTTATGCATGTGCTCCAAAGCCCATTTACGAGGCCATGTACAAATTGCACCAGTACATTATCATGTCTGCTCCAACAGCGAGTCAGTGGGGTGCTTTGGCCGGGCTTAAGGAATGCCAGCCAGATGTGGAACGCATGAGACAGGCTTATGATGAGCGTCGGCGTACGATCGTGGATGGCTTCCGTGCTGCTGGACTACCCACATTTGAGCCAGAAGGTGCTTTTTATTGCTTCCCTGATATCCGATCTACCGAACTCAATTCCGAGGACTTTGCACAACAATTGCTTGAAGCCGAGCATGTTGCTGTCGTTCCGGGTGATGCGTTTGGGCCTTCAGGAGCGGGGTATGTTCGCTGTTCGTACGCCAACTCCCTGTCTAACATCCAGGAAGCGGTAAAACGGATTTCCCGATTTGCCGATAAATGCCACGAACATGTAAGGGCTACCTCATGAGCCGGAAAAATTTCATAATTAGCGTGCTTGTAGCTCTGATTGCTCACTACTTCTTGGGCTGGCAATACAGCATTATTGGAGCGTTTTTGGCCGGATATTTTTCACACAAGTCGCCTGTTCGTTCGGGCGCTTTGACGTTGTTGGTGTCTTGGGGCGCGCTGATAGCCTACAATTATGTCGTAGCTGCCTCAGAAGTGATGGCAATGACAGCCGTGGTCGCGGCAATCGTCGGTGAGGCGCCGGCCTTTTTGCCCGTTGCTATTACGTTGTTTATTTCCGTATTGATGGGCGCTGTAGGTGGATGGGCCGGAGCGGTCCCTAGTAAATCAAAAACAAAAGCTGAGAGAGATGGATAAGGAACTGATACGAAGCCTGTTAGAGCGTGTAGGTACGCTCGGGAGGTATCTTTGACATTTCAGGAAGAGAGGAAAAACGCAAGGAACTGGAGTCGAAAAGACTTGACCCTACGTTTTGGGATTATCCGGAAGATGCTCAATTAGTCGAAAAGGCCATTTCCGTTGAGAAAGGATGGATTGATGCTTGGTATGCCCTTACGGGTAAGACTGAAGATGTCGAAACGCTCATCTTAATGGCAGAGGAAGATCTGGACTCAGGATTAGAAGGAGAGATTGCATCTGAGGGAAAGGCGCTCCAGAACATGATTGATGAGTTGGAGCTCAAAAGCCTCCTAAGTGGTTCCGATGACCAGCGAGACGCCATTCTTACTATTCATCCTGGAGCTGGGGGTACTGAAAGTCAGGACTGGGCGGAGATGTTACTCAGAATGTATACCCGCTGGGGAGAACGTAATGGCTACACAATGCAATTGCTCGAGCATCAGGATGGGGATGTAGCGGGTATAAAAAGTGCGTCTTTAGCGCTAAGGGGTCCATTCGCGTACGGGTACTTAAAATCCGAATCCGGCGTGCATCGATTGGTTCGAATCAGCCCATTTGATTCGAGTGGGCGCAGACACACCTCTTTTTCTTCTGTTTTTGTTTACCCCGAGATCGATGATACGATTGATATCGAGATTAAGCCCGATCAATTAGAGCTTCAGACGTTTCGGTCCGGTGGCGCTGGCGGTCAGAATGTAAATAAGGTGGAAACCGGTGTTCGATTCATTTGGACAGGTGACCTGTCCAATGGGGAGAAGGCTAGAGTGGTAGCCGAATGCACCGAGGAACGTAGCCAGTTGCAGAACAAAGATCGCGCAATGACGATGCTCAAAAGTCGCATTTATCAGTTGGAGCGGGAAATTCAGGAGGCCGTCAAAAACGAGGTAGAGGGTAAGAAGAAAAAAATCGAATGGGGATCTCAGATCCGATCCTATGTCTTCCAGCCCTATACCATGGTGAATGACCATAGAACGGAAACCAAAATGACCGATGTGCAATCAGTCATGGATGGAGACCTGGAAGAATTTATTCGGGCCTTCCTCATTCAGCAAACCTCTTAAAATGAAGGGACAGCGACATAAGGTCGATTATTTGGTCCTAGGAAGCGGAGCCGCTGGATTGTCATTTGCGCTTCGTGTAGCAGAGCACGGCACTGTTGCTGTTATTACTAAGTCCTCAGCTTGCGAATCCAATACACATTACGCACAGGGAGGAATCGCAGCCGCGATGTCCGATTCCGACAGTATCGAAAAGCATGTTCAGGATACGTTGATTGCGGGGGCCGGGTTGTGTGACGAAGCGGTAGTCAGGGAAATTCTCCAGGACGGACCAGACGCTATATCAGAATTGGTTGCGGGCGGTGCAGATTTTTCAAAGGCAGATGGTCAGCTTCATCTTGGTCGCGAGGGTGGACATGGTGAGAGCCGTATCGTTCATGCTGCAGATGCAACCGGCGAGGTCATATCCGGCTCATTATTGAACCGAGTTAAAGCGCATCCTAATATTCTATTATCAGAGAACCACTTTGCTTTAGAACTAATCACAGATCATCATTTAGGACAACATGTATCCAGAGTGCGACCGGATACAACCTGTTATGGGGCATACGTTTACGACGAGTTAAATGATGTAGTTGATACTTGGCTAGGTAAGTGCGTAATGCTTGCCACGGGCGGGGCGGGTCAAGTTTATCTTCATACGACTAATCCTGCCGTAGCTACTGGAGATGGGGTGGCGATGGCTTATCGGGCAAAGGCTCGAATTGCCAATATGGAGTTTGTCCAGTTTCATCCAACCTCACTCTATCACGAAGACGCCCGATCCTTTTTGATATCAGAAGCCGTTCGCGGAGAAGGGGGTGTTTTGGTCAATAATGACGGCCATCGCTTCATGACGGACTACGACAAGCGTCTTGAATTGGCCCCGAGAGATGTTGTGGCTAGGGCAATCGACGATCAGCTTAAAACAAGGGGCGAACAGCACGTCTGGTTGGATATTTCGCACAAGTCTGCGGACCAGACTCGCGCTCATTTCCCCAAGATTTACGCTCGTTGTTTAGAGGTTGGACTGGACATTACATCGGACAAAATTCCGGTCGTTCCGGCAGCGCACTATATGTGCGGAGGTGTTCAAACTGACGTGAATGGACAAACGTCTATCACGAACTTATTGGCTTGCGGAGAGGTCGCCTGTACGGGCCTACATGGCGCCAACAGACTGGCGAGTAACTCACTGTTGGAGGCTGTCGTCGTTGGGAAACGCGCTGCTCAGCTAGGAGCTGACCTAGTGAGTCACAACGACTGGAACGATAACGTACCTGACTGGGACGATAGTGGCACAACCCATCCAGCAGAATGGGTACTCATTTCCCACAACAAGGATGAGCTTCGGCGCATTATGTGGGATTACGTTGGCATCGTGCGCAGCAACCATAGATTGGATCGCGCAGCACGTCGTATTGCTTTACTCTATGAAGAAACGGAAGCGTTTTATCGGCGGTCCACGGTGTCTGCGGGATTGTGTGAGTTACGTAATATGATCGCCGTCGCCTTTCTCGTCATTCAGAGCGCTTCGATTCGACGTGAGAGTCGGGGCCTGCATTACATGACAGATTATCCTCATAGCGTCGAGAATGAGAGAAGAATGACTTTGTTGTAAGCTAGTTGGGACCTTGTGGCATTGATTTCACACGCGAAAATGCCGTATATTGAGATCTGCGGATGAAAGGGAGGCTACCAGCCGCCCTTTTTTGTTGAGAAATGGACTCTGGTGGCGCCCGTCCGACGTTCGGACCGGGCGCTTTTTGCAGTGTCGGTTTTTCGATTTCCGTTTGAGTACTAACATCAAAAGTGATCTTGGATACAGCAACAGCACATATGGCCTCAGATACTTCGCTAGACACGCGGATAGAACGTCATGCCCGGGATGTCTTGGGAAATGATGAGCTATTTGTAGTCGGCATCAGTATTCGGGGACAAAAGGGATCCAGGCTCATTGAAATCTTCGTTGATGGAGATCAGGGTGTTGGTGTGAAGGATCTTGCTCGAATTAGCCGTGAACTCGCCTTTATTCTGGAAGCAGAAGACATTGTAAAGGGAAAGTATCATTTGAATGTCTCAACCCCTGGGGCTGAGCGTGCATTTTTGCTGGAAAGGCAGTACCAGCGGCATGTGGGCAAGAAACTTGATTTGCTCGTTGTTGATGAAGACGGACACATTAGCGTGGAAGGTGAAAACCTCGGCGTCACTGACGGCGTTCTGCGCGTTCGGACCTCATCAAATGAGTCTATGGAGATTCCGCTTGAGCGGATTTCAAAGGCACAGATAATTTTACCTTGGTAGCACCGCCCATTTTGGGCTAATTAGACTACAATAAGCAGCAGAAAATGCAGAATTCTGATCTTGTTTCCTCGTTTGCTGAGATAGCGCGTGAGAAGGGAATCGACCGCGATTCCCTCCAATTGATCGTGGAAGACGTTTTCAAGGCAATGATCCGCAAACGCTATGGTTCAGATGATTCTTTTGAGATCATCTTGAATCCTGATCACGGTGATATGCAAATCTTGCATATCCGAGAGGTTGTGGATGATTGGGCCGTTGAAGATCCTGTTACGCAGATCGAGGAAAAGGACGCTCAAGTCATCGATGAAGATTTTGAGGTCGGTGATGAAGTAGCAGAAGAAATCGAATTTAAGGATTTCGGCAGACGCGCTGTAATGACGGCACGTCAGACGTTTAGTCAGCGAATTCGCGACATCGAGAAGGACAATATCTACGACTGGTATAAAGAACTTGTTGGCGAAGTAGTTGTCGGTGAGATTTATCAAATGCGTCGCCGCGAGATTCTGGTCATCCACAATAAAGTGGAGCTGATCATGCCTCGTACCGAACAGATCTATCGGGATCGGTATCGCAAGGGAGATATGATTCGGGCAGTCATCAAAGAAGTGATTCGTGACAATGCCGGAAATCCATTGATCATCATTTCTCGAGCAGATCCGTTGTTTATGGAGCGGCTTTTCGAACTTGAGGTCCCCGAGATCGACGAAGGAATTGTCGATATCAAGAAAATTGTTCGCGAACCAGGCGATCGGGCCAAGGTTGCGGTCATCAGCCACGATGACAGAATTGATCCAGTCGGCGCTTGCGTTGGAATGAAGGGATCCCGAATTCATGCTGTGGTGCGTGAACTCGGAAATGAAAATATTGATGTAGTTCAGTGGACAGACGACACGGTCGAAATGATCAAGCGTGCATTGTCGCCGGCGAGTCCTGTTCTTGTTCAGTTGAACGAGGAGCTAACTCCTCCAAGAGCTAAGGTTGTCGTAAGAGCAGACGAAGTCAGTCAGGCTATTGGCCGTGGCGGAATTAATATTCGTTTGGCCTCTGCATTGAGTGAGCACGAAATCGACGTATATCGTGAGATTTCAGAGGAAGAAGAAGATGTGGAAATCCAGGAATTCTCAGATGAGATTCGGGAAGATCTGCTGCAGAAATTACGCGACATAGGATGTGATACTGCGCGAGCAGTACTGGAATTATCGAAGGACGAGCTTATTCGTCGTACGGGTATGGAGGATGAAGATGCCGCCGCCGTATTGAAGGTGATTCGCTCGGAATTTGAAGAAGAAACACAGTCAGGAGAAGAGGTTGCAGAATAACATGTACTAGAAAATCTGATCCTCCTCTTTTAATACCCTATACATGTCTACAATTAATAAATTCAAGAAAGTCCGGCTGTTTAAGCTGGCTAAAGAATTCAACGTTTCCGTTGATGTGCTTGTCGAGCACATCAACGATTCGGACTTCAGTGATGCGCTGACCGGTTCTGGAATAAATGCTGCGATAACTACAGAAGCGGCTCACGAAGACCTGCTGGATTACTTCGCGGATGATCGTGTTCAAGCCGAACGTATCAAGAAGAAGCGTGCTGCTCTTCACGAGGACGAAGAAGGTCCAGAAGAGGGCACAGAAGGTTCCGAAGAAGCACCTGCTGAAGAGATTGTACATGAAACTGAGGCTGAGGTTGAGGCTGAGGTTGAAGTTGAGGTAGTTCCTGAACCTGAGCCTGAAGTAGAACCGGAGCCAGAAGTGGCATCGGCACCCGAAGAAACTCCGGTTGCCGAGGAAGCGGTAAAAGAAGAAGCTCAGCCTGAACCTGTTACTGCGGATGAGACTGCAACTGCGGTCGAGGATGCGGTTGAGGATGTGGCTGAAGTCGCAGAAACGACAGTAGCAGAGCAACCAGCCGAGGACGTCAAGCCAGAGGCTGCTGCGGAAGTACCCGAAGCAACGGATGAGGTCGCCACCTCTGAAGAAAAAGGGGAAGCTCCTGTCGTAGATGCAGTTGTTGAAGATGCGGCTAGCGAGCCTGTTGCTGATACTACGTCGGCTACTGAGCCTGCCGCTGAGCCGGAGGTCACAGAGAGCACAGCAAGTGAAGAGCCGACTAAGGCTTCGGACGGGGCTGAAGTCGCAGATGCTTCTGACGTGGCCGATGCTGCAAACAATACAGCGGCTTCTAGAACAGAAGAACCTGTTGAAGAGGCACCAGCAGTGCCGGAAGGAGGAGAAGATGCACCCGCAATGTCAGAGGAGGATTCCTCAGTATTAGCTGCAGATCGATATAAGCTCACGGGTACTAAAGTCCTGGGCAAGATTGACTTAGGCAAAGTAGAAGATGCGGAGCCTGGTTCGAAAAGGAAACGCAAGCGCAAACGTATTCCTGGAGCGCCAGACACACCTACAGCAAGCAAAAAGCCGGCTGCAAAAGAATCTGCAGCTTCCAAGAAGAAGAAAAGGAAAAGAGGACCTGCGGTCGACGAGAAAGACGTTGAGGCAACCCTTCAAGAAACACTTCGTGAACTTCAAGACGGCGCTAGCCGGGTCCGTCAGAAACGAAGACGTCAAAGAAGGGAGGACCGTGCGGCAGAGCGTGATCGGGCAGACGAGGAACAGGCCGATCAGTCAAGTATCCTTGAAGTCACCGAGTTCGTTTCTACGGGCGAATTGGCCAACTTGATGGATGTCCAGGTCACAGAAGTGATCAGCGTGCTTTTCGCCGCGGGTATGGTAGTTTCTATTAACCAGCGTCTCGATGCGGACACCATCACCATTGTGGCTGATGAATTCGGATTCGAAGTCGACTTTATTACCGAGTTCACCGGTTCTGACATTGAAATTGAAGAGGATGATCCTAAAGATCTGAAACCTCGTGCACCTGTCGTTACCGTTATGGGTCACGTGGATCATGGTAAAACGTCCCTTCTGGATTATATCCGAAGCGAAGATGTGGTTGCCGGAGAAGCTGGAGGAATTACTCAGCATATTGGCGCCTACCAAGTCACGCTCAATAGTGGGAAACGTGTCACATTCTTGGATACACCTGGTCATGAAGCCTTTACGGCCATGCGTGCCCGTGGTGCTCAGGTAACAGACGTGGTCATCTTGGTTGTTGCGGCGGATGATGCTGTGATGCCCCAGACGGTTGAGGCTATTAATCATGCTCAAGCTGCTGGCGTCCCAATCGTTGTAGCGATTAATAAGATTGATAAACCCGATGTCAATGTAGATCGGGTAATGCAGCAACTTGCTGACCAGAATGTGTTGGTTGAGCAGTGGGGCGGTAAGATCCAGTGCGAAAAGGTTTCTGCTCATTCAGGTCAGGGTATTCCTGAGTTGCTTGATAAAGTCCTGCTGGAATCGGAAATGCTGGATCTGAAGGCAAATCCGGATCGAAACGCAGTCAGTACAGTCATCGAATCCCGTCTTGAAAAAGGTCGCGGTAATGTTGCTACAGTGCTGGTACAAAATGGTACGTTGAAAGTGGGCGACCCTTTCATTGCTGGTATCCATTCAGGCCGAATCCGCGCTATGTTCGACGAAAGAGATCGACGAATTGAAGAAGTCGGTCCTTCTCACCCGGCCCTTGTGATTGGTCTGGACGGATCACCTGAAGTGGGTGATACCTTCTTAGTACTCGACGATGAGAAAGAAGCACGCGAAATTGCGGCTAAGCGTCAGCAAATACACCGGGAGCAGTCTCTAAGACAACGTAAGCATATCACCTTGGACGAGATTGGACGCCGATTGGCGTTGGGTCAGTTCAACGAGTTAAACTTGATCGTGAAAGGAGATGTGGCTGGTTCTGTTGAAGCGCTATCTGATTCCTTGATGAAGTTGGGCAACGAAGAAGTAGTCGTCAATATTATCCATAAGGGTGTTGGTGCGATCAACGAGAGCGATGTAGTTCTGGCATCGGCTTCGGACGCCATCATTATTGGTTTCCAGGTTCGACCTGCTGTGGGCGCACGCCAAGCAGCAGAGCGTGAGGAGATCGATATCCGCCTCTACTCTGTGATTTATCATGCTATTGAGGAAGTACGAGACGCTCTTGAGGGGCTTCTATCTCCTGATAAGCATGAAAACATCACCGGTGTCGCTGAAGTCAGAGAAACCTTCAAAGTACCCAAGCAGGGTATGATTGCTGGTTGCCACGTGATTGAAGGGAAAATCCGTAGACCAGATAAAATTCACCTCATCCGTGAGGGCGTCGTCATTTATGATGGTACTCTGGCATCGTTGAAGCGATTCAAAGATGATGTAAAAGAAGTGCTAGCTGGCTATGATTGCGGAATGGGCGTTCTCAACTTTAATGATCTAAAAGTTGGTGACCAGATCGAGTCATACGAGATCGTTGAGACCAAACGTACGCTGGACAGCTAAGCGCCTTATTGATAAATAGGAGTTAGGATGAGTATCCGCACTGAGCGTGTTGCAAGTTTATTTCAGCGAGAGATTGCTGGCATACTGTCGTCAGAGTTTGCCGATCTACTGCATCCAATGGTCACCGTTACCGGTGTAAGGGTGACAAACGACCTTTCGATAGCCTACATATATGTCTCTGTAATGGGCGATTCGGTTGCCCAGAAGAATGGTGTGCTTGCAAAGCTGAAGGATCTGACTCCTAAAATCCGAAAGGTTTTTGCTAGCGCTATTCGTCATCAGGTTAAAAGTATCCCTGAACTACGATTCTTTCTTGATGAGACATTAGAGAACGCCAATAAGATGGACGCTTTATTCGGCAAAATTGAAGAAGAGCGGCAGCGCTTAGGTCTGAGCGAACCCTCTTCATCAGAAACCGACTCAGACTGAGCCAGCATGGCATTGGCCCCAGATCCCACTCAAGTCCCGATTTCCAAGAAAGACTCACCTGTCATTTCTTGGGATCCGCTCGTATTGCTGATTGATAAACCGAAGGGCTTGACTTCCTTTGATGTCATTAGGCGACTGAGAAGGGTTTCTCCTATTCGCAAAATTGGTCATGCTGGCACTTTGGACCCAATGGCGACTGGGCTGTTAATATGTCTTTCCGGTAAAGCAACGCGTCTCATGAATCACTTCATGGGGCAACGAAAGATTTATACGGGTGTTATCCGATTAGGGCAAACAACCCCCTCTTTTGATGCTGAAACCGAAGTAGAGTCTTCTGAAGACATCTCACACCTTACTTCCGAGATGCTCGACCAGGCTCGCACTCGTTTTGTGGGAGAAATCACACAATACACGCCTATTTACTCAGCTGTAAAGGTGGGGGGTGAACGATTGTATAAGAAGGCACGCCGTGGGGAGTCTATTCCGACGCCCCCTCGTCAGGTTACGGTTCATCATTTCGAACTGGGAGAGAGGACTGGATCAGATCTTCCATTCGAAGTGGAATGCTCAAGCGGCACCTACATTCGCAGTATAGCACACGAATTTGGCCAGCTATTAGGTGTGGGTGGGCATTTGGTTGTGTTAAGGCGCACGCATTCGGGCTCATTTGTAGCCAATGATGCGTGGGACTTGTCAGAGTTACTGAAGGCGGCCGGTACGGATCAATGACACGGCCAAACTACATATTTGGTGTAGCTCCGAAAATGGGTTCTGTACTTTCTATAGGTAGTTTCGATGGACTGCACCTCGGGCACCAATCGATTCTAAACCAGGTAATCAGCCTCTCTGACCGTCTTAAGTTGCCTTCTATTGTGGCTTCATTTGATCCGCACCCGCGAGAGGTTTTATCCCAGGATTACCCTCACCTTTTGTCACCAGGAAGCGAAAAGACGGCATTGCTCGAGTCTTTTTCAATCGACGCCTTTGGGTTGATCCCATTTACAAAGATGATGTCTTTCGTCGAACCGGAAGAATTTGTCGAGCATGTTTTGGTGAAGCATATGCTAACCAAGGCTGTGGTAGTCGGTTATGATCACCGTTTCGGTAGAAACCGGCGGGGCGACTTCGATATGCTTTGTCGTCTGGGAAAGCAGTTTGATTTTGAAGTTCACGAATGCGAGGCGGTAAGTGATGCCGATCTTCCGATCTCCTCTTCTAGGATTCGTACCCTGCTGCAACAGGGGACAGTCGATGAGGCTGCTCATCAACTAGGTCGAAGATATTCGATTGGTGGAGAGATTATTCGAGGAGCTGGCAGAGGTCGAACCCTTGGCGTTCCAACGGCGAACCTCATTCCCGATCACGAAAGAAAACTGGTACCCTTAAGTGGAGTGTATGCGGTAAAGGTCGACGTTCCTCATCTGAAGGGTCGATTCGACGGGATGATGAATATCGGAACTCGTCCTACATTTGACGGAAAATCGGGGATTCACCTAGAAGTGCATCTTTTTGACTTCGATGATGACTTGTACGATCGTGAACTTCGTGTTGAATTTCATGAAAGAGTGAGGGATGAGCAGCGATTTAGTTTCAAAGAGGCGCTCATAGCGCAACTTAAGCTGGACAGTGAGCGTTGCAGGCGCTCGTTGAGCGGAATATCTTAACGGAGGGCGTCTCCCGCCCGATTTAATTTAACAGCAGGAATTCGATCCCGATCAAGCAGCTCGCTGCCGGGAATCCGGGTTCTTCTTTACGATGGTAAAATCTAAAGAGGTTCTCTAATGATAACCAAAGAACAAAAAATCGAACTCATTGAGAAGTTCGGAAAAGGCGGAGCTGACACCGGTACATCCGAAGTACAGATCGCCATATTCTCCACCAGAATCAAAGAACTGACGGAGCATCTAAAAATCCACACGAAGGATCACTCGACCCGTCGCGGTCTATTGAAACTCGTAGGTAAAAGACGCCGTCTTCTTAATTATCTGATGGATACAGACATTGAGCGGTATCGCGCAGTCATCGCTGAACTGGGCATCCGTAAATAAGCCATTGCGGGGCGATCGCTTTTAGCGATCGCCCCGCGAGTGTTTCTGCCCCCTCCAACTTCTTTCCGGGAAGGGTCAGATCAGCTGAGGTAGAAATCGTGATTGCGATATGTTCTCACCTCAATATTGTATGTGTAGGAAAGCAAGAAAAAACAGACGAATAGATTATGTCAGTAGCAACAATCCGGGAAGTAGAGATAGCCCCCGGAAAAGTCCTAACCCTCGAAACGGGTCGCCTCGCCAAGCAGGCAGGTGGTTCAGTTGTAGCAAGGATGGGCGACACAATGGTATTGTGTACAGCGGTTCTAGCAACCGAAGCACGGGAAGGACAGAGCTTTTTCCCTCTTACGGTTGATTACCGTGAAAAATTTAGCGCAGCAGGTAAGATCCCTGGAGGATTTATCAAGCGTGAAGGAAGGTCCACTGATAAAGAGACCCTTTCCTCTCGCCTAATTGACCGCTGCCTGCGTCCCCTTTTCGGAGACAACTTCTTCAATGAAGTTCAGATCATTTGTAGCGTCATGTCTGCAGATGAAGATAATGACGGCGATGTAGTTGCCGGTGTAGGTGCGTCTGCAGCTTTGATGCTTGCCGGTGCACCATTTGATGGTCCTATCGCTCAGGTCCGTGTTGGCCGTGTTGAAGGCGAGTATGTCATCAATCCAACATTTGAAGAGCTCGCATCTTCTGATATCAACCTGATCGTCGCTGGAAAAAGCGATGCCATTGTGATGGTTGAAGGCGAGATGGACGAAGTATCCGAAGAAGACATGCTAGGGGCGTTAGCTTTTGGGCATGAAACAATCAAAGTGCTTTGCCAAGCCCAGATTGATCTGGTAGCAGATTTCGGTGGAGCCAAAGAATTTGAATTCACGCCAGTTGGTCTTCCTGAAGGCGTCGTAGACAAGGTTCGCGATTTTGCTGCGGATACGCTAGAAGAGCATATCCTCAAGCCATATTCGAAAGAAACCTTTTACGGTGGTATTTCCGATATCAAAAAGCAGGTTCTCGTTCATTTCTTAGGAGAAGGCGAAGATGCGGTCTCTGAAACAGAAGAAGGATGGACCAAGTCAGATATCAAAGAAGCTGTTGGCAAAGTCGAATCTGATGTTATGCGTGAGTTGATCATGCGTGATGGACGTCGTATCGATGGCCGTGGACTCTCCGATATTCGTGATATCTGGTCAGAAGTTGGCTACCTGCCACGTGTGCATGGATCTGCTGTTTTCACCCGTGGTGAAACACAGGTTATTTCAAGTGTTACGCTCGGAACAGGCAAAGACGTTCAGCCGGTAGACCAGATCTTCACCACTGAAGACAAACCGTTCTTCCTGCATTACAGCTTCCCACCATTTAGTGTTGGTGAGGCTCGCTTCCTTAGAGGCCCAGGACGTCGCGAGATCGGTCACGGTATGCTTGCAGAGCGTGCGTTGCAGGGTATGATTCCAAGCCAGGAAGAGTTTCCTTACACGATCCGCATTAATGCCGACGTACTCGAGTCCAATGGTTCATCTTCGATGGCCAGTGTGTGCTCCGGTTCGATGGCCATGATGGATGCTGGTGTACCGCTCAGAAAGCCGGTTTCTGGTATTGCAATGGGTCTCGTCAGTGATGGGAAACGTAATGCCATTCTGAGTGATATTCTGGGTACAGAAGATCACCTTGGCGATATGGACTTCAAACTGACCGGTACTCGTGATGGTATCACGGCCTGCCAGATGGACATTAAAATCGCTGGCCTTAGCCACGAACTTATGTCGGAAGCTCTGCACCAAGCAAAAGATGGTCGCCTACACATCTTGGATAAAATGGAAGAGACCATTGAGGAAGCTCGCCATGACCTATCCGCTTATGCTCCGCGACTAACGCAGATTACTATTGATGCCAGCTTCATTGGCGCGGTGATTGGCCCAGGTGGTAAAATCATCCAGGGTATTCAGCGCGAAACCAACACGACTCTTGAGATTCGTGAAGAAGAAGGCGTTGGTATCGTTGTGATTGCAGCTACAAATGGCGAAGATGCAGCAGCGGCACTTGAGATTGTCAAAGGCATCGTAACAGTACCGGAAGAAGGAGCCGATTACGAAGGAACGGTTCGTAAAGTCGAAGGCTTTGGTGCCATCGTCGAGATCCTTCCTGGCAAAGAAGGTCTTCTGCACGTATCCGAACTAGATTACGGATATGTAGAAGATGTACATGCTTACCTACAGGTCGGTGACAAGGTTAAAGTTCAACTAATCGAAGTCCGCGATGACGGAAAGCTTCGTTTCAGTCGCAAGCCATTCCTAGAGAAGCCAGAAGGCTACGAAGAGCGCCCTCGTGAGCGTCGTGACGGCGGTGGCCGTGGACGTCGTGATGGTGGCCGTGGTGGTCGCGACGGCGGACGCGGTGGTCGCGATCGTCGATAACATCTGCCTCCAGGCTTGATTGATCTCGTAGCGGAGGCCACTTGTGGCCTCCGCTACGTATATATACCAGTTCCACTTTAGTGGGATACGATGAGTTGACCACAACTTTATTGTGGACCCTTTAGTCGAGAAATCAGAAAAACATGTCTGAGCTTTTCAATAAAAGTGTATTGTCCAATGGAGCCCGTCTGCTCACGGAATACATCCCTTCCGTGAGAAGTGTATCTGTGGGCGCCTGGGTAGGAGCGGGGAGTAGAGATGAGACCGAAAACGAATCCGGCATGTGCCATTTCATTGAGCACATGGTGTTCAAGGGTACTCGGAATCGCAGGATGCACCACATTGCACAGCGCATGGAGAATGTTGGAGGCTATCTAAATGCGTTCACTGCGAAAGAGTTTACCTGCTTTTATGCTCGTTCGCTAGATGAGCATGTCGATCGCGCCCTCGATACCGTAATCGATCTGATTGGCTCACCTGTCTTTCCAGAAAAGGACATGGACCGCGAAAAGGATGTCGTCGTAGAGGAGATGAAGATGTACGAGGACACGCCGGACGAGCGGGTGTACGACCATCTAGATCAGGCTCTCTATGGAAATCATCCCATGGGACGTCCAGTGATTGGAGTGGAGTCCAGTGTACGCTCATTTACACGTGATGGGCTGTTTTCATTTTTAGAGCGACATTATACACCTGAGAACACCGTGATTGCCATTGCTGGCAATGTGAAGCATGAACGGGCCGTACGTCTAGCCGAGAAGGCATTTAGAGATATGGACCAACGGAGTCATAGCCATCAGCGAGAAGCGGTGTTAGACTACACTCCTAAGCATCTAGTTGAAGAAAAGCCGCTCCAACAAGCCCACTTGGTGGTTGGGACGAGGGCCTATGATGTACATGATGACAAGCGAATCGCGTTATCAGTCCTGAATTCGATTTTGGGAGGGGGCATGTCTAGTCGCCTGAATCAAAACATCCGAGAGAAATACGGATATTGCTACAATATCTATTCTTTTAACAATCTGCATTCCGATACTGGCGAGTTTGGCGTGTACATGGGTACCGATGCTACCAAGGTGGACCACTCGGTGAAGCTCATCTTCCGCGAATTTGAGAAAGTGAGAAAGAAATCGGTCTCGAAACGCGAGCTAGATCGAGCCATAAGTCAGGCTAAAGGCTCCATAATGTTGGGCCTTGAAAGTATGGGGTCCAGAATGATGCGGATTGGGCGCCAAGAACTATATTATGGCCGGTACTATTCCTTGGATGAAATCATGCAAATGGTTGAACAAGTCAGCATTCCACAAATTGCGGAAGTTGCCAACGAAATACTCGATCCAAGTCGTTTTTCAATTGTCAGATTAATTCCGGGGACGACTCCCTCTAAACTCTAGTCGTTTTATTTTATGACGGTACTCGTAACAGGTGGAGCAGGATTTATAGGCTCGCACGTTTGTGACGCGCTAATTGCGCTCGGTCACTCAGTGCATGCGATTGATGACCTTTCTGGCGGTTACCAAGAACAGGTACCAGACGGAGTCACTCTGCATAAGATGGATATCAGAGATGCTGGTGTTGAGCAATTATGGGAGCGCTATCATTTTGATACTCTCTTTCATCTTGCCGCTCAGATGGATGTGCGAAAATCCGTTTCGGATCCCCGGTTCGATGCAGATATCAATATCGGTGGGTTTTTAAATCTACTCGAGGCAGGACGCGAAAATGGTCTAAAAAAAGTCATTTTCTCATCCACAGGCGGTGCGATTTACGGTGAACCTGATTATGTGCCACAGGATGAAGCTCATGTCCTTCAGCCATTGTCGCCTTATGGTATTACGAAGTTGTGTTCTGAGAAATACCTTCATTTTTACCAAAATACCCATGGGCTCGAATACATTGCCTTACGTTACGGTAACGTGTACGGGCCACGGCAAAATCCGCATGGCGAGGCAGGGGTTGTTGCCATTTTCTCCGAGCGTATGATTGACGGGGTTCAGCCCACTATTAACGGGGATGGTCTCCAAACGAGGGACTACGTATTCGTCAAGGACGTGGTAGCTGCCAATATGGCAGCACTCAGCTATACGGGATCAGGCATTTTCAATGTGGGTACCGGCGTTGAAACGAATGTAGTAGAGCTGTTTTCCCATCTCAGAGATGCTTTGGCACCCAGTATGCCGGTGCAGCATGGTCCAGGCATGCCTGGAGAGCAAAAGAGGTCCGTCCTTGACTACCAGTTAACCAAAAAGATGTTGGGCTGGGAGCCAACGGTAGATGTTGTATCCGGTCTTCAGCAAACCGCAAAATGGTTCAAGGATAGAAGAGAAGGCTAGACGGCCATGTATAAAATTCGACTGCAACAGTTTGAGGGTCCGCTTGATTTGCTTCTCTTCTTCATTAGAAGGGACGAATTAGACGTTCATGATATTCCTATCGCCTCCATTGCAGACGAGTTTTTGGAATACGTGCGATATATGGAAGAGGTCGATCTTGACGGTGTCGGCGACTTTCTCTACATGGCTGCGGTTCTAATTAGTATTAAGGCCCGAATGCTTCTTCCGTCTCAGGAATTGGATGAAGACGGAGAGCCCATCGACCCGAGGAAAGAATTGGTCGAGCGGCTTTTGGAGTACATCCGCTTTAAGGAAGCCACTGAGTTTTTGGTTCAGAAACATACTGAGCGCAGTAATCAATTTGTCCGCGGAGCTGCGTCTGGTGCCCCTGATGAATTACAGAAATCCAATGACGATCTGGTTGATGCTACCGTATTTGACCTTATCACGGCCCTGAGGAGAGTGCTGACGCACGCTCCAGAGGAAGTCTATCACGCCGTTGAAGTAGAATCGTATTCCTTACAGGACCAGCGAACCTTTTTAAAGGGTGAGCTGACGGTTGGAGAACGATCCTCTTTTGTAAATCTAATGACCGGAAAAACAAAGCCGTTTGTTATTACTACCTTTCTTGCCATTCTAGAGATGGCTCGACTTGCTGAAATAGATATTTTTATCGGCAGCCTACCTAACGATTTCGATATCGAGTTGACCGGTCTGGAAGCAACCATCGAAACTGATTCTGAATTGAACGAGTTGCCAAATGAGTGAGGAAATCAAACAGAAGACGGTAAAACCGACTCCCATTGGTACTACGCTTTTGGAAAGTGCGATAGAAGCGCTCATATTTGCTGCAGAAGATCCTATTTCGGTAGAGGTTCTTGCAGAAACGTATGCTGAGGCAACGGGCACTAATCCACCATCGGAAGCAGATGTGGAGAGTACCATTGCACGGCTCAATGGAATTTACGAGTCCTCTGGTAGATCGTTCAAGATTGAGAAGTGGGGAGGAGGATATCGATTTGCGACGCGATCAGACCTTGCGTCTTTCGTCAAAGCCCTTTTTGTGACGGATAGGCAGAGGAAGTTATCCCGCACGTTAATGGAGTCGTTAGCTATCCTGGCCTATCGACAACCAACAACCAGATCTGAAATTGAGTTCGTTCGAGGGGTGGATAGTGACTACGCTGTGCGAAAACTCTTGGAATACGGTCTTATTGACGTCGTGGGACGTGCAGAAAGTGTGGGTCGACCTCTTCTGTACGGAACGACTGATCGGTTTCTGGAGTTGTTTGGACTCCCTGAGCTTTCGGATCTACCGAATTTGAGGGAAATGGAATCTATTCTTGATGACCCAGCCTTTCTAAAAGAGAAAGCCAGAATGTTAATGACGACGGCCGTGCAGTTGCCCCTGTCCGCCGAAATCATGGACGAGTCTGGAAAAGAAGAGCTGAGTACGGAGGATTCGCCTGAAGAAGGATTTGAAAAAGAAGATCATGAAGAAACAGAAGATGGACAGACGTAGAGGTCGCAACAAGACCAGAAAAGGCACTGCTCCGTCTCAACCTGATTCTTCCAGACGCCCGTTTGAGTTTACGATTGATCTGACAGAGCCTGTTCGATTGAATCGCTACATTGCTCGTAGCGGTGTGTGTTCCCGTAGGGATGCGGATGACATGATCAAACGAGGACTCGTCAAGCTAAATGGCGAAGTGGTCTCGGAAATGGGAGTCAAAGTCAAAGACGGCGACGAGGTCGTTGTAAATGGGAAACACATTGTCCCGACGGACAAACAGTATGTCCTGCTGAATAAGCCCACAGATACCATTACGACTACTTCCGACGAAAAAGGACGTAAGTCTGTCATGGACCTGCTTGGCCCGTACGAGTTTCAGTCCAAAGGAGTATTTCCTGTTGGGCGTCTGGACAGGCATACCACTGGGGTGCTTCTGCTGACGAACGATGGCATGTTAGCTCATAGACTCACGCATCCGAGCTATGAAATCAACAAAGAGTATCTGGTCCAAACGCGAGACGTGTTGTCTGACCACCAAATTGAGAAGCTTTTGGCTGGTGTTGAGTTAGAAGACGGTGCCGCTAAGGTGGACAAAGTAGTCCGGGCTGACGACGGAACCGGACTTAATCTGATTCTATCCATACATGAAGGACGAAACCGACAGGTTAGACGTATGATTGAAATTATCGGATCTGAAGTGATCAAGTTGGACCGCGTGCGCTATGCAGGTTTGACGGCTAAAGGCGTTCGGAAGGGTAAATGGCGCAGACTTTCGCGTGCGGAAGTCACCACGCTATATAGAAAAGTGAAACTGTAATCGGTCGAATTTATGCAACCTGCTGACAAACAGACATTTAATCCATCTGCAGAACTGCATTCGTCCCATCCCAAGTTCAAGGGAGAAGGACTTACGTATGACGATGTTCTGCTGGTGCCTGCCAAATCGGACGTAATGCCTCGAGAGGTATCTACGGCAACGATGTTGACGAAAAACATCACGCTGAACATCCCTTTGATGGCTGCGGCCATGGACACGGTCACTGAATCGGATATGGCTATTGCATTAGCCAGAGAAGGGGGAGTGGGTGTCCTGCATAAGAATATGTCCATCGAGCGGCAAGCCGGTGAGGTGCGTCGTGTGAAGCGGAGCGAAAGTGGGATGATTCTAGACCCCATCACGCTCACCCCTGAAGACACCGTATCGGATGCACGAGCGCTCATGGCTCGTTTTTCAATTGGTGGAATTCCGGTCATTGCTGAAGACAATGTGCTAAAAGGGATCGTTACCAACAGAGATCTCCGCTTTCAGATGGAGGGCGGAATCAAGATTTCAGAAATGATGACTCCGGCCCCTCTTATTACTGCTCCAGCCGGCACCACATTGGAGTTAGCCGAAGCCATTCTGCAGAAGAATAAGATTGAAAAACTACCCGTTGTCGATAATGAAGGCCGATTAACCGGACTCATTACCTTCAAGGATATTCAGAAGAAAAAGCAGTTTCCTCTCGCATGTAAAGACAAGCATGGAAGACTGCGAGTCGGTGCAGCCGTTGGAGTTACGTCAGACACCTTAGACCGTGTCCAAGCGTTGGTAAAAGCGAGTGTGGACTTCGTGACAATTGATACTGCGCACGGGCATAGCCAAGGTGTGCTCGATACAGTTGCCAAGGTTCGCAAGGCCTACCCGGACCTTGATATCATTGCGGGTAATGTAGCAACAGCAGAAGCCACGTTAGATCTCATTGATGCTGGAGCAGACTGTATTAAAGTCGGAATTGGGCCCGGCTCAATCTGTACTACGCGAATTGTAGCCGGTGTTGGCGTTCCACAGTTGAGTGCCGTAATTGAGTGTGCGGAAGCAGGACGAAGTCGCGGAATACCTATTATCGCCGATGGAGGAATCAAGCAGACAGGCGATGTACCCAAAGCCCTTGCCGCAGGTGCCGCCAGTATTATGATCGGTGGGCTATTTGCTCGTGTAGAAGAAAGCCCTGGGGAAACCATTTTGTATGAGGGAAGGAAGTTCAAAAGCTATCGCGGAATGGGCTCACTCTCGGCCATGGAGGCAGGTAGCAAAGACCGTTACTTCCAGGATGTTGAGGACGATATCAAGAAATTGGTACCTGAAGGAATCGAGGGGAGAGTACCCTACAGCGGTACGCTCCACGAGGTAGTGTACCAGATGCTGGGTGGCCTACGTTCGGCAATGGGCTATTGCGGGTGTCACAATGTGCCCGAACTGTATGAAAAAGGTCAGTTTGTGCGTATTTCAGCCTCATCTTTCGTTGAAAGTCATCCGCATAACATCGCTATTACCAAGGAAGCTCCAAATTATAGCACACGGTCCTAATCGCAGATGTCTTCCAGCCGACTGCATGAGGTGATCTCCCTACTTCGTCCGAGTGACGACGAGGCGATCATGGTTACCAACGCGGCTGATATTAGATGGCTCACCGGATTCACCGGAAGTAACGGGGCTGTTCTGGTTGCAGGCGGCAGATCTGTTCTGTTCACGGATGGACGCTACACGGTGCAGGCAGCAATCGAAGCTCCCAGCACGGAAGTGCGTATCACTTCGGGGTCGTCTGAAGCCAATTTGATACAGCACATGGTATCCCTGAGACCCAAGCATGTCTGGGTTCAAATGGAAGCGGTGTCGTTTTCATTGGTAGAATCTCTGAAAAAACAACTTCCCTCGGTAATTCCAGTTGATATAGCTAGTGTGTTCTCGAAGCTACGGGCCCGAAAAACATCCCAGGAAGTTGGCTCTATCAAGACGGCTCTTGCCATAACCGAGCAGACCTTTTCGGAAGTACTGCCTTTCATCAAAGAAGGAATCTCGGAAAATCAGTTAGCTGCTGAAATAGACTATCGGCAGAGATTACTCGGCGCGGAAGGGAGTTCATTCGACACCATTGTTGCCTTCGGCCCTAATTCGGCCCTTCCGCATGCGCGCCCGGGTGGTACGCTACTTCAGCGAGGGACTCCCATTTTAATGGATTTCGGCTGTTTTGTAGATGGTTATGCCTCTGACATGACCCGAATGGTTCACTTTGGCCCTGCGTCGTCCAAATTCGTATCAGCCTATGATGCGGTTCATAGCGCCCTGCAAGAAGCTTCAAAACGGGTATCCACAGACATGAGCGGGGCTGAATTAGATGGCATCGCTAGGCAAGTGCTAACCAAACAAGGACTAGGAGACCTCTTCTCTCATAGTCTAGGCCACGGAGTGGGACTCGAGATACACGAATGGCCAGGCGTTTCCAGTCGAAATAAGGAATTACTACCTTCCGAATGTGTTATTACCCTTGAGCCGGGAGTCTATCTACCAGGCAACTTTGGAATCCGCATTGAAAATATGGTTCATCTAAGTCCAAAGGGTATTCGAACGCTGAATACTCTTTCTACAGATCTTGTCATCTTATGATTGATTCGTCCAGTTTTATACCGTTTCAGCATCCTATTCAGGTCTCAAAAGAAGAAACGCTTCAGCGGGCAAGTGCGTTTTATGAAACGCTCAATGGAAGACGAACCGTAAGAGACTACAGTACTCAATCGGTTGATCGAGCCGTGATTGAAAAATGTTTACTCGCTGCATCCACTGCTCCTTCCGGAGCACACAAGCAGCCATGGCATTTTACGGTTGTATCTGACCCCAAGATTAAGAGACAGATTCGCGAAGGTGCCGAAAAGGAAGAGCGTGAGTTTTATGCGGGTAAAGCTTCGGAAGAGTGGTTGGATGCCTTGAAACCATTTGGTACGAACGAGGAAAAGCCTTTTTTGGAGACCGCACCTTATCTAATTGGTATCTTTAGCCGGAACTACGATCTGTTGGAAGACGGTTCCAGATCTAAAAATTATTACGTATCTGAGTCCGTGGGAATTGCAGCAGGAATGTTGATTGCGGCGCTTCATCAATGCGGTTTAAGCACGCTTACGCATACTCCTAGTCCAATGGGGTTCTTGAATGAAGTGATGGATCGACCTTCCCACGAGCGCGCGGTTATATTACTTGTGGTGGGCTATCCCTCCGAAGATGCCATCGTTCCCGTGTTAAAGCGAAAGGACCTAGAGGAGTTTTCTACCTTTCTCTAACAGCGCTCTTTTAGCTTTAGCCTTGGATTTAGTCTTGCGTTAGCCGAATCATACAAAGTGTACCAGCCTGAATGGGTTCAGAGCAGAAACATGTCCTGATTGTTGCTTACTACTTTCCTCCCATGGGATTGTCAGGCGTCCAACGCATCGCAAAAATGGCGAAGTACCTTCCGGAAGCGGGCTACAGGGTAACCGTCCTGACCGTTGAGCCAGGCTCGTATTTCGCATTTGATGATTCCTTGTTGGCTGAACTTGAATCCGTTGAAGGAATACAGATCGTTCGTACTCGTTCGCTAGATCCAACACGGCTGCATGGGGGATATCGCGGAAAAGGTCATGAAGGACATCGAGAAGCACACCGCGAAGTGCCCTTTCCCGAAGAGAAATCACGTAAAGTGCTTAGTACAGTCAGCCAGTTTCTCTTGTTGCCAGACAACAAGATAGGTTGGCGAAAATATGCAGTGGCCACAGGGCTTCGCATATTAAAAGAGACCCCCGCCGATGTCATTTTAGCTACTGCGCCGCCTTACACTTCCTTTTTGATTGGCCGGGATTTATCCCTTCGCACCCATACGCCACTAGCAATTGACTATAGAGACGACTGGGTCGACAATCCGAGACATAGCTATCCAACGGCTCTTCATCGAAGGATTACGGCTTCGATGGAGCGTAAAGTAGTGAACCAAACATCTGTTGTAATTGCGATCAATAAGACGATCTTGGACTTAATCAAGAAGCGCCAGGCGGGACCTAATCCGACGTATGCTGTTGTCCCACAGGGATTTGACCCAGAGGACTTCGCTAACGTATCCACCCAGGTCTCGGAATCAGACAAGCTTGTATTCTTGTACACAGGAATGTTTTATGATGCTCAGCAGCCAGACGTTTTTTTGAAAGGCATCAGGATCCTGTTAGACAGAAGACCTGAACTCACATCGATCGTTAGGTGTAAGTTTGCAGGTATTTTCCCTGAACGAGGGAAAGAGATTATCCAGCAACTGAAGCTCGAACCTGTTGTAGATCTGTTAGGCTATTTATCTCATACGGACACGGTACAGCAATTGGTTGATTGTACTGTGGCATGGATGACCATTGGTAGACAGCAAGGGGAGGAGATGATTTCAACCGGAAAGCTGTTCGACTATATGGGATCTCTTAAACCCATTCTTGCTCTCGTTCCGGATGGCGAAGCCAAAAATGCATTATCGAGCTACGGAGCTGCCTTCACTTGCCCGCCGGACGAAGCTGAACACATTGCAGATGAGCTAGAATCTATAGTGGGGCTCTGGCAAGCGGGTACATTACCGGAGGGAAGCCGCGAAAACATTCAGGTTTATAATCGTCGGAAACAGGTTAGAATACTCTCAAATATTTTCGATAAGATATCTGGATAACGCTTCAGCTGGCGTCATTTATTTCGTAGTTTCAGCGTTCTGGCACATAGCACTCTCGTCCGCACCCAGATCAACAACTCATCACTCTCCATGATCAAAACGATTGAAATATCCAGCTCTTTCGACGAATTGGAAGGAATTGTGGATGAAGCGGAGGCCTTTTTTGGTCAGTGTTTTACCGATGATGAGAAGGTGTACACGGGCGTACTTCTAGCTAGTGAAATGGTGACCAACGCAATTGAGCACGGAAACGAATTAGTCGAGTCGAAGAAGGTCTTCATTGAATTCCACAAAAAGGATACAACGGTGGAATTGTGGGTTGAGGATCAGGGCTCAGGTTTTGTGCGCGAATCCGTCTCAAATCCGCTTTCTGAAGAACACCTATTTGACGACGGCGGCAGGGGCATATTCCTGATTGAAAAACTCGCCGACAAAGTGCTTTATGAAAAGGAAGGACGCCGAGTCGGTGTTCTGTTTAACCTATAGGTTCTCATCTCCGATCCCGGAAAGGATTTCATCGTACGAATTAGATTCGTCTACATTAATCCAAATGGCCTCATCGTATCGCTTATACCATGTCAATTGCCGTTTAGCGTAGCGCCTGGAGTTTCTCTTAATCAGCTCAATAGCCCGATCCTCGCTGTATTCTCCCCGAATGGCTGGAATCAGCTCCTGATACCCGATGGTGCGAAAGGCGTTATCTGTTAAATCGGGATTACCTTCTAGTATCGTCCTCACTTCCTCTACAAGACCATCCCTCATCATTTGATCTACCCGCGCATTTATGCGTTCGTACAGCACTTCGCGTGGCCTGTAGAGCACAAAAAGACGTGTAGGCACACCAGATAGGGGAGAAGAGGTGTGAAAATAGGAGAGGGGTTTCCCCGTCCCTATAAACACTTCCAGCCCTCTCACAATTCGCTGACTCTTTGATGGATCGAGCGTAGCAGCAAAAGTAGGATCAGCTTGGTCTAATTCTGAAAATAGAACCTGTGCGCCTTCATGCTGAAGGCGCACATTTAGGGTTTCCCGAATCTGCGGATCTACGGCTGGTATATCAGCTAATCCATGGGTCAGTGCGTAGACATAGAGAGTGGAACCACCTGACACAAGAATGGACTTCTTACGGGACTGAATATCGAGAATGCGGCTTGCGACCTGAGCTGCAAAGATGCCAGCGGAAAAAGAATCTCCAATGTTTATCTCGCGAACGAAATGGTGGTTAACACGGGCGCAATCTTCTTTGGTCGGACTAGCCGTTCCAATGGAAAACTCCCGATACACTTGCCGACTATCTGCTGATATAATTTCAGCATTCAACGCTTCAGCAACCCGTAGACTTGTCTCGGTTTTACCTACAGCCGTGGGGCCAGCAATTATGGGAATGAATGGTCGTGAAGCCACTAATCTTCGTCGGGTGAATCAAAATGAATATAATCGGCCGCACTATCTCTTAAACGATTCCGTTGATGCACATACGCCATAGTCGTTTCTATCTGCTTGTGACGCGCGTGAGATTGAACCTGTTGAAGTGTGGCGCCGGCCTCGATAGCCAACGTACATCCAGTATGCCTAAGTGTATGCGCCCCAATGTCAGGAAGCCCTGCTGCAACGGCCGTAGCTCTAACTATACGGTAAATACTGGTAGGCGTTAAACGCCCGCCCGTGTTTCGTTTGGACAGCGAACGCCATAGAGGCCCAGTGGCAATACCGTAATGTTCTTTATGAGCTTCAATAACATCGACGACATGATCTGGGATCTTCACATACTGATCGGCGCCGCCTTTGGTATAAGGAAGATCAATAATCCAGTATTTCCCGAGCGGACGAATGTGTTCAACATCCATTGAGGCTACCTCACTACGTCTTAGTACGCAATGTAGCATGGTCAACATCATAGCATGGTTGCGGACAGAAGCCTCTGCAGCGGCCAATAAAAGTTGATTAGCCTGGATTCCAGTCAAAACGACTAAAACACGATCCCTGGTGCGGGCGGACTTAACACGTCGAATCAGCTGGCGATGTGCAGGATTGTTTTCAATAGCACCAAGCGCTTGAAGCCAATCGTAAAAACCCCGGATAGCCGCAACACGACGCCGGATAGTTGCTGCTTTAGATCCGTCCGCTTCGAGTTGAGCGATGTATTGATTGATAGCTACAAACGAAACACGCTGAGCCATTTCAAGAGAGACTTCTTGTAATCCGAAAAAATGCACCAAGTCAGAACGATACGCGCGACGCGTAGCCGGGCGATCGAACTTTAGCAGATAGGTATCGATCAGTCGCTCGGAGGCCACACCAGCGGCAAGTTGGCTGTTTCCAGACTCGTTTGTTCGTTGTATTTGATTATCTGCGGACATTGGGCGCTATTTGCTCATCTTTATAGTCTTAATGTACGATAACTATTATTATCATACATAAAATAAAAGTTGAAAAACAACTTTAATTGAGGGTTTGCGTATGCCCCCTAAACTTTCAAGAATTGTGTATGCCTTGGCTCTTTATCCTTTTTGTCGTTCTTCCAGCACTTGAGTTGTACCTACTTATTGAGCTCGGACAACTTATCGGTGCGACCAATACGTTCTTGCTCATCTTGGGCACGGGAATTCTTGGATCGTACATGGCCAAGTCTCAGGGCTTGGCTGCATGGCGTCGTCTGAATGAGAAACTATCCAAAGGCGGAATTCCCGGAAAAGAACTCGTTGACGGTGCGATTATTTTGGTCTCGGGCACCTTACTCATTACCCCAGGAGTACTAACCGACATTATCGGATTCTTGGGGCTCTTTCCTTTAACGCGTAATGCTATCCGAAGTGTTACGGCCAAACTATTTAAAACCGTCGTTCCTCTAGCTGGCCAGATGAACTTTTACTCGGGTTCTCCATCTACTGCAACGCCTGAAGAGGCCTCCGCTGAGGAAGATTATGCTACGTGGTCGGGTTCCGCTAAAGAGCGTCCTACATACGATTCTAATTAATCGGTCTTTAAATGCTTTCTTTTGTAAAAAGGCTCGATGAGCAGCTATTGGATATTGAGGCTCATGTCATTGATGCCAATGTGCGCACCGCAGAGATTTCTGCGTGGAACGTCGGACAACAACTCGAGCATTTGCTGATTGCTATGACAGGAATTATGCGCGGGCTACAGCGTGGCCAGATGCCTCATGAAGCTCGGAAATCCAACGAGTTACGGGATTATGCATTCACAAAAAAGAGTTTCCCGCGGGGCGCCGTTCAAGCGCCGGCGGTTGCATTACCGTCTGACTCCCCAGATACAAAGTCTTTAAAAAGACTAGTACTAAAAACTCGTAATAGACTAGCCGGCATCATGGATATTCCATCTGAATCCATGATGAATCATCCGATTCTCGACTGGATGACCAGAGATGAATGCATTGAATTTATGACGATTCACAATGATCATCATTTGGCAATTATCAGGGATATTCTTCGGCTTAGATCCGCTTAATCAGACCTTTTAGGACTCATAAGGCGATACGTACGTCAATATTCCACGCTGAGGAAAGAGATTCTACGATGTCCTTTTCACTTTCTATCACCGTTCCGTCGGCTCTCGCAATGGTGACGAGGTCATCCAATACGATGAGACGTTGGGACTTTGGAAGTGCCTCCTTAATGGCTAATACGGAATCAGTAAGGTCGTTTTCGTTCGGCCCTTGGGAATAGTAATCGATGGCTGCACGAAGAATAGATCTTATTTCCTCTACCGTTAACTGCGTCTCCCACTCCCCTAGTCGATCAATCATCGCAGAAATCTCGACTTCCTTTAAATGGCCATCTGCACTGTGGCCCATAACGATATATAGCAGGGCAATATCATGGAGAATACTCCATTCAGGATCATTCTCCAGTCGAGCGGATGATTCATCTATCAGGCGGTCTTTAGTCGCTTTAATATCCCACGCACCCGCCAGGACAGATAGTAGATTCTGTTCTGAATTAAGTAGTACGCCATCCGCTTCCGCCACTCGGATAGCATCCTCAAGCACTTCACGACGCTGTGTGATGCTCAACGCAGTACCCAGTGAGCGGACAGATTCAACTATTTCCTGCTCCGCTTCGGATTCGAAGAAAACAGACCCGGCCTCAAGCACAATTGCGTGGACTTGGTCTTTCGTTAATTCGGGTCTCCATCTGGACAACGATGTAGAAATCGACTCTACCTCTGCATTAGACAAATCAGAATCGGTCGTGTAAGCCAATGCAAGAAAGACTAATGCAATATCATGGGCCTTAGTCCAGGAGTCATGTTTTAGCATAATTAGAAACCGTCTGAAAAAATTCCAAGTGTGGGGATCAATCTACGCAGATACGTGCATCATGATGCAGAAAACATACTTTGCGTAAACCCTTTTCCCCAAGGGTTGGATAGCACCATATTGGCAGCCAGTTTACCAATCTGATCGGACGACTTAGCTGATTTGCCGCACCCTCCTACTGCCACAAAGTGACCTGCATCCAATTGATCAATAATGGGTTTACCTGACTGGGTGTAGGCAAGGAGGCAAGGACGTGATGTAGTGTTGAGGCCGCGTAAATCAGGAATAAGCTTCAAAATCAGGTCGTGGAGGGCACGTTTAGTGACCATACTTCCTGGTGAAGTCATGTATTCATGGTATCCCTCGACATCCGTAGCATGTATATCTCGGTCATGGTCTGCCCCAATCTTGATGTAATAAACGCCATCAGGGTATAAAACCGGGGGAAGAACGTAGGCGTTGGTATAGATCGGATGGTCATCAAAATGCCAAATAATACCCGGCATTGAATCAAATTTGTGCAGGAGCGTCTCAGGAATAGCTATCAGTAAAACCGTTTCAGGCCGAATAGAGAGGTCCAGTTTCCGAGGTGTCAGATCAAACAAATTCGTGTAAGCGCCCGTGCTTACAAGCACGTTGTCCGCTAAGTGAGTTTGACCACTGGATGTACGAACGCTGAATACTCCGTTTTCCTTTTTAATTTGTGTACCAACGGTCGGCTCGGTTCTAGCTCCTGATGAGCAAGCGAGCTGGAGCTGAGCCCGAATTAGCTTTTGCGGATGAATAATCCCTGCTGGAGGGCCTTCTAGGAGGTAGCTGCTTAACGTTGAAGCATGCAGATATGGAAAACGAGCAGTAGCATCGTGCCCTGTCAGTATTTCCGGTTTAAAGCCATGATCGTTAGCGTTCTCAAATACTTGAGCATGTAAACTCTCAGATGATGCACTTGGCAAATCAATGCGTAAGTGCCCGCAAGGCGTATGAAAGGGTATTCCCGATTGGTGCTCAATATTTGCATACGCTTCTATAGCTTTTAGGCCCAGCAAGCCCCACACGGGATCCGGATCCATTCTACGTGTTACTCGAGCCTCGTCATAATGGCTAGAATGCACATGATCATCGCTTCCCTTAACCGCACCAAGCACTAAAACCTTGGCTCCGGCTTTTGCTAGGTATTTCGCTGCTGCCGAACCGACCAACCCCGCGCCAACTACGATTGTATCCAACATAAAACCCTCTAGCGGGCTGAATTAAACACTACAGTAAGCTCTTTCTCAACCTCAAGCCATCCACTATCGGCATACCAGTCTATGGTAGTACCGGATACGACGGATCCCTCTGCATTTGAATCGATAAGATCTTTCCGAATCAAGCGTATTGCTTCCGGTTGCGGTCCCCATTCAAATTCTACCTCTCCTCCATCGCTTATGCTGATGAACTTGGGTATGGACCGTTTTCCGTCGGTCAGAAATTGATCGATGACATCGTGAGCTTCGTCTTTTAGCAGAATGTGCAAGGATATGTCACTGGAGCGTAATGCGGCAGCCTCTCGAACCAAGGGAAGACTGTACGCTGAGTCTACACACCAATCATCCGTGATGAAAAGCCATGTCGAAGGTCCGGAAGCGCTCAACACGGCTTCTTTAAAATCGGTCGACATCTGCCATTCAGAATCGACCCGTTCTTGACGTTCGAGATTGTACTTGGAATAGAACCGGTATCTACGCTGAATACGGTCTAAGCCACGCATGGATACGGCATTTTTTGCCTTCCACTGTGACATATACTCTTCAAACGAAATACCTGACTGGATCCAGGTGTTCAGCGTCGTAAGATCGGGCATTAGAATGGGTACTTTGAGAGGAATAAATGAGGCATCTCGCGGATTGGCCACGACAATAATCATGACCAACCAGTGCTTTGGGTGCCCTCATCTAAACATACGTTACCCACTCTTTCAATTCAGTGCAGCTGCCCGCGGAAATAGTACGTTATTTTCTAAATGCACATGTTCATGCATAGCTATTTTCAACTCTCTCAGGCCGTCCCATAATGCTCTCCAGGTATTGCAAGCGTATTCTGGAGCGACATAATCATCGGTGAGGCGTCTTAGCTCACGTAATGCAGCCCCCGCTTCCTCATGCTCACTCTCTGAGGAAGTTTTCGCTGGGTGGTCAGGAGTCGACATGATGAGAATTCGAGTCTAATGCAAATAAAGAAATAGATATAGTGCTTAAAATAGAACTATCTTTGCCTCTTAGTCACTGGAACCGAATTCTGTACGGCATATTTAGCGGATGAAAAGAGTTGACCGAATCGACGAAAAGATAATTGAGCTTTATCAGAATGATGCTCGTATTACGAACAAAGCCGTAGCAAATATTATCGGTGTCGCTCCTTCTACGGCTCTTGAGCGGACGCGTCGATTAGAGGAATTAGGCGTGTTTACAGGCTACCACGCGAGTGTAAACCCCTCGTTTCTTGGGATTAGATTACTCGCCATGATAGCCGTTCGTCTCTCAAAGCACGACCCAAATGCGGTTCACCGGTTTCAAAGTCACGTCATGGCATTACCGGAAGTGCGAGACGTCTATCATGTCGCAGGAGAAAACGACTTTCTCGTGCATGTTGCCGTCAGAGACTCCGAGCACCTGAGGGCCGTTGTTCTAGAGGGTATCACGGCTCAAGAGGAGGTTGAGCATGTAGAAACCAACCTGATTTTTGGCCATGGGCGCGATCCAATTCTTCAGTCGGCCTGGGAAAAACGTCCTTTTTGATCGTACAGCATAGCTTTCACTTAGCTGTGCTGTTCTATACGTCTATATCTTCGACTTCGTTAGCATTGTTCATTATGAAGTCAAATCGCAAAGAAGCGTCTTTACCCATGAGCGCTGAAATCGTCTCTTCCGTTGCAAGTCTTTCCGTATCGGGGATAGTAACCTGAAGGAGTCTTCTCGTATCCGGATGAAGAGTTGTGGACTTCAGCGTGGCAGGCATCATCTCGCCCAGCCCTTTAAATCGCTGCATTTCAATTTTAGCCTTCTTGTTCTTACGCTTGATCCCGCGGATAATGCGCTCTCTATCCGTTTCATCTAGCGCCCAAAAGGTGCTTTTTGCTGAGTCGATGCGATACAAAGGCGGCTGCGCGATATACACATAGCCTTCCTCAATGAGCGGCTTGAGGTATCGGTAAAAAAACGTGAGCAATAAAGTTGATATATGATGGCCATCAGAGTCCGCATCCATCAATAAGATGATCTTGTGATACCTCAGCTTAGTGAGATCAACCTGGTCCCCAATTCCGCAACCCAATGCTTGAGTTACATTGGATAACTCCTTGTTGTCCATCACTTTCTTAAGCGTGGCCTGTTCAGCATTAAGCACTTTTCCTCTCAGAGGAAGAATAGCTTGAGTCTTCCGATCTCGACCTTGCTTCGCTGAGCCACCGGCTGAATCCCCCTCAACAATAAAAAGCTCACTTTCAGCGGGATCAGTGGACGAGCAGTCTGCCAATTTACCCGGCAAATTCAGCCGGTGGCTTACGCTGGTTTTTCTTCGCACACTGCTGGCCGCAGCACGACTCGCGTGACGCGCCTTCGCAGCCTGAATAACCCGTGTTGCAATCGCTTCACCCGTAGTTGGATGCTGATTCAAAAAGTGCTCCAGCTCCAAGCGAATGCTACCCGAAACCAGGCTCTTTATCTCTGGGTTGTTCAGTTTCTCCTTAGTCTGGCCCTGAAACTGAGGTTCAACCATAAAGAGATTAACGATACAAAAGACCCCCTCCCGAATATCATCGGCTGAAATGTCCAGCTTCTTGGGAAGTAGCGAATGGGTGTCCATATAGGCCCGGACTGCAGATCGAATAGCGTCCTTTAACCCTTGCTCATGCGTACCACCATCTCGGGTAGGAATTCCGTTGACGAAGGAACGGATGGCTTCTTTTGGCGCTTCAGTCCATTGCAAGGCCACTTCTACGCGTGCGCCTTGGACCATTTCCTCCTGCCTCAGCAAGAACGGATCAGCATGAACCGGTCGGGCTTTCGCCTCTTCAATGAGATGGTGTTGAAATTCCTGAATACCACCCTCATGATGGAATTCCTTTCGCTCTCCAGTAGCCTCATTCTTGAAAACAATGCGCAATGCACCATTTAAGTAGGTTTTAATCTCAAGATTATCCTCAATCCAAGTAGCATCGAAATCTACCGTTTCAAAGATCTCGATATCGGGTTTGAAGAAGACCGAGGTACCCGTTCCGCGAGTATTAGAAGCTATTTTCTTGAGTTTTGATACCGGCTTTCCGCGTTCGTAATGCTGCTCCCAGGTGGCCCCACCTCTCTTGACTGTTGCAATCAGCGATTCAGACAAGGCATTTACCACCGATGCCCCGACCCCATGCAGACCTCCAGAGGTGATATAGGAGGAATTGTCAAACTTTCCGCCTGCGTGCAACGTGGTTAGAATGACTTCGATGGTAGGAATCTTCTTAACCGGGTGCTTATCCACAGGGATACCACGACCGTTGTCCATAACGGTCATTGATCGTCCATCACGATGTAGGATCACATCAATCTGAGTCGCAAACCCATTCGTAGCCTCATCCACTGAATTATCTACCACTTCCCAAAGCAAGTGATGTAGACCCGGTTTTCCCGTTCCGCCAATGTACATGCCAGGCCGCTTACGGACGGGTTCAAGACCCTCCAGCACCTGAATGTTTTCACCTGTGTACTTATCAGAACTCACGATAATCGATTGGGATAAAGGTGGATAGTAATATACCTATCAGGAAGAGGATCCATTACTGATCTCAACTGGAGGGTAAATAACACTCTTTATTGAGCCACGCTGAATAATAAGTCGTCCTTTGTTGCCTCTATTGGCGACGGGGAATTTTGTAGGACGAATAGTTTCGGACCGGCCTCTAGTCGTCTCAACTTCAAGACCCTGGCGGGCAGCAGCTGAGAGAGCAAACCCGAGAACCTTATCGCCAGCATTCAAGCGTATAGCAATTACGCCCTTGGCGGCGTTTTTCATAATGGGTATTTGACCCACCGGGAAAATGAGGCAGCTTCCCTCCTTCGTCGCCAAACACAGATTCTCGCCACCCGATGCAGGCTCTACGCGAAGAACCGACTGCCCACTCGCTGTTTTCATGAACATACGCCCACTGACAGTAGATGGATCACTATAGTTGCCCACCTCCATCCGCAAGGACTGGCCATCCGATGTAACGCCAACTGCAAAGGGCCTTCAATGATTTCTTTGCCATCTGCACCGAAAAGCTGCGGCTCTGCTTCTCCCTGTACTACAGGTTTGGGAAGTGCTCGCTTATCCATGCTAATCACACCGACAATGCGTTCTCGGTCAGAGAAGTCAAACATCTTCTGGATCGGATTACCGTGCCCCGTGGTGCTTAGCAGCGCTTCACCCCGACAGGTATAGGCTTTTCCAAAATTGCTGAAAAAGATGACCGTTTGGCGTGTCGAGCCTGGTAAAATCCATCCGACCGCATCTCCATCTCGGACTCGAATGCTCGCAGCATCTCCGTATGAGCGTTGTCTTTTTACCCATCCATCGTTTGTTACGATAATGTAGACATCTTCGTTTACGATGAAATCCTCTGCTGAGAACTCAATAGACTCATCGGGACCTGACACAGTGGTCCTTCGGTCTTCGGCATACTTTGCTCGAATCTCTTTCAATTCAGTTCTGATGAGCTTCCAACGAGCCTGATCATCTCCCAGCAGTTTCCGAAGTTCGGAGGCCATGGCTTCCTTCTGCTCAAGTTCTTCTCGTATGGAATCAATTTCCATGCGAGATAACTTGTAGAGTTTGATTTCGAGAATGGCTTCAGCTTGAATATCGTCAATGCCAAAACGGTGCATTAATCGAGATGCGGCATCAGACTTGTTTTCTGAGGCCCGAATTAATCGAATAGCCTCGTCTAGGTCGTCAAATATATTCTCAAAACCCTTGAGAATGTGAATCCGTTTTTCAAGCTGCTTGAGCTCAAACTCCAAACGGCGCACAACGACCAGCATGCGAAAGTCCAGAAAATGTCGCAGTACGGTAGCCAAATCCACCCGTGATGGACTTCCTACTTCTGGATTGTCAGTCGGAAGCAAGCAGGTGAGATTGACATGAAAGCGAGTTTGAAGTGCAGTATGCTTCATCAAATACGCCATCACCAGATCAGTGCTGGCTCCGCGTTTAGCCTCAAGTACGATGCGGACTTCATCTGTGGATTCGTCGCGTACGTCTACCAGTTGCGGAATCTTACCCTTAATGATGTGATCTGCAATTTGCTCAATGAGCGTACTTTTCGTTACGCCGTAGGGAATACTGGTTACAACAACCGTGTTTTTACCCTCGTTGGCAAATTCACCGCGTACCTCAATGGCCCCTTCTCCCTTGGAATAGACTTCAATAATCGATTCCTGAGTGTTTAGGATGCGTCCTCCAGTTGGGAAGTCAGGCCCCTGGATAAAGTTCTCAACGAGTGTCTGATTACGTGCATTCGGTGAACTGATCATATAGATCGATGCATCGATCAGCTCGGTAATATTGTGAGGCGGAATATTTGTCGCCATTCCGACGGCAATTCCCGATGCACCATTTAAAAGCAAGTTTGGAACGCGAGCCGGTACCACTACAGGTTCGAACAGTGTACCATCAAAATTAGGCCGAAAAGGCACGGTTTCTTTTCTAATCTCAGCCAACAATTCCATGGCCAAAGGACGCAAACGGGCTTCGGTATAGCGCATGGCGGCCGGCGAGTCCCCGTCAAGCGAACCAAAGTTTCCTTGTCCATCTACCAACGGTGCTCTGAGAGAGAAGGTTTGTGCCATTCGAACCATGGCATCATAGATGGCTGTGTCACCATGAGGGTGATACTTACCCATGACCTCGCCTACAACGGCTGCGCTTTTCTTGAACCGAGCATCAGGGTACAGGTGCAAATTATTGTGCATCGCGTACAAAATACGACGCTGTACAGGCTTCAATCCGTCTCTAATGTCGGGCAGCGCACGGCTGGTAATAACGGATAACGCGTAGTTCAGGTAGCGAGAACGCGTTGTTTCGTGCAAGGGAATGACATCTACGATTGGCATAAACTTCGATCAATAACGGTCTTAGAGGTGCGTACCTCAATGTACGAAACCTGAAAATGAATGGAAGCGAAAATCTATTTATCCTGAAAAAGTATCTGCACGAAACCTGTTCGGTTTCAGGATTCAGGCCGGATCTAATAAGCGATTGTAAAATAATCGCCTCGAACTTCTCTATTCTGGACCAAAACACGCGCTCTGGTAAGCGTCACCAAGAGTTTTCCCGCTTCATCACGCTCCATGTCGGCAATCTGAGCGAAGCCCTGCACAGATATTTTTCCATATTGTTCTAAATACCGCATTAGAAGGAGCTCCTTTTCACCAAACTCGAAGTGAACACCGTCCGGATCATACTCCGTTTGCATAAGGGCAACGGATTCAGGAGACGCTTCGACTGAGGAATCCTCAATACGCACCAAGGCGGGGCCACTTCCGTCCTCATCGTTTTGGACGATAAAATGAGGCTTGCGTTTACTCTTTGGAACGGTAACTAAAATGACATCACGCTTATTGGTGACCGGAATGCGTTCCGATCTCCACTTAATTGCGGGACGACAATACAACCCCACCGCTTCTTGAATAGCAAACTCCTCTTCGAAAGAATCTTTTACGCCTATGATACCGCCTTCATCATCCACTCCGATGAATACGCGGCCACCATTTGTGTTAGCAAATGCGATGACCTCACGGGCTAAGCGATCTGGAGACGGTACTCTGGTCTTAAACTCAGTGTACAGCCCTTCTCCTTTAGCTACTATTCGTCTGGCTTCTTCTAGTGTCATAGATCACTTAATCATCCGTATCAATCGGAGTCCAAGCTTCTTGTTTAGCGGTGCGCATCATTAAGGTTGAAACAGCCTCTCTTGGAGGCTCATTTTCGAACAAAATGCGATATACCGCCTCGGTTATGGGCATTTCAACTTCATACTTCTTCGCTAACTCAACGACAGATGCCGTGGTTCGTACTCCTTCAGCTACCATGGTCATTTCGGATTGTACCCGCTCAAGTGATTTACCCTTACCAAGCTCATAACCAAGATTTCTATTTCTGCTCAGCGTACTCATGCACGTGACTACCATGTCTCCAATACCAGCCAGTCCTGCAAACGTGCTTGGGTCTGCTCCCATCGCGACGCCCAGGCGCTTTATCTCAGCTAGTCCTCTGGTCAGAATAGCAGCCTTTGCATTATCCCCAAAACCGACTCCATCACTAATACCGGCGGCAATAGCCAGGACATTTTTAACGGATCCTGCTATCTCTACTCCCCGCATATCATGATTTACGTATACCCTCAAATGACAGGTCATAAACGTACGCTGCACACGCTTGGCAGTCTCACGGCTAGTAGATGCAGCTACAACCGTTGTGGGACACTCAGAAGCTACCTCTTCTGCGTGGCTTGGGCCGTAAAGAACAGCGATTCGATCCCGCGGTAAGTCAGAAAACGCATCATGCAAGACACAGGATGTAGTAAGCAACGTGCCATTCTCGATACCCTTGGCCACTGAGACAACAACTACATCTGGAGTAAGATAGCTGTCTAAATCCTTGGCTACCTGTCTTACAGTCTGAGAAGGCGTTGCAATGAGCCAGATTGTTGCGCCATGAATGGCTTCTGCCAAGTCATGAGTAACGTGAACAGAGTCCGGGATAATGGCATCTGGAAGATACGTCGGGTTGTGTCGCTCTTCCGACATTAACCGTGCAGCATCTTCCCTTCTTGCCCATAAAGAGACGTGATGCCCCCCTTTTGCTAGACTTATAGCCAGTGCCGTGCCCCAGCTACCAGCTCCAATTACAGCGACGTTTTCAGATTCCACGACTGAGTCACACCTACCTGAACTAAATGAAAGAATACAAAGTCATCAAGGCTAACGAAGCGAATTAGACCTCTCCCCTGCCCTTCATACCACGGGCCATTCTAAAACTAAGGATTCGACTTTCACTTCCGTTGAGTAACCTTTGAATATTTGTTCGGTGCGCGAGGAATATGCTCACCGCTAACAAAAGGCTAAAGACAAAAATACTTGCATCAAGTGCATCTACGTCCATTACGTATTTTCGGAAGGCAATGGCCGTCGGGTATGTTGCAGTGGCAGCTAACGAAGCGAGAGAAACATACCGAGATGCGAAAAGCACCAAAACGAACACACCTAATGTAACGAGCATGGTCATTGGAGTGATAGCCAGTAAAACGCCCGCTGTTGTATTGACTCCTTTCCCTCCTCTGAAACCGGCCAGAACAGGATACATATGTCCAAATACAGCAGTGACACCTGCAATTAACATGATTACTGACTCTGCTTCCCAAAATCCAAATCCGTTAGGAAGTGGGTCAATCCGAATCTGAGAAATGAGGCCGGCTGCTAGCATTCCTTTTCCCAGGTCGACAATAGTAGAAACCACGCCTGCTTTCCAGCCGAGTACTCTAAATGCGTTAGTAGCGCCTGCATTGCCGCTACCGTGATCCCTAAGATCAGTCCTATGCATCGCTTTTCCGACCCAAACGCTAGCAGGGATAGATCCAGCTAGGTAACTGAGGACAAGAATGGTGATCACTGATAACATTGGAAAAGCGCTTTTTTGACTTCTGACGTTTTAAAACGGCGAAAACCGCTAAACAAGATAAGCACACTGAAATAGAAGCCTATTCGATCGGACATTTTTAGCCAGTAATCACTCGTCCAATCTGAATGGGACGGTCATTTGCGCAGCTAGAAAACACAGATGCTACGTCTGACGCTGGTACGACGGCAATAAGCCCAATTCCTAGGTTGAACGCTTGCCGCATATCTTCTTCTGGTACAGATCCACATTCTTGAATTAAACCAAACAGCGCGGGGCGCTCCCAGGAAGCATAATCCACGTCTATTGTAAGGCCATCTGGCATAATGCGTTTCGCGTTGCCAGGAATACCACCTCCCGTTACATGTACTAGACCACGAACGTCCACAGTCGAGGTCAGCTTTGAGATGGTATCTAGGTATGATTTATGAATGGCTAGCAAGGCTTCGCCAACAGAGCGCCCACCAAGCTCATCTGGACGGTCGTTCACGTCATACTGGCTAAATAATGCATGCCGCGCCAGGCTGTAGCCGTTGGTATGCAGTCCCGTCGACGGGAATCCAATGAGCACGTCGCCTTCTTCAATTGTAGATCCGTCAACGATATTTGCTCGATCTACAACACCTACAATCGTACCAGCAAGGTCATACTCTCCAGCTACGTATATATCTGGCATTTCAGCGGTTTCCCCCCCTATCAATGCACATCCGTTCTCTTGGCAAGCTTTTGCAAATCCACTAATCACACTATACGCGGTATCCTGAACAAGCTTTCCGGTGGAGAAGTAATCTAAAAAGAAGAGTGGTTTTGCTCCACAAACGGCGATGTCGTTCACGCAATGATTGACCAAGTCTTGACCAACAGAATCATGCTTATCCATCATGAACGCCACCTTCAGCTTGGTACCAACACCATCGACTGAGGATACCATTACCGGATCATCATAGGCTTTCCAGTCTACTCGGAAAAAGGCGCCGAAGGCGCCAATGTCGGTCATAACGCCATCGGTAAAGGTTTTTCGTACTAAAGGTTTAATACGTTCAACCGTTTCTTCTCCGGCTTTAACGTCAACACCGGCATCTTTGTAAGTAGACATATCTAGAAGGTATAATGGTCCTAACTGGAGCGTCTAATATTAGGAAAAAGGACTTGGGAATGCGGTTAGGATTGTGCGGAATCGAAGTGAATCGTGTGTAGCGGACTATCAACGAAAGGTAGTTTTACCAAAATGCGCCTGAACTAGGGCCTGAGCATTTTGAAAAGTACTCAACATGATGGGCGATTTTTGGAGATCAAAATCGACTTTTTCGATCGCATGAGTCCATTCTAGCATTCTAAACCACCAAATCTTGAACTGCCTTCGCTTTAGATAACGTAATTCTGGTGCTAAATCAGTGCAGTCAGCCAGACACTGTTGTATGGAGATTACCTGCTTCCAAATCGCCTTTTTACCATCGATAGCATGCTTTCCTGGTTCAAAAAGGCGCAATCCCGCAGCCGTTTCAGCACTAAAGTGTGTTAAGTGATGCTGGATTGCGACAGCTGTTCCCAATGCCCGAACACTTTGAGTCTGCCACCTGCGCCTCAGTCCAGCTTCACTAGCTATACACGTCACAATTGGCAGAAACCCCTCGTTTACAAAACGCTTCGCAACTTCAGGACGCTGCTGAGAACTAGCCGATGTGAACTCCTTCCGATACGCTTCGGCGAGTAGTAAATGGGGCTCGTGGATCGGAAGGTCGAATGAATCCAGCAGGTTTGGGGCGTGAGAGCCCGTCAAAAGTGCTGAACGCCATGAATCCTCGAATGCCAGTAGAAGATGGATCCGCTGCGTAGCATCTCGATTCAACCCGAGTTGAGAAAAGAAGTCTCGTGAATACGGATTCATGCCGGATCGCGATGGTCCTTTTCATAATCGACCGTCCAAGGTGCGGCTTCCTTTCTAAGAAAGGCAGCAATGCCTTTCTTGCAATCTGGAAGGCTACGGGCCTCGGCATTCACGATTGCCGCTTCATTAAGCAGATCCGAAAGAGACGGTAATCCACTGCCGCACAACAACTTTTTAGTCGCCGCGACGGCTTGCCTAGAGGTGTTACGGCAGAAAGATGCAACGTAAGATCGCACATCCGAATCCAGATGAGCCGAACTACATACCACGTTAATCAAACCCATGTTCAACGCCTCGTCTGCACGAATAAGCTTACCGCTCAGTAGCAGATCACGCGTATGCGTATCACTAATCTTACCTTTTAGCAGAACGGATACTAGAGCCGGCACAAACCCAATTCTCGTCTCGGTAAACCCTAGTTTTGCCTCTCGGTTCACAAAGCTCATGTCACAAGCTGAGACTAACCCGCATCCGCCCGCGATGGCGTGACCGTTTACTTTTGCGACAAGTAATAAAGGATGCTCACGCATGGTTAGAAACAGGTTTGCTAAGGCTTTGGAATCTTCTAGATTCGTTTCGAACGAGGCTGTTTGCATGCTATCAAGAGCATCAAGATCTGCACCCGCCGAAAATACGTTTCCTGCTCCCGTGAGGATGACTGCGCGCAGATACTCGTCTGCTGCAAGGGAATGCAGGGCAGAATCGAGTTCAAGTACCAGTTCTTGATTTAAAGCATTCCGTTTATCCGGGCGATTGAGGGTTACGGTTGCTACTCGACCATCGCTACTATGTCCAATTGCCAGCATAATGAGGCTCCCGGAGACTATCCGATTTGATCAATTTTAGGTCCGCTCGAAAAGATAATTACATCCGCGGAGCTCCGCCAAAGACATGCGACCCAGAACTTCAAAACCGGTTCCATGATCACGGCCTAAATCCTGAGTCAGAAGAGCACACTGACTGTAGATATTTGCAAGATCGAAGATAGCTAAAACGCCCACTTCTCCTTGGGGTAGGGTGATCGATGGGTTTTCTGGATCCACAACGGACACCTGAGTCCATGGAGGGGCTACAAAAAGGCCCTCTTCGTTCGTATAAAACTGGGAAAAAAGCTCACACATTCCATACTCAGAACGAATTTGGGCTACAGGAATCGAAAAACCCTGAGCCAACGAGGTATGTAAGTCAGACCTAGATATTTCCCTTCTATGGGTCTTCATCCCCCCTGTTTCTATTACCAAGGCATTCTTAGGAAGCACAATCTGAACAACATCAATCAGATCCATCAAGCCAAAGGCAGCACCAAAAAGAATCAGCTTACAACCTGAGTCCTCACATTGGGCAACGGCAGCATCAAGAAACGCATGATCATTCAGAAAAAGACCAGAACCAGGTTGTCCAACGGAGCGCGCTAGAAAATCAACCATATAGACGAGCGAGCTGTCTTGCTGATACGCTGGCAGATGTCCCACAATCACAAAAGGCCCTTCGCCAAAAGCTCGAGTAAATGCAGCTTTAACAGCATGCTCATACAGGGAAATATCCTTAACAAAGTGTTGGGCTCTCAAGGATGAACCCGTGCCCGAACTGCGAAAGACGTGGGTGGCTTCATTTACGTCAAAACTGCAGACTTCTGCGTGTTTAAATGCGTCTACAGGCAAGTGGACGTATCCATCAAAGGCGGCATAGATTTGATTGTGCTCCTTCTGGAAATGAATAGCAGCAGCCTTCATATCAGAGAATTCGGTCTCATCTACCTCCGACAACCTGCTGAAACGACGGGCGATATATAACTCGTCAATCAATCGAACGATAAATGGGATAGTCTTTGCCTGGTTCTAGCCATTTATCCAACTGCGCCCAGTTGACCAATCCGTCATCTGAACGAGGCTCTAGAAGATAAAACACCAGCCGGCCGAGTGGTTGCGAAGTCGATACGATGAGAGAGCCCTCTTCGACGGCAACCCATTTAGATGACGAAGAACCGAAGAGCGTACGCTCAAAAATTTGTTGAAACTCGCGAGATGAGACCGTTGTGGAATCAATGGTGAACGCTTCCAATTCCCGCTCATCGGCTTCCGGTATCGAGGAATAGATGACTCCATGGGTGTCGAGGTAAGCACTCACCACGCTAGCCGCACTAGCGGAAACCACGTAATGAGCAGGCGCGCGAGCGGTCTCAGTGGGTTCAAACGCTCCCCATTCAGGCATTGTCTGCGCGTAGACTGTGTCCTTTCGCTCGTAATAAGATGAACCGCTGTATGGATTTCGAAGAGTTTCTACATCGCCCATCAAAATCTCGACGGACTCTTGGTTCATGCTTGGCTGAAACCGAACGCCCAAATCCATTCCCGCCAATGGAATGGCTTCGGCCGTAGCAATTACCTGTTCAATAGCGGTGCGCTGATCCGCAGCATGATTCAGGATTTCTTCCACAAAGTAAAGAGTAGCCATAATGCGCTCTTCAAATGTGGCATAGGAGTACGCTTCACTGAGAATGGCCATTCGATTACGAAGACCCACGTAGTTGTTATTAAAGCGTGGTCGATTATCAAATGTGTACCAGCCCGGATCGCCTCTTCGATACGGCAAGTTTCCGTAGTAATAGTACTCCCATCCTACACGCTCACGAATCGTCTCTGTCATTTCCGGTAGCCACGTCTTTCGCAAGTAGGTATCGATCGGTGGGGCCGTGTTGGGATTCAATGGCGGCGAATAGGTCACATGATAGGCATGACGGGTTCCATTGGTCGTATGCAAATCGACAACGACCTTAGGGTCGTACGTATTAAATACCTGCAACAAAGATCGCGCTTCCGGGCTCTTGACCTTCATGTGATCCCGGTTAAGATCCAAACCTTGCGCATTCGGTCGCTGACCCATTCCCGCAAGAGGACCATTTTGTCGAGGTCGATTGAACAGGTTTACTCGTTCATTTCCATCGGCATTGTATATGGGTGCCATTAGAATAACTAGCGAATCAGCCCAATTACGATGCCTTCCCTCCGCAAGATCTCTAATCAGCATCAAGAGCGCTTCCTTCCCACAGACTTCGCCCGCATGGATATTACCTTGGACAAAGATCGGCATTTTACCCGATGCCCGAACAGATTCAACAGTAGCATCTGCCACATCTCCAAATACAACTAACGGCATTGCACGACCTTCCGTCGTATAGCCAAACGTCGTCAAATGAAGCATGGGACTTTGAGCACTAGCCACTCGAAGAAAGGCCATCACTTCATCGTACCGTGTGGTTTCTTCAAATGAAGATCGTTCTGGTGCTGTTAAGAGGTAAGAAAGATCCGTAGATGATTGAGCAAAGCCAATGTTTGAGCCAAATGCCACTACCCCGATCAATAGAAGAGAGAGTAGCCGTTGGGAAGCCACGCGCTGAAGAATAAACCTTTTCAAGAAGTAACCACTTTCTAATTAAGCTTTTTTGGGCGTGCTAACTGGTTTTTTCCGAGGACGTTTTTTGCCGTAGGAACCACTATTGATTTTTCCTTTTTTGCTTCGTTTGTCTCCTTTTCCCATCGATAAACCTCATATTTTTGTGTTGAATTCGAAGTATACGCGCTGGGATTGATTGCTTCCACTTTGGGGAGAGAATGAATCAAATAAGCAGGAAATTCGACTCTTTGGCGCTCGGAAACGAATCCTGCCAAAACACGTAGCATCCTCGAATACAAGGGGCCCTATATTTAGGTCACCAGTTGAGAATTTGCCGGCTTTTACCTTACGTTGAAATCCACATCGGATACCCTTACAAAAATGGCTGCTAACCCAAAAGACATCACACTGTCCATCCGACCTGAGTCGCGCGTCGATTTAATTGACGTGTCAGAACGGGTTACTAACGAAAAAGAAGACTTTTTCGAAGAGTATCAGAAGAGTGTTTATGCCTCTCACCATACTACAGCCGGCTATTTTGAGCAGAGCTTTGCAAACAGGCTAAAAAACGACCCCGGGGCACTAGAGGCCTACGTCGGGACGTTTAAAAAACTGTTTCCACCGAACGCGGATTACCGACATGACCAGATGGAGCTCAGAGATGAGCTTTCTGATGCCCAAAAGCTAGTCGAGCCAAAGAATGCAGATTCTCATCTCACTTACATCGGGTCAGGACTTGAAAACTGTGTTACCTATTTGAATGACCGGAAATCCCCGGTGTACTTCATTGACTTAGACGGAACGAACGGCAAGGAGCATAGAAGCCGCAAAACAACCATTGTTGGCTACAATTCTGAAACGGTGCTGCAGCGTCAGCGCATGGACATTCAAATGTCCAACCACCCGATAGATTCTATCAACCTATGGGATGAGCGTGTTGGCGTATTAGCTCAGTTGGAAGAAAAGATCAAGGAACTGGGTATAGAAAAAGGGCGCATCGATCTTTCCTTAGACCCTGAAGAGAAAAATACGGGACTCACCGTAAACGAGTACGAAACCCTACTCATGCGTCACGACTTGGTCGAAGTCCTTGAAAACCCAGTCCGCTTTATGGCGCAGCGCGGAGTAAACATGCTCCGGGATCCTGGAGCCATCAAGGAAAAAGCCAAGGACTACATGAAATATGACCTAGTCCACGTGGTCAATGAGTTTATTGATTCAATGGGCCTAAGCGAGTCTCTTATCGAGCGGATCATTGACAAGTTTTTTCAGGTCCCAGCAAAGAGATTCCTTCGCATGAAGCGTGGAGTCAGTCTGATTGTCTCTGACGACGAAACAGGCAAAGGACGCATCGTGTCGGGAACGTATCAGAGTCCTATTCTGGTACAGTGGCGCAAGGCTGAAGATCGCCTTCGTCATGTAAATGTCACCTTTACCCGGTTCGAATAATCTCAGATCAACGACTTGGATTGGACTCCATCAACCGGAATACAGGTTCCGGAAATCCAACTCGCCCGATCTGAAGACAGGTATGTCACGGCATCAGCCACTTCTTCTGCTTTGCCGAATCGTCCCAACGGGATGTTGTCTCCTATGAATGCCTTCATTCCTTCTGGATCTGAAATGCATCGCTTATCCCAGCTACCGCCGGGAAATCGAATGGATCCGGGAGCTACGGAGTTAACTCGAATACCATCCGCTGCTAGTTCAACAGCCATGATCTTTGATGCGCTAATCAAGGCCGACTTTGTGCTGTTGTAGATAGAAAGTCCTGGACCACCGGCTTCTCTCCCAAAAATGGAAGTGATAAAAATAATGGATCCGGACCCTTGCTGTTTCATCGTCGGGAGTACGGCTCTCGACGTATTCAGGTGGGACTTTAAATTCAACTCGATAATGTCCTGCCAATCTTGATCCGACGTATCGGCAAACTGTCCCCTACGATTTCCACCGGCGTTTCCTACAAAAACATCGATTGAGCCGTATGCATCCAGCGTTTTTTGGGTTAGCACCTCACCAGCATCGGCATCCGTAATATCTAAACATACCTCCACGACTTCTGCGCCCTTTTCGCGTAAGGCTGCTGCAGCGCTTGCTAGGGCCTCTTCTCCCCGCGCACAGATAGTAAGCTTACACCCTTCATCGGCTAATCCATGAGCAATAGCATTTCCAATTCCACGGCTTGCGCCTGTTACGATGGCAACTTTGCCTTGTAATCCCAAGTTCATTTAATCTGGCTCCTTTAGGTGTATGCGACCCTTGAAAATATCAAATTACTAGCTTCTAAAATAGCGATCTTTCACAGGACCGGTGCGTACCTGCTTGACCGAAAGACAATATATTTTTTACGATGGATTACAAACCGCTTTTTGCAGACTTAAACGATGCCTCAGATGTATGGGTGTACGTTTCCACCGAACCCCTCTCAGACGACCAGTCTCAAGCATTATTACGCTCGCTGGCAACATTTTCTGAAGGATGGTCATCCCACGGGCGAGCTGTTCATGCGGGCTATCAAATTATCGATTCCCAGATTCTCATTCTAGGTGCCTGGATCGATGGCGGTGATATTTCCGGATGCGGAATTGACAAGTCGTTACATCTAATTGACGGATTTGCTGCAACACACGGTTTTTCTTGGCTAGATGCGCTCTCTGTCGTGTACAGGAATACATCAAACCAACTCAAAGTCGTATCCAGACCCGCATTTCGGCAACTGGTACGTAATCAAACGGTTACTGCAGAAACTATCGTGCTTGATCCCACCCTCCGCGTTCTATCGGATATACGCGCCGGTATGTTGGAAAAACCAGCCTCAGAAAGCTGGCATTCGATGGTTTTTCAGATTCCTCAGCTAACTGCCATTTAACCCTAAGCTACAACGTGCCAGATTTTGACCCACAAACAGAATTATCATCCTTCGATGGCGGTTTATTTGACCGTAGAGATCTGATTGTAGCTAATCTGTTTTTGATTAGTGTTGTAGCTCTCGGTACACTCGGATACACCCTAATCGAGGGCTGGCCGTGGCAGGACAGTCTGTATATGACGTTCATTACGTTGACCACAATCGGATTTGCTGAGGTTCATGAGCTGTCCTCGGGTGGTCGCTTCTTTACAATTTTGGTTGGTTTAACGGGTATCGGCAGTGTGGCTTTTATTGCAGCTCGGACTGCACAAATTCTGCTGAATACGCAAACCTTTCGACACAGAACTATGGTGAAAATGGTAAACACGGTATCAGATCACTATGTCCTTGCCGGTTATGGTCGCATCGGGCAACGAATAGCCCAAGATCTACATCGAAACGGCGTTCCATTCGTAGTTATTGAAGCCAACCCCTCAAAAGCAGGCTCCCTAGAGACATCGGGGTTACCCTATATTCAAGGCGACGCCGAAGATGAGACGGTGCTTCAGAAAGCAGGAATTTCGCGTGCCAAAGGACTCATTTTAACGCTGCCTGAGGACCGTGCTAACGTATTTGCGACGTTGGTTGCACGAGAATTGAATCCGGACTTGTTCATCCTGGTGAGAACGGATACCCACTTGAACAGGCTCAAACTAGTTCGGGCAGGTGCGGACAAAGTAGTGGCGCCTTATGAAATTGGAGCCGATCGGATGGCGCAGGTTCTGTTACGCCCAAACGTTGATCGTGTCATGGAACGCGTCCTCATGGCGAGTGCCATGAATTTCAACATGGATGAAGTGGATGTACAGGAAAACTCCCCGCTGGCAGGGAAAACATTGGTAGAAGCGCAATTCAGACAGCGATTTGATGCCATCGTTGTGGCCATTGTCAATGGAAGTTCGCTGAACATCACCTTCAATCCTGACCCGCATGAAACGATTAGGCCGAAGGATACTCTCATTTTTTTGGGTAGCAATGAGATGATTGATCGCCTGAAAAAGGACGGATGCACGGCTAATTAACGTAATTGAGACCGGTACGATTATTGATCCTTTTCTGAAAAACAGAACCGAATCACCTGAAGGTGCTATGCGACTATTACCTGCTTTTATCTTTTTTCTTGTAAGCCTATTTACGGTTCAATCAGTTCGGGCCCAGTTTTATCTCAACCAAGGAGAGTTGGCCGAGATCATGCAAGAGTGCTCTCCCGATTTAGAACGTCTTCCGACTGTACAGTACAAGTTCAAGATGTTGTACAATTCTCGCGACAATAATGTGCTAGCGAGAAATACATTTTACAAAGTCATTGGTAAGGGCGACGTGAATAAAGGCCGGTCGCGATCTCTTCTGGTAGGGCTACTTAACAGAAAGCTGATGCACCAAACTCAAATTGGTGATACGCTTATCGTACCAGATCAATGGGATTTAGATTTCTGTGCATACTCCCCCTTCCCGCGTTTCTATGCTGGAGGCCTATCATTCGACAAGTTGTTTGTCATTGATAAGTCTATACAGGCGTGGGCAGCTTATGAAAGTGGAAGGCTGGCTCGATGGGGCATCGTAAACACAGGAGATCCCCAACACAGAACTCCCAATGGACGGTTCAACTTCAATTGGAAGACCGAGTATCGAGTTTCTTCTCATTCTCCCGTTGGAGAGCCATGGGAAATGTATTGGGTATTTAATTTCGTTGAGTCCCGAGGCATACACATCCACCAATACCCTATGCCATCCGGTGGTCCAATGAGTCATGGATGCGTACGCCTTGTGGATGAAGATGCAAAATGGATCTATAATTGGGCGGATGGATGGAAGAAAGGAAGCAAAGGATTTAAATCAGGCTTTGGGACGATTGCCTCACCCGGGACTACGGTTCTCGTAATCGGTAAGGATCCTCTTGGAACGCCGAGTACATTTAATATAGAAGGTCGCGTTCCTTCTGTGCGACAGGTAATGCTCCCCGCTCATCCATTTGATGTGCCGCCAGGTACTAGTCAACAAAAGTTCTTCGATCGCATTCGCAGGATGTAAGACTTAGTTAATCAGCGAAAAGAGACGACTGAATCGCGGCAGCATCGCTTCTGCATCCCACGAGAAGTACACCAGTAGGGCTTTTCCAACAACGTGATCTCTGGGAACGAATCCCCAAAAGCGGCTGTCTTCTGAGTTGTCCCGATTATCGCCCATAACGAAGTAGTAGTCTTGTTCGAACATGTACGACGTGGTTTGGGCACCGTCTATTAAAAACGTCCCCTCTGGTCCCATTGTGGCCGAGTGTCCCTCGTACTTTGTAATGACGGTCGAGTATTCTTCCCAAGACTTCGGAGTTAGCTCTACAGTCATTCCCTGAGCGGGGATGGTCAACGGTCCAAAGTTATCTGGAGTCCATCCTCTGCCAGGTGGGTACATGTTGGCATCGTAGATCGAGTTTGCAGAAGCAACAGCGGGCTCAATCCTATCCACTCCCGGCCATGTGGCAATTACTTCAGTTGCTTCGGGTGTCGCTACTAGCTGCACGACGGATTGGTCTTGGGCAAAGACATCAGTGATCCCTAGCTCATTAAGGGCAGCGCGATTTAATTGAATACGCGGGTCTGTTAAATAGACCAACCAATATTGCTGCATCCCGATCTTCAGATTGAGCGCCGCATCATTTACGTGAACCTGCTTATCCTTGAGCGCAATCGTCTCTCCTGGAAGCCCCACAACACGCTTTATATAGTGCATGCGGCGCTCAATTTCCTTTACGTCGTCTGCCGGCCAATTGAATACAATTGCGTCATCACGCTTTACGTCCATAAAACCCGGTACGCGAGTGAACGGAAAAGAAAGTCCTTTCAGATAGATCTCAGTGAAAGGAATCCCGATAGTCATGGGAGTTCGCGTTCCATAATGGACTTTGGACACAAACAGATAATCACCGACCAACAGATTTTTTTCCATCGAGGGCGTAGGAATCCTGAATAGATCGAAAAAGAGGGTACGTAGAATGACCATGACGACAACGGCAAAAACCATTGCATCGACCCATTCTCTCACCTTCCCTTTTACGGGCTTACCATTAGACTCACTATTTGCAGCACGTCCCTCCTGAGTGGACTTACGTTGCGATTTACGGCGTTCGCGTTCTTCTTTTCGTTTGTCGTTTCTACTCTTGGCCACGATATACTCTAATTGGATTCGATGTCCGCCTTTTCCAGATGCTCTGGAGAGGGCCTTCCCAGACTCAGGTCTGGACGCTGAATACGCCTATCGAAAAAACTTGCTCCATCAAATCCTGTCAAATACCAGGAATGTTGGTCGTAATTGAAGTAATAATCGATAAACCGCGTACGATCTGGAGTGGTTACTAGTTGCTCGAGGAGATGCTTTTTTATGGTAACGAGCTCCTTTCGAAACCGCATATCTGCGGCCAGAACCACTCCCCGGTCCCATGGTCCATTTACATCTAAGACGAGAACTGAAACAGAATCATCGAGGACAAACCAATATTCGAATTGGATGATCTCTTCCTTTCCCAACGAATCGGGATAGCCGGCTTCGGCCAATGTTCTGGTGGGAGCGCCATAGCGGAACTCCAATCGCGCTCTGAGGTCTGCTGTGCGCGTCGTATCTAGCGCCGATCTTGATGAGGTCCCCGTAAAAGCCCAATCGGTCTCATCAAATTGAGATTGATACTCGAATACCCTGAGCCGAGGTATCAGTCTGAACGAATCGGAATTAAATGCATCTAATGGATCGGGAAGAGCGCTCAACAGCGCTTCCATGCGCTTCCTTTCGGCATCTGCGTATAACCGCTCAGCTAGACTGTTCAAGGGGTCCACGGGCAGCACTTTGGCCCGGTTGCCGCCCTCTCCCGCTTGATCAGTGGCTATTTTTCGTGCGCGTGCCCGAAGAAAATAGTCCAGCAGGTCCGACGAAGTCTGATTTTGGCTAAAAGCCGAGAATGAGGGCAGCGTAAGGGCAGCCAGAAGCAAGAGAACACGCACGGAGAAACTGATTCGATTGGAACGCCCGCGTGTGCTCATTATTAATCATCCATAGAAAGGACGGCAAGGAATGCCTCCTGGGGCACTTCAACGCTTCCAACCTGCTTCATTCTCTTTTTACCCTTTTTCTGCTTTTCAAGGAGTTTACGTTTCCTCGAAATATCACCACCATAACATTTGGCCGTCACATCCTTTCTAAGCGCCTTTACGGTCTCTCTAGAGATAATGCGAGACCCTACTGCTGCCTGCAAAGCAACATCAAACATCTGCCTTGGAATGAGTTCTCTTAGCTTTTTAACCAGCTTCCGGCCCATTTCATAGGCTTTGTCACGGTGAACAATAGTAGATAAGGCATCTACAGCATCTCCATTGATCATCACGTCAAGTTTCACCAAATGACTTGTGCGGTAATCCAAGTAGTCATAATCGAGGGAAGCATATCCACGACTAATACTTTTCAGTTTGTCGTAGTAATCAAATACGATTTCAGCAAGCGGCAGATGGTATTCTAAGCTAACACGCTCTTCGTCGAGATATTGCGTGTTGATATACACGCCACGTCTATCCTGACACAGTTGCATGAGTCCCCCGATATATTCAGTCGGAGTAATAATCTCAGCTTTTACAATCGGTTCGTGTATCTCTTGGATATCACCAACTGGAGGCATGTTAGATGGATTCTCAACATTGACCCAAGCGTCGTCATTCTTATTGACCCGATATTTCACGTTCGGTACAGTCGTGATAATATCCAGTCCAAATTCGCGATCTAAACGCTCCTGAACGATCTCCATGTGAAGTAAACCCAGGAATCCAACACGGAAACCAAAACCGAGTGCCACGGAGGTTTCAGGCTCAAAGGTTAGCGCTGCATCATTCAACTGCAGTTTTTCGAGAGACGCCCTTAAGTCTTCGAACTCCTCTGCATTGGTGGGATATACCCCTGAGAAAACCATGGGTTTGGCTTCGCGAAAGCCAGAAATAGCTTCTTCAGCACCATTTTCACGCGTGGTGATCGTATCTCCAACCTGTGTTTCTTTCACATCTTTTATTGAGCCGATGATGTAACCAACCTCTCCTGCAGAAAGATTTTTTACAGGCTCCATGTTCATGCGCAGAAAACCAATCTCTTCGGCATCGCATTCCTTACCTGTGGACATAAATCGGATTCCTTCACGGGCATTGAGTTGTCCGTCAAAGACACGAGCGTAAACAATCGATCCTCGATAGGTATTAAAAATGGAATCGAATATGAGCGCTTTCAATGGCGCTTCGATATTGCCACTGGGCTCAGGAATACGCTCGACAATGGTTTCTAGGAGCTCATGAACGCCTTCCCCCGTTTTCGCGCTAATTCGGGCGATGTTTTCTGCTGGTTCACCGATGAGGTTCTCAATAGTGCTGGCCACCGCTTCAGGATTCGCCCCAGGAAGGTCTACTTTATTGAGGACCGGAATAATCTCAAGATCTAACTCCATTGCCAGGAGCAAATTAGAAATAGTTTGGGCTTCGATTCCTTGAGCAGCATCGACTACTAGAATGGCACCCTCGCAGGCTTCAAGAGCTCTGGATACCTCATAGGTAAAGTCCACGTGACCGGGCGTATCAATTAGATTCAAGACGTACTTCGTACCGTCATCCGATGTGTAGTCCATGCGTATAGCATGGCTCTTTATCGTGATTCCACGTTCTCGCTCCAGATCCATTGAGTCGAGAACCTGTTCCTGAAGCTCACGCTTGGACAGGGTACCGGTCAATTCCAGCAGCCGATCGGCTAGAGTACTCTTGCCGTGATCAATATGTGCAATGATGCAGAAATTTCGGATTCTGCTTTGTTCGGTCGCCATGCAGCCTTTTGGAGAAACAGGATGGGGTCTATAAATCGATCGTGATATAATAGGTAGTCTACTGCTCTGTTCCGCTGTCCTTCGTGGGGATACCGCGAAATTTGACTTGCTAATCAGAAAGGATCTCGTTTAGCTCAGAACAGAAATATGTTAGAGACGTTGTCTAAAAGGCATCATACGATATGATGGGGAGAGAAGCCGCTAATGTGTTACTTTAAGTGAAAGGGGTTAAAAATAATGCGTTTTTTTTTACCTTTTCCCACCGATCTGGTCTTGCAGAGCGCGTACTATAACGCATAACTTGTTGCACCCCCTGTCATTACAACGATCACTTAGTGTCACCTATTAGCATCATGCTAAAATTGGGTAATCCGGCTCTTCACTGTGTATTAAGATTCGACTGAGGGCAAGATTCTATGCGTTCATATACGGACGACCAGTTTCGAGCTTGGGGTCGCGGTCTTTTAAATGCTGATGCAGCGTCCTATGCGGAACTGTTCGATGCGACTTATGATGCCCTCCATCGCTATGCGATGTTCATAACGCACGACAGCGCTTCTGCTTCGGACATTTTGCAGGATGTGTTTCTAAAACTGTGGCAAGTTCGACATACCATCGATCCTAATAGGTCTCTTAAGGCCCTGATGTACCAGATGGTTAGGAATTATTCCCTCAATCACGAAAGGCAGAAGAAGCGTCACGCAACTGAAGCCATTGTGGCTGACAGCTCTACTGTCGGCTTTGACAATTTGAATGATGAACGGTTGGATGCCGAGAGACTCGAGCAAAAATTGCGAGAGTGGATCGAGGAAATGCCAAGTCGAAGGCGGGAGGCCTTTATGCTGAGTCGCTTTGAGGGACTCTCCCATGAAGAGATTGCTGCTCTGATGAACCTGGCTCCAAAAACAGTAAACAACCATATCGTTCTAGCCTTACAGCATATTCGCTCCAAATTGGATCGATATAAAACGGAATAAAGACATACTGACTGCATAACGCGCTCAACACAGAAACTTGAAGTTTTACAAACAGACATATCTTCCATCATCCGATTTCCTTCAGGAATCTGATGATCTAAGTGATTCCCAAAGGGAAGAACTTATGTCTCTTTGGGCCGATCTTCCTTCTCTTAACTATGCAGGCGATAACGGAAAAGCTCGTGTTCGCTCAGTCATAATATCTTCAGTTACTCCTGAACGTTCGCTAATCGTAGATCGTGTGCCGATGGCGCGCATTTTTGACCTGCGTTTCAACCTAGTTAACATTGCCGCCGCTGTAATTGTCGCGCTCGGTTTCATTCTTTCCCCTTCTACTCAACAATTTCGCGCTATCCCGGGGCAACTCGTTACTCAAGTCTCTCTTGAAGACGGAAGTACCGTATCGCTGGCCCCAGGAAGTCGGCTCTCAGTAGTTGAAGGATTTGCTGCTCGACACAGGACTGTAAAATTGCATGGAGAGGCTATTCTGGATGTTGAAGCTGGGGCCGTTCCATTTATAGTGAAGACTTTTGATGCCGAAACCACAGTATTGGGTACACAATTCAATGTGAAGGCATGGCCAGGCAGTATCGATGCGGCCACACAGGTTTCCGTCTCGTCTGGCCGGGTTTCGGTCTCCGTTGAAGATCAAGTTGCTTTAGTCCAGCCGGGACAGGTAGCCGAGGCTTCAAAAGAGGCGCTCGAAGTGGTGAACGCAGATGTTAGCAACCTTTTCTCATGGGCTAACGGCGGATTCCACTTCATGAGTGAGCCAATATCAAACGTATTAGACGAGATTGAGCGACGTTTTGATGTCAGAATTTCTGCTCCTGCATCTATTTTGCACCGTCCCCTCTCCTATTCTAAATCCGATGTCTCTTCTGCGTCAGAGGTTTTAGGCGATGTGGCTGCTACCATCAGCGTACGTTATCGTCCTACTGCAAATGGCTTTGAGCTATACTTAAAGTAGCACCTGCTCTTCTTATTCCAGCCGACACTTCAACAAGTGCCGGCTTTTTTTATGTCCAAAATTAAACCTGATACGTCAAAGGCTGTCATTTCCATATATCCCCCTTAACGAATATTCGTATATTGTTTAGATGAACCAATCTGGTTGGTCCCCGTTGTTTCCTGAATCCCTCTGACTAAACAAACCACCAGTCCATAGCTATGAGGACGCCTTCCCTACGGAAGTTTGATCGTTTAAAGCTCGCGGTATTCGTGGGCTTGGTGGTTTTGTCTCTTTTTCCTAGAGGCATCAGGGCACAGGAGCGCGATACGCTTCCCGAAGAAAAGTATACGGTAGCCTTCCAGGGCATTTCGCTCTCAGAAGCACTGGAGCAGTTCTTGATTGCCACTAATGGCTCTATTTCGATTGCATGGGATCCTCTTTTAGCCTCCGGAAAACGTTCGTTTTGCGTGATATCGGAGGTTTCGGTCAATGACCTCTTAACATGTATTTTGAACGGTACGGGTCTAGACTACATTATCCGGTCCAATGGACTATACGTACTGGAATTGGCAACCGAGGGACCGGTCTCCTATGGTCACTTACGTGGGATCATTATAGATAGGGATACTGAACAACCGGTGCCGAACGCATCGGTTGTTTTGACAGAAGCAAAACGAGGATTGTCGGCAAATCAGCAGGGAATGTTTCTCTTTCCGAGGCTGTTACCGGGTATCTACCATATGCAAGTTAGGCATGTGGGGTACAGGCCAAGCTTAGTAGAGATTCAGATCAATTCTGGTGATGATGTCTCAACTGAGGTTATTTTAGAGTCAGAGTCAGTGCTGATCACTACACCTCTGGTTATTGATGGATTTGGGATGCAGCCAAACTCACTTCTGCTAGGCAGCGCAGATGCCAGCTTGGAGGAAATAACGGCTAATCTAAATTCAGGTACCAACGGTCTTCTCCAAAGTCTAGATGCCATGCCTGGAGTCAGAGTGAATGACGCCACTTCCGATATTCATATCCAGGGTGGTGAAGCTGGCGAGCACCAATTTCGATTAGACGGCGCACCCGTATTTTTACCTCTTAATGTGGCCTCATTCATCGGTCCATTTAGTCCATTTGCACTCGGAAACATTACAGTGAACAAAGCTGGGTTTGCCGCCCGCCTTGGGTCTCAGATATCAGGAATCGTGTCCGCCGAACACGACCTAAGAGCACCAGCAAGTATCCGAGGTGCGAAAAATGGGAGCCAATTTACTATTCAGGTGGACCCTCTTTCCTCTAATGGTCGCTACTCGGGGTTCTGGCAGTTGCCCGGTGGACGCCACATTACTGCACTCGGAGCGGCACGGATTGGCACGTGGAGTCTCTTGGCCCCGCCTTCTCTGACTAACCTCATGGATAATTGGAATACAGTGGATACGTTCCTGTTATCCGCCTTTGCAGAGGGAAACACCCCGTTTGCAAATCTACCTGGGTCAGGCAATCCTGCCATTCAGTTCGTTGACCTACACGGAGCATCGAAAATTCGATTTGGTGCGTTGAAAACGTTGCACCTCTCTTCCTACTTCGGTAAAAGTAGTCTTGGAAATAACTTGACGAATATCGACCCCCTCGATCAGACTTCGTCTATTGTCTCCCAATTAGCCAGATTCAGAGATCTTTATTCCTGGACCAACGGTATGGCTCAAGCTCGTTTCGACGTCGTCCAGAACGCGCATATTCTCACCTCTCTCCGCCTGAGAGGAAGCATGTATAACCTATCCCACGATTTCGAAGCACCTGATGAGTTTTCAGGAACGAATACGGAAGATGATGGAAACCGAGTGTATGAGGTGTCTTTAGACGGAACAGTTGATTATTTCCTTGATAATGGCCAAGAGGTGGAAATAGGGGCCGAATTGACACTCACTGGATCCCGCTTCACGGTAGCTGGGACGCAGCAATTCCCTTTATTTCACGAGTCATCCGGGATCCGCTTTGCCACGTATCTGGAAGACAAGATCCAATTGGGATCGCATGTGGTAGTGGAAGGAGGATCGCGATTAACATGGCTAGCAGCGAGAAAAACCTTGTATGCGGAGCCTAGAATTGCAGCACGAATGGATTGGCTGAACACACCAGTAGGTGACGTTTCCATGTTTTGGGCCACTGGAATTTATAGACAGTTTGTAAACCAGTATGATATTAGTAGCCGTAGTCCAAGGACGTTTGTTTCTTCTACGCGGTTCTGGATGGGAAATGATGCATCGGTTACCCCTCCAAAGGCAGCTCATTTTGCCTCGGAATTTTTAATCAAACCCAATGCGAAGTGGTCTCTCGGGGTTGAATCATTTTACAAACATCAATTCCACATTTTGTCCGTGGACTACTCGGCCAGCAGTACGGATATTTTATCAGATTTAAAGCAAAGCGAATTCCTAAAAACGACAAGCGGGTTTTCTTACGGAATTGGGACAAAGGTCCAGCGTAGTGTCGGAGCCGGAAGTCTCAAAGCCCGTTTTGACCATACCATCACCAAGCGACGAATAGATGAGTTGTTTGGAAACCGATTGTTATCGGCACCGTGGAGCGAACCCTTTCGACTGGAGTTGTCGGCCGACCTAGTGCCAATGAGCGGGCTCGTAGTACTCGCAAGGTGGAGAGGATCATGGGGACGTACGTGGGGCTATAGAAAAGCCTATTACGATTTCCTGAGCGCTCATCTCAACGATTTGACAGCCCTCCTAAAAGAAATGAAAGAAAATGGCGTTTCTACCGACGCGATTAATAGAATCGAGCGCCAAGTAACCAATTACGATCTAACATCTCCTGACAATCACATTTTATCCCCGATATACCAGCTCGATCTCAGCACAGCTTACTCAATGCGACTGGGGAAATACTCTCTTCAAGTCCGAGCGGATCTGATTAATGTCTTGAACAGAGACAACACAGCCGAGTGGCGGTTTGAATTGGACGAAGAGTCCTACTTTGGAGGTGGGGTTGACAACACGACTGGCTTGCTCGAACGATCTGACAGACTATTACTGCCCAGAGTTTTCAGCGCCGCTGTGCGACTCACCTGGTGAGATATCAGCAGCCAAATCAGGCTCGTTCTGACTTTTTTCTGCGGCTTCTGTGATCAGGTGAAACTTGCGTTGGAAAAACAGTATCCCAACGACACCGCATACGATTGCCATGTCTGCTACATTCCAGATGGGAAACAGCGCCATGTAGTTGCCACCAATGAAAGGAATGCCCTCGGGTACATATCCTCTCCATGCATTGACATGAATAAAGTCGACTACTTTTCCTAAGAAAAGAGGCTCATCGTAGAGAATCAGGCCGTAAAAGACACGATCTATGATGTTACCAAGCGCGCCACCAAGCACAAAACTGAGACTGTACCGATACGGACCATAAACACTACCAATGCTGAACAGATAGATCACAATCAGTATTGTAGCCACGATGCTGAATATGGTAATCATTGCAGGCGGGCCAAACTGAAGACCAAATGCCATTCCTGGGTTTTCAGTAAAAGTGAACTTTAACCAGTTGCCTAGAATGGGAATTGAATCCCCGAGGTTCATCGTATTTAATACGATGATTTTCGTTACTTGGTCAATAAGAATGACTACAGCAACAATGACAGAGACGCGCGATATCCAAGATTTTGGTGCTTCCATAAGAAAAATGACGCTCTCGGAGAAAGCAGAAGCCTGCAGCCGAGGGCGCCCGAAGCGCTACGAATACAGCGCAGTTAGGTTACTTCTTCTGTTTCAGTTTTGCTTCGATCGAGATCTCAGTGTGAGGAACCGAACTAAGACGCTCCTTGGAGATCGCTTTTCCTGTCACTTTACACACACCGTACGTGTTGTTCTCGATCCGATCCAGCGCTCGATCTAAATATCCTACGTACTTCTGTTCTCTGGCTACCAAGAGATACAGTTTCTCGCGTTCCATTGCATCCGTCCCAGCATCAGCCATATGGTGACTGTAAGCGGTGTCATTTTCAGATTGCTCGCGAGCATCCGCTAACTGGGAACGCATCCGCTTTATGTCCTCAGTAGCTGTATCCCGCTTCTGGATAATCAGTTCTTTGAAGTAAGCTAGTTCTTCACCGTTGAAGGGCGATGTTACTGGAGCTTTATCTTCTGCAGCGTTCATTGGTTCTGATGCCATGTCAAATATCTCAGACTTTATCCGTTCGATTTTTCTCGTAATCAGTCGTTCTTTTTCTGAATACTGATCGTCAAGTTCTCGGAGTTAATTTCAAAATCAGCTACTAAATCGCCTCCGGGATGGGAGGCCCTTTGCAACTCAAGACACAGCGTCTCGTTCCGAATTGATTCCGCGTGGAAGTTAATAGCTGAAAGGATGGAATCCGAACCGTTGAACTGGACTGCAATACGATCTGTTACTTCGTAATTAGCTTCCTTTCGCATGTTTTGAATACGGTTCACGGTTTCTCGGGCATACCCTTCAGCCTGTAGCTCGGGCGAAATCTGTGTATCAAGGGCAACCGTAACACCACCTTCTTGACCAACTAACCAGCCTTCGATCCCCTCACTGACAATTTCTAAGTCATCTCCAGTTAGAGTGACCATCTCCGAGCCAGCGTCAATCTCTATTTTGCCTTGGCTGAGAAAGAGATCAATATCCTCTGGTGTCAGGTTACCGATAGCTTGACTTACCGGTTTCATAAGCTTGCCAAGACGGCGGCCAAGTGCTTTGAAGTTTGCTTTAGCCTGTCTTTTGACCACATCCGATGACCCTTCGACGTACTCAATCGACTTGATGTTCGTCTCTTCCCTAATAATGGCAGCGACTTGATCGATCACATTTGACTCTACATTTGCTCCCGTAACGGTCAGTATCCTAGGAAGAGGCTGCCGCACATTAATAGAGGCTGTGTTTCGAAGGCCCAAGACAATCGATGAAATTGTCCTGGCAAGGTACATTTTATGCTCAAGTGCCCTATTAATGTTTGCCGTTCGTTCTTCCTCAGATGGAAAAGACGTAAGATGAACGGATTCAACAGGAAAAGACTTCACGACACTGTTCACATTTCTGAACATCCAATCGGAATAGAAGGGTGCTATCGGAGCCATCAATCTGGAGACGGTCAAGAGACATTCAACCACAGTCTGATAGGCAGCAGACTTGTCTCCGTCCGATGATCCCGCGTCTTTAGCACTCCAAAAGCGTCGTCTGTTCCTGCGGATATACCAGTTAGACAGCTCGTCTGAAAAAGCTTCAATAGCTCTAGCCGCGCGGGTTGGGTGATATTCTTCGAGCGCCTCATGGACCTCTGCTGCCGTTGAAGCGAGTCGAGACATGATCCAACGATCCATTTCAGGTCGATCTTCGATCGCGATATGAGATGCGCTAGAATAGCCATCTACATTGGCGTAGGTGGCAAAGAAAGAGTACACGTTAGAAAGCGTGTTGAAGAACTTACGCTGTGTTTCGACGATACCACGCTCGGAAAACTTCAGGTTTTCCCAGGGCGGGGTATTACTCATCATGTACCAACGAATAGCATCGACGCCATACTTGTTGATCAATTCAAATGGATCAGCTGCGTTTCCTTTACTTTTGGACATCTTTTCGCCCTTCTCATCAAGAACGAGTCCATTAACGACCACATTTCTGTAGGCGTAATTATCCATAACGAGTGTTCCAATCGCATGCAGCGTGTAGAACCAGCCTCTGGTCTGATCCACGCCTTCCGCAATAAAATCTCCTGGATAGGTTTTTTCGAATATTTCCTTGTTTTCGAACGGATAATGCCACTGCGCAAACGGCATTGCACCCGAATCAAACCATACATCAATCAGGTCCTCGACCCGTCGCATGGTACCTCCGTCTGGTGCAGGCCAGGTCAGATTGTCTACAAACGGACGATGTAAATCAATATCGTCGTTGTTTTCAGGAAGCTGATCGCCACATTTCGCACGAAGGTCTGCGATAGACCCTATGACTTCGATATACTCAGAATCCGGAGCATCTGATTGCCAAATTGGCAGTGGCGTTCCCCAATATCGTCTCCTTGAGAGTGCCCAATCCACATTGTTTTCGAGCCAATCACCAAAACGGCCCGTTCCAATTCCCTTAGGCTGCCAATTGATCTGCTTATTCAGCTCAATAAGTCGCTCTTTCACAGCCGTGGTCTTGATGAACCATGACTCGACTGGATACGACATCAGTGGAGTGCCCTTGCGCCAATCATGCGGGTAATTATGCAGGTATGTTTCGTGCCTGTACATGAGCCCACGATCCCGAAGATCTCTTGTGGCGACCTTGTCTGCGTCTTTGAACCAAAGGCCGGCGACAATGCCAAATTCGTCTCTGAAATGGCCGTCCGGCTTTACTGCATTGAACATGGGAAGGTCTTCTTTCTTAGCCGTCTCATGATCTTCCGCGCCAAATGCCGGCGCCGTATGCACGATTCCAGTTCCATCCTCCGTAGAAACATAGTCCGCTGCTACTACCCTCCAAGCCTTTTCTGCGCCTTCCTCACCCTCGAAGTAGGAGAACAATGGTTCGTAGGTCCTCCCTAGCAAGTCCGCACCGGTCATCGTGTCGATGATCTCATAATCTTCCTTGATAACGGAAAGCCGTTTTTCGGCCAAGAACATGTCATGCTCTCCAATATCCTCTGTCGTAAGACGAATCCGCACGTAAGAAATCCGGCTTCCAACCGCTAAAGCGACGTTGGATATCGTGGTCCAAGGCGTCGTCGTCCAGGCCAGGTAGTAAAGATTTTGATCTTCTGATGCTCTGAACCGAGTATAAATGCTAGGGTCTTGAACTTCCTTGTACCCAAGACTTACTTCGTGCGAGGAAAGCACTGTCCCAGATCCAGGGCTGTACCACTGAATCTTAAACCCCTTGTACAGCAGGTCTTTCTTATAGATCTCGTTGAGAAGCCACCAAACACTCTCAATGTAACTCGACTTGAATGTGATGTACGGGTCATCCAGATTCACCCAATACCCCATGCGAGTGGTCAGCTCGTCCCAGAGACCCTTGTACTTCAATACGCTCTCACGGCATGCTGCATTGTACTTGGCGATGCCATATTCCTCTACCTGATGACGTCCTTCCAGTCCCAGCGCCTTCTCGACTTCGATTTCCACAGGTAGTCCGTGTGTATCCCAACCAGCCTTTCGGGCAACCTGAAAACCCTTCATCGTTTTAAAGCGGCAAAACGTGTCTTTGATGGTTCTCGACATCACATGGTGGATGCCAGGCTTCCCATTTGCCGTTGGAGGGCCCTCGTAAAACGAAAACGTCTCCTGGCCTTCGTGCTGGCGTACACTTTGCCCGAAAATGTCGTGTTCAGTCCAGAATTGAAGCACATCACGCTCCATTTGATTCGGGGACAGATCTTTATGCTCTTTAAAAGCCATAATTTCGGGGAATTCGATTAAATACGAGTGGGCCTAGGGAAGCGCAGAAGATAGCAATTTGCCACCGCTTCAGGATGGAGCTAATGCAAATTTGCTCCGCTAGAGCTGGGGCAAAATATGTATAAGAAGGGTGCTCAGCGCCGGTGAAGCTTTAGCAGCTGCAGCTAAAACATCTTCCAGAGATAGCGGCTGTAAGGTTTCCGGAAAACACTCGTCAGTAACGACAGAGAAAGCGATGACGTTGATATCCATATGCCTCGCCACGAGTACCTCGGGGACCGTGCTCATTCCGACCACGTCTGCACCCATGAGTCGGAGCATCGTGTATTCTGCACGCGTCTCAAGGTTGGGTCCCACACAGGCCACATAAATACCCTCATGCAAGGGAATAGAACAGTCATTGGCTGCAACACGTGCGATTTTTCGCAATTCACTCGCATATGGATCGCTCATATCCGGAAACCGTGGACCCCACGCATCATGGTTCGGTCCTTCAAGAGGATTACGACCCGTCAGATTGATATGGTCTTCTATGATCATGATATCACCTGAGCGATATTCCGGGTTCATAGCACCAGAAGCATTTGAAACGATAAGGGTCTTGATCCCGCACTCGCCAAGAACCCGAACAGGTAGGGTAACTTGATTGGCATCGTATCCTTCGTACAGGTGTACCCGGCCATGGAGAGCCACGATGGGAGTACCCTTGATTGAACCAAAAACAAGCGATCCTTCATGCGACTCAACCGTCGAGACAGGAAAATTGGGAATCTCTGAAAAAGGGACCTCGACTTCCACATCAATCATGGATACAAGATTTCCCAGACCCGTGCCTAGAATAATTGCTTTGTCAGGAAAATCAGCCTGAATGGCCTGCAAATAGGCTGTGGCCTGGGCAACCATTTCAGGATAGGATAAAGCGTTTTTGCTATTCATCATCCAAGTCTTTCAGAATCTGATGGATTTTTCTAATCTCTTCGTCAGCATCATCGCCGCTGTCTTCTTCAGGAGCGGGACGAACATCTTGCTCGTTATCTGTAATCATCATATCGGGCTCACTTGCGGACTCTTCTAACCGATCATCATGAGACTCAACATTAGTCTCGTCATCGGACTCGTCCACGAATTCGTCTACCGACTCAAATATGGGGGTGACACGCCAAGATATTTCCTCGTTATCATCTGCGACTTCCTCCTCAGACGCATCCTCTTCGCTGTCGGACGCTTGCTGATGTGATTCCGCATCGATGTAGTCTTCAGACTCAACCTCAACATAGTCTTCGGGCTCATCGGCAACGCTCTCCATTTCTGGTGCCGATCCGGCATCTTCAAATGCTGCAGGAATACCGGGTTCATCCGCCGGAGTAGGATGATCATTTTCATCAACGCCTTCTCGAACCAGTTCGATCTCCTTGCGAGGTTCTGAGCCCGTCAACTGGGTATGAGCTGAATCATTATCGTAATGACTCAAGATCTCTAGTTCAGAAACGAGAAAGGAACGCAGCTTAGCAACAATTTCCTGCTGCCGAACGGCATACCGTGCAGTATCTCGTTTAATCTGAAGACGGTCCAAATCAGCGTCTTTTTGAAGGTTCACTACACGCTCTTCTGCGATCTCCACCATCGACTTAGCCTTCTTTTCCGCATTCTCAATCGTCTGCCTAGCGCTGGTGCGAGCTGTCTGCAATGCCACTTCAAGGGCCTCTTCCACCTTCATGTAGTGGTTAATCTTGAGCTGTTGTTCTTGAACCCGTTCCTCACTTCGGCGAAGATCATCAACAACCTCTTGCCATTGACCCGCCACTATCTCCAAGAAGGAGTCTACTTCATCCATATCGTAGCCTCTAAAAGCCCGACTGAATTCCTGTTTTCGGATATCCAAAGAAGTAATCTTCATGTGCAGGGTTAGTTAGGGTTACTGGGAAACCAATAAAATGGGTGAGATAATCTGTTCGGGACGGTTGCCCTGCAGTAAGATACAGTATTATGCCCTATTTCGTCATCCCATATGATCGAGGGCCAAAAACAGCACTTCCTACCCGCACATGCGTCGCTCCCTCCTCTATGGCAACATGAAAATCTCCACTCATTCCCATAGAGAGAATGGGCCGGCTATCGGGTAAGAGTCGATCTAAAGAGGCCTCCAGAACATGCCGCAGCCGCGCAAATTGAGGTCTTACCCGCTCAGCATCCGGTGACGGACTCGCTAGGGTCATGAATCCTCGGATACGAACGTGCGAGAATTCAGCTATTTCGTCCAGAAAAGCGTCTACCTCGGTGGGCTCAAGTCCAAACTTGGACGCCTCTCCCGAAACGTTTACTTGGATGAGACAATCAAGATGTTGGCCCGCATGCTTTAGTCTTGTATCGAGTGCTCTTGCCAGGCGAGAACTGTCTAAGGCATGAAATAGGTTGCAGTGACCCACAATATCTTTCGCTTTATTCCGCTGTAAATGACCAATAAAATGCCACAGAATCGGATGATTGGCGTACTCGTTTCCTATCAACTGGTGCTTAGAGACCAACTCTTGAACTTTATTTTCCCCAAAATCAATCTGGCCGTACGAAGCCAGCTCAGTGATTGCGCTAGAAGGAAACGTCTTAGATACGGCGATTAACGTAACGTCATCAGGTTGACGGTCAGACAACCTTGCGCTTTCTGCTATCCGCTCCTTTACTCTCAGAAGATTTTCTTTTCGATCTGTCACTTCAAATCAGGTTTCGTTTCGCAACACGTCCAAGGCTTGGCGCTCGTACACACCTCGGGAATTTACTAATCCGATGAGAATCGTCAACGATATCACGGTTATTAATATCAGTGCGATCGAGCCGTACGGAATGATTAATGCGGAATCGAAGACGAATCGTGAAATCGCCCAACCAGCACCAAAAGAGAATATGAGTCCGGTAACGGATGAAATTAAGCCCAGTGTGAAGTACTCCACAGCCATAATCTGAAGAACAGCTTTCCTGGAGGCTCCAAGCGTTTTTAATAATACGCTCTCCTCCATACGTTGAAAACGACTAATCATAACCGACCCAGATAGCACGATGAGTCCTGTAATCACTGAGAAGAGAGCCATAAAGCGTACTACGAAAGCTATTCGGGAAAAAATGGCTTCGAACACGGACAATACCACTGAAACATCGATCGAAGAAACGTTCGGATGAGCGCGAACCACCGCGGACTGCAACACAGCGGACTGGCGTTCATCTTGAGCGCGCGTCATGAGGACATGAAAGGCAGGAGCAGAATCAATCGGTCCAGTTGGAAAGACAATAAAGAAGTTGGTCTGCATGTTGCGCCAGTCTACCATTCGAAGACTAGCAACACGTGTGGTCATCTCAACTCCCTGCACGTTGAACACAATGGTATCACCCACTTCAACTTCCAGTTGAGTGGCAACATCCCTTTCAACAGATACTGGAATCGGACCATCGCCTGAGAACACACCGACAAACTCCCCCTCAATCAGTGTTTCCGATTCGGTGAGGTAGTCGCGATACGTCGAGCGGTATTCCCGTCGATGTGCCCAAGAAGTCTGCCTTGTGGTATCTGCCCGCATAGATTCAACGGTCTCTCCATTTACTGAAGAAATACGCATCGTTACAATTGGGACCTGATCAATTACAGGCATTTCTTGAAGCTCAACGATTTCTGCAACCTGATCAATCTGATAGGGCTGGATGTCGTAAAAGACTAGATTGGGTTGCTCGTTCGAAGAAGCGAAGTCTATCTGTCCTAGTAACGTCTGCTCGCTTAGAAGCATCGTGGACACCAAAAAGGTGCCCAGTCCCAAAGAAACAACCATCATCAAGGTCTGATTCTGTGGCCGATATAAATTCGCAATACCCTGACGTATGACATACGATACGTTGGATGGTCCTCTTCTACGCAGGAGATGAATGACCAGCCGGGCAATACCTGCCAACAATAGAAAGACGACAAGAAGGACGCCGGCGTATCCCAGACCAAACGCGGGTGAGGGAGCTTGTAGAACAGCTAGAATGGTGACAAAAATGCCCACCAGCGAAATGAGAACCCACCAAGAGAGCGACCGTTTTGAAGACCCCTCTGCATATTCAATTCTGAGTGCAGCTAAAGGGGGTATAGATCGCACGCTAAATAAGGGTAGTAACGCAAAAAGTAGCGTTACTCCTAAGCCAATACTAGATCCGAGCAGCACAGCCGACCAAGAGATAAAGAACTCCACGTCTACTGGAAGGAAATCACGTAAAATGATCGGTATAACCGTTTGCAAACCAATCCCAACTCCGCTCCCAGCAACCGCTCCGATCAGCCCCATTCCTGCGGCCTGTAGTAGATAGACTCCGAACGTTTGCCACGAGGATGCACCGTAGCACCTTAAGACCGCAACCGTTTGAATCCGTTGTCTCACATAGACATGGATACTACTTGCCACTCCCAAGCTACCTAGGATCAAGGCTACAAACCCGACCAATCCGAGAAAACGGTATAGGTTGGTCAGCGCCTCATTCCAGCCTTCTCGCTCCTCGCTAACCGTATCCGTGCCTACTCGTTCAGGTCGTAGTCGATCTTCTAGATCATCGACAATTGCGTCTGCATTTCTATTATCGTCAAAGCGAAAATAGACCTCATAATCGGCGCGACTTCCTGTGGCCAACAAGGTGGTATCTATGCGGGCTAGAGGGACATAAATTCGAGGACTAAAGAGCATTATGGCAGCAGATTCCCGCGGTGTCTGAATCAGCTTTCCAGATATGGGATAGGTTACATTTCCGATTCGCACCGAATCGCCTACCTGCACATCGTATTGGACCATGAGCGTTCCATCGACTAACGCTCCGCCCTCTTCTAGATACGCAGTGGAGGCCTCTGGAGGGTCTGTTTCAATCGTACCGTAATATGGAAAACCAGATTCATGACCTCGTACGGTTGCCAAACGCGTCGCATCGGATCCTGTGAAATAGGCCATCGAGGAAAATGAAGTTCGACGGCTCTGTCGTCCTCCGAGTGAATCGATGATGGCCTCCACATCGTCGGAGAAGGGCTTGCTGCTTTCAAAACTGAGATCTGCACCAAGTAATGTGCGCGACTCAGCATCTACGGTTGCTTGCAGGTTGTCTCCAAAGGAATTGATGGCTACCAAAGCAGCCACCCCCAGCACCATGGAAGAAACAAACAGAGCTAGTTTTGTGCGACTGCCTCGGGAATCGCGCCATGCGAAGGACATGATCCACTTAAGACCAACCTTCGAAGACGGTATAGCAGAGTGCTGCTGATTAAGTTCTCTACTCATGCGTAGATGCAAGGCTAGGTGATGCTGTTTCGACCATTTCACCACCCTTTAAACGAATGATGCGTTCCGTTCTGGACGCGAGATCCATGTCGTGCGTGACGAGCACGAGGGTAGTCCCGGCCGTTTCATTCAAACGGAATAGAATGTCTACGATCGTATCTCCCGTATCTGAATCCAGATTTCCGGTAGGCTCATCTGCAAACAGAATATTGGGCTTGTTAATAAAGGCTCGAGCTAGGGCGACTCGTTGCTGTTCGCCGCCTGAAAGCTGCGTAGGATAATGACCATGGCGTTCACGAAGTCCTACCTCATTCAATAAGCGGACTGCTTCCTCTTTCGCATTCTTTTCTCCTCGCAGTTCGGAAGGCACCATCACGTTTTCAAGGGCCGTGAGAGTGGGAATGAGCCTGAAGGATTGAAAAACAAAACCGACATGTTCGTTTCGAACGCGGGCACGATCGTCTTCCGAAAGAGAACTGAGTGGATGACCGCACAATTCAACCGAACCGGTTGAGGGTGTATCGAGGCCAGCACTTAGACCAAGGAGAGTCGTTTTTCCACTACCGGACGGCCCGACAATCGAAACCGAGTCGCCTTTCATCAATTCAAACGAAACATCTTTCAGGACGGTCAGCGATGCCGAACCGCTCTGATAGGTTCTTGAGAGATCATTTATCTTTAAAACACTTTCCATAATTGCCCGACAGTTCCCTTGTTGCAGATGCCTAACATGAAATTGAACACGCTATACACTTCCCTGCTGATGATGGTTCTGCTAATGGGCTGTTCCGCTGAGAATTCTCAAAAGCCGGAACCGGCCGTAGAATCAACGGAGAAACAGGCTGTTGCCACACCAGACTCATCCCTGCGCATTCTCTTTTTAGGTGACAGCATCACGGCGGGCTTTGGTTTGGGTGAAGATCTGGCTTTCCCTGCCCTTCTCCAGGCTCAAATCACGGAAAGTGGATACAGTGCTAAGGTATCCAATGCTGGAATATCAGGAGATACGAGCACGGGCGGTTTAGCTCGCACGGACTGGTTACTTCAAAGCAAGGTGGACATCTTAGTTTTGGAATTGGGCGGAAATGATGGCCTCCGAGGAATTGATCTCTCGCTAACTCGTTCAAACCTGCGGGGAATTGTTGAAAAAACGCAGATGGCATGGCCCGATGTGCGAATTATCATGGTCGGCATGATCATTCCACCCAATCTTGGCCATGAGTATACGCGAGACTTCTCAGCGATGTATCCCGAACTTGCTACCTCGTTAGGCACTGGGTTTTTTCCGTTTACCCCAGAAAATCTCGAAGGAATACTAGATAATATGCAGCCCGACGGGATTCACCCAACAGAAGAGGGTCACCGCATCATTGCGGCGACCCTCTGGAAAACACTCGAACCTGTGGTTCAGGATCTATCCTAAAGCTGTTTGACTTCGTTTACGATATCCGAAATCGAGGCCTTAGCATCTCCGAACAGCATCTGATTGTTCGAATTGTAGAACAGCTCGTTATCGATCCCCGCATATCCGGGATTCATGCTTCGTTTTAGCACGATAGACGTTGACGCATGATCCACATTTAGGATCGGCATACCGAAAATCGGACTGGATTTGTCGTGGCGAGCAGCCGGATTCACAACGTCATTGGCCCCGATAACTACGGCAACATCTGTGGTTTCGAATTCACCGTTGATATCGTCCATCTCAAACAACTGGTCATAAGGCACATTGGCTTCTGCCAACAAGACGTTCATGTGACCCGGCATGCGACCCGCTACCGGGTGAACGGCAAATTTCACTTCGACATCTTTTTTAGCCAACTCCTCGGAGAGCTCGCGCACTGCATGCTGCGCCTGTGCAACAGCCATTCCGTACCCTGGTACGAAGATGACTTTATTTGCGTAGCTCAACAAGATCGCGACATCATCAGCAGACGTAGAATTCACGGTCAAACCAGCTGTTGACGTTCCACCACCGGGTGCACCACTATCGGAGTCGCCCCCAAATCCACCAATCAACACATTAAAGAGCGAGCGATTCATCGCGTCGCACATGATATTGGTCAGAATGAGCCCCGAAGCGCCAACAAGGGCACCAGAAACGATAAGCGCCGTGTTATTAAGGACGAATCCAGTAGCTGAAGCCGCCAATCCTGAATACGAATTCAGAAGGGCTACAACGACGGGCATGTCTGCACCACCGATCGGTATAACTAGGAGGACACCAAGTAGGGATCCCAAAACGGCAATTCCAATCGCAGCTTGAACCACGGGATCCTCTATGCCTGGGAAGGCGCCACTTTCCATGGCCATCCAAACCATACCAGCAATAGATGCTAACATGAACAGGATGGTGAACATGCGCATACCTGGGAACGTCACGGGATTACCGGAAATCCTGCCCGAAAGCTTACCAAAGGCTACAAAACTACCGGTAAATGTGATCATACCGATAAAAATGGACAATGAAATGGTTATTGCGCCAACAGCATCCAATTGAGCTTCACCCGTCATTGCGGCATTAGGAGCCATAAAACGGGCGATCTCAGCACCGGCAACCAAGGCCGAAGCGATTCCACCAAAGCCGTTAAATGCAGCGACAAGTTCCGGCATACCGGTCATTTCGACCCGTTTAGCCAGATATGCTCCGATTCCGCCCCCAACGACGACCCCGGCCAACATTTCTACAGGTGTAAGAATTTCTCTAAAGAAGAGCGTGGCTACGATTGCTACCAGCATTCCCATCGCGGCAAGCTGGTTTCCCTTCCTCGCCGTAGCAGGCGACTGAAGGCGTTTCATGCCATAAATGAACATGATGGCCGAAACGAGATAGGCGATTTCAATTAATTGCTGCTTCATCAACGAGTACCAAATAAAGTTGAGTGTTTAAAAAAAAGAGGATGTTTGCCTTATTCCTTTTTCTTAAACATTTGAAGCATGCGATCTGTGACCAGAAAACCACCTACCACATTGATTGTAGCTACGACAACGGCGGCAAAACCAATCCACATCGCCCAAGCATCACCAACCATACCAGCCACTATAAGGGCCCCTACGATGGTAATTCCTGAGATGGCATTGGAGCCCGACATCAATGGCGTGTGCAGAGTCGCCGGGACTTTACTAATAACCTCGCTGCCAATAATCGAGGCCAGAATGAATACGATTAAATTTTCAAGCATGACTGGTTTCGGGTTTAGTTAGCCGGAGCTGGATTAAGCAGACCATTGACCCGTTCGTTGACAACTTGTCCTCCGCGGGTAACACATGAGCCCGTAAAGACTTCATCTTCATCATTGGGAGCAAACCCATTCTCATCGGTAAAGTCCTGAAGCATGGCTAGCAGGGTTTTCGAATAAAGCTGACTCGCATGAACGGCCATGCCAGATGTTAAATTGGTTGGGCCCATGATTGTAACACCATGGCGAACAACCGTTTGCCCAGGTTCGGTCAACTCGCAATTTCCACCGTTTGAAGCGGCCATGTCCACGATAATGGATCCTGATCCCATCGCTTTAACTGCTTCTTCCGTGATCAAAATGGGCGCCTTACGTCCTGGTATCAAGGCTGTTGCAACCACCACGTCGGATCCACCAATGAAGGGAACGAGCAATTTTGTTTGCTGCTTTGCTTTCTCGGCAACCAACGCTTTAGCGTATCCCCCAGAGTCAGAGTCATCTTGCGCTTCAATCTCCAATTCAACGAAACTGGCGCCGAGACTCTGAACTTCCTCTGCTACCGCTTCCCGAATATCATAAGCAGAAACCTTGGAGCCCAATCGGCGCGCAGTAGCGATCGCCTGAAGACCAGCGACACCTGCACCCAAAATCAATACGTTAGCAGGACGGACCGTTCCGGCTGCTGTCGTGAGTAAGGGGAAAAACTTGGGTAGTTCAGTCGCCGCCAGTAACACAGCGCGATATCCGCCAATAGAGCTGAGTGCCGAGAGCGCATCCATTTTCTGAGCTCTAGAAATGCGTGGCACCATTTCCATGCTGAGTGATGTGAGCCCTTTGGCCGCCATACGGGCCGAAATATCGGGTTCATCCAGCGGCTTCATAAACCCAATATAGGCTCCACCGTCTTTCATCAATCCGATCTCTTCCGCAGAAGGTGGCTGCACCTTAACGACAATATCGGACGAAAAGGCAGCTTCCCTAGAAACTAAGCTGGCACCAACCTTCTCAAACGCGGCATCGGAATAGTGCGCGGACTCTCCCGCACCTGCTTCGATGTTGAGGGTTGCGCCTGCTTTAACCAGACGCGCAACTACTTCCGGAATGAGCGCAACCAAGCGCTCTCCGGATGCAGTTTCTTTCGGAACTCCGATTGTATAAGCCATATTTCTCGGTACGTACTCATGTAAAGTCGCGATCTATATACAACCCTTCTATCATCCTTGCAACGCCTTTTCCCCTTAACGTGACTGGCGGGGAAAACCCTACGTGCTAAAAAACCGCGTTTAGCCTTAGTTAGCCTCGATTAGCTTCGAACGAATTCATGAATGAGACCAGAGCATCTACTCCTTCAGGTGGACATGCATTATAGATGGAAGCCCGCACCCCACCCGCACTGCGGTGTCCTTTTAAGGCAAGCAGACCTTCATTCTTGGCTTCTGCAATGAACTCAGCCTCTAAGTCTTCAGAAGGAAGACGGAAGGTCACATTCATGTCGGAGCGAGAGTCAGGCCGTGCCACCCCTCTGTAGAAGTCGTTTTTATCAATACGATTGTATAAAAAGGCTGCTTTTGCATCGTTTCTAGTTTTCATGGCATCTAATCCACCGAGCCCTTTCACCCAACGAAGTACCTTCTCAATCATATTCACTGCAAAAACTGGTGGTGTATGAAAGAGCTTGGCGGCGTGCGTTCGATAATCCATAAGAGTCGGAAGACCATCCGGAATCCGTTCTAGAAAATCCGGCCGCACTAATACAACCGTGGCGCCTGCAGGGCCAATGTTCTTTTGCGCACCAGCATACATCAGTCCATATTTAGACATGTCGATAGGACGAGAAAGAAAATCGCTCGATGCATCGCAAATCAGAGGGACACCCACATCTGGATCGCCTTTAATCTGCGTTCCATAGATCGTGTTATTCGACGTCATATGCAGATATGCCGCGTCCTCAGATACCTTCCATGTCGAGGTATCGGGGATATAACTAAAATTAGAATCTGCGCTCGATGCGGCGATCCGCGCATCTCCGATCATACTGGCTTCTTTGTGAGCTTTCTTTGCCCAAGCTCCCGTTATGACGTAATCGGCGCACGTTTGGCCGGTCAGGAAGTTTAATGGTGCCTGATAAAACTGCAATGAAGCCCCACTTTGTAAGAACAAGATGGACCAATCATCGCCAATACCAAGGAGCTCACGCAACAGAGAGCGGGCCGAATCCACCACAGCCGTGTATTGAGGTGAGCGGTGACTTATTTCAATAACTGATGCTCCTGCATCCCTGTAAACCAGCATTTCATCTTGTGCTTCTTGAAGCACTTCCAAAGGCAGCGTTCCAGGTCCGGCAGAAAAGTTGAATTGGCGTTCCATAATAGCAGGGATGATTATAGTGTAACAATATTGACTGCGAGCACATCGTCTAGAGCGGAAATCCGATCTACGACAGCATCGTCAGGTACTCCATCAAATCGAATGTAGGCACAGGCTGCCTTGGCCTCATCAAATACGACATTTTCCATCTCCTGGATATTCCAGGAAGCCACGCTGATTTCGTTGAGCACCTTTGCAAGCACACCGACCTTGTCGAGATGCCGAATCGTTATCTGATGCGTTGCAGCCGTTTTAGTGGCTAGGTTCACGCAATTTGGAACGTCGCCCGTGCGAGAGTACTCCACAATGACTCGGCCTGCCTCTTCTGCAATGGCTTCTTGCGCTTGCGCAGTGGATGCTCCAATATGGTGCGTGAGGTAGACGTTGGGATTATCAGCGAGCGAATGTTTGAAGTCTCCGCTTTTAAATGCAGGTTCATTCGAAAACACGTCAAGACCCACCCGAATATTTTTATCCGCAATCGCATTCAGCATTGCGTCCTCGTCTACTACGGCTCCGCGAGTCGTATTAATCAGGAAAGCGCCTTGCTTCATGGCCTCAAAGAACGCAGTGCCTGCAAGCCCCTTTGTTTCTGCGTTTGAGGAGACATGCAAAGAGACGATGTCCGCTTCGGCAGCTACGTCTAGTGGCGAATCCAGCGCCGTCACGCCTAAGGCAGCAGCTTTTGCATCCGTCATAGAACGGCTCCAAGCGACCACATTCATATCCAGGCCTTTTGCTCGCTGAATCACTTCTTTGCCAATATTCCCAAGCCCTACATCGCCCAGTGTTTTCCCTTTTACACCGTCCGATTTTCCATAAAGCGCTTTATTCCAGACGCCGTTACGCGCATCCATGACATTGTCCGGAATGGACCGATCTAAAGCCAGAATGAGACCAATAGCCAGTTCGGCAACTGCAGCGCTGTTTTTACCGGGGCAGTTAGCAACGAAGACTCCTCGCGCAGAGGCAGTACTAACATCTACGTTATCATACCCTGCTCCTGCACGCACCACCAACTCAAGGCCCGTTGCCACACTAAAGTCTGCGGCTAATACCTTGGTGGATCGAACGACTAGAACTTCAGGTTGAAAGGCTGCTAATTCAGCAGTCAAACTTCCCCCCTTCAACTCAGGTATCATTTTGACTTCACAACCTGCTCCTTGCAGGTTCGAAACAACAGAATCGGATAGTTTATCGGCTAAAAGTACTCGCATTGCGAATCCTCAGTATTTCGTCTTTAAAACAAATGGACCAAAAGACCACTTCTCAGTTTGGGTTCAAACCAGGTTGATTTTGGAGGCATCAAAAGCCCTGCATCTGATACGTCTACTAACTCCTGTATACTTGTGGGGTACATGGAGATGGCCAGTTCAGCCATTCCATTGTCCACAAGACGTTCAAGCTCTTGGGTTCCGCGTATTCCGCCTACAAAATCGATATTCGGATCTCGGCGGGGATCGGTAATATTTAACATCGGATCCAAGATCGCGGAGGTTAAAAGACCAATATCTAAGGATCCGACCACATCGGTATCTGCGGATTCAGGTAGGGCGAGTCCGTACCATTTACCTTCGAGATACAGACAGATATCTCCCTTCTTTTGAGGAACTGGATTATCGACTTCGTGGATTTTGAATCGGTTCTGTAAACCTGCCAAAAAGGAAGCTGCTGTGCCCGGCAATCGACGAATAATTCGGTTGTAGGACAGGATGGCCATATCCCCCATAGGAAACAGGACTGCTGGGAAAAAATGGACTTCGTCCGAAACACTGTTCTTTAACTGCTCTGCCGCTCGGCTTGCTGCTTTGCACCGATGATGTCCATCCGCCACATACAGATTAGCAACAGCCTTAAAGGCGTTCACCAGCGCTAGCGTGTCTTGTACTTTCCAAATAGTATGCTGCACACCATCGCTGGCTGTTAAGTCATAAAGAGCTCCCTCAGAGATGGTGGTCTCTATAATGTCCGTAACAACTGGGTCATCCTTAAACGTGAGCATAATGGGCTCAGCGTGCGCACTCTGCTCCACAATATGACGCGTTCGATCATCTTCCTTAACCGGCCGGGTGAGCTCGTGCTTTAGGATGACGTCATTATTGTAGTCATCGACCGAAACACATCCGAAGATTCCTGTTTGAGAACGCCCGTCCATTATTAGGCGATACACATATACGCTAGGCGAGTCCTCACTTATGGAGAATGGACTCTGGACGTAGGCTTTGAGATTGGATGCACCCTTGGCGTAGACTTGATCATCGTGCTCATCTAGGCCTTCTGGGAGGTCAATCTCAGGACGGATAACGTGTAGGAAGCTAAGTGCTTTCCCTTCCGCCAGACTTCTAGCTTCAGATGAGTTGATAACGTCGTACGGAACGCACGCAATTTCCTCAGCCTTTTCAGGCACGGGTCGGACGGCTTTAAAAGGATGGAGTATGGCCATGGGTACAGCAGAGATCAGTTATTTGCCATTTAAAATACAATGGATATGGTCCGAAATATGAATCTGTGAACCATTCTAGACGAGTTAACAGAAAAGGCATCATTTATCCAAAACACTTTATCGGCTTAAGAAAGCATCCTGACGTTTTTTCGCTCACAGAAGGACGACCTCGCAGGAATTTCTTATTGAGTTTATGGCCAAAAGGTGTATATTCTTCGCTCTTCACCGCGGGGTGGAGCAGCTGGTAGCTCATCGGGCTCATAACCCGAAGGTCGCAGGTTCGAATCCTGCCCCCGCTACGACTAGAGGGCGTTTTGCTTAGCAAAACGCCCTCTTTTTTTATGCTCTTACCAAACCAAAACGCGCTAGATAAACAAAAAAAACGGACTAATTGTCAAAAAAGCGCATGAGTTGATCTCGCTGAGCCTTTCCGTCTGCATATCCGACCTCAATAAGCCGAGATGTATAGGCCGTATCAAACAAAATCATGGAGAGCCAGTCGGGACTTTTGGTATCCTCACTGCCTAGCCCATTTGCAATAAGTCCCAGAACGCCATCTAGATCGTACTGAAAGTCACTGGCTAGTTTGCCAAGGTCAATGGAGGGCCGAATAACGCACAGGTCAATCTCGCGTAAGCCATTCCGCTTCCAAGGTGCCAGGTTTCTGATCATCTCGTTATTTCGCTCCAGAATGAGTGCATCCTGATCCAACCGGTCAAGAAATACGGCGCTCAGCAAGACTCCAAATATTTGAGCCGCTGGAGGGTATCCCTCACTCAAATGCACATCGGCTTCGGCTTGAGATCGATCATATCTCGTTGAAATGGCTAGAATTTTCGTAGCGCCAAGATGAACGGCTGGACTGAGTGGATCGGCTTGCCTGATTCCACCATCCCCATACCAGCTATTGCCTAACGGAACGGCTGGAAACAGAAAAGGCAACGATGTTGATGCCATTATGTGCTCAACAGTCAATTCCGTATTGCGGCTCAATCTGTTAGGCCGCTTCCAGTCCCGGATACTTTCACCTTCAATCCAGGTAACCGTCTGTCCAGTTGCGTAATCGGTAGTTACAAACGCGCAGGCTGATAGTCGTCCATTCTCAATATTCTTGGGTATTCCAGATAGTCTACCGTCAGGCGCGTCAAATGAGGCTTTGAGAAAGGCGCGCATGGGATCCGTTTCCACTAGTCCGGCCCTTGGTAACAGCTCTTGATCAGAATCAGAAGATCGTCTGACCATATTCATCAACACATTCATGCTAGACTTTGCCGTGTATACATCATCGTTGTCTAGACTCGTCCAACTGGTGATCAACTCCTCGGTAGCTGTTTCAAAGGAATCCAAGTCGTTCGCAATTTTAGCCGCATTAATACTGCCTGCGGAGACGCCAGTAATAATTTCAGGATAATCCGCATTCACATGCTCCGTAATGTACCTGAGTACGCCCGCCTGATAGGCCGCTCTGGCGCCTCCACCGCTCAAAACGAGAGCACATTTTTCAGAAACAGACGCCAAGCCTGTCATCTGCTTCAATCGTTCAATCTGAGCCCACATAATTACCTACTTTGATTACCTGAGGTCTACACGAAACACCGCGTTTATGTAAATAAGATACATCACACCCTCAACAGGATTTATCCAACGAAAGCACTAAAGTGAAACGCATTCTATTCATTTTTCTCGACGGAATCGGAATTGGGCCTGAAGGTGGCCAAAACCTATTTGGGTCAGAAGACCTAAAGGGCTTCAACACCTTGGCTGCTGGCCATTCATGGACCGAGGAAGATTTTAAAGCCGTATCTACTTCCAATCATGTAGTACGATCTATCGATGCAAACCTGGGTATACCGGGCCTCCCACAAAGCGGAACAGGCCAGGCGACCATTTTCTCAGGCGTAAACTGTGCACAATTAGCAGGAAGGCATTACGGACCGTACCCTCATTCGACATCACGCCCCATACTAGCTACAGATAACGTATACCATAAAGTAGCTCGCATCCGAGGTGCGCACTCCAGTCGGTTTCTCAACGCATATCCAGATCAGTTTTTTGAGCGAGCCAAGCAACGAGATCGATGGTCCGTAACCACACGCTGTTGTTTAGACGCCCAGATGCATATTTCTTCCCTGGATGATCTAGAATCTGGAATGGCGATCGCTGCAGACTTCACCGGTGCCGGGCTTCAGCGATTTGTAAAACGTGATCTTACCATCATTGATGAAAAGCAGGCTGCTACACGCATGAGCGATTTAGCGCAGATGCAATCGCTCTCCGTATTTGAGTATTTCCACTCAGACAAAGCAGGACATGCTCAAGATCATACGCAGGCAAAAAGCGTCTTGGGGTTGCTAGACCGTTTCTTTCAAGCGTTGATTCAAACGATCAATTTCAGCAACACAACGTTGGTGATTACCAGTGATCACGGAAATCTGGAAGACGTATCCGTCAAAACCCACACCAGAAATCCCGTGCCTTTAATCGCAATGGGACCGTCGGCCTACGCCTTTGACGCGGTTAGAGATCTCAGTGGTATCACTCCAGCCATTCTGAGAGGGCTCCATCCTACTGAATAATTTCAGCTACGATGCGATCAGCCTCATAGACATTCTCCAAAAGTGCGAGAATGGCTCTTGAATCAACTGATATTGCTCGTGCCTGCTTGTCTGAATAGACAAACTCATTGGGTAAAGATTCAAGATTTCCGTCAAATATGAGTCCCACGACTTCTAAATCCGCATTGAGTAACGGGGAGCCTGAGTTACCGCCCGTTATGTCGTTCGTAGACACTAGGTTAAAAGGAATTGAGCGATCGACAGAGGATGCTTTCCACCGCTCAGGTAGTTGCCACTCCGTTTCTTCCGACCGTGTTTCGGCTAACTCAAATGCACCTTCCAGTGTGGTGAAAGCGGGTACGATCGTGCCTGATTGGTTATAGGATGACACAATTCCATCGGCAATTCGAAGGGTGAACGTGGCATCGGGAGGTGCGGCATCTCCATTGAGGGCGAATTCAGCACCAGCTAATCGAGATACAAAAAGCTGTTCTTGATCTCCCAGTGCCTGCAATTCCTGATCCAACGTGAAATACAATGGAGCAATTGCGCTAATCAAAACGACCGTGACATCTCCACTTGCCAAATAGTTATCATCTAGCATGACTCGGAAAGCCGCCGTATCCGTTAGAGCCGTGTACATAGCTACTGAATCCGCAAGCTGCTCGATAGTGACGCCTTTCAGCAGGCGTTTCATAGTAGGATCGGAATCGCCGAGATAGGTAGAGAGATCTCGAATACGCCGTTCAATGATCTCCTTTTCCAATGCTTTCGGCCAACTGGTAATAGCTAGGCCCTCATCATAAATACCTTTCAATTGCTCTGGCGGTGCACCCCGTTGACGTAAAAGGGTATACACATATCCGTAGAGTGCCCGGGTAAGAACGTGCGACGAGACTGCAGGGTTTAGAAAATGATAAAAAGCTCCTGCTTTGGCTGAAGAGGCTCGTTTAGACTTCTGAATCAGCTTAATGTCATCCCAGACTTTGCCATAGATTTGGTCCAGCGAGTCGTTTTCTGCTAACCGATTCCTTAGGTATATTTCTGAGGAATAGGTTCTTGATAAGACATCTCCATAAAGTAGTCCTTTATACTCTCCGTCGTAGGACTTTTGCATATTCATGGCTGTCATCAAGTCATTTCGCACGTCGAAGGAATCAGCGGTTATGGCCTCATTCTCAACGTATTGCTCCATGACGGCAATTCGATCGCTTAAAATCTCCAACATCGCAGGATATTCGGTATTTCGCCGGTATTCCAACTGGCTTACCGTACTCAGCCGAGAGGTTGACCCAGGATTTCCGACAACGAACACAGACTCGCCTTCGGAGGCGCCATCTATCTCCCAGCGAAAGTAATCAGGTGTGTTAAGCGGCGCAGATTCGCTCCAGACCCTGAAAAAGGATGCATCAAACGTGTGACGAGGGTAGGTGAAGTTGTCCGTATCCCCACCGAAATAGCCCACAGCTAATTCAGGGGCAAAGACCAATCGAACATCCGCGTATTTCTTATAGGTGTAAAGTGCATACCGGCCTCCCGAATAGAGATTAACAACCTCCGCTCGGAGCGTTGAATCACTGGCTGCAAGTCGCGTGTTGTTTCTACGTTCTATAGCCTCAGCACGTTTGCGCCTGGCCTCAGCCTGCGGACCCGCACCGATCACATCGGCCGCCGCATTTAATACTTCCTCAGAGACATCGTCAATCTGAATGAGTTGCTCTACGTACAGGCCAGCAACACTTCGTTCTAGCGAATCATCTTTTGCGTAAAACCCATTGTCCAGTAGAGACTCCCCGTCGCGCTCTACTTCCGTAATCGAATCTCGCGCACAATGATGATTCGTCATTACCAATCCTTTCTCGGATACAAAAGACGCCGAACAAAATGAGCCCAGCCGGAGCGCTCCTAAACGCGCTTTCGCAATCCAGGCTGAATCGGCCTCGACTCCGTGAGTATCCCGCATGTAGTCCACGGGTATATTGTCTAATGTCCACATCTTGCCATCTTCGAACGGACCTATTTCGACCTCTGCATATTCTTCATCATAGAAGGACGGAGTGGGTTCGATGGGCTGATTGTGATGCTCCGTAGAGGGAATTTCCGCGCGTGTGGTCACTTGAGCGACCTGAGTTGGTGGCGTACAGGCGGCCATCCCAAAGGAAGAAATCAAAAAGATTGAGACAATCTGACTTTTATAGAGCATTTGATGGAACACAGAGTGAAGGTTCTGGATTATACGGCCGGCCTGCGAGAGTGGCGGAATTGGTAGACGCGCTAGATTTAGGATCTAGTGTCCTACGGACGTGGGGGTTCGAGTCCCCCCTCTCGTACCGAATGCTGGGGTTTGCCGAAAGGCGGATCCCAGCATTATTGTTTTCGGATCAATTCATCATTTGGGAATAGTCTGAAAGGTGCGCGGGATCTGTCTTGGAAAGAGAATCAAAAGCGGATGTTGCTTCAGGCGATGATTGAAACATGGCTGCAATCTCTGAATACTTGGCCGCAAAAAACTGATCTAGGTAGTAGGCCCGGCTCACTTCCTCTCTCAACAACTCGAGACGTTGTACTAAAGCCAAAAGCAGTTGGCGTGTTTCGGTCGTTTCTCTTGCAAAGTGATCCAAAACACTGTAGTGGTACTCGAAATAGGCCGCTCTTAGATCCCGAAAGCGGGAATCTGTGATCTGCCCGATTAACTCTCCCCTGCTTTGGTCGCCGCTGAGCGTTGCCCAGCCTGCTGCTCCACTTGCTTGCGCAACCTGGGCTATTCGCCGCGCTTCCTCGAAATGAGGCTGCCCACCCAACTCGGAAAACGTATCGTAATCGTAGCCCAGCATCACATAAGCATAGAAATCAAGAACGCTCGTTAGCGGCTCGTACCGATCGGGCTCATGAATCAGAGGGGTACCTTGCGAATAATCAATTAGCCATGAGTCATCGCTGATCTGAAGTACAGTAGACTGCTGAGCGGCACCATAAATAGGGCGCTTGGAAGCCAGAACAAGGCGTGCCCGAAACCGCGTCAAGGACACCGCTTCAGTGAATACAATGGTGAGTGAGCAGTTAATTCGCTCTTCCTCCTCATATCGATCCTGGGTCCATTGTCGCATGTTAATGTACTCCCTCGCACGATCTTCCAGTTCATCCAAAAAGGAATAATCTGATCCGGAAAGGGACTGGTAATTAACATCCACACTGCAGTTAAACTCTTGGCCATTTGCCGGTTTACTTCCCAGGCTGACCAAAAGTAGACCAATAGCGGCCAATTTTAGACTCTTCATGCGCTCTGATAATGCTGAATTCGAGTCGTGATACAGAACGGTATGGTTACAGTTTCCACCTCACGGAGTCAATATGCTTGAACGGGGCTGAATGGCACGTGAAAGGCCTAGGAATCAAGGTGGTTGGAGTTGATGCGATTGGAGTTGATGCGATTAAAATTGATACGGTTGGCAATGAAGGGGTCCTACACGGTGGCTTTGAGCGTATCGATACTGATATGCGGAGGGCTAACGTGGCCTGCATCCGGACAGATTCGACCTGTTTCGTTTCTTCCAGAAACTCTGCGCATATTTACCGCTTCCGACAATCCGGCCCTGATGCCAGAGGATTCAATTACGTGGCACCTGCAAGTAGCCACCGAAATGCCCTTTGGACTCCCTGAGATCTCACCCATTTGGATTAGGACTGGAAGACGGCTTGGGCGATCATATATATCATCACGGATTGCAGCGCGGCAACTCGGAGACTACCGCGAACTAGGAGCGACGCTATCGCGGGCGCAACCGGGTGGGGAACGCTGGTCTTGGGGAGTGTCTTTCACCCCAACCCTATTGACCATGGGTCGCTTGGGGACTCGATTAGCGGCATCAACGGTGCTTGGCGGCCACGTTGTGGCCGCCAAAAAGGTCACGATTACATCCTACGTTGGATTTGAAGCAGGTCGAACCACCCTTTCTCAGTTCTCCCTTAGAGTCACCTTTGGACTGCTTGCCACCCTTGAGCTTTTCCTCCAATTGTATCACTCTAGCGAGTACGGGTCTGTCTTGCGGGTAAGTCAAGATATTTTCTCTTCCCACAGCGCGATACTCACCGTAGGATGGGAATCAGAGGTAGACATGATTTTCTTGAGCTTTATGATGCATGTAAGAGAGGAGATTATTGCCATTCACAGTTCCCTTCATCCTGACTTAGGCGTTTCCTGGGGTCTTACAATTGGGACGCGCAATCTGAAGCACATGGGCCATTTCATGGACGAACAATGGCCGTATGCACCCTGATCGTTTAATACTCATGTGCGCTCTATTCGTAGCACTACCTTTTAAAGCATCAGCGCA